>ERZ772967.752-NODE-752-length-24134-cov-58.957764_pt1 | contig 24134 bp, 20 predicted proteins | sample MGYA00511677_ERZ772967 | MGnify/ENA primary metagenome ERZ772967 (study PRJEB29015, sample SAMEA2737931) | human oral metagenome | biome: human oral; feature: human-associated habitat; material: dental | place: China | collected 2146 ...
CCGGCGGCGGGCCCGGCAGCGACGGGCTGCGCCGCGCGCGGGGAGGAGTCGGTCGTCATGACCCGGCCGTCGCCGACCCCCGTGCCGGCCGCGCCGGGCTGCCGCGCGGACGGAGCCGTCGGAGCACCCTCGCCCGGAGCCGCGGCGCGCCGTCCCGGCACGAGCAGACGGGCCATGAGGAGCTCGAGCTGGAGGCGCGGCGACGTCGCCCCGACCATCTGGGAGAGAGCCTGCGCCGTCACATCGGCCGCTCGCGACAGGCCGACCGCGCCGATGGTGCGCGATTGCACCTCCATGCGGGCCAGCTCGTCGTCGGGCAGAGAGCCGAGCGCGGGGCCGGCCTCCGACCCCGCCAGAGCGATGACCAGCAGGTCGCGCAGGCGCTGCAGGAGGTCCTCGACGAAGCGCCGCGGGTCGTGCCCGGAGGAGATGACGCGGTCCACCACCCGGAACACCCCGGCGCCGTCGGAGGCGGCCAGGGCGTCGATGCAGGCGTCGAGGAGAGTCGTGTCCGTGTACCCCAGGAGGGCGACGGCGCGCTGGTAGTCCACCTGCCCGTCGATCGCGCCGCCGATGAGCTGGTCCATGACGGACAGGGTGTCGCGCACGCTGCCGCCGCCGGCACGGGTGACCAGTGGGAAGACGCCCGGGCCGACCGCGACGTCCTCGGCACCGCAGAGGTGGGCGAGGTACCCCTCGAGCGTGTCCGGTGCCACCAGGCGGAAGGGGTAGTGGTGGGTGCGCGAGCGGATGGTGCCGATGACCTTCTCCGGCTCGGTGGTGGCGAAGACGAACTTCACGTGCGCCGGCGGCTCCTCGACGAGCTTGAGCAGGGCGTTGAACCCCTGCGGGGTAACCATGTGGGCCTCGTCGAGGATGAAGATCTTGAATCGATCGCGGGCGGGGGCGAAGGAGGCGCGCTCGCGCAGATCGCGGGCGTCGTCGACGCCGTTGTGGGAGGCGGCATCGATCTCGACGACGTCGAGGCTGCCCGGGCCGCCGGTGGCCAGGTCCCGGCAGCTCGCGCACTGCCCGCAGGGGGTGTCGGTGGGGAAGCGCTCGCAGTTCAGGCAGCGCGCCAGGATGCGGGCCGATGTGGTCTTGCCGCAGCCGCGCGGACCGGAGAAGAGGTAGGCGTGAGTGACGCGGTCGCCACGCAGCGCAGCCATGAGCGGGGCGGTCACGTGGTCCTGGCCGATGACGTCCTGGAAGGTGTCGGGGCGGTAGCGGCGGTACAGGGCGGTGGTCACGGTCCGAGCCTAATCGGGACCGACGACGCCGTGTGACGACTCCCCTCCACAAGATCGGCCGAGCGAGCCGCGGGCTCGGCCCCGGGGCGCGCGGTGTCCCCTCAGCCGGCCGACGTCTCCTGGGCCATGGACCTCTCGGCCCGGGGCGCGGTGTCCTCCGGGGCGCACTGCGACGTGGTCGTCGCCGTCCCGAGCCGCCCCGGCGCGCCCTCGTCCCCGCCCGGGCGAGCGCTCGGCCGGATACCGGAGGCTTCGACGGCGAGGACCCCTCGCGCACCCGCCAGAGCCCGCTTACCCTTGCTACCTTCCGGTCCTGGGGGATTCACTGGATGACGCCGCACGAGGGGCCGGGGATGAGTGTACCCGACGTCGGGGCCTCCCCGCCCGCCGCGGGGCGCACGAAGGTCCGGGAAAGCGCGTGACCGATGCCACCGCAGACGACTGGCCCCGCTGTGCAGCCGTCCGATATATTCCATGTCCGTTGCGCGCGGTCGGCACGCTGCCGCCGGTTGCGCGGAACACCCGGAGGATTCGCCTAGTGGCCTATGGCGCACGCTTGGAAAGCGTGTTGGGTGCAAGCCCTCGGGGGTTCGAATCCCCCATCCTCCGCCATGTCGATGAGCGGTGCGGCCTCGGCGGCGCCAGGGCCCTCGGGTCCTCCTGGGCGGAGTCCGCTGCCGTCGAAAGCAGCACGCTCAGTCCTCGTCGTGAGGACCTAAGAACTTTGAGCCGTTCAAGTGAATCATGTGTGTGGGATCAGAGGCCACCCAGGCCTCGGTTTCCCATGCCAGGTCAGCGAGAAATCGTCGCATGACGCTCCGGTCGGGAAAACAGAAGACGTAGATCAGTCCAGCGGTGCAGTCGCGAAACATCCCGGAAAGTTCACTGAAACGCACGTGGTCTACCGGCCCGTGAGTGGAGCATGCCTCCATGAGAAATAACCAGTTCGTCTCCGACTGGTAGACGATCAAGTCGGGGAACTTGCCATGCACATCAAAAGAAACTCCGAGTAAGGCAAGCCGCTTCTGCTCGAAGACCATCAACTTCGAATCCGCATCTCCCACGTACAGCACTTCGCCGCCGGGCACGAAATAGGCGCAGAAGTCCTCAACCATCGCCTTGATGAGCCCGTTCTGTCCGCCAGCCTTCAGCGTGAACACTTCCCCTTCGATAGTAGTCACCGGGATGCGAGTAAGATTACGAGCGGCTCGGTATTTGGTGACCAATCCACCGACCTCTGCCAGGTATTCTTCAATCGAGAGCTTGAAGTCTGCAGTGCCATACTGCTGGATGGTTAGAAGAGCCTCTGGAGACAAACGGTAGTTATTCTTCGAAGAATTGGTCGCACGGGTCGGATCATCATCATTATAAAGACAGAAACCCGCATCTACAAACTGGTGAAGAACGAAACGACGGATCGTTTCCCGCGAATTCTCAGCAATTGGGTGGCCCAGAGGGCCGCGCATCCAGTCCAGGATCGCTCTGACACCCATCCGCTCATTAGTCGCCTCTGCCCACGTTGCTCGCTCATCCATCCCCGCGAGTGCGAGCAGCGTCCGAGCAGCAGTCTCATTGGTCCGCCTCCTGTCGAAGTCGAATGCTCGGAGAATCTCCTGCGCTTCGTCAACTTTGCTCATGCTGCCACGACTCCAGCCCCACCCATGACCTGCTCAACCGCATTATCGGGATCGAGCGTCGATTGCCCCAGCAGTCGCAACTGCTCCGGACTGGGGAACCTCATCCGTCTCAGATCCCCGGCGTTCACCTGCGTGTGCCCCGAGAACACGCGGAAGTAGGCGTCCACTCGTCTGGAATTGAGCCATGCCACCAGGCCAGCCGCCACGTCCATGTCCAAACCGCTCCCGGCCCGGTGGATGTAGTTGAGCTTGTTGTCGAAGGCGGGCGGCCGATCATCCGACCACAGGGCGGCCACAATCCGTCGTCTCTCCTCCTTCGCGGAGAATCGCTTGACCAGGACATAGGCGCCTGCGGGCACGAGCAGCCTGGAGGAACGCGCCGGATCCGCCTCGAACCACTGGGGCTTGCGAAGCGCACTACGCGGATGCGCGATCCTCGCGCCCACGATATTGGCCGGGTAGACCATCGGCGCGGTGCTCTCACCGGGAACGGCCCTGAGAAGGTCGCGGGACCGGAAGTCCACGACTCTCCCCGTGGAGACCGACAGCCCGAGGTCCGCCAGTGCGCACCGCGCCCGCTCCATCCATGACACCGCAACGCCGTCCTCATCGGAGGCGGGGACGAAGATGAAGTCGCCCGTGACCACCTGAGAGTAAGGCACCGTTCGCGTCACGGGGGCCTCCCGATGATCCACCGAAGAGGACAATCGGACCGTTGTCGGCGCCACCCCCCGGGTTACTGAGACGATAATCGTCTCCTGGAGCACTCCCAGGTCCCCGAAGACCTCCGAGCGCGACCGGAACGTATGAATGGAGTCAATACCGAGCCGGGCGAGCAAGGCACGACGGAATTCCGAGAAATAGACCCCATTCATCCATGAACGGGGCGTGATCGAGACCTGCTGCCCGCCCTCGTCCAGGAGCAGGGATCCGAGTGCCATGAAACCCGCGTAGATATTGGGCACCGCGATGCCCGCACCGCGCAGGGCGCGGTCGAGTGACGATCCCGAGCGAATCTTGCGGTACGGAGGATTCTGGATCACCAGGTCGAAGCGCTCATCCGTGCGCAGGGCCCAGTCCACGAAGTCCTCCTCGACCAGGCGGGTCCGCACCCCCACGTCCTCAAGGTCGGTCAGGGTCTCGGACAGGACACCGCGAAGCCTTTCATCGATCTCGACCGCGGTCACCGCGACCCCCAGTCCCGGCGCCTCGCGCCGCAGCCGGTCCACGACGGCGGCGGACAGGACGCCGGATCCGGCCCCGGGATCGAGGACGCGGAGCACGCCGTCCCGCGGTAGACGGGGCAGACGGGCCATGAGCCCGGCGACTGCCACCGGCGTGAAAAACTGGCCCAGGTCGGCCCGGCTCCCGGCGTCGAGCGCCGCCAGCCCGGCGTCGCGACGCCCGGCGGCGAGCGAGAGCAGATCCATGCGGTCAGGTTACCGCCCGGGTACGACGCTCAAGAGCTGGCGTCGGGCGAGCGCCGATGGTCGCCCCTCGTCGCGGAATGCGACTGGCCGGGCCCTCCCGGACGGGCCGCACCCGGCTCTCCCGGACGGGCCCGGCGACTGCCACCGGCACCACCGCGGCCGCCGTCGTCGGGCCCGCGCCGGCGTACCCGGCCTGGCGACAAGGAGCACTGCGGTAGTGACATTGCGCTCGTCGAGACGCGCCCGCCCCGGCCGCGACCGGAGCGGCACGGCGGCTAGCATGGGTGCGTGATCTTCAAGGCAGTCCGCGAGCGAGCGCCCTACCCCGAGCATGAGCTCGTGGGGCAGCGCAACTGGACCGAGATCGCTCCGCGCCAGGTCCGCCTCGACCAGCTCACGACGACCCGGGCCACGCTGGACCTGCGCAATCTCCTCGACGACGACTCGACCTTCTACGGCGATCTGTTCGCCCATGTCGTCTCCTGGCACGGCGAGTTCTTCCTCGAAACGGGCCTGCACCGGGCACTGCGCGCCGCTCTCCAGGGACGAACCGCGATCCACGCCCGGGTCCTCGAGGTCGATGACGTCGGCCGCCCGACGTCCCCTCCCCCGCCTCCGAGGGTCTGACACCAGACACCCGGAGCCGACTCGTCCACTACTCTGGAGCGCGTGAGCAGCACCGCAGACCCCCGCGCCGAGTACCGCCGTCGTCTCAAGCACCGTCAGACCACCGTTATCGGCGGAATGGCAACGTTCCTGGCACTCCTGGTGATCATCTGCCTCCTGGTGTGGTCCGACGTCCTCCCGGTCCCCTACGACCCCGATTTCTCCTCCGACAAGGACGACAGGGAGAAGGTCGTGCAGCCCTGCCCCTTGTCGGAGGCGAAGACGACGGACGTGTCCACCATCCCCGTCAACGTCTACAACGGCTCCGACCAGACCGGACTGGCCACCGGGGTCGCCGACCTCCTGAGCGACTCGGGTCTTACCGTGGCCAACACCACCGACTGGCCCAAGGGCGAGTACGAAGGCGAGATCGAGCTGACCACGTCCCAGGCGGGACTGGCCAACGCCTACACCCTGGCCAGGGTCTTCACCGGTACGGTCGTCGTCCAGATCGACGAGACGCAGGACGCGAGCGACCCGACTGTGAGCGTCGTGCTCGGGAATGACTTCAAGAACGAGATGCTCTCCGCGGCGGAGGTCGCGCAGATCAAGGCCGGGGAGCCCCTCACCGCCCCGTCTCCCTGCGCGCCCGTGTCCGCCGCTCCCTCGGCCTCGGCCACTGACGCGGGCTGAGGCCGAGGCCGCGAGCGAGCCGAGCGACAGGTCGAGGGGGACGACGCCGCGGCATCATCGCTCTCGGCCGGGCGCGGCGGGACCGGAGCCGGGGGATCGGACCCGGCGGGACCGGGGGTCAGGACTCGCGCAGAGCGTCGGGCACGGAGTCCTGCGCGGTGTCCCGCCCCGAGTCCTGCTCGGCGTCCCCGGCGTCCCGCCCGGTGCCGCGCGCGGAATGACGCCTGGAGTAGGCCGGGCCCTCCAGCTCGGTGCCAGCGGGGGCCGAGGCCGGGGATGCCTGCTCCAGGTTGGTGCCGCGCGCCTTCGAGACCCATCGCATGGTGTGGTGGATCGCGATCGCGGCGACGGATCCCAGGGCGATGCCCGAGAAAGTCATCTCGCCCCAGTGCCAGGTGTAGTCGGCGATGGCGACCACCATGGCCACGGCCGCGGTGTTGAGGTTGACGGGGTCGGAGAAGTCCACGCGGTTCTGCACCCAGATGCGCACGCCGAGCATGCCGATCATGCCGTAGAGGATCGTGGCCGCGCCCCCGAGCACGCCGGCGGGGATGGTGGCGATGATCTGTCCGAACTTCGGCAGCAGGGAGAGCCCCAGCGCGGAGAGCGCGGCGACGACGTAGGCGGCCGTAGAGTAGACGCGGGTGGCGGCCATGACGCCGATGTTCTCGGCGTAGGTGGTCGTTCCCGATCCCCCGCCCGAGCCGGCGAGCATGGTGGACACCCCGTCGGCCAGCAGGGCGCGGCCGGTGACGTCGTCGAGGTTCTCCCCGGTCATCGCGGACACGGACTTGACGTGCCCGATGTTCTCGGCCACCAGCACGAGCACGACCGGAACGAACAGGCCCAGCAGAGTCGCGTCGAAGGCGGGGGCGCGGAAGGCCGGCGCCCCCACCCAGCCGGCGTGCGAGATCGCGGAGAAGTCGACCTCTCCGCGCGCGCAGGCGGTGACGTAGCCGATGAGCACGCCGATGAGGATGGCCAGACGCCCGATGATGCCCTTGAACAGGACGGTGATCAGCAGGATCGAGATGATCGTGACCAGCGCGGTCACGGGCGCGGACTTGACGTTGTTCCAGGCGCTGGGCGCCAGGTTGAAGCCGATGAGCGACACGATCGCGCCGGTGACGATCGGCGGCATGAGCCGGTCGATCCAGCCGGCGCCGGCGACATGGACGACGACGCCCACCAGCGTCAGCGTCGCGCCGGCGGCGACGACGCCGCCCTGGGCCAGGGCCGCCCTGTGGGCGTCGATCGGGCCCCCGCCCCCCGCCACGTAGCCGGTCACCGCCCCGATCGGGGCGATGAGCGCGAAGGAGCTCCCCAGGTAGCTGGGCAGGCGCCCGGAGGTGATCCCCAGGAACAGGAGTGTGCCGATGCCGGTGAAGAACAGCGTCGTGGACGGGTCGAAGCCGGTGAGCAACGGCACGAGGAAGGTCGCTCCGAACATGGCGACGACGTGCTGGACGCCGATGCCTATCGTGCGCGGCCAGGTCAGCCGCTCGCCCGGGGCGACGACCTCGCCCGGGGCGATCGAGCGGCCATCTCCGTGAAGGCGCCAGAGTCGGGAGGGGCCTGAGGGGAATGCGGGCACTATGGGCTCCTGTCGCGGGAGGAAGACGGGGCGGCGGGGCCGAACCGCGGAGGAGCGGCATCGCGCGCGACAGGGACTGACGACGCCGGCGGCGTCGAGCCCGTGAACCTGACAGTGCCCTGCCAGGCCTCCAGCATAGACGGCGCCCGCGGGGATGTCGCATCGTCCCCCGGGCGGCGCGGGAGGCGATCCGGAGCGGCGGTCCCGGGCGGCGGGCTCTCATGTTCTCGGCGTCGTGCCTCGTCCGAGCGGATGAGGCACGACGCCGAGTCCGAGGGCATGATGGCCCCATGAGCCAGGAGCAGCCCGTCGACCCGACACGGATCGTGCCGGAGGGCTTCGTCTTCCCCGGGACCGAGGTCCTCGATCCCCGAGAGGTCTTCGCCGGCCCCGGCTATCAGGCCCCGCAGCAGCGAACCGACCCGGTGGCCGTCATCGCCCTCGTCATGACCGTGTTCACCCTGTTCCCGGGTTTCGGCGCGCTCGCGGCGCTGACCGGCTGGTGGGCGCTGCGCCGGCTGCGGGGGAGCTACGCCACCGGGCACGCTCAGGCGTGGCTGGGAGTCATCGCCGGCTCGGCGACGACCGCGGGGTGGCTGTGGCTGTGGTGGGCGTCCACCTGAGCGCGGGCGCGGGGTCCGGGGCGACGACGGCCGTCCCGCGGATGACGACCGTCCTCCCCTCCCCCAGGAGCGAGCGGGGGATCCGCGAGATGTTTCTGAGACATGACCATCGAACCCCATAGGCTGGTGAGATGAAGCCCTTCATCATGGTGTCGACGCGCCCCGAATTCGAGGCCGCGCAGAACGAGTACGAGTCCTTCCTGTCCCAAAGCGGCCTGCGCCGCGAGGACCTTCACCACGTGCTCCTGGAGGAGATCGACTTCCTCGATGCCTTCACGGCCGGCGACGTCTCCGGCGTCCTCGTCGGGGGAAGCCCCTACGATCTCTCCACGCCGGAGGGCTCCAAAACCCGTTCCCAGTTGCGCGTCGAGGAGCAGGTGCGCGAGCTGCTGGCGGTGGCGCTCAAGGAGGGCGTGCCGGTGCTCGCCACCGGCTTCGGCCTGGAGGTCCTGGCCGGCTACCTCGGCACCCCGACCTCCCGGGAGTTCGGCGAGGAACTGGGCGCCACGGAGATCTTCGTGACCGCGGAGGGGCGCGAGGACCCGCTCCTGGCCGGTCTACCGCAGGCCTTCACGGCGCTGGTCGGCCACCACGAGGGCGTCGGCGACGTCCCGGCCCATGCGACGCTGCTGGCGTCCTCGCCCGACTGCCCCGTCCAGATGATCCGCGTGGGCGCCGCCGTGTACGGCTCCCAGTTCAATCCCGAGCTCGACGCGGAGCGCTTCGCCCAGCGGGTGTCGGCCTACGCCGACGCGGGCTACGGGGACCCCGGTCTGGTGGAGACTATTGTGTCCGAGGCGCGCAGCACGTCGGAGCACGTGGCCGGCCGGGTGATCCGCAACTTCGCGGCCCACTTCTCGCGCGACTGAGCGCGGACGGCGAGCGCGTAGAGTAAGCGCAACGAGGTGCGGGCGGGGCCGCCGGTGCCAGCGGGCGCAGCCATGCGTCGAGTCGGACGCCCGGCTTCTCGCGTTCCGGGGTGCGGTCGGGGTCATGCGGGACGATGCGCGTGTCCGAGCGGAAGGCCGGCGATTCTGACGATTCTGTTGACTCTGGACCGTCGGGGTGCGCGGAGAGCGGGCGGCTACCCGCTTCACGCGCTGGTCGACTCCTCGTGATGTCGGAGTGCGCACGGCCGGCGGTGGGCCTGCCATCCGTCACCTTGAAGCCGTGCGTGCTGCCGGGATGCGTGGGGCGGGCGAGGTGATCCGGTGCGTCCGGGTCGCGTGAGTCGTCGCTGGAGAGTTTCTCGTCTGGAGCCGTGTTCGCCGGTGCTCGGGATCGCGCGGTCGTACGCCCCGGCACGCGGTCGTACATCCCGGCGCGCGGTCGTACACCCCAGCGCACGGTCGTACCCTCCTGCGTCAAGTCGTACGTTAGGGAGGGTCTAAGGTACGACCGCGCGGGTTCACGTACGACCGCGCGCCCCCGGGTACGACCGCGCGCCCCCGGGTACGACCGCGCGCCCCCGGGTACGACCGCGCGAGGCTCCCGCGCCACCTTCCTGCAACCCGGGCACCGTGTCCGCATCGTCCCAGTCCCGCACGCGTCGGACCCCGCCGGGGCGTAGTTGGTGACGGCCTCGATACCACATTCCCGCACGCCTCGGAGGACCCGGCTGCCGCGCCTCCGGCACCCCGACGCCCGAAGAACCGCTTTCGGCGCGAGACTGGCATTTCGGCGCGAGTCCGACGACGGCGTCGTCGGACTCGCGCAAGGATGCCCGACTCGCGGCTCCGGCAGCCGAATGCGACGTCGTCGAACCGAACTCACCGCGGAACCGGACCGATCTCGAGCCGGAACTCGACCGATCTCGATGCGAAGGGGGTGGCCGACGCCGGGGCGCGCGGTGTAGACCAGACATCATGAGCGATCTGACCAGTGCTGTGGACGCCATCGCCGCTCTCATGAGAGGACGGCGCACTCTCGCGGTGACCGGGGCGGGGATCTCCACCGACGCCGGGATCCCCGACTACCGGGGCGTGGGCACGACGCCGGTCGAACCGGTGGATTATGAGCAGTTCGTCACCGATCCGGTGTGGTACCGGTGGGTGTGGGCCCGCAACCACGCCACATGGCGGCTGCTCGACCCGCTGACGCCGACGCCGGGACACACCGCCCTGGCCCGGATGGAGGCGGCGGGGCTGGTCACGGGCGTGGCCACTCAGAACGTGGACCGGTTGCACTCCCGAGCCGGTCAGCGCATCGTGTGGGAACTGCACGGCGCCTACGACCGGGTCGTGTGCCTGACATGCGGGCGCGTCATCCCCCGAGCCGAACTGGACGGACGGCTGACGGCGCTCAATCCGGACTACCCGCGGGAGACCGACCCGGCGCGCATCGCGATCACCCCCGAGGCCGACCGCTCCGCGGCGGAGGCCTGCGATTTCACGACGGTGGCGTGCGAGGTGTGCGGCGGCCTGCTCAAGCCCGATATCGTCTTCTTCGGCGAGGGGCTGCCGGCCGCCATGGACGAGGCGATGGATGCGGCGAGCCGCTGCGACACGGTGCTGGTCGCCGGCACGAGCCTGGCAGTACTCACCGGGCTGTGGATCGTGCGTCAGGCCCTGGCCAACGGTGCCGAGCTCGTCGTCATCAACCGCGGGCCGACCGCCGTCGACGACCTGGCCGGCGTCCGCGTGCAGGACGGGACGAGCGAGGTGCTCACCCCGCTCGCGGAGGCGTTGAAGGCCTGACTGCCCCGCGCGTCTCGAGACCCGGGCCCCTCTGCGCGCCCCCACGCGCGGAGACCCCGGGCCGGCCTGATCGGCTCCGACGCGGGCACGAGCGGCGCGCCCCCACGCGCGAAGACCCGGACATCCGAGTGCGCCCCGTCCTCCTCCCCTCCTGCGGACGCGCGCCCTCCCGGCTCCAGTTCGCCACCGAGCAGACCTCACCCGAAAATCCGCCCCTTGTCCTTCTTCGACGCCTTCGCGCAACGCCCGGGCGTACCCGCCCGCGATCTCGGCCCTGGCCCGCATCGATAACCCACTTCCCATGCCCACCACGGTCCACGCACGTCGCGGGCAGTCCTACCTGAGGCACCGAACCCACTACGCGGGCATCCCCGATGAGTCCCGTCGGTCAGCGGACAGGGCGGAGCGGTGCCGGCCATAATGGTGGGGAGCCACCCGGCTGCTACCGGATGATTTCCCTGGCAGGGGGTCGGCTCAGCCGAACCACTTGCTAGGGCATCCACCAGGACACCGACGGCCCGGACAAGGCGAGCGGTAGAGTTCAGTAGTTCGCTCACCTTCCGGACCGTTCCCTTACTCTTGCGGACTTTCGCGTGCCGACCTTTCGGCTTGGACACGGCCCTCACCTCCTTCCCAGCTCCTCTTCCTCCCCGGCCAGGACACATGAACGTTCCGGGGGAAGGCACCGAAGGGAGGCGGGCTCCATCGTGCCAGCCCGCACTGACAGCCTGCGCTTGGTTCCACTGCGGTTGTGGGCTCGCGATGGCTGGACATTCCCCTGGGTCTCAAGAGTGCGACTCACGCAGCCGCCGGCGCCGCCCGCGCCGAGCACAGCACCACCCCTGGGGCGAGGTCAGGGCCGACCTCGGGACGGACGTCGCGGACAGTCCTACGCGAGGCATCGAGCCTTCTTCGCAGGCGTCCTTGATGAGTCTCGTCGCACCCTGGACGGAGAACACGCCATACCCCACCATGGGGGTCATGACCTCCCCGGGCCGCCTCTCTCCGACGACGTCATCGAACGCCTCCGACGCGTCCTACGGCGTCCCGCCGCCGGCCGCCTCCGGCCCGCCGCCGTACGGGGCTCCCCCGATGCCCTACGGCGCCCCTCGGACGCCCCGGGCGGCACCACGGCGGAGCGGCGCGGAGGTCGCCCATCTCATCCTGGTCATCCTCGCCCTGGTCGTTGATCTGGCGGCGTCCCTGCTCGACGTCGTCACCTCCTTCACCGAAGGGGCCTCCGGCCCGGTCCCGCACATCCTCTCCTCGCTGCTCTTCAACGCCCCCCTGTGGCTGATCCTGGGCGCCCTCCTGCAGAGCCTGAGACGGCGCCCCTCCGCCTTCACGACCGCGGCCTGCGTCGCCGTGCTCATCAATCTCACCGCGAGTGCGTCGGTGTTCAGGCCCCTCCTCGAGGTGGGACTCATCCTCGTGCTCCTCATCATCCTGATACTCGGGGTGGCGGCGACGCTGAGCATCGCGTCCAATCGTCGTCTGGACGGGCGCCCCGCAGGGGTGACCCTGGCCGCTGGAGCGGCGCTCGGGACCCTCGCGCGGTTCCTCATGAGCCTCGTCTACCTCGCCGTCGCCATGACGACGCCGTACGCCGGTACGAATTTCTTCATCGGCCCGGAGATCGGTCCGTGGATGGCTCTCTGGCCGAAGGGAGTGGATCTTCCCCCGAATGCGGCCTGGGCCCTGGCTATCGCATCGGCGCTCGCCGCCGTCGTCGCCCTGTCCGTCCTGCCGCGGTCCCGGGGCACGAGAGCATGGGCGTGCCTGAGTCTGGGCGCCCTCGTCTCGACCGCGCTGCTCGTCACCCTGGGAGCCGTACCGCTCTCCCCGGACTTCCCGGACTATCTACCATTCTGGAACTTCGAACTGCGCACCGGCGTCGCCGCGATCCTCGTCGGAGGCCCACTGCTCGCAGCCGTATCACTGGCCTTCCTGCCGTCATGCCGACGCTGGTTCCTGCGCGACCCGCTCGGTCCCGCTCCCACACGCACCGAGCAGGATCGGTCCACGCAATTCGGCGGGAGCGGCGGCCCCACCCCCGCCGGCACCGGGCAGGGGCCCGATCACGACGTCGCACAACCGGGACCGGGAGCCTTCCCGAGCTGAGGGGGCGAATGCGCCGACGGCCGCGTCCCGCTCGCGCCACCGGCCGACTTTCCCCGGCCAGGACTGGAGAACGCTCCGGGGACTTCTCCCCCTCGACGCCCGGCGCCCCGCCTCTCACGATGGTCCTATGGCCTTCTCCTCCTGGACGCCGTCACCGGGCGTCCTGTCCGGCATCGAGCCCCGCCCGAGCCCGCCGTCACGCGGATCCCCCTACCGCGGCCCCCACCACCGGCCGCGCAACGGCGTCGAGAACGCCCATCTCCTCCTCGCCCTGGCGGCCGCCGCCGCCCTGGCACTGGCGGCGGTGAAGGACCAGATCAACCTGAGCACGTATGGGCTCTCGGATCTGTCGCCGCTGACACTGGCCATCGCCGTGCTCAACAGCCCGGCCTGGCTCGTCGTGGCGGCCGCGGTGCAGAACCTCCGCCGCAAGCCATCGGTCATGACGGCCGCCGCCCTCGTGCAGAGTGGGCTGAACATCGCCCTGCCCATGTCCCTGAACGGACTCATACCCGCGAGCGCCCCGCTCATCGCCCTTCTGGTCCCGGCCGTCGCAACGGCCCTGGACATCTCCCGCAACCGGTCGTTGGACGGCCGGCCGATGGTGCTCACGCTCAGCGCCGGTTTCGCCACCGCCGTGGTCATCAGAGTCACCGTCGCCCTGGCCAGTGCGATTCTCGTGAAGTTCTCGGTGGCAGGCGGTTACAGGGTGGGTCCATGGCTGATGATGATCACCGTATCCAGGGTCCCGGAGACGAAGGTGCACCTCTTCTTCACCGGGTTCGCCGTGCTGGGCTCCGCCATCGCGCTCAGCGGCCTGGTGCGGCCAGCCGCCAGAGGAGCACGGACCCGGTTCTCGGCGGGATCCATCACGGCGGCGCTCATGCTCAATGCCCTCGGTGCCCTGCCCACCATTGCGCCGACCCTCGACTCGAGCCTCTCCCGGCTTCGGCTGCCGCTCACGCTCGGGCTCATCGGCGGACCGCTCCTCGCCGTATCCTGCTGGACCGCGTGGTCCCCGGAGACCCGTCTGTGGTTCCTGCGGAAGAGCGCCCCGACGACGATCACCGCCGGTGGCACGGGCCCCGTCCTCCCCTCCCCCTCGCAACCCGGCACCCATCCCGTCCACTCCGAGCAGGATCGGTCCACGCAGTTCGGCGGGAGCGGCGGCCCCACCCCCGCCGGCACCGGGCAGGGGCCATGAGCATCACCTGTTTCACCGCACCCTCAAGCCCTCCCCCCCCCGCACGGGACAGGGGCGGGCGGTCGGGGGCCGCCCGCCCCTCCGGTGACCCCGCCCCCGCCCGCACTGGAGGAAACGGGGACGACGGCGATCGGGACGCGGAGCCGGTGCCCCCCCGCCCGGTACCGGAGGGACTCGCGGCGACCCGCTAGTCGCGGGCGCAGTGCTCGACGAAGTTGCGCAGCACGGCCCACGACTGGCTCACGTCCTGGGCACGGGTCCAGGCCTGGACGGCCGGCAGCTCGTCGGGGTCGAAGTAGCCGTGGTCGGCGTAGAAGGCCTGCCGGTGAGCGAAGGCCTCGCCGTCGAGCTCGGGGTGGAACTGCGTGGCGTAGAGATTGGTCCTCATGCGGAGCATCTGGACCGGGCAGGGCCGGGAGGTCGCCAGGACGACAGCACCAGGCGGGGGCGTGAGGATGGCGTCGTTGTGCGCGACGAAGGCCTGGAAGGTCGGCGTCATGCCCGCGCACAGCGGGTCGGCCAGACCGGCCGCGGTCAGGGTGATCTCGGGGGCGCCGACCTCCTCGGCGTAGGTGTCGTCGATGACGGCGCCCTGGTGACGGGCAAGGGTGCCGATGCCGTAGCAGGCCCCGAGGAAGGGGAAGTCGGTGGCGACGACGCGGTCGAGCAGAGCCGCGAACTCGGCCTCGACACGTCGCTGCGTGGCGGTCTTCGCGTACTCGGGCGTGGTGGTGTTGAAGGGGGAGCCGCCCACCATGATGCCGGAGTACGCGTCCAGATCGATATCGGGCATGGGAGCCGACTCCAGGCGAACGCGACGCAGGTCCCTCTCCTGCAGGCCGGTACGGGTGAGAAAGGCTTCGTACTCGGCATCCGCCGGGGCGTCGTCGTCTCGGGTGGCGAGCAGGATGAAGGGCTTCACGAGCGCACTTTAGCGGTAGCCCGAGCACGGGGACCGTCGATCCCGATGAGCGGGAGGAGGGGCGGCGCAGACCCCCTCGGGCGGGCCCTCGTCACGAGCGATCGGCGGCAGGAGGCGGGAGCCGGTGGGCGGCGCAGCCGTCAGTACGGATCGATGCGGATCAGTGCAGGCCGGTCAGGACAGTCTCGACCGCGGCGCGGACGACGTCGGGTGCCGGCACCCGGATGAGTCCGGCGCTGTGCGCGCCCGCCCGATGCTCGGCGCGTCGTCCGGTGGTGACGGGTCTTCCGGCGGACTGATCGGCGATGGCATCGACATAGGCCAGCCCGGCGACGCGGACTCCCCGGGAGGCCAGGGCCATGGCCTCGGCGACGGAGTCAGTGACGACGCCGTCGGCGCCGAGCGCGGCGAGCACGCCGGCCTCGGCGCGGGTGGGGCGCAGCGGCCCCGGGGCGAGAGCCAGGACTCCGGGCTCGCGCACGCCGTCGAGAGCGGACAGTCGTGCGGTGAGATCCTCGTCCCAGGCGGCCTCGATGACGCCGAGAGCGGGGAACAGCGGCGCACCGGCGAGATTGAGGTGGTCGCCGACGGGGAGGAAGTCCCCTGGCTCGACGCCGCTGAGGCCGGTCGCGCGGGTGATGAGCAGCGCGGCGCGCACACGAGCGGCGGCGGTGCGGGCGAAGGCGGTGGTACGGCGAGCGGGTTTGCCCTCGAACAGGGAGGTGCGGCCGCGTGCGATGAGAATGCTGAGGCCGTCGTGCTCGTAGGATTGGAGGGAGTCCTCCAATCCTGTGAGACTCGGCGCGGACACGCCCGGAAGGAAGGACAGCCGCACGCTGGAGGCCGGGCGCCCCCAGGCTTCCCTGAGCTCGGTGAGGAAAAAAGGCTCGGCGATGACGAGGAGATCGTGCTGAGGACGGCCGGTGGCCAGGAGGATCGATGCTCCGGCGGGATCGTCGTCCCAGGGCGCGGTTTTTGGTTGTGCGGTCACACGACCTCCCTCTGCTCGCGTGCGGTTCCGATAGGTAAAGCCTACCGGCTCCCTCGCCAGAGAGTGTTTCTCCCAGGAAAAGAAGAGGGGAGCACGATCCGATCGTCTTCTCGACCCTCTCAGCCCACCATCCGCTCAGCGGTCACTCATCGGCCGTGCGATCACATAGTCCGGTCGTAGTAGAAACGGGCCGTTCCGACAACGACCGAGTACGCGAAGGCTGCCACTTTGATGAACAAGGATATCGGAAGCGATGTGAAAGATACCACGAAAAGAATGAGCATGATCGGCAAGGCCGTCCTGCCGGCGACCACCCACATCTTCTGCTTGACCGCCCTGTCCCGCTCGTCCCACACGCCGTCCATCTCGCGGCTGAGCATGGTGTCGTGGCCGCGACGCCCCCTCACGAGCAAAAGGATCAGCACGATCGCCGCAGCGAGAAGGCCGATGGCTCCGCCGAGCGCGGCGGACCGGGCCTGATCGTCGGCGAGTCGCGGTCGGAGAATGAGAAGCGCCGCCGCGACGACGACGCAGGCGATGAGATACACGCGCTCCCAGAAAGCCCTGCGACGCCGCCCGCGCTCAGCAGAAGACGCGGAGGCTGGAGCCGTAGCCGGGGGTCGACTCTCCGGTATCTCAGGCATGGAAGATCTCCTCGACGGCGCGCCCGAAGAAGCGCGCAATGGCGATGGCGAGCGGTAATGAGGGATCGTACTTCCCCTTCTCGATGGAGTTGACGCTCTGGCGCGAGACACCGAGGGCCTTGCCCAGCTGCGCCTGAGTGAGCCCCTTCTCCTCACGCAGCGCGCGCACGTCATTCTCCACGCCGGCCTCCTTCACCGCTGGGACCGATCGTAGCGAAGACGACGCAGGACGAGCGCAGCACCGGCGACGAGGAGACCGGCGGCCACCACGGTGCTCCATCGACCCGGGAAGAAAAGCGGATCGCGATTGGCGACGGCGCGAGAGGCGGTCGGGAGCAGCAGGCCGGCGCAACCGATCAGCCCTTCCCGGCGGGTGCCGGGAAGGGCGCCGCGGACGCGCATGGCTCAGTCCTCGGCCGGCCAGTTTGCGGAGCGGACGGCCGCGGAGCGCCGGGCGCGGGAGAGCGAGCTCCTCACGATGTCGATCATAGCGACGGCGAATCCGACGATGACCAGGCCCGCGGCGAGCCCCATGAGGAAGTAGTGGTCGAGCAGGGCGCCGATGAGCAGAGCGATCAGGCCGACGCCGAGGATGACGACGGCGATCCTGGCGGACAGGGACATCTCGCGAATGGTGGCGAAGGGCTTCATGACTGTTCTCCTCACTCCTGTGCGCCGCGCCGCGGGATCGAGGCCCGTCAGCACGTGTCGCGTTTCCTTGACATGAAAAGTGTGCTTGACATTGATGAGCTTGTCAAGCTTGCTTGGCAACGGGGCTCGCCCGACCCCGCCCGCCTTCGTCGAGATCGGTTCAGTTCCGGCTCGAGATCGGTTCGTTTGTCGTGGTTGTGCGGTGGGGTGGTTCGTGACGGGGCCGGTGGTGGGTGGTGGTTGTCGGACGGACGTGCTGTGCGGCTTGCGGTCGGGGTGGGTGGCCGTGGTCGGGGTGTGGGGGTGATGGGTCTGGTGCGGTGGGAGGGTCGTGCGGTGGTGCCGTTGCTCGTGTGGTCGTACGTCCGACGGGGCCGGCGGCCATTACTTCGGGCCGGTCGTACCCGGGTTCGCGCGGTCGTACATGAATGCGCGTGGTCGTACGCTGCGGCGCCGGGTCGTACTGTAGGGGGGCTTTAAGGTACGGCCGCGCGGCGTCGGGTACGACCCCGCGGTGCTGGTCGGGCCCGGCGCGGCGTGGCCCGGCGCTCGTGGGGGAACGACTCCCGCGGCGCACGGCCTCGCCCCCGTCGAGGTCGACATTTCGGCGCGAGTCCGACGACGCCGCCGTCGGACTCGCGCCGAAAAGCCCGACTCGTGGCCCCGGCCCCCGGGCGCGCCGCCGTCGAACCGATCTCGGTGCGGAGCTGAACCGATCTCGACGCGGAACTCGACCGATCTCGATGAGGGGGCGAAGGGGAGAGCATCGCCGTCGACCACAATGAGTGCGTGGACCGAACCGCGCCCGACCCGCTCGCCCGACTACTCGCCGCCCCTCCTCCGCTGCCCGCCAGGGAAGCCCTCCCCCGACTCCGCGAGCTGCTGACCGGCGTTCCGGCGCGCGGAGTCGTCGTCGCCGCTCCGCCCGGCACCGGCAAGACCACCCTCGTCCCGCCCCTGGTCGCCCAGGTCCTCACCGCCCCGGCCGGTGACCGGCGCATCATCGTCACCCAGCCCCGGCGCGTCGCCGCACGCGCCGCCGCACGACGCCTGGCGGCTCTGCTCGACGAGCCTCTCGGGGCGACCATCGGCTACGCGGTGCGCGGAGAGCGGAGAACCGGCCCGCGCACGCGCGTCGAGATCGTCACCGCCGGGCTGCTGCTGCGCCGTCTGCAGGCCGACCCCGACCTGCCCGGCGTGGCCGCCGTCATCCTGGACGAGGTGCACGAGCGCTCCCTGGAGTCCGACCTGCTCCTGGCCCTCCTCCTGGACGCCCGGGCGCTGCACGAGGACCTGACGATCATCGCCATGTCCGCCACCGCCGACCTCGAACGCCTGCCCGCCCTGCTCGGCGGCCCCGACAGCCCTGCCACCGACCTCGGCGATTCCGGCACCCCCGGCCCGGAGGCCCCCGACGCCGTCCGGTCGGCCACGGCCGGCCCCACGGCGCCTGTCGTCTCGGTCGGCGACCCGCTCCACCCTATCGAGGAGGTGTGGACGCCCCCGCCGCCGCGCGCGCCCCGCCTGGGCCCGCGCGGCGTGCCACGGGAGTTCCTGGCCCACGTCGCCGCCACTGTGAGGCGCGCCCTGACGGAGCGCACCGGCGACGTGCTCGCCTTCCTGCCCGGGGTCCGGGAGGTCGACGACGTCGTGAGCCGCCTGTGCGAGTCTCCGTCGTCGGATGTTGACATCCTGCCGCTCCACGGACGACTGAGCGCCGGTGCGCAGGACGCCGCTCTGGCGCCCTCGCCGCCGGGCCGCCGACGCGTGGTCGTGGCCACGAACGTCGCCGAGTCCTCCCTGACCGTGCCCGGAGTGCGCGTCGTCGTCGATGCGACGCTGACCCGGCGACCGCACCTGGACGTCGCTCACGGCATGTCGGGCCTGGTGACGGTCGGAGAGTCCCGCTCGGCGGGCATCCAGCGCGCCGGGCGCGCGGGGCGCGAGGGCCCCGGCGCCGTCTACCGCTGCTGCTCGCCGGTGGATTGGGCACGTGCGCCGCAGGCGCCCACACCGGAGATCCTGTCCGCCGACCTGACCCGCGTCGCCCTCGAACTCGCGGTGTGGGGCGCACCGGGAGGAGCCGACCTGGCCTGGATCGATCCGCCACCCGCCCCGGCCATGGAAGCCGCTCACCGCACGTTGACGCACCTGGGCCTGCTCAACGGCGGCGCGGGGGCCAGCGCATCACCACTGTCGGCGACCGCGCTCGGGCGCGCCGTGGCTCGGATCCCAACCGAGGTCCGCCTGGCTCGCGCCCTGCTGATCGCCCGCGGGATCATGGGAGCCAAGCGGGCCGCCGAGGCGACCGCCCTCCTCAGCACCGGCCTGCGACCGCCCGGAGGAGACCTGACCGCGCTGGCGCGCAGCGTGCGTGACGGCGGCACGCACACGGGCATGTGGAGGGCCGAGGCCCGCCGCCTGGAGCGAGCGGCCGAGCGCCTCGGCGCCCGGGACGCGTCCCTCGACGCCGCGACCGCCACACCCCCGACCGCCACGCCCACCACCCTGGCCGAGGCGGTCGCCCTGGTGTCGGCGCTCGCCCGTCCCGAGTGGATCGCTCATCGTCGCGGCCCGCGGCCCGCAGCCGGGTCACAGGCCTCCTACGCGAGCGTCGGCGGCGCGGGCCTGCGCACCGCGCGAGCATCCGTCCTGGGCTCATCGCCCTGGCTGGCCGTGGCCGACGTCGATGCCGCGCTCGGCCGCGGAGAGGCGGTCGTGCGGGCCGCGGCGCCGATCGACGAGGCTCTCGCCCTGAGCGTCGGCGAGCCGTGGCTCGTCGAGGAGGACCGGACCGTGTGGGCCCGGGGCCGGCTCCGCTCCGAGCGACGACGGCGCCTGGGCGCGATCATCCTGACGACGACGCCGGGCGGCACGCCGTCACCGGGCGCCGCGACCGACGCCGTCGCCGAGGCGTGCCGAACCGAGGGGCTCGATGTCCTGCCGTGGGGAGAGGCCGCCGAGCTGCGGGCGCGCCTGGCCCTGCTCAACCGCGAGCTGGGCGAGCCGTGGCCCGCGATGGACGACGGCGCGCTCCTGGACCGGGCCGAGCAGTGGCTGCTGCCCGCGGTCGAGGCCCTCGCCGCCTCCGGGAGGCGATTCGATCTGAGGCGGCTCGACGTCGGCGCGGCACTGCGGGCGCTGCTGCCGTGGCCGGAGGCGTCCGGCCTCGACGAGCTCGCGCCGCAGCGCATCGAGGTGCCGTCGGGCTCGCGCATACGGGTGTCCTACGTCGGCGAGCAGGGCGAGGCGCTCCAGCGGCCGGTGCTGGCGGTGCGCGTGCAGGAGTGCTTCGGCTGGGCGGACACGCCCCGAGTGGCGGACGACCGGGTACCGGTGCTGATCCACCTGCTGTCCCCGGCGGGGCGGCCGGTCGCGGTGACCGACGACCTGCGCTCGTTCTGGACCGGACCCTATCGGCAGGTGCGCGCGGAGATGCGGGGCAGGTATCCCAGGCACGCCTGGCCCGAGAACCCGTTGTCGGCGCCGGCGACCCGTGGCGCACGGCGACGCGGCTGAGGCCCCGGCGCCCGGGGCCGGTCCGTCGGGGCCCGGGGGCGGACCGCCGCCAGGCGCTGGAGCTCCAGCAGGGCCGGGCTCAGGACGGCGATGTCGACCAGGGCGCGCCGGCCGGACCTGCCGCCCGGAGCTGGAGCCCCGACAGGGGCCGAGTCGTCGCCGGGGGCACTACACTGGCAAAACGACCGGCACTGACCAATCGCGCACTCCGTAGAGGCACCGAAGAAGAGGAACCGAAAAGAACGAGATGGCCACTTTCCGACGCCAGCTGCAGAGCGCCCCTCCCAGCCCCGGGAGCGTGGGCCCCCGGGCACTGTGGCTCTCCTTCGAGCGCCACCACCATCGGATCATGGTGCGCACCGTCGCGGGCGGCGCCAACTACGTGGCCCACAAGATCGATACCGCGGGATCGCCGGACATCCTCGGCACCGTCGCCGGCAACGACTCGGTCATCGTCATCTGCGCCGACTCGGAGGCGGCCATCGAGCTCACCGCGCGCCTGAGCGACATCCTCTCACCCGCACCGGGACTTTAGTCCTAGCGTAAGTCATACATATTTATTCATCAATCAACACATCTCGGCCGTTCACCCCCCTCTTCCAGAGGAGTCTCATGCGGCGATGATGCATAAAAGGATTCTTATGCATCATCGATTCAATAAATTAACGACGCCCGACCTGGAGACATCGCCCCCGACGCGCCCTACACTCGTGGTGTCAAATAAGTAGTTCCACAAAGGGGCGGAACATGGCATCAGAATCGTCCAACGATTCATCCACTAAGGATCAGTCATCATCGCCGGCGAAGGTCTCACTGGCTGTTCTCACCGCACTCGTCATCGGCTCGATGATCGGCGGGGGGATATTCAATCTCCCGAAGCAGATGGCCGCCGCAGCGGCGCCCGGTCCTCTCATCATAGGGTGGCTCATCACCGGGGTCGGAATGCTCATGCTGGCAAAGGTCTTCCAAGGCCTGGCCGTGCAGCGGCCCGACATCGACGCAGGCGTCTACGGCTACGCCAAGGAAGGATTCGGCAACTACCTGGGATTCTCCTCGGCCTGGGGATACTGGGTCAGCGCCTGGATGGGCAACGTCGGATACCTCGTCTTCCTCATGACGGCGATCGGGGTCTTCCTCCCGGGCTTCGGGGAGGGCACCACGCTGCTGGCGACCATCGTCTCCTCGGTGCTCCTGTGGCTCTACCACCTGCTCATCATGCGCGGCATCCGCGAGACGGCCGTCCTCAACGTCGTCGTCACCGTCGCCAAGATCGTGCCCCTGGTCGTCTTCGTCATCATCGGGGTGATCGCTTTCAAGCTCGATACCTTCACCGCCGACTTCTGGGGGAGCAGCAGCGACCTGGGCACCACGCTCACCCAGGTCAAGGCCATGATGCTGGTGACGGTCTGGGTGTTCATCGGGGTCGAGGGCGCCTCCGTCTTCTCCGAGCGCGCCCGTGAGCGCCGCGACGTCGGCCGCGCCACCATCACCGGCTTCGCCTCGGTGCTCGCCCTCCTGCTGCTCGTCAACCTCCTGAGCTACGGCATCGCGCCCCGCGAGGACATCGCCGAGCTGGACGACCCCTCGATGAGCGGCGTGCTGACCGAGGCCGTCGGCCCGTGGGGCGCCAAGTTCATCGCCGCCGGCCTGGCCATCTCCCTGATCGGCGCCCTCCTGTCCTGGTTTCTCATGTGCGCGGAGATCCTGCGCGTGCCCGCGCTCGACGGCACCATGCCGCGCTGGTTCTCCCGGGAGAACAAGAACGGCACGCCGGTGGGCGCGATGTGGCTGACCAGCGGGATGATCCAGCTCGTCCTCATCTGGACGTACTTCGTCGGGTCGAACTACACCCGCCTCATCCTTCTGGCATCCGCGCTCATCCTCATCCCCTACCTGTTCTCAGCGGCGTTCCATCTCATCAACTCTTTCCGCAACCGCGAGAGGAGCGGAATCGGGAATATCATCATCGGCACCCTCGGGACCGCGTACGCGATCTGGCTCCTGTACGCGGCCGGACCGACCTATCTCTTGTTCGTGGGCCTGTTCTACCTGGCGGGAACGCCCTTCTACATCGTCGCCCGGAAGCAGGCCGGGGAGAAGATCTTCACCACAATCGACTGGATCGTCCTCGCTATCTTCTCATTGACCTCGGTATACGCGATCTACGGACTGTACATGGGATTCTACGCGGATGCCCTCTCCGGCTGATGCCGAACGGCCTGGCGCCCGCTCGATAACGACTGGCGACAGGCGGCAGGAAACAGAAAACAACCGATCGATTCACGAAAGGACATCATGAGTACCTCAACCACCGGAGTCTGGTCCGAGGCCGGAAAGCTTCGCACCGTCATGGTCTGCGCACCCGGACGGGCGCACTCCTTCCTCACCCCCTCGAACTGTCATGACCTCCTCTTCGACGACATCCTCGACGTCGAGCGGGCCCGCACGGACCACGCGGACTTCGTCTCCCTCATGCGCGAGCGCGGCATCACGGTGCTGGAGTTCGGCTCCCTGCTCACCGACGTCCTCGACGTCCCCGAGCACCGCGCCTGGATCCTCGACCGCCGCGTCACTAGGGCGACCATGGGCGTGGGGGTCGCGGAGGGCCTGCGCGGCTGGATGGACGAGATGCCCAGCAGCGAGCTGTGCGACTACCTGATCGGCGGGCTCTCGTCGGACGAGGTCCCCGAGGACGTCCTGGGCACCGGCATCGCGCCGTACCACGTGGGCACCGACGAGCCGGAGATGCTCATCGCCCCCCTACCCAACTCGATCTTCACCCGTGACTCCTCCGCCTGGCTCTACCAGGGCCTGTCGCTCAGCTCGATGTTCTGGTCCGCCCGCAAGCGGGAGACCATGCTCGTCAAGGCGGTCTACCAGTTCCACCCCATCTTCACCGCCAGGCAGTTCCCCATCTGGTTCGACGCCGCCGAGGGCGACCAGGGGCACTCCTTCATCGAGGGCGGCGACATCATGCCGATCGGCAACGGCGTCGTCCTGGTCGGCATGGGCGAGCGCTCGACCTACCAGGCCGTCAGCCGTCTGGCCCACGGGCTGTTCGAGCAGGGAGGGGCCGAGCGCGTCATCGCCGCCCGCATGCCGCGCGACCGCTCCACCATGCACCTCGACACCATCTTCACGTTCTGCTCCGAGGACGTCGTCAACATCTACGAGCCCGTGGTCTCCAACCTCACCAGCTTCTCCCTCGAGCCCTCGGACACGGAGCCGGGAGGCATCAAGGTCAGGCACGAGGAGGCCGCCTTCCTCGACGTCGTCGGCAAGGCGCTGGGCACCGACCTCCACCCGGTGGCATCTCCGGCGGGCCGGCTGGGCGCCGCGCGCGAGCAGTGGGACGACGGCAATAACGTCGTCGCCCTCGAACCCGGCGTCGTCGTCGCCTACGACCGGAACTACGGCATCAATTCCGCCCTGCGCAAGGCCGGCATCGAGGTGCTCGAGATTCCCGCGGCCGAGCTCGGTCGCGGTCGCGGAGGCGGTCACTGTATGACGTGTCCTGTTGATCGTGATGCGGTTGTCTACTGAGTGGTCGTCG
>ERZ772967.755-NODE-755-length-24120-cov-4.742323_pt1 | contig 24120 bp, 18 predicted proteins | sample MGYA00511677_ERZ772967 | MGnify/ENA primary metagenome ERZ772967 (study PRJEB29015, sample SAMEA2737931) | human oral metagenome | biome: human oral; feature: human-associated habitat; material: dental | place: China | collected 2146 ...
TGCTGGTTGAGCAGCCAAGGTCGCGCCTCGGCTACCTACTTCTTAGCTTCAGATAAACTATAGCCGGATTGTCGATATAGCTGAACAAGGATGCGGTAGCGCTGGTTATACAGATTGTCTACACAATCAAAAGCTAAAACATCGAAGGACCTTTGCGTGATATAGATGGATATGCTGTTGTTGCGGTTGCTCGGATCAAAACTCAGTGTAAGTCTATCGCCTCTTAAGTTCCAAAAACCATATTGCCTACCACTGAATGTCTCTATATAAAACTCCGAGGAGGTGCTGCCGAAGACGAGTAAATTTCCTATTCTAAACGGACAGTTTCCCGGGTTTTGTTCTTCTATGTTGATTACGCGCCAAGCTGTTTCTCTCAATGGGTTGCGCTGAAACCAAACATCTTCTTCGCAGCTGCTGAAAAATAAGAGCGGGCAGAGGAGCAATAAACTGCAGAGGAGTCTTGATGTGGAAGCGATTCTTTTCATATGCTTATATTTACAAGTTTATCTTGTTTTGCGACCTCTAATATAGGACTGGTCACATTTCAGATTCAAAGTTATGATAAGCAGATCAAATAGAAAAGAAATCAGCATAAAAATCCCCATATCAACCATAAGGAGATATAGGGATGAATGGAGTGACTCGCATAGGATTCAAACCTATAACCTTCTGATCCGTAGTCAGATGCTCTATTCAGTTGAGCTAGCGAGCCAATTCTTTCCGAATTGCGACTGCAAAAGTAGGGATTCTTTAGAGAATGAACAAGCGTTTAGCAGAAAAAAATAGCGCTTGGTTTGATATTGTCCTGAAAGTACAGGTTAACGGCAAATGTATCACGCGCTTATGGCTAAAATTCGTTCTCTTCTTCTATTGCTTTAATTCATTGTAAGATTGTTATAAGCCACGCTCGGTGAGGAGCTGATCCATTTCTATTTGTAGCTCGTGTGCTTTCTCACCGGCTACGGCAGCAAAGCGCGAGGATGAGTCGGCGTAAATAATGCCGCGGGAAGAATTGATAAGCAGGGCACATTCTTCATCCGTCATTCCATAACGACAAACTTCAGCAAGTGATCCTCCCTGAGCGCCAACTCCGGGTACGAGCAAGAAATGATGTGGGACAATCTCGCGAATATGTTTGAAAAATTCGCCTTTCGTTGCGCCTACAACATACATCATCTGCTCGCTATCTGCCCATTGCTGGCTCGTTTTCAGAACTTTCTCATACAAAGCCTCGCCATCAGCCAGCGTTTGTTGTTGGAAATCTGCCGATCCTTTGTTGCTCGTCAACGCCAACAAGACTACCCACTTATTTTTATAGGGTAGGAAAGGGGCAACGCTGTCTTCGCCCATATAAGGTGCCACGGTAAGGGCATCGAGATTATATTCCTCAAAGAAGGGAGTCTGCCGACAAAAAGACAACCAATATCCTGAAAACAGCTCACGATAATCAACAAACGTAAAAGGACTGTCGGCTCCATTAACTCACAAGAGCACAGCTTTCAGCATCAAGATATAATAGGCAGACTCAAAAAAATGTAAGCGGAATAACTCATACTTCTGCCGTACATTCATCAGATATACTTGAAGAATTGCTATTCCAAAGATGTTGTTTTATTATTCTTTCACATTATTTCATATAATCTATTTGTACTTTTCTATTTTAGAACAGCTGAATTATGTACCTTTACAGTAAAATAGTATTTATTTAGGATAAATAACAATAATATCTGAATAAAACACATTACATGTCATATTTTAATTAGAGAGGGGAAAGACTAACACGCATGCACTTTCATAATTTAAAGGTTTTATCGGAAATAATGAGTGATAATACTATCAATTAATTTTATCAATAATGGGTAAAGAACAGAACATTAGGGTGGCTTATGTGAAGCCGGAGATAAAAACCGCCCATGTCCTTATGGGCAGTATGATATTAGAGGTATCCTTTCCTGGAGACCACAACCCCGGAGTTCACAAGACAGGACCTACGGAAGAGTCAAGTGAAGAGGCCAAGAGTTCATTTTCCTTTTATGATAAAGACAGAGCCTTAGGGAGAAATTGGGAAGATTAAGATAAAACAATAATGAAAGCCAATATAATGAAAATCAAGGTATTATATTATTGAGCTACGGCAGTTCTTTTGACGGTAGCCACCGGATACTCGAACAACGACATAACAACGGAGAATGATACAGAGCCAAACACAGAGAAAACTGAAACAAAAGGAGTAAGCTTTATTGCAGGAAATGGGAGGACACGTACATCTCTAAATTATGATACCAGTAACTTCTACTGGGAAAACGGTGACTAAATCTATGTGAAAGACGAGGATAACGTTTTCCAACACAGCAGTAATTCTGTATCGGGTAATACGGTGCCGACATTCAAGTTTATGATGCTTGGTAGATACACACAGCATAGCTATATTGTGTATTATCCAGGAAAGAACGGCACCAATAATAATGTGACGATAGCTTCCTCACAGACCCAGAACGGGCCTGACAACACACTCCATTTCGGCACGGCAGGTGACTGTGGAACCGGAAGAGCGAATCTCCAAAACGGAAAGAACAAGTTTACGCTTGTTCATTCGCCTGCATTTCTGTGTTTCAAACCTACTTATGTTCCTCCCTTGCTGACACCTATATGACAAAGATAGAAGTGACGGCCGACAGGAATATTGCCGAGAACTATACGCTTAAGGAAGATGGTACTTTCACTGGTACAGGTTCCAGCAAAACCATAACGCTTACCCCAAGGACGGAGGCTGCAATAACGGCTTCAAGATGGAGAATGATGCAACTCACAAAGCCTGTGCTGCTGGTCGTATGTTCATGGTTATAATAGCGAGTAAATATGTGCTAACGATAAAATATTACATAAAAGATACCAAAACAAATGTTTCGGGCGTCATCACCAAGAAGTTCAAGGCATTCGACTACATAGCAAACGGTTACTACGACATGCCGTCTAAGCTGACCATGAGGGCTTATGATGATGATTACATGTGGGATGCCAAGAATAATTATTGGTTTGGTCATAAGAGCGATCAGCCAAAAGAAATGGGAACTCCGGGCAGCAATTATCCTACCAGTTCTGATGCTCAACGTTGGTACAACAAGGATGCTAAGTTCTGACAGCGACAATGAATACTGCCAAGGATTGTCCGAACGCCAATGAAATTACATAGTACTGCATGAAAGGTGATCCACGTTGAGACAATACACACTCTGGTCTGTCTGGGACCATCTCTACACGGGAGGTATGTGGTTTAGTCATGCAAATACAAAGATTTTCGAGACTCCACCCAGCAATAAAAAGCTCAAGAAGGAATACCTGCCAATATGAGTGATTATATCTTCCTGCCTGCTATGGGAAACTATACAAACGGAAAATTCAATTCATTCCGCACCTATGGGTTCTATTGGTTGAAAACTCCATATCCTTACGATAGTGAAATAGCCTTCAACCTGTTCTTCAAAGAAAATGAAGCAGATCTGAGCAATATGAGCAACCGATCCAACAGATACAAGTTATGGACTTCTGAGTAGTTTTTCTACATCATACAAATGGTCAGGAGTGTGGATAGGGATTTTCCCAAACTGCACACCTGTTGCCATTTTTAAATGCTTATTGCATTAGAGAAATTCCATGAATAATCCAAGGTATATCTTATGGATATCCCTTTTAATACAATATAAGATGCAAGTAGGTAGAATATCCACTGTACTTGTCAGCAGGCATTCCATCTTTTAATACAATATAAGATGCAAGTTCTAATTAAGAAAATTCTTGTAAAAGCTGATCATATCATTAATTTTTGTAACTTTACAGTTGGGAATTAATGGCTTATCCCCAGTCCTGAATAAAATAAGGTATCATTACATGGGTTGCAATTTATATTGAATTACCCCCGCAATTTGAGTCATTTTACGATGTAATTTGAGTTAAGAAGCAATGTAATCTACGTCAAATTACAATGCAAACTGACACAAGTCATGCGGTGATTAGCATCAGATTACAATGCAAACAGATATGGCTTACATCTGTTTGAAACAATCCTTTACCTTGAATAATTCCAATTGTTTCTCCCCAACCGGAACGACTGCTTACAAAACCACTAAGTGTTGACGACTGAAGAAAAAGGTTACAGAGGCTCTTCTGTATTATTAATGAAGGCCAATAGGTATTGATGTCGGACTGAGTGGAAACCTATATCCTCCCTGTAACAGCATTGAAAAACATTGCAGAAATCGTAAGGGGAAGCTTTCAGAAAGTGAAGACCATGTTCATCCTACGTATCATCTATCCTATAAAACTCTTCAGAATTGGTTCAAAGACTTAAGCAAATAATCCAGAAAAGAAAAAAAGCAGCATTGTAACTTTCTGTTTTTCAATGCTACTTTCATAATTATATTATACACTTAGGCTAAGAGGACGTCTGCCGTTAACATCCTCTTCCATGACTCGCATCAATCTTCCCAAAGGTTGGAACCAGATTTTTTCCAGTCATCATCCTCGAAGATGAGACCTGGCTTGGCACCGATTTCGTCATTATCGGGATCGAACTCTTCATTTGATATACCTGGACTGGCAGTAATCATTAAGCCTTCAGACAAAAAGCGATAGTCCTCTATAAATGGCTTTATATACTTTTTCTTTTTCATGACTGTTTCTCCTTTTTAGTTAACGACAATTTTCTTTCCGTTGTGGATATACACACCCTGCTGTGGCTTCTGGATGCGCTGACCATTCAGATTATAGTAAGCATTGTTATCAGCTCCTGATACAGAAGAAGCATCAATGGTGTTAATGCCTGTTGTTCCTCCTGAAATATCATCATCTATGAAAGAGAACATCACCTTTGCCCCTGCAGGCACACCGGTAATCTTGGCGTAAGCCTTGTGTACAGGCATCGTAAATGTAGCAGGTGCCTTCTTGAAGATACCCTTATTGGATGATAACACATAAAGAGGGTTAGAACCTGTTGTGATAGTCTTTCCTTTTATATTTACGCCAATCATCATATTACCGGAGATAGTGTAAGTCTGATTATCCTTTTCACCAATTGCATAGTAAAAACCGTCAGGAAGGGCCTCAGCATCAAGTGCTTTCAAGAGAACGCCTGTCTCAGCAGGTACGTAGCTGTAGTCAGCAGAGGCACCACCATTCTCATCAATACTTGTCATTCTGACCATATAGGTAGATATACCATAATCACCAGAACCATTACCAACAGAAGAAGCCGGAGCTACAAAAGCACCTACGCGCCCGTTACTACTTTCCTTATAATAGATACCCAAATCAGCATCGAACTCACGGGCAAATGTGCCATACTTATGCTTGATGCTTACACCTGGGATTTTGTAGTCCACGTGTGCAGCATAAGAGGTCCATCCCTTTGCAGTCTTGTAAGCATTGACTGCACTCTTCTTCACATAGATGTTCTTCAATGTAGAAGTGAACTCTATATTACCGGCAGGAAGTTCCCACTTTGTGGCACTCATATCCTTGGCTGGAGTTGCACAGGTGAAGAAAGCACTTTCAACAGTAGATGTACCGTCAGCCTTGGTAAAAGCATTGATACCAATATAGTCAAGTGTATTTCGGAAGACAACCTCTTTGATATTGGTTGTGTTTCCCTTCATTGCATAGTCACCCCACAGACGTACTTCATAGGTCTTATTGTCAGCACTGTTGGTAACCTTAGCAGGAACAAGATAGGTATATACATCACTCTTAACATCAACTACCATCACTGCTTTCTTTGACAGTGGGAAATACTCAGTGCTACCATATCCATACGGATCCTTGAAAAATGAGACACCAATATGCTTGAAACCATTCCACAAGCTACTTGCACTATAGGCTGTTTCAGAACCCTTTCGTACACTAATGTCAATCTTTGACTTATCTACGTTAGGGGCATAGAATGCAGTAGGATCCACATCGGCATCAGGAATAGGAGTCTTGCTCAGGAAAGCTATCGTATTCAGCTGCTTACACATATCGAAAGCATGCTCACCTATCTTCTTGACATGTTCTGGAATAGTAACATTCTCTAACTTCCTAACATAATAGAAAGCGTACGGCCCAATCTCCTCAATGATTGGAGGTAACATTGTGTAGTAAGTGCCTGCCTTGCCCGGAGGAAAAGCTATAAGAGTTTTCTTGTTTTTACTCAGAAGGAATCCGTCAACACTTGAGTATTTTGGATTGGCAGGGGCTGCATTAATCTCCGTCAGCGAACCACAGAACTGGAATGCCTTAGGGTTTATGGAAGTTGTTGCTGCAGGAACATTAATCTTCTGAATCTTTTGGCAACTGTTGAAAGCAGATTGTTCGATAGTCGTTACACTCTCCGGAAGGTCGATGCTCAACAAGCCCGAGTTCTGGAAAGCTCCACTGCCGATAGTAGCAATATGTGCTGGTGTGTCAAAAGTAACAGAGGTCATACCTGAGCATCCGTTGAATGCTCCCTCTTCTATATTCGTTACCGTAGCAGGAACTTTGAAAGTAGGTAACTTAGTGTCACCATTAAAAGCATTCTTGCCGATAGTCACAGCTACGCTTGATCCAAGGAATTGGAAAGATTCAAGCGCCGTACAGCCCGCGAAAGAACTTTGGCCTATACTCTGGAGCTTGGAACCATTTGCCACGGTTACGGTCTTCAGCTGAGTACAGCTATTGAAAGCAGCAGTACCCAAAGTTTCCAAAGATGCAGGGAGATCAAGTTTCTCAAGACCAGATCCGACAAACGCCCATGTACCCATCTTCTTAAAATGAGAAGTAGGTTGGAAGATAAGTTCTTTCAATGCTCTTGTCTGTTGGAAAGCATCGTTTCCTATCTCCTCTACACCTGGAGTCAATGTGAGTTTGGAAATTCCCGCAGCATAAAAGAAAGCCCTTCTTCTTATGGTCTTGGTTGTAGGCAGCGTGGTGTAAGGGCCTGTCTTACCGCCTGGGTAGCAAACCAATTCTGTTTTAGCAGCATTGTAAAGTACACCGTTATCAGAACTGTATGTTGTATTCCCAGCATCCACATTGATTTCTGTCAACGCAATGGAACCGGAAAAAGCACCATCGGCAACCTTATTAACCGTTGAAGGGATGCTAACAGTCTTTAAATATCTGCATGTATTGAATGCATCCTCACCAATTTCCTTGAGAGGAGCTGTCATCTTAACAGATGTGAATCCTTCTACATGTGCAAAAGCACAAGAACGGATTTTCTCAACGGTTGAGGGTACAGTGTAGATGTAGGTGCCATACCCCAGGGTTGAAGTTCCTTTACCACAAGGATAGACTACTAACTCTTTATCATCAGCTGTGAAGACTACGCCATCAGTACTCTTAAAATTTGGGTTTCCTGTAGTCACGTTGATAGCTTTAAGTTTCTGTGCAGATGTAAAACCATTATAACCAGGTGATGCAGAAGGGAGATCTTTCAGGGTTGTCGGCAAAGTGACACTCTCAATATTCTTGGCGCTTTGAAAGGCGTTGACACGGACCCCCGTTGTGCCTTCCGGAACGTTGTACGTTGCACCCGGCTTTGCAACAGGATAGGTGAGCAGCCACTTATTGGCTCCATCCTTCTCGTAAAGTACACCATTATCGGAATAATATTTGGTGTTGCCGGCATCAACATCGACTGCCTGTAGTGCTTTGCAGGAAGAGAACACGCCATTAGCCATATCTATCACCGATGCCGGAACACTTACAGTTGTCATGTGGTCACCTCCAAGAGAGTTCGCCTCCATTGCCGTAACCGTGTTAGGTATGACCACACTGGTGGCATTAGGAACATTACTGTTATTTTGAATACGGGTTACAGTCCAGTTAATGTTTACACTATCTTTCACTGTTGCAGGAATATTTATAGTTCCAGGATTTTTGGAACCGGCAAAAGCAACATTTTTGTGTGTCACATCGGTAATTACAAAGACCATACCGTTTACGGTAAACTTGTCACCATTGATTGCCGCATTCATATTTGTTGCTTGAAGCAACAGAAGTAACATTAAAAGCAATAGTTTGATTTTTTTCATCTTCGTTACTTTATTTAATTAAACTCTATTTTTCACTCAATCAATAAAATAAGGCCGTGGTTATCACATTTTATATTCAGATAATTTGGATAACCTTATACAACAATTGGAACAAAGTATCTTTACGTAAGTCTTTCGTTTATCAGTGCTGTAGAAGGACACCTCACATATGCGAGTAAGCTTAGAGTGACGTTTTCCTGGCAACACCAATGAGGAGATGAGAAGAATAGCAAATTGTTTGGAACCATCAAATAGTCCAACCACATCCTCGCTGCGTCCTTTCCACAGCAATCTACAAGGGAACTCCCGTTTTCCTGTGTTGTAGATACGCCTTTATTATATAAGAAAATATGGCTTTGATAACCGTTACTCTCTAATCCGTTCATTTTGCGTTAGTTATAATAGTAATGCAAAGATAATTAAAGTTTTCAAAACTTGCAAAAAAAACAGAGATAAATGTAGAAAATATATAAAAAAACTTGAATTTGGGATAAGTTTGTATAAAAAAGTTCCAACTGCCTTAATTTTCTGCATATACAGGTTATATCTCGGGCCTATTCTCAGAAAAAGCAATATGCTGAAAAGCCGGAACACAAGCTTATGATAAAGTTGCGTGCCGATTGATATCATGAGTGTACAAGGTCAGCTTTCTTCTTGAACAGTTCATTTATACACTCAATGTGTACCCCCCAGCATAATTCCCCATATAGCCATAAGTATATTCTCCATTTTTACTGTAAGCCCATGAACGAGTTGGATATCCTGAGTGAACAGACTTTCGAAGAGTTCTTGCTTGATGCGTCTTTTATCAGCAAATGCCTTTTTATAAAGAATTTCAGCAGAAACTGCCTATCCCTATCATCTATGTTCTCCCCTGCAAAACAGAAAACTATTGATTTTCAACTGTAGAATTACAAAAACTAACGAGATTACAACATTTAAAGGACTTTTTAATCTGAACTAACATTTTGGAAGGATTATTTTCTTTTTTTAGATAAAAAAACACTAACTTTGCAAACAACATGCAAAATTTAAACTAAAAGATTATTGGTCATCCTTTGTTACCACGTTACTACGGATGTTTCACATTGTATTCTTGTGTACAGGGAAGACAGTATAGATGCTACCCAAATCATGCCTTCAATAAGATAAGTACATTGCATATTCAAATTAAAAAATAATATTAATTGCAATTAAATGGCTATTATGAGAAAGATTAAACTATTGTTACTGGTATTACTGCCCATGTTAATACCAAATTTCCTTTTGGCATATACAAAGGATCAGATAGTTTCGTTTGATAACAATCAAACTTACTATAAGGTAATTCAACCAGACGGTACAACCGGTGTCACTCCTACATTGAAATTCTTGTCAACCAAGAATGCGGGGCATCTGGATATTCCTGCTACAATAGACGATAAATCTGGAGTCACTTTCACAGTTATCGAAGTAGGATATCAGCGAGGGTATGATAGCAAAAAAGTTACTTCTGTAAAACTGCCGAATACCATCAAAACGTTAGGTGATTACTGCTTTAGTGAGGCTGATCTAAGCGAGATAGAGATTCCTGCTTCTGTAGACTTTATAAGCTACATCGCAATGCGCGGTCCGAAAAACACTCCTGTTATCAAGGTTAATGCTGGAAACCATAAATACATGTCAGATGAAAATGGTGTACTTTATTCGAAAGACAAGAAAAGACTGTATAACATTCCAAAAGTTATAGCAGAAAAGACCGGCAGTGACACTTACACGGTTGACGAGAAAGTCACAATAATTAACCGTGGTGCTTTTCCAGACAATGCAGGGCTGAAGAAAATCGTATTGCCAAAGAATCTGCAAAATGTAGAACAGGTTTACCCCCCTATTGCTACAACCAATTCTCTGGAGGCATTTGAAATAGCATCAGATAATCCGAAATTTAAAGTTGTTGATGGTGTACTTTTCGATAAGAAGAAACAAGAACTGGTCTGCTATCCAAGAGGGAAAAAGACTACGAACTACAAGGTTCCCGATGAAATTAAACAAATTGGTTCATACGGAATCATGTCTCCCCAGGAGATGATTTCTCTTGATTTGAACAAAGTCGTGAAAACAGCCTGGGCTTCAATCTATAATGCAAAGAAACTTGAAACAATTACGATACCTGCAGGACTCACGAAAACAGGATTGGCAACAGGGTCCATTGCTGAATGTCTGACACTTAAAGAATATAAGGTGGCTGAAGGCAATCCTGACTTTACAGCTGACGGTGGAGTGCTCTTTTCTGCAAACAAAGACATACTCTATTTTTATCCTCCCAACAATCCTGCAACCTCTTACGAAATTCCAGAAACGGTCAAGGAAGTTGCAGACAAGGCTTTTCAGGCTGCCCGTAATATAACTTCTCTCGCCATTCCTACCAATGTGAAGAAAATTGGCACGGATGCCTTTCGTAACATGCTGAATATTGAAACAGCTACATTTAAACAACCGTCTTCGACCCAAGAACTTAACGCATCCTCTTTCTGGAATTGTAAGAAACTGAAGACTGTGACATTGCCCTCTTCAATCACTGAGCTTAATCAGGTATTCATTGACTGTGTGGAATTAGAAACAGTTATTATGCCTGGTAACTCAAAGCTGAAGACGATTAAGTCCAATGCATTCATAACGAACAAGAAGTTGAAAACCTTTAAGTTTGAAGGTAGCTGTGATTTGGAGACCATCGAAGAAAATGCCTTTGCCAACGCGGAGAGCCTCGAGTCATTCAATTTACCGAAATCGGTAAAGAATATCAAGCGCAATGCTTTCACTGGATGTAAGAGTTTAGCGACTGTAACCTTTGACGAAGATGCTGTAATTGAGGAGATTGGAGAAGGAGCTTTTGCCGACTGCGGTCTGCAGAATATCAGCATACCAAAGAATGTGACCAAGATTGCTAAAGAGGCTTTCCGCAACTGTAAGGTTCTCAAAAAGATTAATATAGCTAAAGCTACAACCAACATTGACCCACTGGCTTTCCAGTACTGCAGCAACTTGACAGATATTAATGTTGAAAAGGAAAATACGAAATATTCAAGCGTTGACGGTTACTTGCTGTCGCAGGACAAGAAAGAGTTGATTCTCTTCCCTCCAGGAAAGGCAAACAAAAAGTTCACATTACTCCCTCCATCTATTGAAAAAATCGGTGAATACTCATTCTTCAACTGTGAGGAGCTTACCAATGTAACCATCCCAAACAAGGTTACTACTATCGGCAAACGTGCTTTCGGTCTTTGTAAGAATCTTAAGACTATCACCTTCCTTTGCGACAAGATGATTCCTGTTGCAAACATAAACACGGCAAACAACGAGATGTCGTTCGATGATGGTACGCAGACTGCTGGTCAAAGCATGTTCGACCATATCACCATCAATGTCCGTAAAGAGCTTGCCACCAACTATAATGGCGAAGCATTCTACAAGAAGTTTAAAGGTGGAATCAAGGAATCATTTACTATAGGTGACGAGGAATATATTGCCATGTCTGAAGAAAGTGTGAATATGCTCAGTACGACTCGCAAAGACCATACTTTTGTTTTGCCAACGAGTATCAAACATAATAATAAGGACTACAAGGTGAGTCTCATTGGTGACTATGCTTTCCAGAAAGTCACAACTGATGTGAAAGAAGTTGTGGTAAAGAAAGATGTGGAATACATTGGCGCAGAGGCTTTCATAACTGCAGATAAGACACAGCCTATCCTGAACATATTCTTCATTGAGGGTAACCCTACTAAACAGATGTTGAGTACTACCCGTTTTGAATTGGATGAGACAGGGACCAACTATAACGAGTTTGCAAAGAAAACGAAGATTTACGTAAAGAAGTCTGCACTTGATACCTATAAGGAGAAATGGAACAAGCAGGTATATGATATCAACACTCATGCTTATAAGACAAGTGAATTTAACTTCATTGACCAACTTGATTATAAGATCCCTGGTGTGGCGATCACGCACAAATATGGAACATTCTCACGCGAGTTTGACACAGATTTCAGCGAATACAAGAAAGAAAACCACAGCTGTGACATTGGTGCTTTTGTTGCCCCAGTTTCAGGTATCACACAAGGCCCTGGTGATTATGGTACATCTAAATACAAAGTCCGCATGGTAAGTGTAGACGAAAAGGGTGGTCCTACGGGTGAATATGGCTATGTTCCTGCCGAGACTGGTGTGCTTCTGAAGGTGCTTGACGTTGATAGTACTCCTTCTGATTTCTTCTATACCATTGGTGAAAAAGACAACCAGACATACAGTATCAGCGATAATATGATGAAAGGTGTAACTGTCAATGAGAAGCAAGTTACGAAAGGTACAGAGCCTCTCTATGTGGTTTCTGCTAAAAAGGGAATCTTCATGAAGGCTCCATCTCCAACATTCAAGATGCCTATACACAAAGCTTATGCTAAGATAACAGGAGTACCTGTAGGTGCCAAAGTGATGTTCTCTTTCACAGATGACAATTCTTCAACCACCGGCATCGATACAATTGATACATCTTCTTCTGCGACAGGTTCCGACAATGCTTACTATAATCTGAATGGTCAGCGTATAGAAAAGCCACAGCACGGAGTATATATTCACGGAGGAAAGAAAGTTATCATTAAATAAGAAAGGAATTAGTTATGAAGAAAAAGAAATATATAGTACCGGCAATAGAGAACCATATTCTCCCAATGGAAAGTCTGATGATTACAGCCAGTCCAGGTGTATCAAATGAAGAGTTTGACCCAGGTAACGACGAGATAGGCGCAAAGGAAAATCCTTTTCTTGGGCCTTCAGAACTCCCACATTACTCCCCTTGGGACGATTAAGGTGGCAGAAGAAGATTAATGATAGAGGCAGAAACCTTAGTCATTGTAATATAGAGTATAAGTACAAGGCTGAATATCAGAGGAGGTCCCCTTGGGATTCTTATGTTATAAGCTTTAGCGATATTGACATTTTGTGATATCATACAGCTGTTAACACTTCTTTTTTATTAAGATGAAGGGTTAACATTATATTGCCCCGAAAGTTAGTTAACTAACTTTCGGGGTTTGTTGTATAATCCAATTTGTGCTTCTAAAGACAGATTTTGAATATTCGTGATTTCTGCAAATTATGGGGGCACAGAACAAAACATATACAGGGAAACTGAGCTGAAGAGTTTGTAAAGTGTTTTATATCTGTAAGTCATATCCTTTTATGCGGGCTTCACAAAACGATATGTATCACGATATAACAATGATATAATATTTTTGTTACATCTGATGGGCTATTTGAATGATTTTTGATACACGAATATTACATGGGTGGAAACACCATATCAACCAGCAGACATAAAAGGACTGCCAGCGCCGCTGACCTGCAGGGACATTGCAATCTGCGTCAAAACAGCGTGTCATCTGCGTCAAGTTATCGTGTCATCTGCGTCAAGTTATCGTGTCATCTGCGTCAGATTGCGTGGTAATCTGCATCAAGTTACAGCGCAATCTGCGTCAAGTTACAACACCTTTCACTATCATACAGACAGTAATAGACTAAAGATTATTAAAGAGGGGAATTAAAATGGCATTACATTTGTACATAGAAAAAGAAAAGATTATTTTTGCATCGAAAGATGACAAAACGTCATTCGGCAAAGCAGAAACAGCTCTGCTTTCAGCAAAACACAACAGATTATTATCAAAAACAGTAAAGAATATGGATTTCAAAGAATTTAATGAAAGAATCAGAGAACAGGAGTATGGCACAAACGACATGGTGCTTTCAGAGGCATTTCCTGCCTTGATGCGCAAAGTGTATCTATGGATGACTTTAGCTTTGGCCATCAGTGGTATCGTCGCTTACGGCGTTGCAACCTCTCCAAACCTGTTATATCTGATTTACACCAACCAATTAGTGTTCTGGGGATTGATTATAACGGAGTTAGTTTTAGTGTGGAAAATCAGTGGAAGTATATGGAAGGAAAACCGCTCGTTAGCTGCAACGACATTGATGTTTGCCACATTTGCGGCCCTCAACGGTGCCACACTGTCATACATCTTCATCCTCTTTGCACCGACAGCCATCATCAAAACGTTCTTCATCACGTCAGGAACTTTCGCTGTTACTTCTGCATACGGCTACTTCACCAAGAAAGATCTTTCCAAGTGGGGAAGTTTTCTTTTCATGGCGTTAGGTGGACTTATCATTGCATTGGTGGCCAACATATTCTTCAAGAGCAGTATGCTCGACTTCATCATCAGTATTGCAGGCGTGTTACTCTTTGTCGGCTTGACCATTTGGGACAGCCAGAATATCAAGCGTCAATTAGCAGTTGCACCCGACATGAGCGAGACTTCACAGAAGATAGCACTGTGTGGCGCACTTGATTTATACCTTGATTTCATCAACTTATTTATCTATCTGCTGCGCCTTTTCGGTCGTGATAACTAAAGAAGAACTATATACAACACGGTGATGAATAAAAAAATCATTCTCACAGCAGGCGTGCTGACCACGACATTAATGCTGAATGGCTGTGGCATTACCACCAACGGCAGCAGCAATAACACAGGAGGAAACATCTTGAGCGAGGTTCTTGGCAGTATGGGCAACGCCAACACTATCGGCAATGTGCTGAACAGTGTGCTCGGTATTGACAAACCTTCGGAACGCGATCTCATCGGAACATGGCACTACAGCGAGCCGGGAGTGGCTTTCACAAGCGACAACACCTTGGCAAAAGCAGGTGGAGAGGTGGCTGCTGCCCAGGCAAAAACGAAGTTGACCGAAAGCTACAAGGCCATTGGTCTTCGGCGCGATAATACCCAACTGACCTTTAACAGCGACAAAACTTTCAGTGGACGCATCCTTGGAAGAAGCATCAACGGTACATGGACTTACGACAGCAGTAATCAGAAAATCATGATGAAGACTTTGTTCTTCACTCTCCCTGTGTATGCAAAACGCACCACAAAGGGCATGAGTTATCTCATGGAATCGAAGAAACTGCTGACTCTTCTTCAGACAGCTTCAGTCCTCAGCGGCAACAGCACTATTCAAACTGTCGGCGAACTGAGCAAGAACTATGACGGAATACGCATGGGATTTGAAATGAAAAAATAAGCTTTTGCGCTTTCATCACGTGGATATCAGCCGATTGAAACGTGATAACAATCACAAACAGAAATGGAGAATATTAAAGACTTTGGCTGAGATATTCTCCATTTTGTTTTCAATCTGCTTTATAAAAACCCTCTAACGGCTCAACTTCTCACCACGTTTTTCTCAAAAACGAAGAAAGAAAAACAAGGTAACAAGCTACTCCCTGCTATGGCTTTAGAAACTTATTGTCTTTGATACTCACCTTACTGCAACCCTCAAGAACAAACCATTTGTTTCCAACCACCGAGGAAGGGGACTCTATCTTCACCTCATTGCCTTTGAAAACTAACTGTGAAGTGCTCTTGGCATACAGCAAAGGATTACCCGAAGTGGCGAAGAAGTTATTGATTATACGTACATTCTGATGCACAGGCCTACGTGTATCAATAACCGTATTCGAAGGATTTAAGGCGATAACTGCACGTGAAGGCCCACCATTATAGGCACAATCTATAAACTTGTTGTTCTCAATAAGCACATCCTTTACAGGCCCCGACTCATACCAACCAGCGGCATCGCCCTCTATAAGAATGGCACTCATGCCCGTATAACAATAGGTGTTATCACGGATAACCACTCGCCGAGGTGTGGTAACAAGCGTACCACGCGTGCTGGTTCGAGAGAAAAAACAATGCCGAATATCCACTTCGGGCGTACAACTGAGGTTTTCTACGCAATCACTTTGCAATCGAACATCTCTCGGAATGGGGCGCATGAACGCCACTTCCACTATTCGAGGCGACTCCATTCGTACTTTCTTTACGATGTTTTCTGCATAGCGTTGCATGGTAAAAGGACGCACAAAGGCCACCGTATCGCCAGCAAAATAAGCACAAAAACCATAGCTTTGAGGATGCATGAAGCGCAATCTAAGCGTATAATCATCAACTCTTTCAACGGCTTGCAAATTGGTTCCATGCACATTAATGCCGTCATCTTGCGCACCAAGAAACCTGCAACTATCAATCACAACCTTGCCGCTACAGCCCGAGAAATGCATAAAATCGGCCGAAGATGCCAATAGTCGCGTGCTGTTTTCACGCGGTTCACATCTCACCCGAAGCATCTTGATGTTTCGACAATACTGACTTACGATGCCCAAGCCATGCATATAGTGCACACCTACATTGTAAAACGTGATATTTTGGCTTTCAAACAAGAACATTCCCACCTGATCTCGAATGATATCGCGCACCGTAATCGTGTGGTTCTCCTTGAAATCTTTAGCCAAATCCGTTGCAAAATGCACCACATTTGGCGACAACTCAACAACCTTAGCCTGTGAGAGAATGTCCCAACCACGGCTATAATAAAAGTGCTTATTAGTGAGATCATACTCTATGCAATGGGGTTTGTTCGTCCTCCAACCCTCTCCTATCCACATCATCTTCCCTTCGACAATCGCAAATTTCGAGTCGGGATGCACGCGAGCCGTTACTCCATGTGCATCAACTTTAAGGTAAGTGAGTTCCGAACCGCCAGGTCTTTCAAAGTCAAAATGAATATTCTGCAACCTCATCTCCTTGCAATGGGCAAAAGAAAGCATCGTCATCTTGCCATGAAACATCAGCGTTGCATCATTTCCCTCAATGGTTAGACCGCTCATATCTTCGAACAACAGCCCTATCGTCTTTACTTTCGAACGACATTCTGTTTCTGAAGAGGTGTTGGAAATGTAGTATTCGCGCCTCATTGCATCTGTAGGCCACAGGTCATATCGCCCCGATTGAAACACAATAGCCTTGCTTTTCCAACGCTTGCAGTCGGCAATCAAGGTTTGCAAACGTGCCGTCTGGTCTTCGTAGGTGTTGGGATGCACACCATAGTCGGACACAAACAGCGTATCATAGAGTGCTGCCTGCGCAGACATTGTTACAAAAAACAAGCATACATTCAGCAACAAACGCAATCTATTCTCCTTCATCATCTGTAAATTCTCGTATTTTCATGCAAGGTTCATCGCCAATAAAAAGGTGACGATATGGGGCAAAGATAAGCATTATATCTGATAATCCGCCCCGTTTTGAGAGATATATTCCACGAAGAACTATCTTCACGCAGTGAAGAACATCCGCCAAATCAAGGCAGAAACACCATTAAGAAACTTTAAGAAAATAATCAAGTTTGTTTACAAGACGTTTTATCCGAGAAGACCAACAAAGGCTTGCCGAGTCATCTTTTCATTCACTTCAACGGCTAAAGTCAGTCATATCAGCACGCAATATGACGCAGAACATCTTGTAACTTGACGCAGATTGCACCGTGATTTGACGCAAATTACAACCTCTTTTCCTATAAATGATACGGAGATTTGCAAAAGAACATGAAAAAAGGGAAAGCACTTGCACACTTTCCCTACGGCAAAGATAATGGTTTTCAGAGGCGATTCCAAATCTAAGATGAAAGAAGTTTACAGATAAGGGAGACCCACCCCCGACCCCTCCCCAAGGGAGGGGAGAGCTAACTTGTAAGGAAATTAGTTATAACTCACTTCGTAATTATGCATTATGAATTGTGCATTATGCATTAAATACAGTTCAACATTCCTCATTCCACATTAAAAATTATGCATCATGCATTGTGAATTATGAATTAACTACAATTCAACATTCCTCATTCTACATTAAAAATTATGCATCATGCATTGTGAATTATGAATTAAATATAATTCAACACTACACATTCCACATTAAAAATTATGCATTATGCATTGTGAATTATGAATTAATTAATTCCCCATGACCTGAAATATGACCGCACTGCTTGCACATTTTCCCGTTCAACTTTACGCTCGGTTTCGTCAGGAAGATTGCAGAAGAAGTCGATTCCGGTCTTCTTCTCAAGGTCAACAATGTTGACAACATACTGCGAAAGGCGATCTTGTTTATGCTTTTCATAGAGATGTTCTACCCAGAAACCAAAAGCATGATAGCCCTTTTCATCTTTCATCAACACTGCCATGAAGAAATAACGAGGCACGATGAAGCCACTCCTTGTATGGGTAAGTATCTGTGAATCCTTATCTATCGTTCCGCCTTTACACACATAAACCACTTCACCTCGGTAGGCATTACTCTGTATGCACGCTTCCATTTTCTGCCAAATCCCTGCATTAAACACATGAACCTGTGGCTGCATGTTCGACATGTAGAACGTTTGCTCGTTGGCATCTTTAGAATAAATACGGTCTTCAGAGGCACAGATATGCCCTCGGTCATAGTAACTGTTAGAGTAACCCGGATAGTGACTCCCGCTGAACTCACCTTTTACAGGAGGTTGTTCGTTAGCCGGTATCTTCGGATCTTTCTGAAATGGGTCGCCACCCCAAGCCGTCTTATTCCAATCTCCGCGACTCCAACCTTTCTTGTTGTTGGCACTTGTAATTTCATAACAACTCCAACGCTGTGACTTTTTGGCGTGATCCCACTCCAAAGCATAAGTCATTCCAAAGTCTGAAGTGCTGTGGACAATAACCTCACTCGTGCCTCCTTGCAACTTAGGAAACTCCAAACGAGTGACTTCCGCAGGCTTACCGACAGTGAAAACATTGCGATTTTCATTGGCTTCGGTAGTCGTTCCGCCACCATTATCAATATCATCATCATTATTGTTTCCACACGAAATAAAGGAAAAAACAGCCACAGAAAGGGCCAGAAACAGGCGATAGAATTTCATAGGTTCAGGCTTTTAATGCAAAAAATGCGCTCAAACGCATATGCAACTACGTTTGAACGCATTCCCAATTTGAATATATACTTAAAAAAGGATATATTTACTTCTTCAGCTTACCGTAACGGTTCATGAAGCGGTCTACGCGACCTGCCGTATCAACAAGCTTACTCTTACCTGTATAGAACGGGTGAGAAGTGCTTGAGATTTCAATCTTTACCACTGGGTAAGTCTCGCCTTCAAACTCTACTGTATCATTGGTCTTTGCTGTAGACTTTGTAAGGAACATATCGCCGTTGGACATATCTTTGAATACGACGGGGCGATAGTTTTCTGGGTGAATACCTTTTTTCATTTCGTTAAATATTATAGTTTATAATCCTTTTTCAACGTAACAGGCTGCAAAGTTAATGAAAACTTCGCAGCCTGCCAAATTATTTAAGAGGTTTTTCTAAGTCTTACTTGGTCTTACCGTTCAGCGAATAAAGATAGCTTTGCTTTGAAGCGGTCTCAAGAGTTCCATTATAATTGGTCAGTTTTCCACAGATAATAACTTCATCCCCGACTTTAACATTCTCCTTACCTTCAACCCATTTCTTGTTTTCTAAGTACAATGTACTATAAATAATGAAGTCATTTCCAACCTTTCCATCGTCAGAAATATTGAAAGTTGCAGTGCCGTATTTTGCACTAAAGGTATACTTTACGCTTGAGATCTTGCCTTTAATGTAAACATCTGTAGTCGAAGTCTTTCCCTTTTCTAACTTTGAAGCAGCCTCTTTTGCTGCAACTGCATTGAAAGGATCAGCGAGTGTGCCCGTTCCCTTAGGGGTAGCGGCAGGCGTTGGAGGCGTTGTTCCGGGTTTGGTTCCAAACTCGTTGGTGCCTAATTTTGCATAAGTAAGGTTCTTGATTCCCGTCATACCAAAGTACTTATCAATGTCGCCATAGAGCACAACTTCCTGCTTGTAGTTCTGCTTATGGGCCTTAAGATTCAATCCTTCTCTTACAACTCCCTTAGGCAATTGAACGGCAACACACTTTGAAAGCTTAGTTTCATTGGCATTGGTTGCAATGAGAACATTGGCTTCAACAGTACAAGTATCAGCATTAAACACGGCACCTTCAGAAGCTTTCTTACCATAGATATACCCTACGATGAAGCCTTTGGTATAGACATTCTTTGCATTACCCTTTGCCAAAGCAGCTGCAACATTGAATGGAGTGGCTGCAGTTCCGTCACCTTCTTCTTTGTCAACAGCAGGTGTTTCGCCACCCGAAGTCTGACCATTCAACATATGAATATAGGTAGCTCCCTTGCCGACGGTCTCCGGTTTGTTACCTTTGAAGTTAACGAACGGGCCATAAACTACAACGTCATCACCTACCTTGATCTGGTTTTCAGAAGTAAACCTCTTCTTACCCAAGTATAAGCTTTGGAAAATGTAAAGTTTCTGGGTTGCGTCTTTGCTGTCGGCAATATAGTAATTCGCATTGCCATACGTTTTTGTTTCAACGCCCTGAATTTCTACAATCTTACCTCTTACGTACATTGGAGCCGTCGGTTCGTCAGCTTTTGCAGCCTTGAGGAGTTGCATAGCAGCAGCAACATTGTAGGGATCAGCCTCAGTTCCCTTGCCCGCAGGCTCTATCTTAGCCCCAGGAGTAGGCTTTTCTTTATTGCCATTGGGATTATCATAGGGTTCAGGAACATTCTCACAACTTGTAAATGTCATGGCAGTAATAGCCATAAGGAACAAGGAATAAAGTAGTTTTTTCATAATCTTACTCATTTAGTTTTTATCGAATAGTTTAATTTATTGTACGTATTCTACGTCCTTTGCCGACCGGATGATCACCTGCCACTTATTGTTATAGCGCGTGAAAACACCCGTAATATTCACCTTACTAACAGGTAAGGTGTCGGCAGCAAAGTCTGCATAGGTGCTTGTTCGTACGACAAGATTATTAGCATTGATGCCTTTGAGCGTACGTTCACAGCTGTTATTGTTGACAACATCGGCCTTGTTAGCATACACTTTCTGGCCTCCGTCCTTGAAATAAACGCTTTTCAAAGTCATCAACTTACCACAGTTGGCCGCCAAGTAATTGGCATCAGAAATCTTACTTTGGTCAAACTCCACTGGTGTTACCGTCTTGTTGTTGTCGGTATAAGTGAAATGCTGGTCCCAACGCATGCGAGCCATACGGCTTACTGACGTCTGTCCCTTTGCACTTTCATAGAGAGTACCTATCTGTGGCTGGTATCCGTAGTTGCCGATATATAGGTCTTTGAGGCTGATGAGTATCTCCGTGCCTACCGGGAGATAACCATTGATACCGCCTTCACTGATAGCTATGAGCATAGCTCCAGTGCCGTCATCAACTGAAATCTGACCAAAAAGGTTGCCTTCTATATCGTTTCCGGTCACAACGGCTTTGATTTGTTCGTCATCAGTGACCTGAGTATAGCCATAAGCACTGGCAAGTGTGCTTGCATATTTAGCCTTCAGCTGGGCAATAGTCTGGACATTCGTCTCTTTGATTTGAGCGTTTCCGCGCGTATGTCCACCGCTTGGAGTATCCCAATCACCGTTCATACAGCCTGTGAAAAGCCCACAGAGCAGTGCCAGCATAATGTATTTTATATTCTTCATATTGTCTTTTCTATTAGTGATTAGAATCTATATGATGCCTGCAACATACCATTTGTGCCATATACATGGTACTTCTTCGGGTTCTTCGAGAAGCGATAAGTGCGGTCACTTGTGGTTCCATCGGTCTTAACAGAGTAGTCACTGCGACTCTGTTCATAACCTCCGGTGACAATCTTCTGGTTATTTAAGAGGTTGGTTATCATGAGGTTGATTGACAACGAGCCTTTCTTCAAGCGGATAGTCTTGCCTATACTTGCATCAAGCATAAAGCCTCCTTTACCCTTATCCTGCGAACTGACGATATAATTTCCATTACTATCAATTGCCCCGATAGCCTTCAAGGACGATGCATAGCGGTAATAAGGCGAGTAACCCAAGTAGATGCGGTCGTAATAATTACCGTTCAAATCGATGAACCAGCCTTGCTGATGGAAGCTAAGCCCTATATTTGCTGCAGTAAGAGGAGTGCCACTCTCGCGCATTCCCTTTACGATAGCCTCGTCATCCTGGTAATTTCCTTGTGTGGAATTCAAGTAACGAACGTGTGCATTGCTCAAGTTCTTAGCCTCACTGATTGTGCCCAAAGCCTTCAAATCGAGATAGGAAGTCAGCTTAAACTTCATACCTAACTCCACACCATAATAGGCTTTCTTCAGCTTATTGAGTGCATTGTAGGAGAAAGAATTAATGTCATCGAAGTAGAAACAAGTCCATTCGGTAGCATTGTCAACACGACTGTAATAGCCACTCAAGTTAGCATGCAGCCAAGATGTGCTGAACTGATAACCCAATTCGCTGCTGAAAATACGCTCACTCTTTAGGTCTTGCACGAAATCATTATTCATTTCAGGAGCTTGGAAAGCTACATACGCATTCGGAGCCTTGGTTTCATAGCCTACTCCGAGCGACAAAACGCTACCATGTCCCATGTCGACAGAGCTTGCAAACTTAGCTCCACCAGAGAGGAATTCAGCTGTCTTGCTCTTGCCATATGAGTTATTTGCAAACAAACCATTACGCATTTTTCCATCACGGTTCATTGCATCATAGCCCACCTTGGCAGCAATACTATAATGTAAGATACCGAATGTTTCAGCATAATTACTCCATACATTGCCACGAAGTACATTGATATTATAATCGTAACCAAACTTATCGCCTTCACCAACAAGGGCATTTGGTCGGTTAAGATCATACTGCACAGCGTCTGAATTCTTTGTAAATGTGCCTATTGCATAGTTGTTTACGTTGTGGAAAGACTTTGCTCCGAGCATATCTTCCATAGTCTGATAGTGGAACCCCTTATTACCTGCAACGGCAAAACCAAGGTTCCAGATGCTCTTTTCAGTCAAATTCTTAGTCAAGGCAGAAGCCAACGTCAAATAAATATTATTGTTGTGGCGAGCCTGTACATAGTACATAGCGTCTGCACCCTGCTGACTTGCACCGCGGTTAGCCTCATACAAGCGGTTCCAGTCTATCTGGCGATGTGCTTTACTGCTTGAAAGCCATTCGTAAGCTGTGCGCCAATCGGCCAAAGCCTGTGGGGTCTTGAAGCGTGAGATGTTACCCCATACATCATAGAAGTTGCTGGGTAACACCTTATAATAATCTGGCTGTGGGTTGTCTGCATTATTATAATTGAGCTTCGTACTTTTGTACATGCTGTACTTCCCAAGTAAGGTTGTCGTTAATTTTGTATTGTTATTGATATTCCAATCCCATGTCAAGAGGGCTGTAGGAGCAAAGTCTGTGACAACACGAGAGTTTCGTTTCTTCCCATCTTGATAGCCCCAATAAGGGTTATACTGGTAATCATTGGCTATCCAGAAGCTTTCATCAGTCGCTGCTCCCTGTGTAGAACGTTCGGTTGGATTGCCCCATGTGGAGAAAGAAAGACTGTGGTTACCGAACAGTTTCTGTACACCAATGAAATAAGACAAGGCATTATAGAATGTGCCCTCTACATAACCGCGGTTTGCCCAACGATAAGTGAGGTTCCCACTAAAAGCCCACCCCTTGGCATTAAAACCACTATTATAAGTGTACATGCCACGCATGGTGTAGTTACGGTTGGCACCTGCCAAGCTGATACGATGTCCGGCAGCCATGTTTCCACTTCTGAAATTGTAGTTATTACTACCGGCCATGCCTGTCATAGCATAGTTGTTGCTCTCAAACGGGAGTGAGAAATCCACGTTACGTGTCATCTGATTGAGTCCACCTACAGACGAGAAGCTGAACTGTCCGCGTTCAACATCGTTGACAGGAGCACCGTTAATGTAGATTTCATTATACTTCTGATTGAATGCGCGATAACGGAATCGCACCGGAGAGAACAGATAACCAACCTCACTTGCATAGGTATTAGTGGCAGAATTGAGGATAGTGACATTCTGAGTCATGTTGTCATCCTCTCCCAACTGTGCTTCGGTGAATGTGAATGCGTTTTCATCTAAAGGCTTTGTCGGCTGCTGAGACGTCGTATTCTGCGCAACCATAGCCGACGAAGAGAATAGCATCACCACCGCTAATTGGAGATGTTTTTGCATAGAATGTTATTTAATAAATATTAATATTTA
>ERZ772967.762-NODE-762-length-24050-cov-4.614795_pt1 | contig 24050 bp, 24 predicted proteins | sample MGYA00511677_ERZ772967 | MGnify/ENA primary metagenome ERZ772967 (study PRJEB29015, sample SAMEA2737931) | human oral metagenome | biome: human oral; feature: human-associated habitat; material: dental | place: China | collected 2146 ...
CTCTCCAAACGATGCGCGCGCAATATTTGCGTACTCGTCAATATTAAACACCACAATGGGAATCTTATTCTCCATGCACAGACTTGTCGCCGTTGCATCCATCACCGCGAGCCCCTTCTTGAGAATATCGATGTAGGACAATGTCTCAAAGCGCTTCGCCTCTGGATTCTTGTTTGGGTCGGAATCATAGATCCCATCCGTCCCCTTCTTTGCCATGAGGATGACATCCGCCTCGATCTCGGCCGCCCGCAGAGCCGCCGTCGTGTCGGTTGAAAAATACGGATTGCCCGTGCCCGCCGCAAGGATCACGACGCGCCCCTTCTCCAAGTGACGCACAGCCTTGCGGCGAATATACGGCTCCGCAATCTGGCGCATCTCAATGGCGCTCTGTACGCGCGTATCGACGTCGATATTTTCGAGGGAGCTCTGAAGCGCAAGCGAGTTCATGACCGTCGCCAGCATCCCCATGTAGTCCGCCTGGGCACGATCCATGCCTTTGGAGCTTCCTGCCAGGCCGCGCCAGATATTGCCGCCGCCTACGACGACCGCTACATCGATGCCATGTTCCCGCACCTTCCTGACCTCGGCCGCAATAGCGTCCACGGTCGGCAGATCAATGCCGAATCCCTGGCTGCCGGCAAGGGATTCACCGCTGAGCTTGAGGACGACACGCTTGTAACTCGCTGTATCCAATATGAACTTCCTCCTTTTGCCATTTTTACAAAAATCGTTTTTTCTGCCCTTGTTCTTGTTCCCTGTTCTATTCGACAAAGGCAAAAATAATCCTTGTTCTTCCGTCAGAAAATGACGATTTATTTCCCCGTCTTCCCGAACGCCGCAGCGAGGAAACAGTCATAACCCAACCGAAAAAAGGCAGGAAAAAGCTGCCGCACAAATGTCATTCCAGACTGGCAGATACCCTCTTGCCATGCGGCAGCTTCAAAGCATTTCAGCTATATCCTGATCTTATTTAATCTGGGCAGCGACCTCAGCCGCAAAGTCTTCCGTCTTCTTCTCCAGACCCTCGCCGAGCTCGAAACGCACGAAACGCTCCGCCTTGACATCGCCGAGAACATCCTTGATGCTCTTGTCCGGATCCTTGACGAAGGCCTGCTCCAAAAGGCAGACTTCCTGATAATACTTGTTGATGCGGCCCTCGACCATGCGCTCCACGATATTGGCCGGCTTGCCCTCTTCGAGAGCCTGCGCACGCAGGACTTCCTTCTCGTGCTCAAGGTCTTCCGCCTTCACGCCCGAACGGTCGATCGCCGTCGGCGCAGACGCTGCGATGTGCATGGCGACGTCCTTGCCGATCTCCGCCGTGCCGCCCGAAAGGTCGACGAGCACGCCGATCTTGCCGCCCATGTGGATGTAGCTTGCAATGCGGCCCGAAGCGTTCTCATAGCGCTCGAAGCGGCGCAGCGAAATCTTCTCGCCGATACTCGCGACAGCTTCCGTGACGATTTCCGCCACCGTCTTGCCTTCAAGCGTGCTCGCATTCAAGGCGTCCAGGTCGGCAGGATTCGTCTCTGCGATGTGCTTGGCGATCTTGTCGCAAAGCTCATGGAACTTCTCCGTAACGGCGACAAAGTCCGTCTCGCAGTTGATCTCAACGAGCGCCGCGACCTTCGCATCGTCCGCAACATAGGCTGCAACGACACCCTCGGAAGCGATGCGGCCAGCCTTCTTCTCAGCCTTCGCAATGCCCTTCTCGCGCAGGTAGTCGATCGCCTTGTCCATGTCGCCGTCGGTCTCCGTCAGCGCCTTCTTGCAGTCCATCATGCCTGCGCCCGTACGCTCGCGCAGCTCCTTGACCATCTTTGCGTCAATCTTTGCCATCTTGCGCCTCCTCGCCTGCACCTGCCTGACCCTGACGACCCTCGACGATGGCGCTCGCCATCGCGCTCGTCAAAAGGCGGACGGCACGGATCGCATCGTCGTTGCCCGGAATCACATAGTCGATCTCATCGGGATCGCAGTTCGTATCAACGATTGCGACGATGGGGATGTTGAGTTTCTTCGCCTCAGCGACGGCGATGCGCTCCTTGCGCGGATCGACGACGAAGAGCGCTCCCGGCAGACGGTTCATCTCCTTGATGCCGCCGAGGAACTTCTCCAGCTTCGTCATCTCGTGACGCAGCTGCAGGACTTCCTTCTTCGTCAGAACGTCAAACGTGCCGTCCTCTTCCATGCGCTCAAGATCCTTCAAGCGGCGGATGCGCTTCTGAATCGTCTGATAGTTCGTCAGCATGCCGCCGAGCCAACGCTCGTTGACATAGAACATCTCAGCCTTCGTCGCCTCTTCCTTCACGGCGTCCTGCGCCTGCTTCTTCGTGCCGACGAAGAGAACGCTCTTGCCCTCTTCCGCCAAGCTGCGAAGGAAGTTGTACGCCTCGTCAACCTTGCGCACGGTCTTCTGCAAATCAATGATGTAGATGCCGTTCCTCTCCGTGAAGATGTACTTCGCCATCTTCGGATTCCAACGGCGGGTCTGATGTCCGAAATGGACACCGGCCTCCAAAAGTTGTTTCATAGAAACTACTGCCATAATTGGTGCACCTCCTGTTTTTTCCTCCGCGCCCCTCATCCTCTGCACCACTCCCAAAGGAGCACAGGGCAGACGTCAGTGCGCGTGCGTTATAGACACCGTGAAGCATTTTAGCATAAATGGGGTGGAAAAGCAAGTGGGCAAAGTACAAAGGGAGCACTGGTACATTCAGCATTATCATCTAGCGCACATTTTTCATCGGGCGCACAACCCGAATGCCCCTCCCTTATATTTGCCTAGCCAAACAATGCCGAGTGACTTCCCAAGCGATACAGCATGAGTACAAGCACGTTCCCCTGAATCTCATAAATCAAGAGCCAATCCGGCTCAATGTGGCATTCCCGACTGCCCTCATATTCGCCTTTTAAATCGTGGTCGTGATATTTCTCTTCCAAGACTTCGTCATTTGCCAGCCTTTCAATGACATCGTACAGCTTGTTGAGGTCTTTGCCCTGCTTCTTCGCAAGTTTTAAGTCACGTTTGAATTGGCGGGTGAATCTGACTTCATGCCTCATGATTCAAGTGCCGCCCTTAAATCGGCCATGTTCGTATACCCCTTTGCTTTAGGGTCTTTAGCAATCCTCCGCCCTTCTTCAATGGATGCTCTCGTGACACTGTTCGGCTTGTCCAATGTCAACGGGAAGGGTATACCTTGCTCACGAATGGAAGCTCTTAGGAAAAGATTGATCGCCGATGTCATGGTCAACCCAAGCTCATTAAATACAGCCTCGGCTTGATTTTTTATATCATGATCGGTACGAACATTCAAATTTGTCGTTTGCATATACACTCCCCCTTCTACTATAGGATATAACAATCTTGAGACTTCATCAATACATTGTCATTAAAATTGCACCCCTTCAATCTTCCTTCGGCAAAATCGTGTAGCTTTCGAGAGCCATGACGTCCTTGGCGACGACGGTCAGGCGAAGAGCGAGTTCGGCGGCGAGGTGTGCGAGCGGCTCGGCTGTTTCCACGGCGCGTGCGATGCGACTCGCTACTTCGATTTCATAAGCGCCCGCGTGCGCCTTGTTCTCCAAGCGGCGGATGTCGCGGCAGATCCGGATGGCGATCGTCTCGGGCGATTCGACCCTGCCCCGGCCGTGACAGTAAGGGCACGGGCTGTAGATGATGCTCTCCAAGTTTTGCCGTGACTTCTTGCGCGTGATCTCGATGAGGCCGAGCGCCGTGATGTCGACGATGTTCGTCTTCGTGCGGTCGAAGCGCACGCGGTCGCGCAGAAAGGCGAGGAGCTTTTCCTTCTGCTCGTCCGTGTCCATGTCGATGAAGTCGACGAGGATGATGCCGCCGATGTCCCTGAGGCGGATCTGTTTCAAGATCTCGGCCGCCGCTTCGAGGTTCGTGCGGTAGACCGTGTCGCCGAGGTTCGCCTTGCCGACGTAGCGCCCCGTGTTCACGTCGATGGCGGTCAGCGCCTCCGTCTTGTCGATGACGATGGAGCCGCCCGAGGGAAGCACGACCTCGCGCTCGCCGAGGCGCTCGATTTCTTCCTCCACGCCGTAGCGGCGAAAGAGCGGCTCGCGCTCTTCGTAGAGATGGACTCTTTGTGCAAGCTCGGGCGAGATGGATTCGACGAGCTCCTTCACGCGGCGCCACGCCTCGGCGTCGTCAATGTAGAGCGCATCAATCTCTTCTGTGAAGGAGTCGCGCACGAGGCGCACGATGAGGTCGGCATCGCGGTAGAGGAGCGCCGGCGCCTTCGCCATCTTGTTCTTCGCCTGCAGTGTCTGCCAGAGGCGCACGAGGCGGTCGACATCCTCCCGGAAGCTCTCCTCCGTCTGCCCGTGCGCCGCCGTGCGGATGATGAGTCCCATGCCCGCCGGGCAGATGCGCGCAGCGATCTCCCGAAGCCGCGCACGCTCGGCCTCGCCTTCGATGCGCCGCGAGATGCCGATGTAGGCGGCCGTCGGCATGAGTACGACGTTCCTGCCCGGAATCGACAGGTGCATTGTCGCGCGCGGCCCCTTCGTGCCGATGGCGTCCTTCGTGATTTGTACGGGCAGCCGCTGGCCGATGTGGATGCGTGCGGCGGGCGTCGTTTTCTGTGCGCCCTCGTGCGGCACGCCGTCGCCGATGTAGAGGAACGCATTCTTCTCCCAACCGATGTCGACGAAAGCCGCCTGCATGCCCGGCAGGACGTTCTGCACCTGTCCCTTGTAGATGTTGCCGACGAGGTGCGACTGCGACTCGCGCTCAACCTCGACCGCCAGAAGCTCGTCGTTTGCCACGATCGCCATGCGCGTCTCTTCAGGGGCGCAGTTTACAAGAATGGTTTTCATCACATCAACTCCATCGATGAGTATCGGTCTTACGATTCGATCAGGGCGAAAAGGTCTTTGCCGCCCGAAAGAAGCGCCGTGCGGCAGATCTCAGCCTCCCTCGGCTCGACGGCGAGACCGAAGTCGTGCGCCAGAAGCCCGATCGCCTCGCCAGGCTTCAGACTTCCCTCAGGCGTGACGGCGATGGCGAGAAAGAGCAGAAGGCAGCCGCCCTCTTTTTCAACGCGGATTTCCTTCAGGTACGCTTTCGCATCGACCTCGCGCGTCTTCTTCGGCAGGACGCGCCGATAGATGGCCTCGGGCGCAGCGAAGAAGGCGGCGACAGCGCGCCGCGCCGCCTCCTCCGCGCCCGCATAGGGCACGCGCACGCGGTACTCGGCGCGATCGACCGCCGCCATCAGCGACTTCGCCTTGCCCTCGTAAGGGACGAGGCGACCGAGGCGCACGCCCGGCGGCAGGGCGGCGGCGAGCCTGTCCCACGCCTCGGGCTGCGCGACGGGGCGCGAAAGCTCCACGTCCATGACCTCCGCCTCACTCGTCACGCCCACGGCGAGCGCCGAGGCGAACGAGAACTTCATGTGCGGGTTGAACCCCTCCGAATAGGCGACAGGCAATTTGGCGCGGCGGATCGCCCGCTCGATGAGCGCAGCGTAGTCGAGATGAGAGATGAAGCGGATCTCCTCGCCCTTCGTCAAGAGTGCGCGCAGCTTCATGCTTCTCCCCTCCAATCGACGACGTCGCAGCCAAGCTCGGGACAGACGCCGCAGCCCGTACACGTTTCGCGCCGGCAGTCGTGCGTGAGCGCCGCTTCCTGTGCACGCTGCCACTCGCGGCGCAAAAAGTCCTCAGACACGCCCGGACTCGTGTGCGCCCACGGCAGGGCTTCTTCCGGATCGCGCGTGCGCCGGCTGTAGAACTCGGGCGCAGCGCCGCAGCGGCAAAAAGCGTCTTTCCAAACCTCGTCCTTGAACTGATCCGTCCAGCCGTCGAACTTCGCGCCGTTTCGCCACGCCGTCTCGATGACGGCGGAGAGCCTGCGATCACCGCGTGACAGCGCTCCTTCGAGGACGCTCGCGCGTGCATCATGGTAGTGGAAGGAAATCGCGCGGTCGCGTATGCTCTCCTTCAAGAGCCGCTGTCTCCGCTCGAATTCTTCCTGCGGCACCTGCGCGAACCACTGGAACGGCGTGTACGCCTTGGGCACGAAGCACGAGACGGACACCGTGACCTTGACGCCGCGCTTCCCCTTGACTTCCTTGTAACAGTCGACGACTTTCTGCGCGAGTTCTGCGATGCCGACGATGTCCTCGTCCGTCTCGGTCGGCAGCCCCATCATGAAGTAGAGCTTGACCGCCTTCCAGCCCTGCTCGAACGCCGTGCGCACCGAGTGCAGCAAGTCGTCTTCTGTCACGTTCTTGTTGATGACGTCACGCAGGCGCTGCGTGCCCGCCTCGGGCGCAAACGTCAGGCCGCTCTTTCGCACCTGCTGCAGTCGCTCGGCGATGTCGACGGAGAAACTGTCGATGCGCAAAGACGGCAGGGAAAAGCTCACGCGCTCGCCCTGCGTGCCGGCAAGAAGCCCGTCGACGAGCGGCGAGAGGCACGAGTAGTCGGCGGACGAGAGCGACGTCAAGGACATCTCGTTGTAGCCCGTCGAGTCGAAGAGGGTGCGTGCCAGGGATTCGAGCGTCTCGGGACGGCGCTCGCGCACGGGGCGGTACGCCATGCCCGCCTGACAGAAGCGGCAGCCGCGCGTGCAGCCGCGGAAAAGCTCCAGCATGAGGCGGTCGTGCACGATGCCAAGGTACGGCACGACGGGCTTTTCCAAAAAGGGCGCGGCATCGAGATCCTTGACGACGCGCCGATAGATTTGCGGCGAAGCTGCCTCATCGAGGATGCGAAGCCCCGTGAACATGCCCTGTGCATCGTACTCGGGCGCGTAAAAGGACGGCACGTAGACGCCCGGAATCCGCGCAGCGCGGCGCAGGAAGCCGCGCCTGCCGTCCGGGCGCCCCTCCTTCTTCCAGGCAATCAAGGCGTCGCACACCTCGACGACGATTTCCTCGCCGTCGCCGAGCACGAAGAAGTCGAAGAAGTCGGCGATCGGCTCCGTGTTGTATACGCAAGGGCCGCCGCCGATGACGAAGGGCTGCTCGTCCGTGCGCTCCGCCGCATGGAGCGGCAGCCCTGCGAGGTCAAGCATGTTGAGCGTGTTCGTGATGAGGAGTTCGTACTGCAGCGAGAAGCCGAGGATGTCGAAGGAAGAAACCTCGCGGAAGGTTTCGAGCGAAAAGAGCGGGATGCCGCGGCGGCGCATTTCCTCTTCCATATCGAGCCAAGGCGCATAAACACGTTCCGCCGCGATGTCATCGCGGCGGTTCAAAATCTCATAGAGAATCTTCAGCCCGAGGTTTGACATGCCGACCTCATAGACGTCTGCCATCGCGAGCGCGATGCGGCAAAGGACGGCGGCGGAGTCCTTCGGCTGCGCGTTCCATTCACCGCCCGTATAGCGTGCGGGTTTCTCGACAGCCTGAAGCATCTCCTGTTCCAACTTGACCATAAATCCTCCCCGGAATAATTCCTTTCTCAGAATACAAACTTTGCCTTGCGCATGTGGATGTTGAGCAAGATCGTGATCGCGATCAAATTCGTCGTCAGCGAACTGACGCCGTAACTCATGAGCGGCAGCGGTATGCCCGTGACAGGCATGATGCCCGTCGTCATGCCGACGTTGACGAGCACATGGAAGGCGAGCATCGAGGTGATGCCGACGGCGAGCAGCCGGCCGAAAGTGTCGCTCGCGTCACGCGCGATCTTCACGCCGCGCCAGAGCACGACGAGGTACAAAAGAAGCAGCGCCGCCGCACCGACGAAGCCCAGTTCCTCGCCGACGACGGCGAAGATGAAATCCGTGTGGTTCTCGGGCAGGAAGTTCAGCTGGCTCTGCGTACCGCCGAAAAGCCCCTTGCCGAAGATCAGACCCGAGCCGATGGCGATTTTCGACTGAATGATGTGATAGCCCGAGCCAAGCGGGTCGACGCTCGGATCGAGAAAAACCTTGAGGCGCATCTTCTGGTAATCCTTCAAAAAGAGCCAGAGAAGGGGCGACGCCGCCACGCCCGCCGCAAATCCTGCCGCAAGGATGCGAAGGTTCACGCCTGCGACAAACATCATGCCCAAGAGAATGGCGATGAAAACGAGCGACGTGCCGAGATCGGGCTGCTTGAGGACGAGGAAGAACGGCAGCGCCACATAGCCGAGGACGGGCAGGATGTCGCTCACGGTGTTGAGTTTTCCCACGCGATCTTCCAGCATCGCAGCAAGCGCGATGATCATGATGATCTTCGAAAACTCCGACGGCTGCAGGGTGATGGGGCCGAGCTGGATCCAGCGCTGTGCGCCGAGCGCTGTCTGACCGATGATCATGACGAGGAGAAGCATAATGGCGTTGAAAATATAAAGATTCCTGCCATAGTTCTGCAGCGCCTTGTAGTCGAAGTTCATGAGGAATATGGCGAAGAGCACGTTCAAGACGACGAATGCGCCCTGCTTCTGCACGAACCAGTAGTGATCGCCGCCCGCCGTATTGATGTGCGTGGCGCTGCCGATGACGATGAGGCTCATGACGATGATCGCCGCCGTCGCACCGATCAATGTGAAGTCCATGCGCCTGAGCCAACGCTTGTTCATTTTCCCCTGCGCCTCCTAGCGTCTGCTGCTTTCCTTGGGCTTCATTCGGCTCACGGGAATGTTCGCGATGAGCGCGACGGAATCCTGATCGTTGGCGAGCGAGATCTCCATGTCCTTCTGATTGATCTCCACATAGTTAGAAATGACGTGGATGATGTCGGTCTTGATCTTGTCCATGACCTCGGGCGAAACGCTCAAGCGATCGTGGATCAGGACGACCTTCAAACGATCATGGGCGATCTCGCGCGACGACTTGCCCTGCTTGCCGAAAATCTTGAGCAAAGCTTCAATCATCACGCTTCCCCCTTCCGAGGATCATGTTCTTGAGCCGCTGCAGGAAGCCCTCGTTCGGTGCTTCAAGAAAGGGCACATCCTCGCCCATGATGCGCGAGACGACGTTGGCATACGCCTTGCCTGCGAGCGAGTTCGCATTGTCAATGACCGGCTCGCCGCGGTTCGCCGAATCGATGACCTTCTCATCGTCGGGAATCTGTCCGATGCACGGCAGGGACAGGATGTCGTTGATCGCATCCATGTCGAGCATCGTGCCGTCCTTGACCATCTGCGAGCGAATGCGGTTGACGACGAGCTTGATCTCCTTGCCGTCGTTCTGCAGTCTGCCGATGATCTTATCGGCGTCGCGCACGGCGGCGATCTCGGGCATCGTAACGACGATCGCCCAATCCGCTGCGATGACCGCCGTCTGGAAGCCCTGCTCGATGCCCGCCGGGCAGTCGACGAGGATGTAGTCGAACTCTCCCTTCATCTCAGTGATGAGTTCCTTCATCTGCTCAGGTTCGATCGCCGACTTGTCCGCGACCTGTGACGTCGGCATCAAGAAGAGCGTCTCATACTTCTTGTGGCGCACGAGCGCCCGCTTGTACGTCGTGCGCTTCTGGATGACGTCGACGAGCGTATAGACGATGCGGCGTTCGAGTCCCAGGAGCAAATCGAGATTCCTGAGCCCCGTATCGGTGTCGATGAGCACGACCTTCTTGCCGCGCTTCGCGAGTCCCACGCCAATATTCGCCGTGGTCGTCGTCTTGCCGACTCCGCCCTTGCCTGAGGTGATAACGATAACTTCTGCCATCGGCTGCTTCCTACCTTTCTATCGGTTCAATCACGATTCGTCCATCCTGCACGCTCGCCCTTTCGGCAAGCTCCGGCTTCTCATACTGCTCGGGCGACTGCGCTATGACGTCAGCGATTCGAATCTGCACGGGCATCAGGTGATCCGCGATGATGATGGCGTCCCTGTCGCCGTAAGCGCCCGCATGGACGATGCCGCGGCAGGTGCCGCGAATGTCGATGCTGCCGCCTGCGATGACCTGCGCCCCGGGGTTCACGTTGCCGAGAACGAGCACCGAGCCTTGGCTCTGCACCTCCTGTCCGCCGCGAAGCGTGCGGTTCACGACGAGCATCTGCACGTCCTTCTTGTCTGCGTCCGGCTCTGCCTTCATCTCGGAAGACTCCGCCTTCTTCCTGCCGAGGACGGCGCCCGCCCGCGCCGCTGCCGCCGCCCCGCTCACTGCACTGACGACAGACTTCTTTGCTTCAGCTTCTTCCTTCATCTCACGGAAGTACAACCCGTGCTGCAGGAAGAGCTTCTTCAGAGCGAGACTTTCCTTCGCCGTGAACGTCCCCGTGCGCCACTCGATGACCGTGCCGCGCCGGAAGAACAGGGCGCTCGATTCCAACTTTTCACGAATCTCGCGCTCAACAACAGAAAACTCGGGCTTTCCTGCCAGCACAAGCAGAAGCCCTGTCTTCAGCCCCTTAAACAATACGCTTTCTTTCTCCATGATTTCCTCGCTTTTGCGTGCGTGTGCGGCGATGCGCCGCACGAAGGGTCAAGAAACGGCTTCGGTGCATTTGCCCTGTCGTTTCTCCTTGCTGTAATACGATTCTATTATATCAAGATTTCTGCCGCGCCGCCACTTCTTGCCGAACAGCTTTGACTTCGGGCGTATCGAGGCCAAAAGCCGCGTCGAGGATCTTCTTGCCGATCGGCACGGCGGACAGAGAGCCGAAACCGCCCTGCTCGACGATGACCGCGACGACGATCGTCGGGCTGCTGAACGGCCCGTAGGCGACGAACCAGCCGTGGTCGCGCCCGTGCGAGTTCTCCGCCGTCCCCGTCTTGCCCGCGATGTCGACGGGATACTTCGCACCAAAGGCCGACGCCGCCGTGCCGTACTTCGTGACGTCCCTGAGTCCCTGCTGCACGAGCGCGATGACCTCGGGGCGCACATCGAGCCTGCCGATGCGCTTGGGCTTTATCGTCTCAACCGTATTGCCGTCAGGTCCTACGATGCGCTGCACAAGATGCGGCTGATAGCGGTCACCGTTCGCTGCAATCGTCCCCATGATGGCGGCCGCCTGCAGCGGCGTCACAAGGTCGAATCCCTGCCCGATCGCCGCATCGAAGGTCTCCGACAGATACCAGTCGTCCTCGTAGACCTTCTTCTTGTACTCGCGGCTCGGCACGAGACCTTCGGCCTCGTAGGGCAGGTCAATGCCCGTCTTCGAGCCGACGCCGAACATGCGCGCATACTCGCCGAGGCGGTCGACGCCAAGTCGATTGCCCATCTCATAGAAGTAGACGTTGTCCGAGTGGGCGAGCGCCTGAATGAAATTGATAGGGCCGAGCGCTTCGCCGCCCGCGTTTCCCTTCGGAATGATCCAATGACGTCCCGAGTCGTAGATGATCTCATTCGGCGAGACGACATTTTCCTGCAATGCGGCAGTGCCCGTGACGATCTTGAAGGTCGATCCTGGCGGATATTCGCCTGTGATCGCCTTGTTGTCCATCGGATGATACGGATTCTCGTTGATAACCTTCCAATCCTTCGTCGATATGCCGTTGACGAAGAGGTTCGGATCGAAGGACGGACGGCTCACGAGAGCGAGCACCTCGCCCGTCTGCGGATTCATGACGACAGCTGCCGCCGCGTTAGCGCCGATGGCGGAAAGCTGCTGATCGATGGCTCGTTCGGCGGCGACCTGAATCGTCGCATCGATTGTGAGGACGAGGTCGTTGCCCGCGACCGGCTCTTTCGTGCCGAGGTTGTTCACGGGCTTGCCCGCAACATCGACCTCGACCTGCCTGCCGCCGTCCGTGCCGCGCACCGTCTTGTCGTAGACGCGCTCCAAGCCAAACTTGCCAACGATGTCGCCCGACTTGTAGCCTTCCGCCTTGCGCTTTTCCAGCTCCTCGTTGCTGATCTCGCTGACGTAACCGAAGACGTGTGCCCCCCACGTCTTGTAGACGTAATCGCGGATCGGCTGCGCCTCGATCATGACGCCCGGGTACTTGTCGCGCTGTTCCTCGATGATCGTATAGACCTCAGGGCCGATGTCCTGCTTGATGCGTATGGGATCGAAGCCGACATGCGCGTCGATCTTCTTGTGGATCTCTTCCGTCGGCACATGAAGGAGCACGGACAATCGCTCGATGACGTCCTCGGGAATCGTACCCGACAGTGGCAAGAGCGACACGGTGAAGCTCGGGCGATTCATGACGAGAGGCGTGCCGTTGCGGTCGAAGAAATTGCCGCGCGGCGCGACGCTCGGGATGATGCGGATGCGGTTGCCGTCCGCAAGGCTCGCATAATAGTCGCCGTCATAGATTTGGAGATAGACGAGCCGCAGCAGAAGCACAGCGATGACGGCGACGATGACGCCGCCGAGCACATGCATGCGCCCTGCATACTCGTTTTCATTTTCTTCCAAAGGTATATCTCCCCATTCAGACAAGAAGACGCCCCGCAAGGCGCCTTGATCTTTTCCCTGAGAGGCGCTGCGCCCCGGCCGTTACTTTCGCCGCCCCAGCCACGACTGCATGCGGCTCGCCGCGCGATAGACGGGGTAGGCGAAAAGAACGTTCCAGCAAAGCGCCGGAAGAAGTGTCTTGACAACATAGAGCAGACTGAAGCCGTAGCCGAGAAGCAGCATGAGAACGAGCACAAAGAAATAGTGCGCGGCCGTCGCCCACATCGTCGCCATCGCAGGCAGGAACACGGGATCCTTGAACACGTTGCGCGAAAATGCGCCCGTAGCATAGCCGATGATCGTCAGGGCGAAGACGTCCATGCCAAAGAACATGCCCGTGGTGAGATCCTGCAGGAGTCCCGTCATGAAGCCCAGAAAAGCACCGCGGCGCGCCCCATAAAGGAGGCTCCACGAAACGGTCAGAACCAGCATGAGGTTCACCGAAACGCCGTTCCAGGAAAATACGGGGAAAAATGAAGTCTGCAGGACGAAGAGCGCGATCACGAACGCAAGCCAAAAGAAGATCCTGCGATAGCTGATCATGGCCGCGCACCTGCCTCGCGCTTCTGTGCGCCCTGCGGCTGCACGGCAGGCTGGGCGTTCTGCTGTTTCGCCGGCTGCTTCGGCTGCGCCGGTGCGGCCGGCTGAGCAGGCGCAGACGCAGGCTGCGATGCCGCGCGCTTCGCCGCTTCTGCTGCCGCCTTCTCTGCCGCCGGATCCGTCTCCGTGCCCGGCGTCTGCGCGGGCGGCGTGATCGGTGCGGGCGGCGCCTCGCGCGACGCCACGATGACGGCGACATCCTCCAAACGCTGGAAGTCGACGGCAGGCTCTAAGACCGCGTACTTCAACAGGCCGCCCTCGTCGTTCTTCAATGCCTTGACCGTGCCGACGAGAAGCCCCTTCGGATAGACGCCGCCGTAGCCCGACGTCACGACGACGTCGTCCTCGACGACATCGGCGGACTTCGGAATATTTTTCATGCGCGGCATCAGGGGATTGGCCGGATCGCCCTCGACGATGCCCGCGACGCGCGACTCCTGACGCTGCACGATCGTGCCGACGGCGGCGCGCGGGTCGAGGATCAGCCGCACCTTCGAGGAGTACGGCGCGGCCTCAACGACGACGCCGACGAGTCCCTTCTCCGTCACGACGGGCATGTTCTCATGCACGCCGCTCGCCGTACCGCGGTCGATGACGATGACGCCCGACCACGTCGCATAGTCGCGTCCGATGACGCGAGCCGCCACGAGGTCGAACTGCGTCTTCGTCTGCTTGTAGCCGAGAAGCGCCTTGAGGCGTGCATTTTCAGCGAGCGCTTCGTTCGCTTCGAGATTCTGCACGCGCAGCCCCTCCACCTCGTTCTTCAGCATACGATTCTGGTCGTAGACGTAATAGACTTCCCAAAACTCCGTACCGAGGCTGTGGATCTTGTCTCCCACCCAGGCCGTCGCGGACTGGAGTGGACGCAGCACCGTCGCGGCGGCGCGGCTCAGGAAAGGGGACTGAAACCTGCCCTTTCCCGCAAAGAACACGAGGCAGAGGACGCAGACGAGCGAAACGAGGAGCAGCCAGACCTTGCGGTTCGAGTCCTGGTCGTCTCTGCGTATGCGGCTCATTGTCTCAACTTCTTAGAGATCATCACGACGCGCTTTAGAAGCTCGATGTTTTCAAGCGACTTGCCCGTGCCTTCACCTACACAGGACAAGGGGTCTTCCGCGATGAGGACGGGCATGCCCGTCTCGTGGCTCAGCAGTTTGTCGAGGTTCGTCAGGAGCGCGCCGCCGCCCGTCATCATGATGCCGTGATCCATGACGTCGGCCGCCAATTCCGGCGGCGTCTTTTCGAGCGTGCCTTTGACGGCGTCGACGATCTTGTAGATCGGCTCGTTCAAGGCGTCCCTGACCTCGCTCGCGCGGATTGAGAGCGTCTTCGGCAGTCCGCTGACGAGGTCGCGGCCGCGGATGTCCATATCGCGGTCGACATCGGGCGTCACGATGGCAGAGCCGATCGTGATCTTGATTTCCTCCGCCGTGCGCTCGCCGATCATGAGGTTGTACTGGCGCTTGATGTACTGCACGATGGAAGAGTCCATCTCGTCGCCGCCGATGCGGATCGAGCGGCTCGTGACGATGCCGCCGAGCGAGATGACGGCGATCTCCGTCGTGCCGCCGCCGATGTCGACGACCATGCTTCCCGTCGCCTCTTCGACGGGAAGACCTGCGCCGATCGCTGCCGCCATCGGCTCTTCGATGAGGTAAGCCTCACGCGCTCCCGCCTGTTGCGCCGCATCGATGACGGCGCGCTTTTCGACCTCGGTCACGCCCGAAGGCACGCCGACGACAACGCGCGGGCGCACGAAGGACTTCGTGTTCATCGACTTTCGGATGAAGTACTTGAGCATTGCCTGCGTCACGTCGAAGTCGGCGATGACGCCGTCCTTCATCGGCCGGATGGCGATGATGTTGCCCGGCGTCCTGCCGATCATGCGCTTCGCGTCCTCACCGACAGCGAGCACCTCGCCGTTCTCACTCTTTATCGCTACGACAGACGGCTCGCGCAGAACGATGCCCCTGCCTTTCACATGCACCAATGTATTCGCGGTTCCAAGGTCGATGCCCATATCGCGGGACAAGCCACCAAAAAGACTCCACATGTTGAAATAAAACTCCCTTCTCTTCACACGCATCCCATAAAACACGTCTGCAAAAATCTGTCAAAAAGCCTTGTCAATCATAGATATAAGGGCTGATGAAGATACGATTTCTATTGTATCATACCTTCTTCTTTTAGGGAAATAAATTTATCATAACCTACGATGACGTGATCGAGCACGGGGATGTCCATGATCTCCCCCGCCTCGACCATGCGGCGCGTCACGGCGATATCCTCGCCGCTCGGCGCAGGGTCGCCCGACGGATGATTGTGAACGAGGATGACGGCAGCCGCCGACTGCTCGATCGCCGCCTGAAACACCTCGCGCGGATGGACGACCGAAGAGGTGAGCGTTCCCACGGAAATCGTCCTCAGCGCAAGGATATGATTCTTCGCATTCAAAAGCAGCACGGCGAAGTGCTCCCTGCGCTCGAAGCGAAAGCGCGGCATGACGTAGGAGGCGGCATCCGCTGGGCCGTGCACGATCGTCCGCTCCTCCGCCGCCTTGAGCGCGAGGCGGCGTCCAAGTTCGACGGCGGCGAGGATCGTCGCCGCCTTCGCCATGCCCACGCCCTTGATGGACGAAAGCTCTTTCGCGCTCATCTGCGTGATGGCGGCGAGTCCGCGCTCCTTGTAGAGCGCGAGCACCTTCTCGGCGACGCGAAGCACCGAGTCGTCCTTGACGCCTGTGCGCAGGAGGACGGCGAGAAGTTCCGTGTTGGAAAGGCTCGCCGCGCCCTCGGCCAGAAGCCTTTCGCGCGGCCGCTCGTCGGCGGGCAGATCACGCACGAGAAGCGCCATAGAGATCGACCCCCGCTCTTTCTGCAAGATGCGCCGCCGCATGAAGCGGCAGTCCGACGACGTTCGAGAACGAGCCTTCGATGCGTTCGACGAAGACGGCGGCACGCCCCTGCACGGCATAGGCGCCCGCCTTGCCCAAAGGCTCGCCCGTAGCGACGTAACGCGCGATCATCTCTTTTGAAAGCGCGGCAAAGAAGACGCGCGTCTTCTCGACCGTCGAGAACTCTTGGCCGCCCCTGCACCAGGCGACGCCCGTCAGAACGTCGTGCGCACGTCCCGAGAGCGCGGCGAGCATCTCGTGCGCCTCCCTCTCATCTGCAGGCTTGCCGAAGATGCGTCCGGCGAGCGCGACGACGGTATCAGCGCCGAGCACGGGAAGCGCCGCGTGCGCCGCCACGGCGCGTGCCTTGGCGAGCGCATTGACGCGGACAAGCTCCTCCGCCGTCTTCGCCTCGCGCACCTCTTCAGCCTCGCTCACTTCCACGCGGAACGAGGCGCCGATCTGCGCGAGAAGATCGCGGCGGCGCGGCGAAGCCGATGCCAGGATGAACATGAATATTCCTCCTCAATAACGTCGGAAAAGAACGAGCGCGACGATGACGCCGACGAGACTCATGATGTTCGGCGTGAAAGAAAGGCCGAAACTGACGCTGACGACGAAGAGATTGATCACCACGGGCGCCAAGACGAACGCCGGATGCGTCTCGGAAAGAAGCGGCGCAATCGAAGAAAGCGCCTCCACGCCGCGCAGAGCCTCACCCAAGAGTCCGCCGAGCACCGCGCCGGTAAAAACAAATACGGCGCACATGCCGAAGCCGCGCCCCGAAGAAAATTTCACAGAAAATCCCTCCAAAGGAAACACCGCTTGCCTCGACGATTCAGAAAATCGCTGATCCCCTCAACCGCCCATCTCTCTACATCCAGGCGACTTCATTTATCAGCGATCCCTCAGCGAATGCATCGACAGTCAAACGGCGCTGCACAATGATTTTGATTGCTCCTGCCTTTTTTCTAGCCGCGCGGCATAAATCCTGCTCGACTAAGGTCATTTCTTTCGCGTGCCTCACAGAAAAAGAAAACCTCCCCCGCAGGCGGGGGAGGCAAAAGACAGATTACATGAGATAGCGCAGGTAGACGTAGACCGTCGACGTGAGAATCGTCAGGATCATCAACGGGAAGCCGACCATCATGAAGCGGACGAACGTCATGGGGATGCCCCTCTCCGCCGCCATGCCCGCGACGATGACGTTCGCGGACGCACCGATGATCGTGCCGTTGCCGCCGAGGCAGGCGCCGAGCGCGAGGCTCCACCAGACCGGCTCAAGATTCGAGACGCCCATCGACCCCATGTGCTGAATCAGCGGAATCATCGTCGCAACGAACGGAATGTTGTCGAGGAACGCCGAAACGATCGCACTCATCCACAGGACGAGCATCGACGTCTTCGTCATGTCACCGCCCGTGAGATTGACGCCATGCACCGCAAGATCGCGGATGACGCCCGTCTCCACGAGGCCGCCGACGGCGATGAAGAGACCGATGAAGAAGAAGATCGTCGGCCACTCGACGCCGTGCATCGCGTGCTCGACGAACTCTTCCTTGCCGACCAAGAGGAGCAGGAGGAACGCGCCCGCAATCGCGATGAGCGAAGACTCAAGACCCGTGAGCGAATGGAGGAAGAACATCAAGATGACCAGTCCGAGAACGAACAGACACTTCTTGAGAAGCGGGATGTCTTTGAGCTCGTCCCATTCGTTCTCCTGCATCACGAGAGCCTTGAGCTCCGGCTTCGTCGTCAAATGCTTGCGGTAGAGCAGGACGAAGATCGCCGTGATGATGATGAGGTTGATGATCGAGATGATCGCGAGGTTCTCAATGAACGCCGCGAACGTCAGTTCCTTGACGGCGCTGCCGATCATGATGTTCGGCGGATCGCCGATGAGCGTCGCCGTGCCGCCGATGTTCGACGCGATGACCTGCGCCAAAAGATACGGCATGACATCGACATGGAGCTTCGTCGTGATGCTGAACGTGACCGGCACCATCAAGAGAACCGTCGTCACGTTGTCAAGGAACGCCGAGCAAACGGCCGTGATCAGCGACAGGTAGACCAAGAGATTCACGGGATCGGCCTTCGCCTTCTTCGCTGCCCAGACAGCAATAAAGTTGAAGAGTCCCGTCTTGCTCGTGATGGCAACGATGATCATCATACCGATCAGAAGCCCGAGCGTGTTGAAGTCGATGTGGTGGACGGCGGTCTCCTGCGTCATGATGCCCATGACGATCATGAGGATTGCGCCGATCATCGCAATGATCGTGCGGTGGATCTTCTCAGAGACGATCACCGCATACATCGCGACGAAGATGATACCAGCTATTGTTTCCTGTTCCATAAAAACCTCCTTGAATTTGACTGCCCACGGGCAGTCTCCTGCACTTTCTATCCGCCTTCCCCCGTCAAGCTGGAGAGGCAGGGAAACGACGGACAGCCGACCGAAAAATAGACGGAGTCCTTGGTTGAACAGACTCCGCCTAAATTTCACTTATTGAATTGTCCTGCGCCTATTATAGCAGATTATCGTGAGTTTGGAAAGAGGTCACACCTATCTATATCATTATTTCTTGTTTCCTATTGCATTGAGCCTCGCTTCGCGTGCATCTTGCGCTGATCCGACGAAATTCGCTTCATCCATTCCCTTTACAGATACTCCTCCAACTTCTCCCGATTCAGAATATGAATCGTGCGCGACTCCACCGCGAGGATTCCCTCCTTCTGCATGGCACTCAGCTCGCGCGAAAGCGCCGGGCGCGACACGGCGAGGTAGATCGCCGTGGACTCGCGGCTCTCAGGCAGGCAGATCTTGCCTTCTGCCTGCTGCGGCTGCAGCATCAAGTAGCGTGCGATCTTGCCGCGCAAAGAACCGCTCGCAAGCACCTTCAGCATATTGTTCATCTGGTACGCCTTGCGTGCGAAATCGCGCAGCAGATTGCGCTGCAGGAGTCCCTGCAGGCGCACGCGCTGCGCGATTTCCGGATCGTCTGCCTCGCCGAAATCGTCCTCCGCAGCGCCCTGCGTCAACATGCGGCTCGAAATCTCCAAAAGCTCTGTCGCTGCGAGCGCCTGTGTGAACATATCGTAGGCATGACGCTCGATGAAGAGATATACCTCGCCGAACATCACGCCCGGCTTTCGTATCTCCCCTAGAAAGATCTGCCGCCCCGAATACGTGTCTTTCAGTATGCGCACAGCGCCCGAAACGAGCAAAAAAAGGCGCTCGGGCACATCACCCTCGTGAAAGATGATCTCGCCCTTCTTGTAATGTACGAGGCGCACTTGGCTCGACGCGAGAAGCGCCTCGACATCATCATCCGTCATGCCGCGCGCAAGGCTCGTCCCCTTGAGCTGCTCCTTGATTTCCTGACGCATGTCTGCCTCCCAGAACTCTTAGCCGCGAACGAGAACCTTCTCGATCTCCGCCGCATACATCGTATGGTAATCCTTCTCCGGATACCACTTTGCATCGCATTCGCGCTCAATGAAGCATTCGGGCTTCATCTCCTGCGCATAAAGTTTGCGGCAAAGGAGCGCCAGCCGCGCTTCCGAAAAGTAGGTGAAGCCCCCTTCCGAAACAGGCGTAAGTCCCGCCTTCTCGATCTTCGCCTCATCGCGCCCCGACACCGTGCCAAGGTAGTTCAAGACCTTGCGCTTCGACTCATCGAGCACGGAAAGCGTGAAGCCTTTCGCCCCATCGACGAACTCCTTCGTATAGCGCTGCGGACGGATGAAGATGAAGACGACAGGCTTGCCCCAGAGCACGCCCATGCCGCCCCAAGAAGCCGTCATCGCGTTCGCCTTGCCATCCTTCTCGCCGCAGACGACGAGCCAATCCTTGCCGATCAGCGTAAATACATTATCCTGCAAATCCTGCGGCTGAATCTCCTTGATTGCCATATTGTGTTCCTCCTCCATTGGTTGCTCAGGCTCTATTCGCCTTTCCTCCTTCTGCCTTTCCCTTCTTGAAAAGAAGCATATTAATCTTATAGTAGATTGCCCGTTTTCTCGTTTTCACAAGATCCTTCTGCGGAATCTTGTCCAATCTTTTCTGAATCGTCGCCCGCGATCTTTTCAGCACCTTCTCCAACTCTTGTATCGTAATACCCTGCCCATAAAATAAAGCAGCCTGAAGCAAAATGTAATACAAATTCTTCGTCAGCGCATCCTCCAAATTCATTTCTTCGATCTGCTGGCGATACCTCTCCACCTGCTCCTTCTTCCGCTCCAGTATTCGTACAGTATCGTCAATCGACTCCGCAATGAATCGTATGAACTCTTCCACGAACAACGTCATCTCTGCTCGGTTGAGCTCACTGTCCGTTTCCTCGAAAAGTTTGTAATACCTCTTCTGATGCTTCTTGAAGATAACGGACAGCCGAACCGTTACTAAAGGATGAAGATGCTTCCCCAGGAAATACGCCGTGATAAAACGCACCGTTCTTCCATTTCCATCATAAAAGGGATGAATATAAGCAAAAAAATAGTGGAATACAGCCGTCCGAATCAATACGGGAATCTTCTCGTCATGAAGAACGACCAACGCCTTTTCCATCTCTTCTATAATTCGTGCTTCAGGAAAAATCCCTTGGTGCACAGTACGTTCCGTCGGGGAAGCAATATCAACAGAATCCTTGCGGAATATTTCTCCATCCAATTCATTTCGCGGATCGTCACGAATGACCTCTTCATGTGCAAATTCATCATAAAACTTACGGATGTCATGGCTTGTTTCAAAGGCGATCTTTTCCTTTGAAAGCAGTCCCCGATACTTTTGGACAATACTCTCCAAACGGTGGGATTTCCGTATCCCCCCATCAAGGATTTCCTTGATTTCACGCCTAGTACTCCGAACGCCTTCGATATCGTTCGTCGACTTCACTTCATCTACGATGCACAAGAGCGAAAACTGCCGCAGAATAACATGCGGCACCGTATTGACGAGGTACAGGAACACCTCATACGATTTATAAATGCGCTCCATGAGCAAAAACATCTCTTGTGTAAGGCACAAGAATGCCGGATACGCCGTTTTATGCTTATACTGTTTGATCCATATATCGAAGTGATAGGTCGCCTCAGATTGACAACGCGCCTGATATACCACTTCTACGTCCTCCGTCTTTTTGTAGTATATCTTCTTCAGGCTCTTGTATGCCATTTCCCCCTACACCTGACCTTTGCTAAAATGGGCGTTTTTATAAAGATGGAAGTTTGATGTTTATAAAAATGCCTATTTCTATAAACGTCAAGCTTTCATCAAAGCCACCTCTCCCGCAACTCCTCCGCCAGCTGCTCGAACATCGCGATGAACTTCTCCTGACTGTCACGAATGATGGAAAGCGCGATTGGCTCGCTATAGGAATGCGCCACATTGTTACGCGCCTGTAAGGCCGCAAGCCAAAGTTCTTCATCCTTGACCATCCGCGCCTGATACGCCAGCTTGATGACGCTCTTCGGCGAGACGCACAATCCCTTCTCGGATAGGATTCGGCAGATTCATCGAAAAACCTCCCAGTCTGCGCCTATTCCATACGCCATACCCTCGCAGTTTCCATCCTCTCCCTCCATGCCTGCAGACTGCTGTCATTCAGCAAGCAAGAAGCCGTTTTTGCAATTCCTGCCAAAAATATCGAAAACTCGGAGAGTCATTTGCAGCGCAGTCCATATACTTGCCGATCTTCTCCGCCCATTCTTTCTTGCGCGAACCAATTTCCCGATAAGAAGCGCACGACTTTTTTAAGTTTCTGAGACCACCCTTATGAATCGCTTCCGCCAGAACCTCCCAGGTCCCGCAAATGCTGTCTTGTTCATAGCTGTCCAACACCTGCTTTTTCGCCAGAGGATACGCCCTGTAGATTGCTGCTTTATCCCCCAACAACCACGCCTCCACCTCTTCCACCGCGATGCAGAACACTCGGTCGACTGCGATATGGTTTTTAACGGCAACCTCTTCCAACGCGAGACGAAATTCAGCCGTATCACGGTCATCGTTATCCACAATCACAAAAATGGCTGCTTGGATGCCCTGCAAACTTTTGGAAAAACCTCGCAAATAGGTGGCCAGATCATTGAGCAATTTTCCTGTCTTTATCTCCTTCACCGTATTTTTCCTAGTGAAACCGCCAATTCCATGAAAATGCTTAACATCATACGTCAGTAAAGAGACACTATCCTTCAGCTTCCCCATCAGCACCTCGATCAAAGCGGCACTCGACGAGTCCTCAATCATGAATTGAATATGCACAAGATCGACTCCTCAACCAAAATATGTATCGTACCATAAATCTCCCAAACAAACGCCCTCTTCGACCAAGTCATTAACGAAGCGATAATCCGATGCGCGCTTGATTGTAGAAAATCCCTGCGAATCTTTTTCCAACACCCATACCTGCTTCGGCTGCAGTGCATTGACAAAAAAAGGACTGTGCGTTGTCACAAATACCTGCTTCGCATATCCCGTGCCCACATTTTTATCCATTTCTTCAGCGAGTTTTCCCAAATATTTATGATACAGACCATTTTCCGGCTCTTCCACAAATACAAGTTGCCTTGGATTCCTCTCATTGAGCAAGAGATAATAAGCAAAGAGCTTCAACGTACCATCGGACATTCTTTGTGAAAAAAACGGTTTCTCGAACCCTTTCTGCCAAAACTCCAAAACCATTTGACCATTCGGCAGTTTGAGCGGCTCGATTCTCTCGATATTCGGTATCTTGCCCTTTATTTCTTCCAAGACTTTCTTGAATGCCTTGGGGTTTTCGCGGTACATATACTGCGCAACATTGTTCAGATTGCTTCCCGTGCGATTCAGATACGGACTTGGCACGACCGTCTGCACCTGACGAGCAGCATCGGGAGTAAAATAGCATAAGTACCAACTCTGTAAGAAATTCAGAAACTTTTCAATACGCGAATACTGCTTCATCGCCCCGAGTGTTACAACCCCCAATTTGCGCAAATCAGCAAGACGCACATCTTTCTTCTCGCCGCGATCAATGCCGCAGTCATCGTCCATACCACCATCATCGCCTTCGAAAGCATAGCCACGGCCTTCTTTCAGATACAAAAAAGAAAGTGGTCTCCCGCTTTTATGCCCCATGCGGCGTTGCTTCAATCGCTCCTCTTTCACATAAGGTCTGCCCGCATCATCCTTATCAATCGTAAGCTCATAGGTTATAGGACGTGTATTCGATGTTTCTCGATAATATATTTCAAAATGGATGGCCTCTTGACTGCCTTGCGAGAGCAATTGATCATATCCCCCACGATTGTTTGCATCACAAGCAGTTTCCACATCCGTGGACAAGCAATCCGATAAGAAGCCGAACGCATCCGCCAATGTACTCTTCCCGTTTCCGCTCTGCCCGATAATTGCGACCATATTGCCGAATTCCTCGTTGCTCGTATCACTGAGAAGTTTCCCCATTTTGATATTTTTCAGTGACCCATAGTTTTGGATCCCCATCCCCAGAATTTTCCCCATCAAATCCTCTCCTTCTCCGCACACTCGCGTACCGAAAAACACAGCGCACAATATACTGCAATGATAACAGCTCTGCCGCTCCCCTCGCGGATAGGATTCGGCAGATTCATCGAAAAACCTTCTGCATGACCGCCAATCGCGCCGCAACATCTTCGTCGAACGTCGCCAGCATCACAAAGTACTTGCCCTTTACAGCCGCATAGATCACCTGCGCCGTTTGCTCGTTGTATGTATGCGCAGACAACTTTCTCTTTTCGAGCATATCGAACCACGCTTCCGCCTCTTGCACCAGCCCCTGCTTCCACCCCTCGCGTATGCTGCCCCACGGACTGCTGCCCTCGATTCCCTCGTAGGAAAGCACCGCTTTCATCAGCTTCCATGCCAGCTCAAAGCAAAACTCGAAGCGCTGAATCGTCGCATCAAGGTACAAATCATCCTCATCCAGCTCTTTCCGGAGCGCTGCCCGCAAACGCTGCAGCGCTCTATGATAGTCCTCCCACTTCAAACGAATCTGTGCCTCTGTCATAAGCCGGTCGCCATCCTCTCCTATTTCCAGCAGCAATCTCCCTTCGGCGTCAATCGCCTGCCGCAATCTCTCATTCGATTGGCGCTCATAATCGACAAGATCGAACGTATACGGCAGACCGCTTCGCTCGAAAGCATCGCACAAAGACCCGCACACTTCCGGCTCTCCCGCAAAGGCAAGATCGACGTCAGAAGTCGCCCGCGCCTCCCCCCGCGCTCGCG
>ERZ772967.766-NODE-766-length-23956-cov-4.776913_pt1 | contig 23956 bp, 20 predicted proteins | sample MGYA00511677_ERZ772967 | MGnify/ENA primary metagenome ERZ772967 (study PRJEB29015, sample SAMEA2737931) | human oral metagenome | biome: human oral; feature: human-associated habitat; material: dental | place: China | collected 2146 ...
ATAACTATTTGAAGCAGTTAAATCTGAACTAAAATCTGTAACTTGCTGTGTTGTCCCGAAATTATGCACAAATATTTTTCTGCTCATAGGAACTCCCGCTGACACCTCATAATCCTGTTTTGTTATTGGAGTTCCAGCTGTACTTGGAATTTTTTTCACTGCATCTGATGTTATAGAATTATTTATTCTGTTGGGATTTTCCGGCAAATACCGAAAATACTTTTCTCTAATTACAATAGCATTGTCGTAATAAACATCATTAACTCCTATTACTGGTTCTGATGGTGTTAATGGAATCGGTGTTGACGGTGTCGGTGATGCTGATGCCCCGCCTGATTTTGAGCCGCCACTTCCACAGCTTAATAAAATCAATAGTAAAGCATAGACATACATATTTTTGAGGTTTCTTTTCATTTTGACCAACTCCTGTTATAATTTGATTTGACATTGATTTGATTTAATTCAATTATAATACTTTAACATTAAAGAAAAATGAGAAAACTTAATTAACTCCTTAATTTAAACAATATTATTACTCTTAAAGTAATTTTTTTATATCTTATTCATAACAAATCAGACTCAATGATTAAGGTTATTTTCATAAAAACTTAAAAAGTCTATTCTAAGAAATTTATTGACAATAACTGCTTTGTCTGATAAAATTTTATAGGCATAAAATTGTTTTTTAGTCAGGTATCTTTGGCTTTGAACTAAAATTTTAAATTTATGCTAATTTTGTATTTTGTGGAGGTGGATGTTTTGAACGAGGAAGTCCCGGAAGAGAGATTTGAAAATTTAAATAATTTAAAATTTATTGAATTTTATCGTTCAATAGATGAACCAGATACCCTAAGATAAATAGTCCTGCGGCTTTACTCTTAATTGCCACATTCAACACTCTATATCTCTATATTACTGGCGCTTTAGTCCCATCTACTCTTACAATCTCTACTTTCTCCAATAAAACAATCATAAATTCTAGAATAGTCCCTATTATGAGTAACGAAAAGATTCAACAAAAATTTGAACAAGCATATCACTCTTTTATCGAAGAGGAAAATTACGAGGAAGCGCTAAAACGTGCCGAGATTCTTTGCCTTCTCAATCCGCAATCTGCAGAATTTCATCATAAAGTTGCTTATACCTATCTGAAGCAATTGAAATGGGAAAAGCCATTGAGGCTGAAATGAAAACGCCAGAGCTGGATAGTACCTATATTCCTGCTTTGGATTTACTTGCGCACGCTTATGGCGCTCTAGATAATTGGGAAAAAACCGGGGTTTACGGTCATCAGGCTTTGGCCCTAAAAGATAAAGCTATTCCAGACCTAGAGCATGAAATCATTCCGATACCGGCTCCAAAAAACGGCAAACGGATTATCTCCTTTTCTTTATTTGGCAATAATTCCAAATATATTGAGCCTGCCGTCTTAAATACCCAGCTTGCACCTGTGCTTTTCCCCGGTTGGACATGTCGTTTTTATGTCGACGATTCTGTATCGGCTGAAGCTATTCAACGATTTAGAAATAACGGAGCAGAAGTAATTAAAGTTGGCGCTCCATTGAACAACTGGCCGGGTACGATGTGGCGCTTTCTTGCCATTAATGATCCTGAGGTTGAATACGTTATTTTCCGTGATGCAGACTCTATTATTTGTTATCGTGATGCAGCGGCCGTATCCGAATGGATAATAAAGTGGCATCCTATTCCACACTATTCGCGACTCAGGCTCGCATACCGCCCTAATTCTTGCAGGTATGTGGGGCGCTAAAGCGGGTGCAGTCCCAGATATGCAGGAAAGGATTCAGAACTTTGTCGACGAGGGCTACCCTTCCAGACATTTTGCCGACCAAGATTTTCTAGAAAAAGAATTGTGGGTCTATATCCGTCAGAATCTGTTCGCACATGACAGATTATTTGATTTCTGTAATGCACACGAAATTCCCGGCGAGTTTTACCCTAATTATCAAATCGCTTTCAGCGAAGGGGTTACCAGCTTTAACGCAACGACTGATTGTGAAGACGGCAGCCTGGCAAAATGGACGCTGTACTCCAGTGCTTCGCCTTTGGTCAATCCGGACTACTCGCTCAATGTTGTTCCTGAATTTAAAGTCTGCAGTTATGTGACTGAAGTAAAAAACGGAGCGGTTTCAGCATTTTTGCCGAAGAGACATGGTAATGCGATTAAAGCAAAACTGGCCAGAATCAACATCGAACAAATATAATTTGATTTGATTCCTATATATCTCATTTAATGAACTCGTTATTTATGGGCAAACACATTCTCCTCGGCATTACCGGCGGTATTGCGGCGTATAAATCTTGTGAACTGGTCAGGCTGCTGAAAAAGCAAGGACATTCTGTATCAGTAGTGATGACGGATTCTGCGACAGAATTTGTCTCCCCACTGACTTTCCAAGCTTTAACTGGCAACCCTGTTTTATCGGATACCTATTCAGGTGCTTCCAATAATGGCATGGCGCACATCAATCTGACGCGTGAAGCTGACGCATTTCTTATTGCGCCAGCCACTGCCAATACGATTGCCAAAATTGCCAACGGATTAGCTGATAATCTACTGACCAACTTGGTGGCAGCTAGAAAATGTCCTTTGGCCGTTGCGCCTGCAATGAATGTTGAAATGTGGAGCAACCCTGCCAACCTGCGCAATATTGAGCAGCTGGTTTCAGACGGCATTACCGTGTTTTACCCAAACAGTGGTGAACAGGCTTGCGGAGAAACAGGCACTGGCAGAATGGTCGAAGCGGTCGTTCTGGCAGATTTGCTAGAGGATTTATGGACACCCAAGCTACTGAGCGGAAAAAAAGTTCTGATTACCGCCGGCGCAACGTTTGAAGCTATCGATCCTGTTCGCGGCATTACCAATATTTCCAGCGGACAAATGGGCATAGCTTTAGCGCGTGCGTGCCGCGCTGTCGGAGCGAAAGTCACGCTGATTTACGGTCAAATTCAGATGGCCCTGCCAGCAGGTTTGGCTTATTCCGAACAGGCTGTCAGCGCAGAAGCCATGTATCAGGCAGTTCACCGCCATATCCATGAACAAGATGTCTTTATTTCCGTTGCAGCCGTTGCAGACTATAAAGTCAAAAACAGCAGTAACGAGAAACTGAAGAAAAACGGCAATCAGCCTCCGGTTATCGAGCTGACAGAAAATCCGGATATTCTCGCATCCGTTGCCGCCCTGCCTTCTCCGCCGTTCTGCGTCGGCTTCGCTGCGGAAAGCCATCAGGTTTTGGAATTTGCTCGGGCAAAACGTTTACGCAAAAACGTACCGATGCTGGTAGCCAACCAAGTCTCCGTTTCCATGGGTAAGCCAACCAATCAAATCACCATTATTGATGACCTTGCCGAAACCTCCTTTCCGGAAACATCCAAACGCCAAGCAGCGGATGAAATCGTCAAACGCCTGGCTGAATTATTGGCTTGATAAAACAAAAGGCCGTCTGAAAATTTTTCAGACGGCCTTTTGTTTGAATACATTAAATTACAGCCCCAATTCGCGCAGGAAACGAATATCGTCTGCCCAACCAGATTTCACTTTCACCCAAATCTTCAAAAAGACTTTGGTATCAAACAATTTTTCCATATCAAGGCGGGCTTCAGTAGAAATTTTCTTCAATTTCTCCCCACCCTTGCCAATCAAAATCGCCTTTTGGCTGTCTTTATCGACCAATACCGCGATATAAATGCGGAACAGTCCGCTTTCCTCTTCCTCAAACTGCTCCACTTCAACATTCATCGCATACGGCAGCTCTTCGCCCAAATAGCGGAACAATTTTTCGCGCACAATCTCCATCGCCAGGAATCGGCTGGATTTGTCCGTCACCATATCTTCCGGATACATCGGGATACTTTCCGGCAGATACGGCTTGAGCAGTTCCAGTAGATTGGCAATACGCAGACCATGTTTCGCGCTGACTGCCTCGCTGGCAGTAAATTCAAACTCTTGGCGCACTTCATTAATAAACGCCTCAAGCGCAAATTTATCTTTGGCTTTGTCTTTATCGATTTTATTGACCACCAATACCACAGGCGTATGCTTAGGCAACTGCTTCAATACCACGCGGTCGGCATCGGTAAAGCGCATGGCTTCCACCACAAAAACCACCACATCCACGCCGCTCAACGCTTCGGTTACGTTTTGATTAAGACGGTCATTCAAAGCATTGCGGTGATTGGTTTGAAAACCCGGCGTATCGACAAACACAAATTGCGCCGTATCATCAGTATAAATACCGGTTACACGGTTGCGCGTGGTTTGTGCTTTTTTACTGGTAATACTGATTTTCTGACCGATTAAATGGTTCATCAGCGTGGATTTGCCGACATTCGGGCGACCCACGATGGCCACAAAGCCGCACCGATAATCCGTCGGGTGTTGCGACTCGTTTTGCAAAAAGGTTTCGATATCCATTTATATATGACTTTCTTGATTGTTTCAGACGGCCTTTGCATTTTCTCAAAGGCCGTCTGAAGTATTATTTTTTAGCTTTTTTCAAAGGAAACTTCTGTTCCAACCATTCTAAGGCTTCACATGCCGCTTTTTGCTCGGCTACTTTCCGACTGCTGCCGCGTGCGTTACAGATGAAACCGAGTTCGCCCAAATCACAAGAAATCACAAACATCGCATCAGCCGTTTGCTCCGCCTGCTCTTCGATTCGGTATTTCGGCAGGGCAAAGTGGCGTGCCTGCAAGGCTTCCTGCAAAGCGGTTTTACTGTCTTTCTTGCCGATATTCAAATCCGCACGTTTCACGCGTTCCGCAAACAAATGGCGAACCACTTTTTCCGCCGCAGAAAAATCCGCGTCAAAACTGACCGCCGCAAACATCGCCTCCATCGCATCGGCCAAAATCGAAGGCCGTCTGAAACCGCCACTCTTCAACTCGCCGGCACCCAAATACAAACCGTCGCCGACATTCATTTCCAACGCGATTTCAGCCAATACACCTTCATTCACCAAAGCCGCGCGCATCCGCGACAACTCGCCTTCCGACAATTTCGGAAACGCGTCAAACAACATCCGCGCCACGGAATAGTTCAAAATCGAATCGCCGACAAATTCAAAACGCTCATTGTGTTTGACATTGTAGCTGCGGTGGGTCAAAGCCTGCTGAAGCAGTTCCATATTGCGGAACTCATAGCCCAGACGCTTTTGAATCGCTCGATGCGCCTGCTGTTTGAGCAAATCAGGTTTCATTCCATACTTTCAAAAAAACAGCCGGAAAGCACGCCTCATCCGCAGTGAAACAAAATAAAAAGGCTACACCGACAACTTTTTTATTTTGGCTCATTGTTTCTTGCGTCCCTCAAGCCGATAAACAATCAAAAGCCGTCATGTTCAAACCTGACGGCACTTGCCGACATTGTACCATCAAACCGCCCCTGCACACATCCGTGCGGAAAAGCGGCGAATCGTGTAAAATCATGCCAAATCATCTCTTTGTCAACTCCATGAACAAATTTGCCCAAGCATTGGCCGCAGCGCTCGACCGCTGCATCGTTACCAACACCGTCGCCGAACAAGGCGAGCCCGTCGGCTTCCTCTACCGCGAAGCCCCCGTATTTGAAAATGACAGCGGCTGGCGTATTTTCAGCGGCGACGAAACCGACGAATACACCGACAATCCCGACAATTTCAGCATTGTCAGCCTCTCCGCCATTACCGCAGACAATCCCGACATCGCGCCCCTGCTGACTCAGGCAGAAGGCAGCGCGTGGGAATTGAACGAAGACGGCGAGTTCCAAGTCGTTGCCGATTGGCAGCCGCAAGAATAACCCATCCCCATTTCGTTTCAGACGGCCTTCTTTATAACAAGGCCGTCTGAAACCGAGCCGAATCCCTATTTCACAAATATTGAAGGAATCATCATGAACATTATCGAACCACGCCTCGATGGCACCAACCTGCGCATCGGCATCGTTCAAGCCCGTTTTACCAACGAAATCGGCAGCGAAATGGTCAAAGTTTGCTGCCGCACCTTAAAAGAATTGGGCGTATCCGAAGACAATATCACGCTTGCCACCGTTCCCGGCGCGCTTGAAGTGCCTATCGCGCTGATGAACCTCGCTTCATCCGAACAATTCGATGCCCTGATTGCCATCGGCGTTGTCATTCGTGGCGAAACCTACCACTTTGAATTGGTATCCAATGAGTCCGGCGCAGGTGTCAGCCGCGTTGCCCTTGACTACAACATCCCTATCGCCAACGCCATTCTGACGACTGAAAACGACGAACAAGCCATTGCGCGTATCGAAGAAAAAGCCTCCGATGCCGCCAAAGTTGCCGTAGAATGTGCCAACTTGGTCAACCATCTTTTGTCAGAACAATACGAAGACGACGAAGAATAAGTTTCTCTCCGTATTGAATACCGCATATTTTCAGACGGCCTCTCAATCATGACATTGAGGCCGTCTGAATCATTCAATATTCAGCCGACAACCCTCGGCGCTCTCTTCACAAGGAATACCCATGAAAAGCCCACGCCGCCGCGCACGCGAGCTTGCCGTACAAGCTATTTATCAAGCAGGCATCAACAAAACTGCCGCTCCCGAAATCGCCAAAAACATCCACGAACTGTCCCAAACATCCAATATGGATGAAGAGCTGTTCAATAAACTGTTTTTCGGCGCACAAACCCATGCCGCAGAATACATGGAAAAAATCAGCCCCCTGCTCGACCGCGACGAAAAAGACCTCAGTCCTATCGAACGCGCCGTTTTGCTGGTTGCCTGCCATGAGCTGAGCACCATGCCTGAGACCCCCTACCCTGTCATCATCAACGAAGCCATCGAAGTCACCAAAACTTTCGGCGGCACCGATGGCCATAAATTCGTTAACGGCATCCTCGACCAACTGGCTTCCCGCATCCGCCCTGACGAACCGCGCCGCAAAGGCTAAGATTGACTTCGCATCAGGTCGAGATTACCGATCTTTGCCCTGTTTAAGCTAATGTCCTTATACAGCCAAACCATCAAAAAGGCCGTCTGAAATTCAGACGGCCTTTTATATTTCGATTTATTCTGATTTTGGCATTTCATAACCGGGACAGTTTTGCTTGTCACTGCTTGCCCAGATGATACCGCTGTCGTTGTAATAAACGGTACAGGTTTCATTAGCGTTAGTTTCTTTGTTAGGCTCTGCCTTCAAAATATAACCTGAATCGGAAGGATTAGGCATAGAAGCCGTATCTTTGGAAAAACTAATATCGAAATATTGATTCTGCTGTAAATTTTCAGGAGGAAAATCCTTAAATGTACTTTTTTGAGTGTAGTAGCGTTCGAGCTGTTGGGCGTTATGCAGCATCTGCGTGCGGACGGCGGCAAGGCGCGTTTGGCGGATGTAGTTTTGATAAGACGGATATGCGATGGTAGCAAGAATGGCTGCAATCACAACGACTATCAGCAGCTCGATAAGCGTGAAGCCTTGTTGGTGTTTCATTGTATTTGTGTCGTAAATAATTAGAATAAGATATGAATATTATAGTAGTTTTCTTGCGGCTTAAATGTTCAGATTCGGAGGGAGTTTGGGAATTTATGTAAATGAGGTGCAAATTCTGAAAAATGTTTACTGCCCTTTATTTTTTATTTCAATAAGTTAAACTTCAATTTGAGCCGATCGTCTCTTGGTCGGACTTGGTCTTTACAGTAAAATCCAGTTGTTTTTTTGTTTCTATCAATACATTTGTTGCTTGTCTGCGACGTTATTTTATTGAATTGGTTTCTTTTATATGTCTAAAGTTTTCAAGTGGGCGGCCGGTACGGCTGTTGTAGTAGCAGCGGCTTTCGGCGGCTGGTCTTTGATGAAGCCTGAGCCTCAGTCTTCTTTTATTACAGAAGTGGTCAAACGCGGCGATATCCGTCAAACCGTGTCGGCAACCGGCGAAATCTCACCTTCCAATTTAGTATCCGTGGGCGCGGAAGCTTCAGGTCAGATTAAAAAACTGTATGTGAAACTGGGCCAACAAGTGAAAAAAGGCGATCTGATTGCAGAAATCGACTCAACCAATCAGATCAATACCTTAAATACCGAAAAATCCAAACTGGAAACCTATCAGGCAAAATTGGTTTCTGCCGAAATCGCGCTTTCCAGTGCGGAGAAAAAATATAAACGCGAACTTGCCTTATGGAAAGAACAGGCAACTTCCAAAGAAGACTTGGAATCTGCACAAGACTCTTTAGCCGCAGCCAAAGCCAATGTTGCCGAACTGAAGGCCGCCATCAAACAATCAAAAATCTCCATCAATACAGCCGAATCCGAACTGGGCCACACGAGGATTACCGCCACCATGGACGGCACTGTGGTCGCCATTCCTGTTGAAGAAGGACAATCCGTCAATGCGGCGCAATCTACGCCGACCATTATCCAACTGGCCAATCTGGAAACCATGTTAAACAAAATGCAGATTGCCGAGGGCGACATCACGAAAGTCAAAGCCGGTCAGGATATTTCGTTCACCATTCTGTCCGAACCGGACACCCCGATTAAAGCGAAATTAGACAGCGTCGACCCCGGCCTGACCACCATGTCTTTGGGCAGCTACACCAGCAGCACGGACACGACTTCCAATGCGATTTACTACTATGCCCGCGCCCTTGTGCCGAATCAGGACGGCAAACTTTCTATCGGCATGACCACTCAAAATACGATTGAAATCAACGGTGTGAAGAATGTCTTGCTGGTACCAACGCTGACCGTGAAAAAGCATAACGGTAAATCATTTGTCAGCGTTTTGGGTGCGGACAATAAAGCGGTAGAACGCGAAGTGACTGTCGGCTTGAAAGACAGCATGAATACCGAAATCAAAAGCGGCTTGAAAGAAGGCGAAAAAGTGATCGTTTCTGAAATGAGCGCAGATGAAAAGAATAAGAGCAGCGAACGCGCGATGATGGGTGGCGGCCCTCCTCGCTGATTGATTAAGGCCGTCTGAAAGATTTGGCTGTGTTTCAGACGGCCTTAGTTCCTGTATTTCTATTTTTCGCCCGGAAAGATTATGAGTTTAATCGAATGTAAGAATATCAACCGTTTTTTCGGTAGCGGTGAAAACCGTGTGCATGTATTGAAAGATGTCAGCCTTTCTATTGAGAAAGGCGACTTTGTGGCGATTATCGGCCAGTCCGGTTCAGGCAAATCGACGCTGATGAATATCTTGGGCTGTCTGGATACCGCCACTTCCGGCTCTTATCAAATCGACGGCATCGAAACATCGCAAATGCAGCCGGATGAGCTGGCGGCTTTGCGTCGTGAGCGTTTCGGCTTTATTTTCCAGCGTTACAACCTGTTAAGCTCGCTGACCGCCCGAGATAACGTCGCCCTGCCTGCCGTGTATATGGGCATGGACAGTAAAGAGCGCGCAGAACGTGCAGAAAAACTGTTTGGCGATTTGGGCTTGCAAAATAAAGAAGGCAACAAACCCAGCGAACTTTCCGGCGGTCAGCAACAACGCGTTTCGATTGCCCGCGCATTGATGAACGGCGGCGAAATCATCTTTGCCGACGAGCCGACCGGCGCATTGGATACCGCCAGCGGTAAAAACGTGATGGAAATCATCCACAAGCTGCATGAAGACGGGCATACCGTGATTATGGTCACCCACGATCCGGGTATTGCGGCAAACGCAAACCGCGTCATCGAAATTCGCGACGGTCAGATTATTTCGGATACGTCTAAAAATCCCGATATCCCGCCAAGCAAAGTGGAGAGGATTAAAGAAAAAGCTTCCTGGTCGTTTTATTACGATCAATTTATGGAAGCATTCAAAATGTCGGTACAGGCGATTATGGCGCACAAAATGCGTTCGCTGCTGACCATGCTGGGGATTATCATCGGTATTGCCTCGGTGGTATCGGTAGTGGCATTGGGTAATGGCTCGCAACAAAAAATCTTGGAAGACATCAACTCGATGGGCACAAACACCATCAGCATCTTCCCCGGCCGTGGTTTTGGCGACCGCCGCAGCGGACGAATCAAAACACTGACGATTAATGACGCAAAAGCCATCAGCCAACAAAGCTACGTTGCCTCTGCCACCCCTCAAACCAACTCCGGCGGCACCTTGACCTACCGCAACACCGATCTGACCGCCTCGCTTTACGGCGTAGGCGAACAATATTTCGACGTGCGCGGTTTGAAATTAGAAGAAGGCCGTCTGTTTGATGATGACGATGTAAAAACCGATGCCCAAGTCGTCGTTATCGACCAAAACACCAAAACCAAACTCTTCGGCGAAGGCGTCAACCCTTTAGGCAAAACCATCCTTTTCAAAAAACGCCCGCTAACCGTCATCGGCATTATGAAAAAGGATGACAACTCGTTCGGCAATTCCGACTCGCTGATGCTTTGGTCGCCTTATACAACGGTCATGCACCAAATTACCGGTGAGAGCCATACCAATTCCATCGTTGTCAAAATCAAAGACGATGCCAACACGCAAGTTGCCGAAAAAAGCCTGACCGAGCTGCTGAAAGCACGCCACGGCACAGAAGACTTCTTTATGAACAACAGCGACAGCATCAAAGAAATGGTTGAAAGCACAACCGGCACCATGACGCTGCTGATTTCTTCCATCGCGGTCATCTCTTTGGTGGTCGGCGGTATCGGCGTGATGAACATCATGCTGGTCTCCGTTACCGAGCGTACCAAAGAAATCGGCGTCCGCATGGCAATCGGCGCACGCCGCAACAATATTTTGCAACAGTTTCTGATTGAGGCCGTCTTAATCTGTATCATCGGCGGCCTGTCAGGCGTATTGTTGTCCGCAAGCATCAGCCTGGTGTTCAACTATTTTGTTACCGACTTCCCAATGAGCATTTCCATGACTTCCGTCATCGGCGCAGTTGTCTGCTCCACCGCCATCGGCGTCGCGTTCGGCTTTATGCCTGCCAACAAGGCTTCCAAGCTCAACCCGATTGATGCGCTGGCTCAGGATTGATTATGTTTCAGACGGCCTATTATCTTAGGGCCGTCTGAAATGCTTTTACCCGAAAGATTTTTATGAAGACGAAACCTTTTTCCCCAGCAGCCTTATCATTGGCTGTTGCCCTTGTCCTAAGTGCGTGCGCTGCACCTAAAGCCAATCCGAACCTGACACTGGAAGCAACCGGCCAAGTCATGAGCGCGGCGGAAACTGCCAAACGCTACGATGTAAACGGCAACTGGTGGGAAATCTACCAAAGCCCGCAGCTCAATGCGCTGATGGAGCAGGCGCTGGCCAACAATGTCGATTTGAAACAGGCCGCCATCAGCGTCAACAAAGCTTTGTATCAAGCCAATATTTTGGGTGCGGATTTGGTGCCTTCGTTCAGCGGCTCGTTGGGCGCGAACGCTTCTAAAAACCTGAAAACCGGCAGCCACGGCAATACCTTCAGCAGCCAGCTTGGCTTGAGCTACGAATTGGATTTGTGGCGCAAACTCAGTGCCACTGCCGATGCGCAGGTGTGGGAATACCAAGCCACGCATGAAGACATGGCCAACACACGCCTGACTTTGATTAATAATGTCGCCGATGCGTATTTCAATATCGCCTATCTGAACGAAGCCATTGAGTTGGCAAAAAAATCGCTAAAGCAATATCAGGAAATCAACCGCATTGCGAATGCCAAGTTCCGCTACGGCCGGGCCGACTCTAGCCAGCCGGCCCAAGCCAAACAGTCATTGCTGAGCGCGGAAAACAGCCTGTTGTCTTTGCAAAACAATTTAGATACGCAAAAACAGGTTTTGCGTAATTTGTTGAATTTAAGGCCGTCTGAAAACATGGCCGCCGATCCGGCACAGTTCCGCCTGCTGCCGGTCAAAGGCGTAAACTTGGACGTACCGATTACCGTGTTGGCGAACCGCCCCGACCTGCGCGCCGCCGAATACCGCCTGCAATCCTCGCTCCAATCCGTCGAAGCGCAAAAACGCAGTTGGTATCCGTCGATTACTTTGGGCGCAAGTCTGAGTACGTCCTCCGATAAAGCGAAAAGTACGTTCAATATCCCCATGTTGGGCGGCTCGGCCACCATCAATCTGCCTTTCCTTAACTGGCAGACCATGAAATGGAAAGACAAAACCGTACAAGCGGAGATGGATAGTACCAAGCTGAATTTTGAAAAAGCCCTGACCACCGCGCTTAATGAGGTTAACACCAACTACCTTGCCTACAAAAACGCGCAGGCCAGCCTTGCCAATCAGGAACAGCGTTATCAGTTGGACAAGAAAAACAGCCATTACTATCAAGTACGCTACCAGCATGGTAAAAACGAGCTGAAAGACTGGCTGGAGGCTTTGAATTCGGAATACAGCTCGGCTCAAAACCTGCTGAACCAACGCTATGAAGCCTTAAAATACGAAAATATGGTGTATAAAGCCATGGCTGGACGTTATACGCCGAAATAGCATTTTCAGACGGCCTTTGGTTAATTTCCGTCAACGGCCGTCTGAAACCATTCAAGCAACTGAATTTTCATATATAATCGCGCGTTTATTTGATTTTATCCGGACAACATTATGGCCTTCGCCTCTCTCTTTACCCTTTTGGACGACATTACCGCCGTTTTGGACGACGTAGCGATGATGACTAAAGTTGCCGCCAAAAAAACCGCCGGCGTGGTCGGTGACGATTTGGCGCTCAACGCCAATCAAGTAACCGGCGTATCCGCCGAGCGCGAATTGCCGATTATTTGTGCGGTGGCAAAAGGGTCCCTGGTCAACAAGCTGATTCTGGTGCCGCTTGCTCTGTCGCTTTCCGCTTTCCTGCCTGCGCTGATTACGCCCTTGCTGATGATTGGCGGTGTGTATTTGTGTTTTGAAGGCGTGGAAAAACTGTTGCACAAATTTCTACACCGCAATGAACACGAAGACGGACACGATGCCGAGCCTGAAGTCACAGACGAAAAAACAAAAGTTAAAGGCGCGGTCCGCACAGATTTCATCCTCTCCGCCGAAATCATCATTATCGCGCTAGGCGTTGTTGAAAAATATGACCTGATGACGCGTTCTTTGGTGATGGCCGCCATCGGTGTCGGCATGACAGTGTTGGTCTATGGTTTGGTCGGCATCATCGTCAAACTTGACGACCTCGGTATGATGTTGATGCGCCAAAAAAGCGCCGCCGTGCAAGGTATCGGACGCGGTTTGATTTCATTTATGCCTTGGTTTATGCGCGGCTTGAGTATTGTCGGCACGCTGGCGATGTTCTTGGTCGGCGGCGGACTGATCGCCCACAACCTTAGCTTTTTGCACGATTTCCTCCACGCGCAGCATTGGGACAGCGGCATGATGGAACATATCGCCAACCTGGTGGTCGGAGTAGCCGCCGGTGCATTGGCTTGCGCAATCGTCCTGCCTGCAATGAAATTGTTTCAAAAAGACTGATTTTATTTCCCTGCCGTCTGAAAACTTTTCAGATGGCCTCAATACCATTTAAAGCATGAATATTTTCCGTAAACTCGAACAATATTGGCAACATCCGCTGCTTTACTGGCCGCTGGTCATCTTGATTGCCGCCGCGACACCGTTCACTTTCGCCCCGTATTATCATTTCTGGCTGATGCCGCTGTTGTTTGGCGCGCTGATACGCCTGATCGAATTGCGTCCGCGCTTTGCCGTCATGACTGCCTATCTGTTCGGATTAATCGGTTATACGGCGCAATTTTATTGGATACACACTGCCTTGCATGACGTTTCGGGTTTGCCGGATTCATACGCCATCCCCCTCACTTTCCTGCTGCCGGCGTTTCTTGCGCTTTATCCGGCCATCTGTTTTTGGGTGTGGAGAAAATGCAACCTGTCGCGCTGGGCCAAAACCGGCCTCCTGCTGCCGATTTTATGGACGCTGGCAGAATTTGCCCGCGAACGTTTCCTAACCGGATTCGGCTGGGGCGCAATCGGCTATTCCCAAATCATCAAAGACAGCCCGTTGGCAGGTTTCGCACCTTTGGGCGGCATTCATATGGTCACGCTGGCAACCGCTTTCCTCAGCGCATGGCTGGTGTTGCTGATTGACAACCACGGCCGTCTGAAACACCGCCTGTTGCCCTTATTCCTTATCGTTGCACTCTGCTCCGTCGGCTACATTTCCCAACAAACCGAATACACTCGCCCCGACGGCAGCACCAGCACGGTTGCCCTGATTCAAGGCAATATCGAACAAAATCTGAAATGGAAGGAAGAGCAAATTATTCCGACCATTCAAAAATACTACGAACAAATCAGCAAGACCAGTGCCGACATCGTCATCCTGCCTGAAACCGCCTTGCCGCTGATGCGCCAAGACCTACCCGAAGGCATCTTGGAACAATTCGCCGAACAGGCGCAAAGCAACGGCAGCGCGTTGGCCATCGGCATCAGCCAATATACGCCCGACGGCAACGGCTACGAAAATGCAGTCATCAATTTGAGCAGCTATCACAACAGCACTTCCGATACCATCCCCTACTACGCCAAGAACCACCTCGTTCCATTTGGTGAATACAAGCCCTTGCCCACCATTACCGAGCGCCTCTATAAAATGATGGATATGCCTTTGGCCGACTTTCAAAAAGGCGGCGACAACCAAGCGCCTTTGGTGATGAAAGATCAAAAAGTCGCCTTCAATATCTGCTATGAAGACGGTTTCGGCGACGAACTCATTGCAACGGCGAAACGCTCCACCTTGCTTGCCAACATCAGCAATATGGCGTGGTATGGCAAATCCAATGCCATGTACCAGCAGCTTCAACAGTCCCAAGCACGCGCAATGGAACTGGGCCGCTACATGGTTCGTGCCACCAATACCGGCGCGACCGCCATTATTTCCCCTAAAGGTACGATTGTTGCCGAAGCCCAACCGGATACAGAAACCGTCCTCGAAGGCCACGTTAAAGGCTATATCGGCGAAACGCCTTATATGAAAGCAGGCGGCTCAACATGGCTTATCAGCATTTTGGCCGTTATCGGCGTATTCCTTATCCTGATTGGCCGGATAAAATCAGAATAAGAAATTTTTAAGACCTTGTTATACAAGGTTTTTTTTCATCACTAAAACTATTTACATACAGAAATGTTTGTAATATACTTAGCTAAAACCTAGCAAATCACTCAAATTTTCTAAGACAATCAACCCTTGCGATTTAAGCAGTAAAAACTATTGAATCTATCGTTAATTTACAGAAAAAATCCAACCCATAACAAAACAAACCACAGGCAGTGTTATACTGTTTGTCACACAATAAACAAAAAGCCGTCTTCAGGCGGCCCAATCAAGGAAAGCACCTTCATGAATAAAGCTTTTGCATTACCCGTTATCCACAGCGGCAACGGTAGCCTCGAGCAATACATTCATACTGTCAACAGCATTCCCATGCTTACCGCCGAAGAAGAAACACAACTGGCGGAACGCCAACAAAAAGGCGACCTCAATGCCGCCAAACAGCTTATCCTGTCGCATCTTCGCGTCGTCGTATCCATTGCTCGCGGCTACGACGGCTACGGCCTCAACCAAGCCGACCTGATTCAAGAAGGCAATATCGGCCTGATGAAAGCCGTCAAACGCTACGAACCAAGTCGCGGCGCGCGCCTGTTTTCGTTTGCCGTGCATTGGATTAAAGCAGAAATCCACGAATTCATTTTGCGCAACTGGCGTTTGGTTCGCGTTGCCACCACCAAACCGCAACGCAAACTGTTCTTCAATCTGCGCAGCATGCGTAAAAACCTGAATGCCTTGTCTCCAAAAGAAGCACAAGAAATCGCCGACGATTTGGGCGTCAAATTGTCTGAAGTCTTGGAAATGGAGCAACGCATGACCGGTCACGACATCGGCATCATGGCAGAAAACAACGATGACGAGGACAATTTCGCCCCTATCGACTGGTTGGCCGACCACGATGCAGAGCCTAGCCGTCAGTTGTCTAAACAAGCCCACTACGCCCTGCAAACCGAAGGCCTGCAAAACGCCTTGGCGCAACTGGACGACCGCAGCCGCCGTATCGTTGAAAGCCGCTGGTTGCAAGACGATGGCGGTTTGACCCTGCACGAATTGGCTGCCGAATACGGCGTATCTGCCGAACGCATCCGCCAAATCGAAGCCAAAGCCATGCAAAAATTGCGCGGTTTCTTGGCAGAAGAAGCAGAAGCGGTTTAAGCCTTTCATGATAAAAAGGCCGTCTGAATCTTTTCAGACGGCCTTTTCGATGGCAAATCTCATTGCATCTTCTCTCCCAACACATTCATTTTAAAGCCCACTTAAGCTATAATACCCACCACACACACTATCCAGTCATACCATAACCATGCAACTTACCGTCGTCGGACTCAATCACCAAACCGCGCCCTTGAGCATACGCGAAAAACTGGCATTTGCAGCTGCAAATCTGCCGGATGCCGTGTCCAACCTCGCGCGCAGTGAGGCGGCGGAAGAAGCAGTCATTCTTTCTACCTGCAACCGTACCGAGCTTTACTGCGTCGGTGAAACCGAAAAAATCATCGACTGGTTGGCGCAATATCACGACCTGCCTGCCGAAGAAATCCGCCCTTACCTCTATACCTTGGATAATAATGAAACCGTCCGTCACGCCTTCCGTGTCGCCTGCGGTTTGGACTCCATGGTCTTGGGCGAACCGCAAATTCTCGGTCAAATCAAAGATGCCGTCCGCGTTGCGCAAGAACAGGAAAGCATCAATACCCACTTAAACGCCCTGTTTCAAAAAACCTTTGCCGTTGCCAAAGAAGTGCGTACTGACACTGCTGTCGGCGAAAACTCCGTCTCCATGGCTTCTGCATCGGTCAAAATGGCAGAGCAAATCTTCCCTTCCATTTCCGATCTGAACGTTCTCTTTATTGGCGCAGGCGAAATGATTGAACTGGTGGCCACTTATTTTGCCGCCAAAAATCCCAAGCTCATTACCGTTGCCAACCGTACACACCAGCGCGCGCAGGAATTGTGCGACAAACTCGGCGTCAACGCCGAAGCCTGCCTGTTGAATGAATTGCCCGATATTCTTCACGATTACGACGTGGTCGTTTCTTCCACCGCCAGCCAACTTCCCCTCGTCGGCAAAGGCATGGTTGAGCGCGCATTGAAAAAACGCCACAACATGCCTGTTTTCCTGCTGGATTTGGCCGTTCCGCGCGACATCGAAGCCGAAGTCGGCGAATTGGAAGACGCATATCTCTATACCGTAGACGACATGATGGACATTGTCCAAAGCGGTAAAGATGCGCGCAAAAAAGCAGCGGCGGCGGCTGAAAGCATGGTGGAAGAAAAAGTCAGCGAATTTATCCGCCTGCAGAAAAACCGTCAAAGCGTTCCGCTTATCCGCGCCTTGCGCGACGAAGGCGAACGTGCGCGCCGCCAAGTATTGGAAAATGCCATGAAGCAACTGGCAAAAGGCGTATCCGCCGAGGATGTCCTCGAACGCCTCTCCATCCAGTTGACCAACAAACTGCTCCACTCTCCGACACGCACGCTCAATAAAGCCGGCTCGGACAACAGCGAATTAATCGATGCCGTGGCGCAGATCTACCATTTGGATCAACACGACTGATCACAATTTAAAGGCCGTCTGAAAGAAGCGAACCGACCGACAGGTCATATTCAAAAGCTTTCAGACGGCCTTAAAACAATAAAATCCCAATTATCATTTTTTCATTTAAAATGAAATGCTTGAAAAAAAACTGTTAAAGTGTAAAAATCCTACCTTATACATTTAAACAATAAAACTGCCTGCCGGCTCAAACGCATACCGACAATACGATAGGCACCGGCAAAAGGAACTTTCGTGAACATTAAAACAAACACATATCTGGCCCTTGCTGTCCTCTCAGCTTCTCTTCTTTCAGGTTGCGACAAAGTCAGCACCTTTTTCGGCAAAGACGAAAACAAAGAACTCGTCCAACGCATAGAAACCAATACCGATGACGGAAAGGTCGGCATGTTGTTGCCCGACTTCGCCCAACTGGTGCAAAACGAAGGACAGGCAGTCGTCAATATTCAAGCAACACCGGCGAAACGCACTGCGACACCGGATGACGACCACAGCATGGACCTGAGTCAATTCCCCGACAACGATCCGTTTTACGAGTTCTTCAAACGCCTCGTTCCCAATATGCCCGACATGCCGCAAGAAGATACCGAAAGCGACGCTTTGAATTTCGGCTCCGGCTTCATCATCAGCAAAGACGGCTATATCCTGACCAATACCCACGTGGTTGCCGGCATGGGCAATATCAAAGTCCTGCTCAACGACAAACGCGAATACACAGCCAAACTGGTCGGCTCAGACGCCCAATCCGACGTCGCCCTCTTAAAAATTGAGCCGCAAGAAGACTTGCCGGTTGTCAAAATCGGCAATCCGAAAGATTTGAAACCGGGCGAATGGGTAGCCGCCATCGGCGCACCTTTCGGCTTTGACAACAGCGTAACCTCCGGCATCGTCTCCGCCAAAGGTCGCAGCCTGCCGAATGAAAACTACACGCCGTTCATCCAAACCGACGTTGCCATCAACCCAGGCAACTCTGGTGGCCCGTTATTCAACCTCCGCGGCCAAGTAGTCGGCATCAACTCACAAATTTACAGCCGCAGCGGCGGTTTCATGGGCATTTCGTTTGCTATTCCGATTGATGTTGCCATGAATGTGGCCGATCAATTAAAAGCCAATGGCAAAGTCCAACGCGGTCAATTAGGCGTGGTTATTCAAGAAGTTTCTTACGATTTGGCCAAATCTTTCGGTTTGGACAAAGCAAGCGGTGCGCTGATTGCCAAAATCATGCCGAACAGCGCGGCACAACAAGCCGGTTTGCAGGTTGGCGACATCGTACGCAAAGTTAACGGCGAAGAAGTCCGCGCTTCCAGCGATTTGCCTGTTATGGTCGGCTCGATTATGCCGGGTAAAGAAGTGACTTTGAGCATTTGGCGCGGCGGCAAACAAACCGATGTCAAAGTAAAACTTGGCAGCGCAGCCGAGCAAACGGAAACTTCTGCAAAAGAAGCCGAGCATCCGCAACATGAAGGCGGCCATGACGGATTCACCGTTGAAAATGCAGGCGTTACCCTGCAGGTTGAAAACGCAGACGGTAAACAACGCTTAATCGTTCTGCGCGTTAGCGGTGCGGCCGAACGTGCCGGCCTCAAACGCGGCGACGAAATCATTGCCGTCAGCCAAATCAGCGTCAATGACGAATCCACTTTCCGTAGCGCATTGGAAAGCTCAGGCAAAAACGTACCGCTTTTGGTACAACGCGATGGCAATACTTTGTTCCTTGCGCTAAATCTGCAGTAGTCCGATTTTTCAGACGGCATGATGATGTGTTAAATGATAAAATACCCATCTGTCAGAGGCGGTGGGTATTTTGTTATCCGTCTTCCAATTTAGGCCGTCTGAAAATATTTTACCGCTTATATACAATATAATTATGCAACTTATTAATTATTCAAATTCTATTTTATCTATCGTCCCGGCAGCCATTGCGCTCGCCTTGGCCATTGCCACACGCCGTGTGTTGCTGTCCCTGGGTGTCGGCATTATCGTCGGCTCATTCCTGCTGGTAGGCGGCAATCCAGTCGATGCCTTGGTTCACTTAAAAGACATGGCGATCAGCCTGACTTGGGCGGACGGCGATTGGTCTTTGGGCAAACCCAAAATCCTGCTCTTTTTGGTGCTTTTGGGTATTTTCACTTCCCTGCTGACGCATTCCGGCAGCAACCAAGCCTTTGCCGATTGGGCAAAACAACACATCAAAGGCCGTCGCGGTGCGAAGCTGCTGACTGCCTGTCTGGTATTCGTTACCTTTATTGACGACTATTTCCACAGTCTTGCCGTCGGTGCAATTGCCCGCCCTGTAACCGACAAATTCAAAGTTTCCCGCGCCAAACTGGCTTATATCCTTGACTCCACTGCCGCTCCGATGTGCGTTTTGATGCCGGTATCCAGCTGGGGCGCATCGATTATCGCTACTTTGGCAGGCCTTTTGGTGACTTACAACATCACAGACTACACTCCGATGGGCGCATTCGTGGCCATGAGCCTGATGAATTACTACGCCGTCTTTGCGTTGATTATGGTGTTTATCGTTGCCTGGTTCTCATTCGACATCGGCTCTATGGCTCGTTTGGAACGTACCGCTTTGAATGAAATTCATGATGAAACCGTTGAAACAGGTCATCCCGACGGCCGTGTATTCGCGCTGATTGTGCCGGTTTTGGTACTGATCGTCACCACTGTTTCCGCCATGATTTACACTGGTGCGCAAGCTTCTGAGACCTTCTCTTTGCTCAGCGCATTTGAAAATACCGATGTGAACACTTCCCTGGTGTTCGGCGGTACTTGCGGCGTATTGGCCGTCATCCTCTGCACCATCGGCACCATCAAAACCAGCGATTACCCTAAAGCCATTTGGCAAGGCATCATCTCTATGCGCGGTGCCATTACCATCTTGATTTTGGCATGGATTATCAGCACCGTTGTCAGCGAGATGCACACCGGCGAATACCTCTCCACTTTGGTGGCAGGCAATATCCACGCAGGCTTCCTGCCCGTGATTTTGTTTATGCTCGCAGGCGTGATGGCCTTCGCTACCGGCACAAGCTGGGGCACATTCGGCATCATGTTGCCGATTGCCGCCGCCATGGCCGTCAAAGTCGAACCTTCGCTGATTATCCCTTGCATGTCTGCCGTAATGGCCGGTGCCGTATTTGGCGACCACTGCTCGCCGATTTCCGACACCACCATCCTCTCTTCTACCGGCGCACACTGTAACCACATCGATCACGTTACCTCGCAATTCCCTTACGCGCTGACCGTAGCCGCGTCTGCCGCCACAGGCTACCTTGCACTGGGCATGACCGGCTCTGCGCCTTTAGGTTTTGTGGTAACCGGCATCGTGATGGTTGTGTTGATTCTGATCTTAAAAGACAAGAAAAAAGCAACTGCCTAATTCAAAACCAATATTCAGACGGCCTGAGATATTCATACACTCTCAGGCCGTCTGAACATAACGATTATCCAATAGATACATTATTCAGGACAAACCAATGAATACGCCTCATCTTCCACGCGGCCCAGTCATGGCCGATGTTGCCGCCTATCATCTGACCGAAGAAGAAAAACAACGCCTGCTCGACCCTGCCGTCGGTGGCGTTATTTTGTTCCGCCGCAACTTTGAAAACGTTTCCCAGCTCAAAGCTTTGGTTCAAGAAATCAAAGCCGTCCGTACACCTGAACTCATCATCGCCGTCGACCACGAAGGCGGACGGGTTCAACGTTTTATTGACGGCTTCACCCGCCTGCCGGCCATGAACGTATTGGGCGAAATTTGGGACAACGAAGGCAAAGAAGCCGCCTGCGCCCAAGCAGAACAAGTCGGTTGGGTTTTGGCAACCGAACTCTCCGCCTGCGGCATCGACCTATCCTTTACGCCTGTATTGGATTTAGACTGGGGTCAATGCGCCGTCATCGGCAACCGCAGTTTCCACCGCGACGCCAACATCGTGACCCAGCTTGCCCTTGCCCTGCAAAAAGGCCTGAACAAAGGTGGCATGAAATCTTGTGGCAAACACTTCCCCGGCCACGGCTTTGTCGAAGGCGACAGCCATCACGTCCTGCCTTGCGATGAACGCAGCCGCGAAGAGCTGGAAGCTGCCGACCTTATCCCCTTCCGCGCATTGAGCCAGGCAGGTATGGCCGCAGTCATGCCTGCCCACGTCGTCTATCCTCAAATAGACAGCCAACCTGCAGGCTTCTCCGAAAAATGGCTGAAGCAAATCCTGCGCCAAGAAATCGGATTTAACGGCGTTATCTTTTCAGACGACCTGACCATGGAAGGTGCATGCGGTGTCGGCGGTATTAAAGAACGCGCCCGCCTTTCTTTTGAAGCAGGCTGCGATATTGTACTGGTGTGCAACCGCCCTGACTTGGTCGATGAATTGCGAGACGGTTTCCACACACCGGCAAACACCGATTTGGCAGCACGTTGGCAATACATGGCCAACACATTGACCGTACAAGAAGCTGCCGAGATGATGGAAACCGAAGAATTCCAAGCAGCCCAACAAGCAACTGCCAAACTGGCAACGCCCAAAGACATCGCAGGCGGTGTCAAAGTCGGCGAAGCATTCTGATTTCAGGCCGTCTGAAACATTGACGGCAAATAAAAAAGGAAGACTTGAAAAAGTCTTCCTTTTTTGTCTTCCTAATTAATGATGTTTTACGTTATAGCGACGTTCCAAACGTAAGAATACCCATCCTAATACACTCGTCAATACAAGATAAATCAATGCAACCGTATAAAGTGGCTCTTGGAATATCGAATACTGGCCAGTAATCGCTTTTTGAACAGACATAAGTTCAGGAACTGCAATAACAGATAGCAAAGAACTATCTTTCAAAAGCGTGATAAATTCACCTGCAAGTGGCGGCAACATACGGCGAAGAGCCTGAGGCAAAATCACATAACGCATCGCCTGAGTATAGGTCAGACCCAAAGAACGCGCAGCTTCCATTTGACCTTTATCAATCGACTGGATACCGGCACGGAAAATCTCACAAACATATGCACCTGAGTTTGCAATCAAAGCCATTACACCCGCAATCAATGGGCCATAAGAACGACGAAAATTAATTGCAGCTTCTCCGCTGATTAATGCACCATCGGTAGGATGTACAAAAAATGGGAAAATAACAAAAGCCCAAATAATAACTTGAGCAAGCAATGGCGTACCGCGGAACAACGCAACATACACAAAAGAAATCTTACGCAAAACCCAAGCCAAGACACGTATCGGCGCACCGGCTTTTTCCGGATTAACCAAACGCGCCAACGCCAGCAGCAAACCTAAAATCGAACCGCCAATCGTTGCAACCACTGTAATTCCCAGCGTCGCTAATACGCCGTAAAAAAACATCCAGCGGTATTCATAAATAATGTCAAAACGAAAATCCATAAACCTTCCGTCGGTCAAAATCGGTAACTAATCCGAATATTTTTTAAAATGAAGCTTGATATTTTACAAGAAAATACATTGCTTGAACGGTTTTTTGTTAAATTATTCCGCCCAACCTTGCTTTTTTTACATTTCCAATGAATTGCAGCCCCTTTTCACCTTTCATCATATAAGACATTTTCCGTATAAAAAACAAAGCGCAAACCCGACACAAAATTGACCGAAACACAAAAACAGCGGATAATCCGCCCATTCTTCAAACATCTTTCAGACGGCCTTCCCTCTTCCCTTGAGGGCCGTCTGAAAACATTTTAAAAAGCATAAAACATGAAAGCACCTGAACTCTTATTGCCTGCAGGCGGCCTCGAACGTATGCGCGCCGCCTACGATTACGGCGCAGATGCCGTTTACGCCGGCAGCCCGCGTTACTCACTGCGTGCCCGCAACAACGAATTTGCCAAACTCGACGTCCTCGAGCAAGGCATTAAAGAAGCGCACGAGCGCAACAAAAAATTCTTTTTGACCGTCAACACTCTGCCGCACAATTCCAAACTCAAAACCTTCGTCGCCGACATGGAGCCGCTGATTGCCATGAAGCCCGACGCGCTGATTATGGCGGACCCGGGTTTGATTATGACCGTGCGCGAAAAATGGCCGGAAATGCCGATTCACCTGTCCGTACAGGCGAACACCACCAACTACTGGGGCGTGAAATTCTGGCAGAACATCGGCGTTGAACGCATCATCCTGTCGCGCGAATTGAGCATGGAAGAAATCGCCGAAATCCGCCAAGAATGCCCCGACATCGAACTCGAAGTCTTCATCCACGGCGCATTGTGTATCGCCTACTCCGGCCGCTGCCTGCTCTCCGGCTATTTCAACCACCGCGACCCCAACCAAGGCACCTGCACCAACTCCTGCCGTTGGGATTACAAAGTCCACAACGCCACTGAAAGCGATGCGGGCGATGCCCAGCTTCTGCAAGGTTTCAACTTTGAAAAAGCCCAAGAAGAAGCCAACCAAAACTTTGAAGGCATCAACG
>ERZ772967.767-NODE-767-length-23932-cov-7.431503_pt1 | contig 23932 bp, 17 predicted proteins | sample MGYA00511677_ERZ772967 | MGnify/ENA primary metagenome ERZ772967 (study PRJEB29015, sample SAMEA2737931) | human oral metagenome | biome: human oral; feature: human-associated habitat; material: dental | place: China | collected 2146 ...
CGGGGCTGTACGAGTATGTCCAGATTTTTGTGATCTCGAACGGGACGAATACGAAGTACTATTCCAATACGACGCGTGCAAGCCACATCCGCGAGATGGATGCGGCGGGGCGCAAGGCAAGCAAAAAGACGAGCAACAGTTTTGAGTTCACGTCCTACTGGGCGGATGCGGGCAATCGGCTGATTACCGACCTCATGGACTTTGGGCGGACGTTTCTCGCGCGGCATACACTGCTTGCGCTCCTCACGCGGTACTGCATTTTCACGACGGAAGAAGTGCTCATGCTGATGCGTCCGTATCAGATTGCGGCGACGGAGCGGATTCTCAGCCGCATCAAGATTTCGTCCAATTACAAGACGTGGGGGCGCATCGAGGGCGGCGGCTACATCTGGCACACAACGGGCTCGGGTAAGACGCTGACCTCGTTCAAGACGGCGCAGCTCGCCTCCGCAATGCCCGAGATTGAGAAGGTGCTGTTCGTGGTCGACCGCAAGGATCTCGACTACCAGACGATGAAGGAGTATGACCGCTTCGAGAAGGGGGCGGCGAACGGGAACACTTCGACGGCGGTGCTTGCGCGGCAGCTTGCGGACGACGGCGCGCGTATTGTGGTGACGACGATACAGAAGCTGTCGAATTTCATCCGGCAGAATAAGTCGCACCCGATTTATGGCAAGCATGTTGTGCTGATTTTCGATGAGTGCCATCGCTCGCAGTTCGGCGAGATGCACACGGCAATCACAAAGGCGTTCAAGAAGTATCACGTCTTCGGATTCACGGGGACGCCGATCTTTGCGCCGAATGCCGCAGGGGCGGGCAAGCCGTCTGCGCGGACGACGCCGCAGCTCTTCGGGGACAAGCTGCACACCTATACGATTGTGAATGCGATCAATGACGGCAACGTCCTGCCGTTTCGTATTGACTACATCAATATGATGAAAAGCAAAGATGAGGTTGATGATAAAGAGGTGCGCGCGATTGATCGGGAAAAGGCACTCGCCGCACCCGAGCGCATTCACGAGGTGACGAAATACATTCTCGCGCATTTCGACCAGAAGACGATGCGGAGTAAGGCATACGCGCTCAAGGGGCAGCGTGTGCTCGGCTTCAACTCCATGTTTGCCGTCGCGTCGATTCCTGTCTGCATGGCGTACTATGAGGAGTTTCGCCGTCAACTGAGGGAGGCGGGGCGGAGTCTCACGATCGCGACCATCTTCAGCTATGCGGCGAACGAGGACGACCCCGAGGATGCGTTGCCGGATGAGGACTTCGATACGGCGGGGCTTGACCGCACGAGCCGAGACTTTCTTGATGATGCGATTGCGGACTACAACGCGCAGTTTCACACGAATTTCTCGACGGACGGCGATTCGTTCCAGAACTACTATAAGGACCTCTCGCAGCGGATGAAGAAGCGTGAGATTGATCTCCTCATTGTGGTGAATATGTTTCTCACGGGATTTGATGCGACGATGCTCAATACGCTCTGGGTGGACAAGAATCTGAAATACCACGAGCTGATTCAGGCATTTTCGCGCACGAATCGGATTCTGAACTCGGTCAAGACGTTTGGAAATATTGTCGCATTCCGCAATCTGGCAAAGGCGACGGATGATGCGATCTCGCTCTTTGGCGATGAGAATGCCGAGAGTGTCGTGTTCCTGCGCGGCTTCCGCGACTACTATGACGGGTATGACGATGAAAAGGGGCAGCATCACAAGGGCTATGCGGAGCTGATTGCAGAGCTGCGTGCGAAGTTCGCCGTCGGTGAGCCGCTTATGGGCGAGGCGGCACAGAAGGATTTTGTGCGGATCTTCGGCAGCATCCTGCGCCTGCGGAATATCCTTACGGCGTTTGACGACTTCGCGGAGGACGATCCGCTGCTGCCGCCGCGTGATCTGCAGGACTACCAGAGTGCCTACCTCGATATACACCATATATTGACGGGGCAGGGGAATGCGGAGAAGGAGGATATCAACGACGATGTCGTGTTCGAGCTGGAACTCATCCGGCAGGTGGACGTGAGCATCGACTACATCCTCATGCTCGTGGAGAAGTATCATGCTGCGAACGGCGCGGACAAGAGCATCATCGGCGTGATCGACCGTGCCGTTGGGTCGAGCCCGGAACTCCGCAGCAAGAAGGAGCTGATCGACGGATTTATTGCGACCGTCAATACGGATACGCGGGTGATGGAGGACTGGCGTACCTACGTCACGGAGGAGAAGGAAAAGGCACTTGCCTCCATAGTCGCGGAGGAGAATCTGAAACCCGACGAGACAGAGCAATTTGTCGCGAGCACATTCCGCGACGGCAGACTCAAGACCACTGGCACTGCTATCGACGCGATCCTCCCGCCCGTGCGTCGCTTCGGCGGCGGGCGTGCCGCGAAGAAGCGCAGCGTCATTGAGAAGCTGAAGGTGTTCTTTGAGAAGTTTATGGGGCTTGTGGGGGAATAGGCGCGTAGGAGTGAAGATGTATGCAGCTGACGAAGGGAATGCCGAGTGGGCTGGTCGGTGCTTGGGGCGGTGACACACTGCCGCCCGCACCGTTCACACAGGAGATCTATCTCACGCATTTCCCCATCGCGGGAGCATACTATGTGGAGGGGTGGGGCGATCTCGTTAAAGATATGCGGGCGGGAGACATGCTGAATCTCCTGCGCGAGCCGGAGAACGAACACGATACCTATGCAATTAAGGTTGTCGATGCGGCACAAAAAAAGCTCGGCTATATGCCGCGCCGCATGAACCACATCCCTGCGCGCCTCATGGATGCGGGAAAACTGCTCTATGTGAAGATCACGCAGATCGATGCGGATGATCTCGTGATGGAGCTTGACTTGTTTTTGCAGGAGTAGGCGATGGAAACTGTAGTTCATGAGGAGTATGCACGGCTAAAGGAGGCGCAGCGGGCGGCACTCGAACGGCTGAGTATGCTCCTATGCGTCTATGACGATCAACTTTTGCAGCAAAAGCCCCGTTGGGAGGCAAAATACATCGAGGCGTTCGGTGTGCTCGAGCAGCAATGTTATGCTGCCTTTGTTCGGAGTTCGGAACTGCGCCGCAGGATCGCACTTGCAAGGGCATATATGAATCGCGGGGCGCAGCCGAATGCGGCGGAGATTGACGCGCAGATTGCAAAGGAGTTTCATGAATACGAAGAAAAGCTGCGGCAGATGGAAGTCGAGCGGGCGCGTGCCGCACAAGTCCTCGGAGCCAAGGAGATGACTGATGAGGATGCGAAGCGGTTCAAGCAACTCTATCGTCAGCTCGCGAAAAAGCTGCATCCCGACCTACATCCCGAGCAGACCGCAGAGATGAAAAAACTGTGGCAGCGGGCGATGGACGCCTACGCTCTAGGAGATCTTGCGCGGCTCGAAATCCTCACCACCATCGTGGAGTCAAAATATGCGGATGCCGACGCCGCTGCCCCAGGAGACGGGCAAGATGCCAGCACCTCTATCCTCGAAGAGATGCGCGCAGCACTGCAACGAACCGAGGAGCGCATCGCGAAGTGCATCGCCGCTCTTGAGCATCTCGAGCAGGAGCATCCGTTCAACCGTTGCGAACTGCTCAAGAATCCACGCGCCGTGGCGGAACGCAGAGAATCCCTCCGCACACAGCTGGTTCACTATATGGAGGAGATCCCTCCGCTTGAGACGCATCTGGAAATGCTGCTGATGGGAAGGGCGACCGTTTTGCACTAGGCGGTTTTTGGAAAGGCAGGAAGAACAATGAGATGTGAACATCTAAAGCATGGCGAGATATGGCGGCATTTCAAGGAGAATCATCTCTACAGCATCGAGACCGTGGCGGAGCATACGGAGCGGGCGAGCTGCTCGTCGTCCATCAGGCACTCTACGGAACGTACGGCATCTATGCCCGCCCGCTCACCATGTTCATGAGCGTGGTAGACCGCACGAAATACCCCGACGCCGCACAGGAATATCGCTTCGAGAAAGTGCAGACGTGATATGGGAAAACGGAGGCTATTACATGAAATAAATGTGTAACAGCCTCCGTTTTATGCGTTGTGGAGTACTTTCAATATGATGCAAGGTGGGGTATAATGAATTTGCATAAGAACAAGTCCTATGGGAGGATTGCGATATGATTCGGGCGATAGAAATTAATGGATTCAAGAAATTTGAACATATTCAGATTGAAAATCTAGCACAGGTCAATCTTTTTGTCGGGACGAATAACGTTGGCAAGACCACGCTGTTAGAGGCTGTCTATGGTCTTGCTTGCGGTAAATCTTTCCTTGCCTTTTTTTCAAAAGCTGTCTTAGGTCGCGTCATAGGGGCTTCGATGCAAAGTATGACTCCGTATAGAATGGTAGAAGCAATTATGAACTGTTTCCATAAAGAAAATGGAAAACAGAATCTTTTGTTTTCTTTCCGGGTGAAGACTGATGATGATATATTCAATATCACACATGAACTAACACCGGGAGAACTTTTTAGAGAGCTTTCCTCAAATCAGGGGAACGGTTTCAATATGGCAGAATATTTTTCTGCCATAACATCTCCTGCACCGTCATTGCAGGGAAATAACTTTAACGTACCAAACTATCAACTCACGCTTGGGCTCTGGAAAATCATAGAAGATGGAACGGACTATCAAGACTTTGTTATCTTCCCTACTATTTCAAATGATATACAACAGAATAAAGTGTTGTTTTTAGCGTACTATAGCGGAGCATATCCGTACAACGAGGAACAGGATAATAAAAAGATATATTCTCAGCTGTTGAGAAAGAACTTGTTAGAAAACTTCATCACGCAGATGAATCTTTCATTCGATGGGTTGAAGATCAAGAATATCGAGAATATACCGTATCCGGATGGGTCAGAGGGGTTTATTTCACTTCTGATGGAAGATGGAGAGCGGATTCCCCTCTATGCGATGGGGGATGGGGTTCGCCGTTGGTATGATATCGTGGGAAAGCTCGTGTATTTTCCAGATACCATTCATTGTTTTGAAGAAATTGATAATGGACTTCACTATGCTGTGCAGGAGCAACTGAGTCGAAATCTTCTTCACTATGCAGAGAAATATAACAATCAGCTCTTTATGACGACGCACAACTTGGAGTATATGGATGCGCTCCTAGAAGCAGGAGGGAAACAGGGGAAGCAGTGTTTACAAGAACAGATTCGTATTATCACGTTGCGTCATGATGAACAGGGAGTCACGCATCGTATTATGGACGGGGAAGAGGCACTGTGGGCACGCGAGCGTGGATTGGAGCTGAGAAGATGAATGCGATCATTCTTTGCGAAGGAGAATCGGACTGTGTGATTCTCAGTCAATATTTCTGCAATCGCTTCCATTTCTCATATCAAAAGTCTCAAAAATCTGCGGATGGTATTGGAATGGACTGCCGATACACAAAAGATTCTCATACGCTCACTATACGGATTGTCGAGGGTGTCCGGGGCTTTGGCGGGAAACTGCGTGACACATTGCGTGAGAATGCCATCAATACGGGGACGCAAGATCAGTTTACCCATATTGCCGTGATTGCTGACCATGACAGCGACAATGAAAACGATAGATTGCCACAAGAACTGAATGAAGTCTTAGGCGAGTATCAGTTGTCAATTTTCCAAGAGGGGCATTGGTGTCATTGTACTCAGATAACGGAAATGAAAGGGCGCTCAGCAGATATTGAACTTCTCTTTTTGAGCATACCGCTCGATAAGAGCGGAGCTTTGGAAACAATGCTCCTGTCCACATTGGAAAAGACCGAGGATGGTAGATATCTAGCTATGGAGTCACGGCTGTTTGTGGATACGTTGATTCACAATCGGGAAGCGAAGTCGATGCCATATCTGTCATCGAGAGGCGACCAGGTCAAGGCTCCTTTGGCCGTATTCTTTGCGGTCGCAGCCCCAAGACGCATCTACGCAACGCAACAGGAGATCCTGAATATGGTCGACTGGAGTACATTTTCGGAGATACAGAAAGCCTTGCGGGCGTTTGATCTGTTTGATGGAGCAGGACAACCATTATAAACGTTGCCGCCAGTCGCTCCGAAAACCATAGTACCGCATGTTGACGAAAGAAAGTCGGTCTGACAATGAAATGAGTTTTTTCTTGAACTCGTTAAAATCCGATGTGCTGAGCATCCTCTTCATAATAAAAAGAAAGCCGTACAGATGAGCGTTGTCCAGTGTGCCGTTCGCATCTTTACGAAGAAGACTTAATTCTGCTTTGCTGAGCCTTGGTTTTTGCTGAAAAATACGATTGTATAATCTGCTTCCGTGTGCTCATAGATTGCGAATAATTGTCATGCTGTGCATAAATCGCCGTAATAAATCACTTCCTTTTGATATTGTCAACTGTTCTTGACAATATCAGGTGCTGCCAAGTGCCGTATCCTCCTCTGTGCTCTTTGCCGCCTAGAGGGACTATGACAGCAGGGAAAGCAGGTACTTGTACGATTCGTTGTTGCGGCAGTCCAGCTGCTTTGTCTGGCTGATTTCCAGGATCAGTTCATGGATGTTCCTCGCATACATCTGATCCTCCGCTGAAAAGCTGTGCAGTGCCTCCTTCAGTTTCACATTGCAGAGGATACCAATCCGCTCCCGCAGTTTCTGGATCTGCTCGTTGATGTACGCGCGCGTGTTGGAGCGGTTTCCGAGGAGTGCATCGGCATCGTCCCGAATCTGTTCAAATTCTTTCTCCAGTGAGATCAAGGGAGAAATGTGGGTGGTATCTGCATTCGGTTGCTCTGCTTCGACGCCGTAATTTCTGAACAGGGCTGCATATTCCTGATCGATGGGGAAGTACTTCTTCCCACGTGCATACACATCCCGGATGCCGTTCATGTCACTCGTTTTTTTACATTGCTGCAGAAAGATATCCAGCAGTTGAAAGCGGTATTCCTTCGTGTATTTCAGCACATTTTCCAGCGCGAAGAGGTTGACCATGTGAATGTCAAGGTCTGCATTCTGCACAAGAGCATAGTCCAGTATGCCCTGCTCCACGCCTTCCTGCGCCGTGACCTTGAACAGTTTTTCGTCAAAGGTGTTCGCGTCCGCATGCTCCTCGTGAAAACTCTGTATGCACTGATCCAGAATAAACGCGGAGATATTGCTGCTAATTTGGATATAGTCACTCTCAACGCGGATGATGCTCAGATTCTTCAGCTCATTCAAATCCTGCTGAAAATCCACATCAACCTGATCAAAACGTGCACAGTACAGCTTATAGAAGATCTCCAGCACATCCAATGAGATGTTGTTCTGACCATATTTGACAAAGAAGGCGATGATGAGGAAGAGCAGCTTGGAGGTGAATGTGTGGAAATAGCTGTACAGTCTTCCCAGCAGAAAATCTTCTGCGTTCTCCTTCCAGTCCTTTTGCAGGATTTTGGAGGAAAATCCGTTCAGCTGCAGCAGCGTGACAAATTGAATGGCGAGCAGGGGAAGCCCCTGTGTCAGTGCAAAAATTTTATGTCGGTTTTCTCCCGCTTGGAATTCGCGGAAGCGTTCGCAGGCATCTGAGCGGGGGTTGCTTTCCAGCAGTTTTTCAAAACGCTTGGTCATGAATGCAATGATCTGATCTTCATCCATCTGTCGGACATCGTACGCCGACCCGATCAGATATTGGGATCTGGTTGTGATGAGTACCTTGTGCCGGTCAATCTGCATGCGGTTGATCAGCTCCACAGATGCGGCCTTATCCTCATTGGACAGTGTTTCATAGTCGTCGATGATCAGCAGTATGCCCTTTTCCTGCAAAAAGGCTTCCTCGATCTCCCGCACATGGTCGTCACTGTCTGGCTCCTTGGAAAGCTCCAACACGCGACTGATGGTGCGCAGGATGTCACGGTAGGAGCCGATTGCCCGACCGGGATCAATCGTACGGATGGTGCCGCGCTCGGTGCGGCTGTCCAAGCGAAATTCCCTGTCCTTTGCGGAGCAGAAGATGACATAGCGGAACAGCGGCTCCTCTGCGGTGGATTCAAACAGATACTTGGTACAGATAAAGTGTACCAGAGCTGTTTTCCCGATGCCGCCGCCGCCGCGGATCGTGAGGCAGGTGTTTGACTTGTTCTTTTTTAGGAAGTCCCAGATCTGTGTGACATAGCCCGTGAATGGTGGAATATTGATGAAATAATCGTAATTGTTGTCGAATCGGTTGGAAATCACGCCGTTGGAGCGGCAGATGGTGTGCTCGCTCGTCTTCTTGTACGAGGTGAAGAAATCGGGGAAACTCTTGGAATACTCGTAGTTATCCCTGAATTCCGAGATGAGATAGTACGCGAAGGTTCCGCTCGCCAATTTGTAGCCGCTGAAACAGAAGATCTCATAGTTGCCGGTGTCCACGCCCTGTTCCTGCACCAGTATGAACGGGGAGATGCAGAAATTCCCCTGCGCACAGGAATAGTACAGCTCATCGCAGGTGAACTCTGCAGCAATGCGCGGATCTACGTCCCGATATTCATAATTACGATCCGGGAGGAATACCGTCAGCTGGCCGGAGTCCGGCATCTGACGCAGACGGAACTCGCATTCGCTGCCGAAGAATTTGTCCTCATACGACTGAAGGGCTTTATAGTAGCGTTCCAGATCCGCACAGATCTCCTTGTACTTTCCCTCCTGCACGTTCGGCAGGATCGCCGTATGGCCGAAGCAGGTGTTGCGGATATGGATAAAACGGCGCATGGTCTGCATATAGCCATCGTCAATGTGGAACACGGATTCCCCGATCCGATCCATTTCCATGATGTAGGAGAGGGTTGTTCCCAGGATGGGCTTCTTCATCTTTTTCGTGATATCCAGCCGCATTTCGCGCGGGATGACGTTTTCCTTGCGATCCCAGAGGCAGGCGAACATCAGAAACAGATGATATTCAAAAAGGATGCGGTAGTATTGTGACATGGTACTGTATACATTGGGGGAATTTTTATGGTGCAGCCGCTGAATGCGATCCAAGATACCCTTCTGTATATAATCCATGGAGCCTCCTTTCCGTATCTCCGGAACCAATTCTACGCTTTTATGGTAGTGCTCTTCAGGTTCTGAAGAATTGTTTTTGCCAGATTACAGACGGACGGCTGGAACTCCATGCCCTCCTCGGCGACAAAATAGAGGAAATTCTCATATTTTTTGTAGTTGAAATCATCGATGATGGTCTGGATGATCTTCAGGCAGGTGTTCTGCTCCTGCAGGCGGATCTGGATCGTTCCGAACGCCGTCCCGTAGCCGAACCAGCCCTGAATCAGCTCCCCTACCTGCGGGTCATACAGATGGCGGTACTTCTGGATGAGCTGGTAGTAGTTCATGATCGCCGTAGACAGGCGGTCATCGTCCAGATCTGTGCTGAGATAGCGGACGGTGGCGGCGCGGACGGTGGGAAGCCGTTCGCCAAGGTTGAAGAAGCAGGCAAGGTACATCTTGATCTGGTCGGGACGCGATTCAGCTAGAAAATCCCCGACCACATCATCGCTGCTGACCTTGTCCTGAAAGAACAGTGCCATGCGGATGGGAGCGTAGTATTCATGGGTCGGATCCACCTTGGAAAACGCCTGAATGGCGGGGGGATAGTTGATGGAGCCGAAGTAGTTGGCAATTACGGCCGTCGTGATCCGCGTGGAACGCTGTTTCGGCTTTCCGCCCAAATCCAGGGAACGGAACAGCCGCTCGCTGACGGCTTCGTTGGCGGCGAGCTTCAGTGTATTGATCGCGTCGTAGGGGCTGCCGCTGCCGTCAAAATGTAGGACTCGTTCGGTCGCAATGTGGAGCAGATATTTCTGCTCGTCCTGGTTGGTGGCGTTCTTGTACTGCCCCGCCAGGTTGTCGTTCCGCTCGGGGTTGAGCATCCGGCGGACGAGATCCTTGGCGTAGGGCTTGGCATCCCGAAACATATTGCCGTCCAGCCGTTTCCGATACTCCGGGAAATGGACGCCGAACTTTTCCTTGAACTTGTTCCCGATCTGCTTGTCGGCATCCGTTCCCGTAAGGTCGTGCACCATGGAGAGGATATCGGGGACGAACAGCTCGTTCCGGGACTCCATCAGTGCGCAGAAACAGCCATAGCTCACTTCTTCCTGATAGTGGAAGTTGTCATAGATGTAGCGGAGAAGCTCCTCGTCCCCGAGCTTGCCCGCCGCAATCTCACAGACATTGATGGTCTGCTCCCATTTCCACACGTGCAGGATATGCTTCAGGGAGCGCAGAAAGCCGTCCTTCTCTCGCACGATGCTGCAGACGACATCGGCGACCTCATCCAACAGTTTACGATTGATGAACATATTGGCGGCAAGGTTTGAGGTGTAGAGCATGACCTCGATCGGGCACACCTCCCCGCGGTAATTGCGGATCATTGCCTTGGACTGCTGCATCAGCTCCTGCTTCAGCGGCATTTTGGGGTTTCTCCGGTACCGTGTCCAGATCTTTGTGAACGCCTCCAAATCTGATTTTTCGAACTGCCCCGTGAACAGCTGGTTGCTTTTGACATGGGCGATCACCCGCCCCCCGCTGATGTCGGGGTCATTCGCCTGGATGGTGGCGACGGCCTCCGGAAGATGGGACAGATCGAGCCGGCTCAGCGCATCCCGCAGCGCCGGATTGTTGAAATTTGACGATTCCATAAGGCACTCCATTTCATCGGTCGGTCAGATTTTTTCGAAGGTGTCCACGGTCAGATCAAACACCTGATTCCGCACATCGGAAATGACCAGCTGCATTTTCAAAAAGCGATCCTCATCGATTTCATAGCGGATGCGCGCCTCCGTATTCGGTTTCACAAGATCGTTGAAGGTCTGCGCGTAGTCATAGAGGATTCTCATTTCGGGGTCCCATTGGCTCTGCCCTGCAAACAGGTGGAAGCGCACCCCGTTTGAGCCGACGTGAAATGTATGCTCCACCTCGCCGCTGCAGGGGATCGCGATGTTCGCGGGGATAATCTCCATCGGCAGCTGATTTTCCACGTCAATGAAGATCGCCTCCGGCAGTTTGGGACGCTCATCCCGATGCTCCTGCACCGAGGCGGATTCTTCCTCGGTTTCCGCGGGGTCTTCGTCCTGCAGATTCAGCATGTGGGCGGTGTCTTTCCGCGTGGATACGAATTTCGAGATCGCCGCCCCCATCGCCACGGCCTCCATCGGCTCCTCCGCCTTGAGGACGGGGCATTGGCAGTACGCAGCGAGCGCCTTTTCAATGGGCGGGTACATCGACATGCCGCCGGTCAGGAAGACGCAGTCGATGCCGCGTTCGCCCTCCTCCTTCAGCCGTTTCAGCAGCTGATAGACCGGCTTCAGCACGTGTTTGTCCCGCAGCTTGTCCGTCAGATCACGCGTGGGACGGCGGTAGCTGTCGTTGAAGAACAGGGCGGTGTATGCCCGATATTCGCTGTAGGTGCAGTCCAGCTCCACGTTTTCGTATTTGGTCAGGAACCGCGGAAGAGCCCCGTAGGTCGGGGTGGGGAGGTCTTCGTCCTCGCCGTAGCCCTGGTTCAGCTGCGTGCTGTACCATAGCTTGTACTGCTCGCAGGCCGGCATGATCCGGGCGACCAGATCCGCCTTCAGCTCCGGTGCGTCGATCTCCGCATCGTTGATTTCATAGCGTCTGAACAACTTGTTCAGAATGCCGATCGCAGCCTGTTCGTCGAAGTCGTTTCCGCCGAACTCCGTATAGCGGTTCGTTGCAACAAAGTGGATGTCATAGACGTCGTCCTCGTCAATCTGCAGGTCGACGACACAGACATCGCACGTTCCTCCGCCGATGTCGTACACCATCATGCGCTTTTTTTCCGAGAAGTCGATCATGTCCTCCGCGCCCGATGCGTACTGCCCGTTGATATAGTGGTAGAGTGCGGCGATGGGTTCTTCCAGAATGGACACCTTTTCAAAGCCCGCCATTTTTGCCGCCATGATGGTGTCCGCGATCTGGCTCTGGTTGAACGAGGCGGGGACGGTGATGGTCACATCGGGGAACTCGCTGTCCCCGCGCTGCATGACGGTCTGCCGGATGGCGTCGTGGCAGACCTTCAGAATGTCAGCGGCTGCCTTGACCGGTGTGTACTCGTTGGCATATACGACCTTGCGCCCCATGTCGATCTTTGTGTTGTAGAGGATGCGCCGATCCGCGCCGTCCTGCTTTTTGTCGCGCGCGAACCGCCCCACCTTTACCTTGCCGTTTGCGCCGAAAAAGAGTACGGAGGGCAGGGACTTCTCCATCCCAATCTGGTTTTCCATTATGTACTGGTTGATCGAGCATATCGTTGGGCGCATGATGTTGTGGCGCGGCATCTTGCACGTTGCCATCACCGTATTGGTGGTGCCGAGGTCGATTCCGATGTGGATTTTGTGCCGCATGTCCTTTGCATTATCCATTCTGGTCGGCCTCCGTTTCCATCGTCACCCAGGGCAGGACGAGATTCTCCCCCTTGTATCTCCAGCCGGGATAGTTGAGAAGGCCGCGGTTCAGCCCTTCTGCAATATCCTTTTCGTTGACCGCATAGACGACATTGGCCTCCTCGGAGTCAAACGGAACCTTCTTCCCAATCTTGTCGGCATCGTACGGGGAAATCCCGATGCCGTCGAGGACGAACAGGAAGTTCTGAACAGCTGCCTTTATCTTCTCGCTGCTGAATTCGGACAGCCCGCTTCCCATCAGGTACAGCTCGTTCAGCGGTGCACCGTATTTGCGGTCACACAGCCGCTGAAAAATATCCATCATCGCCTTTGTGTACTGGGACAGCTCGCTGCGGAACTCCTGCGAGCGGACGCCCTCGTAGTATTCCAGCTCGCGCTTCAGGTCGTAGATCTCCGCATCTTTCTGGGAGATGAGGACGTCGTATTTGCGGGCATATTTCTCCATCTCGCTGTCACTCTGATCGTCCCGCATGCGGGACTGCTGTGACGGGCGGTTGCTTTTGTCGCGTCGCTCGATCTCCTCCATCAGGATGTCATTGACGTACAGCAGACCCGTCTTGTAGGGGATCATCTCCTGCGCCATGGAGGCGCTGTAGTTTTCCCGCTGCCCGAGGTCGTAATAGCGGGTCATCTTCTGTTCGCACTCGTTGAAGAGGTGGCTGCGGATGTTATCCGACAGATTTTTGGTCTGCGCCGTCACCTTCTCGTGCAGCTCGTTCGGGTCGGCGGCACCGTTGGAAAGCGCCAGTTTGATGTTCACCGCCGCCAGCAGCTCGAACAGGGCACGCTCGTTGCGGATGGTTTTCAGCCGGTTGCCGAACGCGCTGATGCAGATGCCCTTTTTGCTGCGGAGGTACTTCTCCACCGAGTCGTCATAGCTGTACTGCGGGAACTTCTCCCTCCACGCCTGCTTAAAGGCGGCGATGTAGTCGACGAAATCATTGTTGCCGATCTGAATCTCGGCCAATGCGTCCAGCTCCAATCGGAACAACAGGCGCTTTTCCAGCGGAACCGCAAGTTTCTCGCAGACCGGAAGGAAATAGTCCGTCAGCAGATCCGATGGGCGGCTTTCCGGCATACGGCTTTCCGCTGCATGATGTTCCACCGTATATTTTTCTGCCATATATTTTTTTACGGTCTCCAGTGTATCCCGGAATGGGACGGAGAAACGGTTCATCAGCTGCAGGTATGCGTCATAATCCGCTTCCGTCAGATGCGCCGTGTACTGGCTGTACAGGCACACGATTTCGCGGCGCACCATACCCCCCGCCTCGCCGCTCAGGTTGCCGGTGACGTCGAGGCAGCTGCGGCGCATTTCCGTCTCGTCGGTGGCGAGGCTGTAGACGCCCGTCCGGTACATCCAATCCAGCAGCACGCAGGTCGCAAAAAATGTGCACAGAAGCTTTTTGCTCCGTATCTTCCACGGCTGATTCGGGAACATATACTCCGAGAACAGCTTGTAGTTTTTTCCGTATTGGATCATCTTGCGTACGTCGGCATCGTCCCCGTAGATTTCCCGCATGTAGTAATCTCGCTGCTGATCGTAGGAAAATCCCTTGCCCGCATGATGGCCGGCAGCCAAATCAAACAGAAGATCGATCTTCATGCGATCCAGACCCGTCGGCAGATAATCGCCGGAAAATTCAACATTGCCCATGTCGTGCTCCTTCAAAATCCAGATGACCCTATAAAATTGCTATGCTTCCAACAATACGCGCCGGATCACACCGCGCTGCGCCCTTGCTGCCGCCCTTTGCCGCAGCAAAAAAGGAATCCAGTTCATTGAGAACGTTCTCCGGCAGACGGAGCCGGCATTCCTTCAGCTTCTGATAATCACGCTCGAAGGAGAGGAAGCTTCTCGTCGTTTTGGCTTTGTTTGACCGCGCCAATATGTTTTCGTATTCGGCTTTCATGGCAAGCCGCGCCATGAAGTGCGGCAGATTCATCGGATTGCTGTCGGTCACGGAGATCGCTTCCTTGTAGTATGGCTCTGCCGCGCCCGGCTGCATGACCGCCTTTGCCGTGCCAATCCTCCATAAAATGATGTTCACAGGATACAGGCGCTGGTCGGGGATGATTGCGTCCGGCGGTACCACATTCCATGCGGAAAATAGTTCTTCTCCCAGCGGATGCCCCTTTTGCAGCGCGTGCGCCATAAGACTGGTGTAGTGCAGAATGCCGAAGACCGATGCGTTTTTATCCCGACGGAACACGTCCAATAGTTTCGCAGGAGCGGCACCCTCCACCCCGCAGGCTCTGCCGAGCCACAGCAGCGCCTCGCCAAATTGCCCGTCCAGATACTCCACCATAGAGCGTACCATGGACTGACGCGCCTTGTCCGCCGCACGGTGAAACTGCTCCATTGCCGCGTCCGAGTCCCTGCGTGCCAATGCCAGTTCCTCCGGTGTTTCGTACGAAAGATAACAGCGGGCGGTCACACGGGAGCCGAGTACCTTGCCCAAGGTCGTCGATTTGATCTTTTCGCCGAATTCGCCCAGGTCGTCAATCATCTGCACGACCGATACGGCATCCGTCAGAATTTGTTCCAATTTGTCCAGATTTGCAATCGCGCCCCTGAAATCATACATGTTCTTCTGCTGTTCCGCCTCGCGCAGCTTGTAGGACAGATAGTAGTCCATGGTTTCCCACGTCGCGGGAAGCCGCGCGAGCTTTTCGCGGCATATTTGTATCCGTTCTTCGGCACCGCTCACATCGCCCTGGTGCGTCGCTGTCGTCAGCCGCAGGAAATGTAGGTCAAAGTCCGCCTCGGGCGAAAGCAGCCCCTTCTGTGCCAGCAGGGGAAATAATTTCTGTGCGATGCGATCCATAAACTTGTTCGCGGTTTCGTACTTGCGCGTATCGATCAGGATCTTGATGAGGTTCGAGAGAACCTCGAACTGTACTCTGCTGTTTGCCGCTCCCAGCTGTTCCAGGCGCTCCACGATCAGATGGTTGAATTCGCTGCCGTGCAGCTCTCTGAGTTCATCATCGTATTCGCCATACCAGCTGTATACGGCCTCGGCCCAGCGGCTGCTTGTGATATGCGCCTGTATCTGTTCCCACCCGCTGTGCTCTAGCACCTTGAACCGAAGCTGCGCGAGCGCCCCGACCCGTTCCTTCTGCGCCGGTGACAGGGAGGACACGCCCCCGCGCAAGGTGTAGTTGACGGCATCAAGTCATTCCAAAAAATTCTCTCTTCTAAGCGCTGCGGCAGGCTCGAATTTATCAGTGCTTTTCTAACGACAACAGTCCTTTTAGAAAAATTGGAAAAAACGCGCACAGTGAGAAGGAAATTGAATCATAAATCACGAATGGTTTATAAATATGTGCATATCGAAAAATTTTCTCAAATAAAATCGCTGCTCCAATATGGCGAAAAAGGAGAATGTGGTCAAAGGGGGGATGTGTGATGAAGACGTTGCTGCTTTGGTGCATGGCGGTTGTCCTTCTCGCGCTCACGGGTGGCTGCGTCGGGGAACGCGCCGACGAGGCGCATGGTGCGCGGCTCGTCTATGCGACAAAGGACTACGAGGAGCTCGATGTGCTTGTGGATGAGTACTCCGAGATCGGGCAGCTACTGTTCGACGGGCTGATGCGGCGCGATGAAAACAATGACATCGTCCCGGCGCTTGCGGAGTCGGTGGAGTACGATCCCGCGACCGATACGTATGTGTTTCACCTTCGCAAGGACGTGCACTGGCACGATGGGAAGCCGCTGCGTGCGGCGGATGTGAAGTTTACCATCGAGGCGATCCGAGATCCGCGCATTCACTCACTTCACGCACCGAACTTTGAGGATGTGAGTGAGATCACGGAGGTCGACGATCAGACGGTGCGTATTCGCCTGTCTGCGCCGAATGCTGCCTTTCTCGACTACATGATGCAGCCGATCCTGCCGGCACATCTGCTCGCAGGGCAGGATCTCACGACGACGGGTTTTTTTCGCAATCCCGTCGGGACGGGCCCCTTCCGCATGGAGCGGTGGGTGGCGGGCAAGGAGATTGTTCTCGTAAAGAATGAGGAATACTATCGCGGCGCACCAAAGATTGACTGTTTCGTGGTTAAGATTTTGGCGGACGATGCCGCGGAGGCAAAGGCGCTTGCCGACGGGACGGCAGATCTGGTACGCCTCGCGCCACGGGCGGCGGCTCCCTTTGAGGGGAAGGAGCGCTATCGTTACTACGCGATGAAGTCCTCGAACTACGGATCGATTCTGATCAACTGGACGCATCCCTACTGGCAGCGCAACCGCGACCTGCTGCCTGCCATTGCATACGCCATTGATCGTGCGGCAGTCGTGAACGAAGCCCTGCGCGGGCACGGGATGCCTGCCTACGGTCCGCTGCAGCGCAGCCCCTACGACAATCCGAACGTCCCGCACTATGACTATGATCCCGCAAAGGCACGGGCAATCCTCGAAGCGGCGGGCTGCACGAAGGGCAGTGACGGCTACTATATGCGCGGCGGGGAGGAGGTCGGATTCACGCTTACGGTGAAGAACGACAAGCACAGCCGCATCGACATCGCCAACGTGGTGGCGGCGCAACTGTGTGCGGTCGGGATCCACTGCACCGTAGAGACTCCTGCGCAGGTCGACTGGGACGGGCAGATGGCGTACCTCAGCGGCGTGGGGAATGAGATCGACCCGGATGCACATACCTACAAGGTATACTCGACCAACGGGCGGGGGAATGACAGCCACTACTCGAATCCGCGCGTGGATGAATATCTCCTTGCTGCGCGCCGCACCACCGACCCCGCTGAGCGGATGCGCCTCTACGGGCTCTTTCAGGAAGAGGTGACGAAAGACCTCCCATACATCTATATATGCTACCTCGACTTCATCTACGTGACGAGTGCACGCGTGCACGGCATCACGCCGGACAGGCTGCTCGGCTACCGGGGCATTGGCTTCTTCTGGAATGTCAACGAGTGGACGGTGGACTGAGGGGAGCCCGCGGAGTGGAAAATGATGAAAATAGAACAAGCCCCGTCACTTGCTAGTGGAGGCTTGTTCTTTCGCATTGTAAAACAATTTTGGATATTGTATAATCTTCTTGTATCGTGAAAGAGGTGATTGTATGAGAGATCATATCTTGGGGACGCTGTACGGGATGGCATTGGGAGATGCGATGGGGATGCCGTCGGAGCTGCTGAGCCGCGCGCGGATTCGGGAGATTTTCGGGCGGATCGAGACGTTTGAGGACAGTCCGCCGGAAAATCCTGCGGCGATTGGCTTGAAGAAGGGGGAGTTTACGGATGATACGGCACAGGCGCTGGTCATTCTGGATTCTCTGATGGAACATGACTATGTGCCGGACAAGGGGATCATTGCACACAATCTGCTGCGCTGGGCGGTTCAAACGGAGGCGTTCGAGAAGAATATTCTGGGACAGAGTTCCAAGGCTGCGCTCCATGCCGTTGCGCACGGCGAGGATCCGGAGCCGTATACGGTAACGGCGGTGACGAATGGGGCGGCGATGCGGATTGCGCCGATTGGCTGTCTGTTTTCCTGCGATGATCTGGAGGGGCTTGCTGCGTATGTGTTCCGCATCAGCGAGGCGACGCACAAGACGGATGTGGCACTGGGCGGTGCGGGGATGGTGGCGGCGGCGGTCAGTGCCGCACTGGACGGCAGGTCGTGGGAGGGGATCATGGACGCTGCCATGGACTGCTATGCGATGGCGGCGCGCTATGGGGCGCAGACGTACAGTGCCTCGCCGAAAGCGCGGCTTGCCTTGGCGTTGGAGCTTGCCCGGCGGCACCGCGCGGATGCAGAGGCGTTCTCCCTTTCTGTCTACGAGGGGATCGGCACGACGACGCTCATGAGTGAGGCGGTGCCCGCCGCCCTTGCCATGGCGTATTATTTCAAGGAGCCGCACGCGTGCAGTCTGGCATGTGCGAATCTCGGCGGCGATACGGATACGATTGGCGCGATGGCGGTTGCTGTCTGCGGGGCGAAGGCGGGGGCGGCTGCGATGGATCCCGCCCTGATTGCCGTGCTGGAGCAGAGCAATGATGTGGATTTCGGGCGGTATGCAGACAGTCTGCTTGCGCATCGCGGACGGGTTTATTGTTGATGTGGCAAGGATTTGTGGGAGGCGTATCATGAACGAAGAAGAAACGGTTTTTTTGTCGGCGGCGGAGCGGACGGATCGGCCGCGCAGTTTGTTTTTCCTGTACTGTGCCGCCAATATCGGGATCCTTGGTCTGGTGTATGGCGCCATTATCGTCGGCTTTCAGCTGAGTTTCCTGCAGGCTGTTCTCGCTACGGTCATCGGCTCGTTTTCGTTTGGGATTGTCGGCTTGATGAGTCTCGCGGGGCGTGATACGGGTGCGGTCACGTTCGTGCTGTCGCGTGCCTCGTTCGGCTTTCGCGGGAATCTGATTCCCTCGGTGGCGGCACTGATCGGGCACGCGGGCTGGCTGTCGATCAATGTTTGTACCGGTGCGCTGACGGTACTGGCGCTGTTTGCGACACTCGGTCTGGCCGCCACGCCGATGACGACGGGGATCGCGTTGGCGATTTTTGTGCTGCTGGTGCTGGCGTCTGTGGTGTTCAGTCATGATATGCTGATCCGTATGCAGACGATCTGTACCTATTTGTTCGGTTTTTTTACGCTTGTGATTCTCGCCATCATTATTCCGCAGACGGATTGGGCGATGCTGCTGGCGATGCCGGACGGGGACTGGGCGGCCAATTTCCTGCCGGCGCTTGCCTTTGTCGCCGCCGGTACGGGCATCGGCTGGACGAGCTATGCGGCGGACTACAGCTGCCATCAGGCGGTCAAATACTCCCGCAGCAGGGTCGGCTGGGCGGTGACGCTCGGCGGTGTTGTGCCGCTTGTGCTGATGCTCGGGGTCGGCATTCTGCTGTCGAGCAAGGTGCCGGATCTCGCAAGCTCGTCCAATCCGATTGAAGTCATCAAGGGGGTGCTGCCGGTCAATCTGGCGATCCTTTACTACATCACGGCGATTGGCGGTCTTACGCCGCAGTGCTTCCTCGGTCTGAAATCCTCCAAGCTCGTGCTGCAGGCGGCGCATATTCTGGTGAATGAACGGTGGATTCTGCTCTTTCAGACGGTTGTCGTTACGCTCATTCCGGCGTACATTCTCTTTGTGGCGCAGGATTTTCAGGGGACGTTGGAGGGCTTCCTCAGCATTATCGGCAAGCTGCTCGCCGCATGGTCTTCGGTGTTTCTCATGGACTATCTGCTGCTGCGCCGCACGCATGGCTATGACCGGGTTCTGCTCACGGATCCCGTGCGGAATGCGCTGAACTCTCGCGGCGTGATCAGTTGGGTGATTGGCTTTGTCGTGGGAATGCTGTTTTCCCAGACGTTTGTGTTTACGGGACCCTTTGCCACGGGGATTTTCGCCGACAACAGTCTGAATGTGCTGCTGACTCTTGTTGTCAGTGGCGGTCTCTACAGCATTTTGGTGCTGGTTGGCGACAAGCGGTCTGCGGCGTAAGGAGGCACGCATGGGAACTGCAAAGATCTTGATTCTCGGGGCGGCAATCATCGATGTTGTCATCCATATTGACCGTCTGCCGAAGGCGGGGGAGGATATTGCCGGTCAGCAGCAGGGCATGATTGTCGGCGGCTGTGCATTCAATGTGTCAAAGATCATGGGGGCACTGGGCACGGCACACGATCTCTGTGTTCCGATTGGCAGGGGGATGTATGCGGACATCATCCGGCAGGAACTGCAAAAGGCAGGGCGCGCTGTGATGATCGAGGATAGGCGCTGCGACAACGGATACTGCCTTTCCCTTGTCGAGGCCGATGGGGAGCGCACCTTCATCACGATGGACGGCATTGAGACGATGTGGCGGGATGCGTGGCTGGAAACGCTCGATGCGCAGCGGTACGACTACATCTATGCGTCCGGCTACGGCTTTCAGGAGGACAATCCCAGCAGCGAGGTTCTAATGCGTTTTGTGCGCCGTAAGAACGCGGGCTGCCGTCTGGTGCTCGACCCGGGACCGAGGCTCTTGGGGCGGCGGTTCGCGGATGAGCTGCTGGGCATGGGGACGATTCTTGAGATGAATGCGTCCGAGGCGATGGCGCTGGCGGGAGAAGCAGAGGTCGGAGCGGCTGCGCGAAGGCTCCATGGCGTGACGCGTCAGCCCGTTGTCGTGACGCTCGGCAAAGAGGGGACGCTCTGCCACAGCGCGGCGGGTGGGCTGCGCGTTCCCACGCGTCCGGTCAAGCCGGTGGATACCATCGGTGCGGGGGACGCGCATACGGCGGGCTTCCTGTCGGCACTGGCGCAAGGCAAGACGCTGCGCGAGGCGTGTGCGGCGGCGAACGACACGGCTGCGATTGTCGTGCAGCACACGGGCTGCTCCATGGAGTAGGAGTGGATCAAGGGAAGCAGTCACAACAAATCCCCCGTCGCATTGCGGCGGGGGATTGTTCGTGAGTATATAGGGGAAAGGACAGCTCTGTCAGCCTGCCATCAGGTGATGGAGGCGCGGTAGATGCTGTCGATTGCCTTCTTGAGGACGGCGTTGAACTCATCGTCGCTCTGCGTGAAGCGCAGATCCTGCGCGAGGGCACGGGAGAAGCTGGCGATCAGCCCGTGGTTGCGCGCGAGCTTTTCGTTTGCATCGTCCATTGTATAGCCGCCGCTGAGGGCGACGACGCGGACGACGTGCGGGTCTTTCATGATGTCTGCGTAGAGATTGTCGACGGTCGGGATGGTGACCTTGAACATGATCTTTGCATCTGCGGGCAGCTTTGCCAGGTGCTCCTTCATGCAGCCGAGCATGATCTCCTCTGCCTTCGCCTTATCGGGGCAGTGGATGTCGACCTCGGGTTCGAGGATGGGGCAAAGTCCCTTCGCTACGATCTGCATGCCGATCTCAAACTGCTGGTCGATGATGGCGCGGATGCCATCGGGATTTGCCTGCTTGATGACGGAGCGCATCTTCGTGCCGAAGATGTGGCGTTCGTTGGCGCGGTCAAGCAGGGCGTCAAGCCCGGGGATGGGCTTCATGAGCTGCACGCCGTCCTTTTCGTCCGCGAGTCCCTTGTCGACCTTGAGGATGGGGACGATGCCCTTCTTTTCCCAGAGGAAATCTGCGGAAAAGAGGCTGTCGATCTTGCGATCCATGGTGTTCTCGAAGAGGATTGCCGCGAGGATTTCACTCTTGTCGAAGGAGGGGCTTTTGATGATGCGCGTGCGCATCTCGTGGACACGCGTGAACATCTCCTCCTCGCCGTTGTAGGCACTCTCGTCCACGCCGTACGCCTTGAGCGCTTTCGGTGTGGAGCCGCCGCTCTGGTCAAGTGCGGCGATGAAACCTTTGTCGCTGGTCATACGTTTGAGTTGTTCCTGATTCATTGGACATACCTCCTATTGTATGAAAACATGAGAGGGGAAGTTCCCCTTTGATTCCTGCACTTATTATAACGCGACTGAGATGTAAAATCAATTATAATCGTACACTTTATTAAAAATTTGGGAGTGGCATCCGTATGTCGTCTTGACCCGCACTGTGAAATGGCGTAAGGTGGCAGTATGGCAAACAGGAGGGGGCTTTGGCGGGATGAGCCTATACAATCTGATTCAGAGAAAGATATTCAGCACATACGAGGACTGGTGTTTGAAGTGCAGTTCGATGAACCGGCACGGTTTTCATATCGTGGGGATCGAGAACGAATTGAGGTCCATGCGCGATGGGACGAATATGTTTGTGGAGATCTGTCCGCCGCAGGCGGTCGACGGCTGTACGTCGATGAAGGCGTTCGGCGGGAAGTCTGCGGATCGGGTGGTGCTCACGCTGGAAATCGACGGGAAGAAGTATCGCCGTGCGCATCTCTCTTATGATGAGGCGGCGCGGATCATGAAAGACTTCGTGAGAAAAAGAATGCTCCCCGATGTCGGGGCATACGAACCGGCCGAAGACGATCCGAACGCGATGGCGGACGCACTCGCTGCGCTTGCGCATATCCTGCGCGTGGATGCCGCAGATACGAAGCAGCTGCGAAAAAGGTTACAGGTGAAAGGCGCGGCGGGCGTGGATGCCGCGTGGGAGGCACTTTGCAAAAAACTCGTGCGCAGCGGCAAGGCAGCGGGGCTTGACTGGAAGAGCGAGCGGGAGGATTTTGTTGCTGCCGTGCAGGCACTGGCGGCAGATACGGGGCTTGCCGTCGATGCGGATCGGCTCGGCGAAATGGATGGGATTCCTGCATGGAGCAAGGAGATCAATGCGACGTGGAGGGATCATATTCTTGCGGCGATGGATATGAACAGCGAGGACTATGTCCTGCTTGTTTTGACAAGGGCGGATTTTGTGCGTGCGGCAGAATGCGCGCGTGTTCTCCTGCACAGAATTGCGCGGGCGGAGGAGATGTAAGAGGCTGTTGTACGAAGCTAAAAACTTCGTGCAACAGCCTCTTTTGTGTTCCTTGATTATTATTCGTTCTCGTACGACCAACCATACCACGAGGAGGCGAGGGCAGTGCGTGCATCCGCATCGAGTTCCTCCCATGAGACGAAGTTCACGCGGCGGCCGCCGTCCATGTATCTCTGCCGGAACGCTTCGGCTTCTTTGCCGTAGGGGGTGAGATCCTGATGTGTAGGGATGATCTTCATGGAGGTGTAGTTCGGCTCGATCTCTGCGCCGCCGACGTCCACCGTCCCCTCCGAGCGTGCCAGTGTGCCGACACCCATCACCCCCGCATCGAGCCAGATCATCTGCCCCTCATGCTCGATGGCGTAGTGCTCCGCCGCACTTGTCATCCCCTCGACGCGGGGCATGAGCTGTCGTTCGGCATAGTAGATGTAGTGCCCGTCGGTCATTCTCCCTCGGATATGGAGACGCGTGAAGTCGGGGGCGTGCCCTTCCTCGTATTGAAGTTCGAGCAGCGGCTCAAGCTTCGTCCGGTCTTTGCTGATTTCATACGCGCGGCTGTAGACGCGGCTCGGGAAGTTGTCGCAGAGATCGGTGAGCTGCTTTTTTTTCTCTTCTCCGATGTCGTCTCCTGCAAAGTAGAGGGGATCGCGGTTCAGGAAATGCCATGTGATGAGCAGCTCGAGCCGTCCGTTGCGGTCAAGATCGGTGACGGCGGCGTAGAAGTACGCCATGCTGCGCTCCTGCATTCCGCTGCTGAGAATGCCGTTCCATGTGCGGTAGAGGTTGTTGATCTCCTGCTGTATCACACCCGATGCCGCCATGACATCGAGCTGCGCTTCCGTGTCAATCGCTGCGGGTGCGGCAGCGGCGGATGCCGTCAACGAGAGTGCGGCAAGTGCAGCGCCGAGCGATTTTTTGAGCGAGATTGTCATTGTGTGCCTCCTTTTAATGAATGGTTATCCCTTTCCGTCGATGGCGCCGTAGACAAAGCCTGCCCACGAGGCGGCAAGGGCTTCCTGCGGGTCGCGGTTGAGTTCGTCGCCGCTCACCCAGCGGATGGAGCTTGGCGGCAGGAGTGCCTCGTCAAAGGTCTGATACAGATAGGTCTGCTGAAAATCCCGTCCACTCATATTCGTATGGGCGGGATCGCCGTCAAAGACACTGGCGGAGACG
>ERZ772967.768-NODE-768-length-23914-cov-50.318790_pt1 | contig 23914 bp, 16 predicted proteins | sample MGYA00511677_ERZ772967 | MGnify/ENA primary metagenome ERZ772967 (study PRJEB29015, sample SAMEA2737931) | human oral metagenome | biome: human oral; feature: human-associated habitat; material: dental | place: China | collected 2146 ...
TCCTGCGCCGGCTCCGGGTCGAACGGGTGCAGCTCCTGCCCTTCCACCAGTTCGGCGAACGCAAGTACGCCCTCCTCGGCCGCCCCTACCGGATGGCGGGGATCGCCGCCCTCCGCCAGGAGGATCTCCTGGACTACCGGGACCTCATGAGAGCCGAGGGCGTCGAGGCCCACTTCTGAGAGCGCCGGTCCGCTCCCGATCATCAGAAGAGCAGCGCGGCCAACTGGCGACGGGCCCGCGTCACCTCGGGAGTCGACGAGCCGATGATGTCGAAGAGCTCGAGCAGTCGTAGCCGCGCGGTCTCCCGCTCCTCGCCGGTGCGCGAGCGCACCGCCTCGAGCCCACGTCCCAGGGCGACGTTGACGTCCCCCTGCGACAGGGCGGCGTCGGCCCCGGCGAGCTGATCCTCCACACTCGCCCCCGGTGCGTCCGCCGCGGCCAGGAGGGCGCGGGGATCTTTGCCGTCCATGCGTCCCAGCATGCGGATCTGCCCCCGCGCCACCTTGAGCTCGGCATCCGCGGGGCTCTGCGCGATGGCGCTGTCGTAGACCTTCTCGGCAGCGGCGTAGTCGCCCCGTTCCATGGCCTCGCGGGCCCGGCGCTCCACCTCGGTCTCCTCGGGCTCCACCGGCTCCGCGTCCGCGGCCGGCGGCGGGGCGAGGCGCCCGGTGACGCCATTCCGGGCCGCCAGCTCAAGCAATTGGTCGAGCAGGCCCCGCAACTGGTCGGCGGGAATCGCCCCCTGGAACAGGGGCACCGGCTGTCCGGCGATCAGTGCCACGACGGTGGGCACGGCGGTGGCCTGAAGCGCCTGGACAACCTCCGGGGCGGCATCGACATCCACACGTGCGACCTGGAAGCGACCGGCGTACTCCTGAGCCAGTGCCTCGAGCCGGCTGACGAGGTCTGCGGAGGATCGGGAGCGCGCGGCGTGCAGGACGACCACCACCGGCACCTGAGTGGAGGTCTCGGCGACGTCGCGCAGGGAGGCGGCGTCGACATCCACGACCAGCGGCGCCGGTATCGCGGCCGCCGGTCCCGCGGCACCGGTCGCGGGACGCTCCGCAGGGGACTTCCCACGGCCCGGCGAACCACCGTCCGCGGCGGGAGCGCCCTGTCGGGAAGCGAGAGTGGACAGGTCCACGGCGCCGAACATGCTCATGGGAGGGCCTTTCCCGGGCTGAGCCCGCTGATGAGTCGAAACAGTGCGAGAGTAGGTGCGGCTGGGATGAGAAGGGCTTGAGAGGCGCGCGGCCCCGCGTGTCAGCCGGGCGACTTCGAGTCGTCCTTGGAGGCCGAGGCCAGCACGGCGCTCCGACCCAGCACCACGGCCGGGGAACCGGAACCGGCGGACGGTATCGAGAAGGCCACCATGACGTCGTAGGTCGACGTGACCTCGCCGGTGATCTCAGTGCCCGTCCCCAGGAGGGAGGCGACCTCCGGAAGCATCTTGAGCGTGGACTTGGCGACCGTGCGCTTGTACACGACGTCGTAGCTGAGGGTCGTGAGCACGATCGCGCCGTTGTCGGTGGTGCGCAAACCGCGGAAGCCGTCGGAGCCGGCGCGCGCCGTCACCGCGATCTCACCGGCGGAGGAGACGTCCTTGCTGCGCAACGATCCCAGCTGCTGGCGCAGCAGATCGTCGGCGAAGACCGCCCCGTTGTCCCCGTCCGGGTTGTTCAGGGCATCGACGTAGGAGTCCAGCACCTCCTGCGGCGCGGCGGCTAGCACGTTGACATCGCCATCCATCTGCTCGCTGCCATCCACCTGCTCGCTGCCGACTGAGGCCGTCGCGGTCGCGGGCACCTCGACGCCGGCGAACGGCCGCACCCAGGCCCACAGCTCGAAGTTGTCGCGCGCGGCGTCCTGAGTCAGCGCCAGCAGATAGGGAACATCATCGCCATCGGCGGTCTCGGTGACCGTCAGGGCGATGCGCGGGAAGCCCGTGGCCCGCCCCACGGTCCCAGCCTGGCTCAGGGTCGTGAAGTGCTCGATCTTGCTGTCGTCCTGGGCCGCCGAGGCGAGAGCATATTCCTCGGTCCGTACACGCAGAGCGGGACCGGTGAGATAGCCGGACAAGAGCTCCGGACTCTTCTGGGCATCAGCGCCGTCCAGACCCGTCTGAATCCGGTCGAGGGCGCTGGTGAGGTGCTGACTGTCCAGGACGGGGTGGGCCGTGGGGGTACTCACCTCCGGCGCCGGAGGGAGTTCCTGCGAGCATGCCGCGAGGGTGAGGCCGACGGCGGTCGCCGCGGCGGAGGTGAGAAAGACTCGGCGGCTGGTCATCATGCGTGCTCCTCATCGGACTCAGGGCCGGCGGGCGGGTCGGAATCGGCGCTGCGAGGCCGCCGGTGCTCCGCAGGCCAGCCCTGAGTCGGGAAGGAGAAGTCCTGCGCCTGCGGCCCGGGCTGGTCGCCGTGGCCGGGTTGGCCCTCGTAGCTGACCTGACCCTCGTAGCCGGGCTGGCCCTCGTAGCCGGGCTGGTCGCCGTAGTCGGGGTAGGCGGGACCGGAGAAGCCCTGCGCCTGCGGCCCGGGCTGGTCGCCGTGGCCGGGTTGGCCCCCGTAGCCGGGCTGGCCCCCGTAGCCGGGCTGGTCGCCGTAGTCGGGGTAGGCGGGACCGGAGAAGCCCTGCGCCTGCGGCCCGGGCTGGCCCTCGTAGCCGGACTGCCCCTCGTAGCCGGCCTGGCCCTCGTAGCCGGGCTGGCCCCCGTAGCCGGGCTGGTCGCCGTAGTCGGGGTAGGCGGGACCGGAGAAGCCCTGCCCCTGCGGCCCGGGCTGGTCGCCGTGGCCGGGTTGGCCCCCGTAGCCGACCTGACCCCCGTAGCCGGGCTGGCCCCCGTAGCCGGGCTGGTCGCCGTAGTCGGGGTAGGCGGGACCGGAGAAGCCCTGCCCCTGCGCCTCGGATCCACCGGCGCCCTCGAGGGGAGCCTCGCCCCCGGACTCCCACTGGGCGGTCTGGCGGTAGTCCCACTGAGTGGTCTGGTAGGCGGCCGCCCCGCCGGCGTCCGATTCGGGAACCGCGCCGTACGCGCCGCCGATCCCATCGGGCGATTCGCCGTCATACATGTGCTGCTCGAAGGCCTGAGGGTCCTCAGAAGCCTCGACACCGCCGAGGTAGACGCGACCGGTGCGCGGGTCGATCCACTCCTCCCCGGCGGCCTCCGCCCGTTCCTTGTCCCGAAGCTCTCTGCGCGACAGCGGCCTGTTCGGGTCGCCGATCTGCGGGATCCCGGCAGTGGTGACTCCATCGGCCCGAGCGAGCCGAGCGGCACGCTCGGCGGAGCGGGCGCGCCGCTGCTCATCCGCACGACGCATCTGGATGTCGATGAGAAGGAGGAACACGCCGACGAGCAGGAGGAGCCCGCCGAGGACGAGTCCCGGAACGAGCCAGGGCGTCGAGACCCTGCGGGGCCAGGACAGTGAGATGCTGGGGGCGGGCGAGGCCCCGTCGGTGGCCGCCAGCACGACCAGATCGGTGTCGGCGGCGTCCAGGTCGAGTGCAACCGAGCCCTTGTCCGATGCGGTGGTCAGCCACAGATCGGAATTGGTCGGATCCGCCCCGGAGGCCTCCAGGACGGTGCAGCCGTTCGCATCGGTGCTCGGGGCGGCCGTCGGCGCATCGGAGGCGGTCGCCTCGGCCGTCGCACCGGGAGTCGCTGCCGGAGCAGTCTCATCACCGCACCTAGTTGTGACATCGGTCGCGGACAATCTGTCCCAGCTGTCCATGCCCGTGACGGAGACGTACGGGTCGTTGGCGAGCCAGGCATTGACATCGGCCGAGTGCCCCACCGCGAGGAAGACCTGGTCGTCGCCCGAGGCGGCCGTGGCGGTGACGGTGACCTTGGAGTCGATTCGGTTGAGGACGCCCGGCTGCGTGACGACGTAGTTCTGGGCGGGGGCCGAGGCGAGAGTCGCCTCGGCGGTCGCACCGGGTCGCCAAACAGTGGCGGAGCAGACGGCCAGGATGATGGCGATCAGGCCGAGGACGGCGATGATCGCGCTCAGGATCCGTCGGTTCACGGCGTGACTCTCCTCGAAGTCGTGGACATGGCACCGCTGTCACCGGCCCCTGCGCCGAACGCTGCTCCCACAGAGCCCGGTTGCAGACATCGCCCAGAATCGCACGTTCATTCCATCCGTGCGAGGAGCCCCGCCGAAGATCACAGAGCCTGCGCCCTCAGCGGACGAGCGGCCCGCAGGCGCCTAAAGACACCTGAAAGCCACCTGAATCGGCGTGTCTCCCCGATTCCGCTCGACGTCGGAGCACAATCCGATCATGATCAGGCCCTCAGGGCCTAGGCGCGAAGGGCGCTCTCATGGCTACGATTGGGTCACAGCGGGCCGCGGCGGCCCGCCAGAAGGAGGAGTGACGTGGCCGAGGGGTCTTCTGAGGAATTCGCCATCACCATGCGGGGGTACGACCGCACCCAGGTCGATCAACGCATCAAGGCGCTGTCCCGTCAACTTGGAGATGCCCGCCGCGAGGTCGCCAGCCTCGACCAGCGGGCGATGACGCTCGCCGGCGAGCTCGCCGACGCCCAGCGTCGTCTGCGCGAGGCGGACAAGCCCACCTATGCCGGACTCGGTTCGCGCATCGAGCAGCTCCTGCGCAGCGCCGAGGAGCAGAGCACCTCCGTGCTGTCCAAGGCGAACGCCGAGGCCGACGCGCTCCTGGCTCGCACGCGCGCCAATGCCGCGCACCTGTCCGAGCGCAGCTCCTCCGAGGCGGCCACCATGGTCGCCGACGCCCGGCGGGAGGCCGCCGAGCTGCGATCCCACAGCGAGGCCGAGTCCTCCACCATCCTGGCCAACGCCCAGGCCCGGGCGGACGAGCTCATCGCCTCGGCGCAGCGCAAGGCGGAGCAGATCACCTCCGAGGCCAAGGCGAGCGCGGCCGAGGCCCGGTCCTCGGCCGATCGCGAGGCGCAGCTGACGGTGGCCGCGGCCAAGAAGTCCGCCGCCGAGCTCACCGTGACCGCCGAGCGCGAGGCAGGAGAGACCCGGGAAGCGGCGGAATCGGAGGCCGACGCCCTGAGGCGCTCCTCTCAGGACCAGGCGGACTCGGTGACGGCGACCGCCGCCGAGGAGGCCCGTATCACCGTGGACAAGGCTCGCGCCGAGGCCGACTCCCTGCTGTCGGCCGCTCGCAGCGAGGCGGAGGCGTTGAGGCGCACGAGCACGGCCGAGGCCGAGGCCGCGCGAGCGGAGGCCACGGAACTGCGCCAGCAGGCGCTTCTCGAGATCGCCGCGGCGCACGAGGCGGCGGCCGAGGAGGACTCCACCGCCCACGAGGCCGCGCGCCAGCACATCGAGGAGATGAACCGTCAGGCGCAGGAGCAGGCGGCCCAGGCCGAGGCCCGCCTCGAGGAGGCCCTCACCCGCGCGGAGGCCGTGCGCTCCGAGGTGGACGACACCCTCCGCTCCCGCCAGGAGGAGGCGACGCGCCTGGCCGAGGACACCCTGAACCAGGCCCGTCTCGAGGCGACGGCCCTCCTTGAGGACGCCCGTGCCGACGCCGAGGTCGAGAAGACCACCATGATGCGTCAGATCAAGGAGCTCGAGCGCCAGCGCGACTCGGTCGCCAGCTACCTCGAGGAGATGCGCAGCGTGCTCGGCAACGTCATGCCGCAGGCTCCGGAGTTCTCCGACGTCATCAGCGCCGCACTGGCGACCGGCGTTCCGCAGGCCGCGGGCCTGTCCGATGTGGCCGGCAGTGGCGCCAGCGCCGATTCCGCAGGCTCTCCCGAGGCTGCGTCGCAGAGCGCCGGCTCTCCCGAGACGGTCGCCGACACCGATGAGGACCGGTCGCTCCAGGAGGACCTGCTGAGCATGGGCGGCCGCAAGCGCCGCTGAGCTCGAACCGGCCCTCCCGGTGATCTCACGACCAGGCGCGGCGCACGAGGGCGAGCGTCTCCTCACGGGTCATGCCCAAGTTGCGCATGGTCGTCACGAAGCACATGGTCTCCCGTTCGGCCGCGGTGTCGGCGAGGTCCATGACATAGGTGCCGTGGCGACCGCGCCCCTCGACAACCCCCTCGAGCTCCAGTTCCCGATAGGCCTTGGCGACCGTGTTGACGGCGACATCGAGCTCGGCCGCCAGCGCACGTGTGGTCGGCAGGCGCACACCGGCGGCCAGGCGACCCGAGGTGACATCGACACGGATCGCAGAGCAGATCTGCGCGAAGACCGGCTCCGAGGAGTCCGGATCCAATGTGATGCGCAGGCGGATAGAGGCGGCCATGTTTCTAGTGTGCGCCTTATCACTCGCTTCCGCATCTTGAGACAGACCCCGGGTTGCCAGTCGATCACCCGCCGTCGCACTCGCCTCTCAGGACGCGTCGCCGCCATCCACGGCTACCATAAACGGCGCTTCCAGCAGGCGGTGTGCCAGTGGCGGCGCTCCTCCAGACCGCGATCCGCTCCGAAGAGGGACTCGTTCGACCAGGCGACGACATGCGGCGTTCCCGGCGCGATGCTCCGGTTGCAGCCGGGGCAGGTGTAGGGCTTGTCGCCTCCGCGCAGGTGACGCACGGTGAAATCGGCTCCCCCCGGGCCGGTCTGAGTGCGCGGCATCGAGCTCAGCCGCCCCACGTCGAGGGGACGGTGTCCAGCGCCGTAAGGACGTTTGGAGCTGCGTCGTGCCATGGACCCGACCATATCGCCGCGCCGCCCGGGCGTCGTCCGGACGTCGTCCGGGCCCCTGAGCCCGACGGGCACTGAACGAGCACAGAACGAGCACCGAATCAGCCGAGTGCCGGTCGGAGTCATGCGATGGCGTGCTGGGATGGACGACGCGGGGCTCTCCCGGGAGTGTCATTCCCGAGGGAGCCCCGATGCGCGTGTCAGCGCGATGGGACGGCCCGCGTCGGAGCGCGCCCATCGGCGCCCGGTGTCCGGGCCGTCAGACGAGACCCATCTCGGTCACGGCCTTCTTCTCGTCAAGGAGCTCGGCCGCGGAGGCGTCGATCCTGCCGCGAGAGAACTCGTCGATCTCCAGCCCCTGAACGATTGTCCACTCCCCGTCCTCGGAGGTGCAGGGGAAGGAGGAGATGATTCCCTCGGGCACACCGTAGGAGCCGTCCGACATGATCGAGGCCGAGGTCCAGGAGTAGCCGTCGACTCCCACGCACCAGTCGTGGACGTGATCGATGGCGGCGGAGGCGGCGGACGCGGCCGAGGACGCGCCGCGGGCGGCGATGATGGCGGCACCGCGTCCCGCGACGGTGGGGATGAAGTCCTCCTCGACCCAGGCTCGATCGGCGAGGATGTCGGTGATCAGGGCGCCCTTGACCGTGGCCTGGGTGAGGTCGGGGTACTGGGTCGAGGAGTGGTTGCCCCAGACGGTGACCTTGTCGATGTCGGTGACGTGGCAACCGGCCTTGGCGGCCAGCTGAGCCAGCGCGCGGTTGTGATCCAGGCGGGTCATCGCGGTGAAGCGGGAGGCCGGGATGTCCCCCGCGTGCGAGGCCGCGATCAGCGCGTTGGTGTTGGCGGGGTTGCCGACGACGAGCACCTTGATGTCGTCCGCGGCGCCCGCGTTCAGGGCCTCGCCCTGAGGACCGAAGATGCCGCCGTTGGCGGACAGCAGATCGCTGCGCTCCATACCGGCCTTGCGCGGCATGGAGCCGACGAGGAAGGCGATGTTGGCGCCCTCGAAGGCCTGCTCGGGGTCGTCGAAGATATCGACGTCGCCCAGAGTCGGGAAGGCGGAGTCGAACAGCTCCATCGCGGTGCCCTCGGCTGCCTTGACGGCCTGCGGGATCTCGAGCAGGCGCAGGTTGACGCGCTGGTCGGGACCGAGCAGGGCACCGGAGGCGATGCGGAAGAGCAGCGCGTAACCGATATTGCCTGCGGCACCGGTGACGGTGACGTTGACGGGGGCGTTGGCCATGAAGACTCCTTCGGAATGACGTGTCACTCGGGCCGCGAGCGACGCAGCCCACGGCCCGAGCCTACGGCGAGGACTCGGCGCCGACCCGGGACGATGGGTTCGTCGCCCATGTAATCCCGATCATACGGGCCGTGGCTCGCCCAGCGGCCCGGTCCCGGCCGGCACCGGACGAGCATCCGGCGGTGCCGGGCGATAAGGGGGTGGCGGAGGGCGAGGTCCAGTGCCCGGCTCAGCTCACGGCATCGGCCCCGGCCGCCTCGGCGGAGGCGGTCAGCTCCTCGGGACTGACGAGGCCCTCGACGCTGACGCGGTCGAGGTACTTCATGCCGTCGAAGGAGAGCTCCCGGGCGTTCTCCGGGTCGCCGTCGGCGCCGATCCGACCGCCCGCGAGACGGTCGACGACAATGGCGATGGCGCCGTCACCGGTGACATTGGTGGCGGTGCCGAAGGAGTCCATGGCGATGTACGTGGCGATCATGAGAGCGACCTGCGCGTCGTCGAAGCCGAGCATGGAGGACAGCAGTCCCGTGGCCGCCATGATGGCCCCGCCGGGAACGCCCGGCGCGGCGACCATGGTGATGCCGAGCATGAAGATGAAGCCGACCCATTGCGCCGTCGAGACGCTCAGTCCCTGGGTGAGCACGATCGCGAAGGCGAAGGAGAAGATCTTCGAGGTCGAGCCGGCCAGGTGGATGGTGGCGCACAGCGGGACGGTGAAGGAGGCGACGGTGTCCGACACGCCGTTCCTCCTGGTCTGGGCCAGCGTCACGGGGATCGTCGCCGCCGAGGAGGAGGTGCCCAGGGCGGTCAGGTAGGCGGGCATCATGGTCGCCAGCGCCCGCACGGGATTCCTGCCGCCGATGATGCCGGCCACGACGTACTGGACGCCGAGGATGACGACCTCCAGGATGAGGACCACGACGACGACCCGCAGGAGCGTGCGCATGACGGACCACGCCTCGCCGGTGTAGGTGAGGTTGAGGAAGATGCCGAAGATGTGCAGGGGCAGCAGCGGGATGATGATCCGCTCGATGAGCCTGGTGATGATGGCGCGGAACTCGATGAAGCCCTTGCGGAGGACGCCGCGCGGGATGAGCGACAGGCCGATGCCGATGACGAAGGAGAGCAGGAGAGCGGTCATGACCGGGACCGCGGCCGGCATCTCGATGCTGAAGTACGTCTCCAGCGCGCTGCCGGGCTCCTCGACGCCGGACAGCGACGTGCTGGCCAGCAGCCGGGGGAACAGCGCGGCGCACACGACGTAGGTGAGAAAGCCCGAGAAGAGGGTGGAGGCGTAGGCGATGGCCGTCGTGATACCGAGCCACCTGCCGGCGCCGCGGCCGAGGTCGGCGATCGCCGGAGTCACCAGCCCGATGATGATCAGCGGGATGGCGAAGGTCAGGAACTGGCTGAACAGGGCGGAGAAGGTCGCGAAGACCCGGCCCACGGCCTGCGGGAGGAACGGCTCCCCGCCGATCCTGATACCGCCCAGGGCGAGGGAGAGTGCGATGGCGGCGAGCACCCACACGAGGATGCCGCCGGCTGAGAGCGCCTTGCGAAGATATGACACGGAGAAACTGCCCTTTCGGCCGGGGCGGGCGGTCGGGAGCCGCCTCACTGCGCCGCAGCATGCCACAGGACGGATGATGACCGGGGGTCGTATCTCGCGGACTGATCCCGGCGGCGGGCGAGCGGCGGGCGCGGATCCCCCGCATCCCTCCGCGCGGGACGGCCGTCAGACGACTCGCGGCAGGTCCGCGTAGTACGTCAGGATGAACAGGGCCGCCGCGAGGAGGATCCCGAAGAGGACGTCGAAGAGGCGCCCGCGCGCGGCCATCCAGGTGCCGTCGGGCCGTTGGAGACGCAGGAGCGCGAACAGCAGCACGCCCGTGCCGAGCCACACGATCGCCAGGCGACGGTGCCCCAGCAGGGAGATCACGGGCATCGCCGTCAGGCCGAGCGCCACCGCGAGCACTGCCAGCGTCCGGTAGGGCTCCTTGTGCTCGGCCGGCGGCCGGGCCACGGGAAGCCCCGCCTGCGCCCACGCGTCCTCGGCCGAGGGCCGCGGAGAGTGCGGGGCTCGCGGTCGATCCGCCGGCGGCTCCGCATCGGCGGTGCCCGGAGTGCTCTGGTCCTGGCTCACGGCCGTCATCGTACCGGTGCCCGCCGACGGATCATCAGTGGGCGAAGTGACGGGAGCCGGTGACGTACATGGTGACGCCGGCCTCCCGGGCGGCGGCGATGACCTCGTCATCGCGAATGGAGCCGCCGGGCTGGACGACGGCGGTGACGCCGGCGTCGATGAGGACCTGGAGGCCGTCGGCGAAGGGGAAGAAGGCGTCGGACGCGGCGACCGCACCGCGGGCGCGCTCGGGCGGCCCGCTTCGAAGGGCCTCGGGAGCGGACGCGTCACCGGTCGCTCGAGAGCCCAGGGTATTGGCGCGCTCGACGGCCAGCCTGCAGGAGTCGACTCGATTGACCTGACCCATGCCCACGCCCACGGTTGCGCCATCCCTCGCCAGGAGGATCGCGTTCGAGCGGACGGAGCGCACGGACAGCCACGCGAAGCGCAGGTCGGCGAGCGTCCTCCCGTCCGCCGCCTCACCGGCGACGAGCCGCCAGGTCGTCGGATCGGCGTCCCCGGACTGATAGGTGTCGCGCTCCTGGATGACGGCGCCCCCCGAGATCGGCCTGATCTCATAGCCCTCCCCTCCCGGGGGCTCGACGACGAGCAGACGCAGGTTCTTCTTGGCGGACAGGATCTCCACGGCCTCGTCGGCGAACGCGGGCGCGGCGACGACCTCGGTGAAGATCGGCCTGATCTGCCGGGCCATCTCGGCGCTCACGGCGGCATTGGTGGCGATGACCCCGCCGTAGGCGGAGACGGGGTCGCAGGCGTGGGCCCTGCGATGGGCCTCGGCGACGTCGCCGGTGGCCGACACGGCGATGCCGCAGGGGTTGGCGTGCTTGACGACCGCGACCGCGACGGCGTCGCCATGATCGTGCACGGCCCGGAGCGCGGCGTCGGTGTCGGTGTAGTTGTTGTAGCTCATGGCCTTGCCGTGCAGCCGGCGGGCTCCCGCCACTCCCCCGGCGGCGCCCGGAGCGCGGTAGACGGCGGCGGCCTGGTGCGGGTTCTCCCCGTAGCGCAGACCGGCGAGGCGCTCGTAGCCGGCGCCGACATACGCGGGCGGAATGGGAGCGGGGGCCCCTGACCCGGAGGCCTCGTCACCGGTCGCAGTCATGACCCCGGTATCAGTTCCGGCCTGCGCGGCGTCGTGCTCGGTCTGCTCGGCCAGCCAGGTGGCGACGGCGGCGTCGTAGGCGGCCGTGCGCGCGAGGGCCCGGGCCGCCAGGAGCCGGCGCTGGGCGAGGGTGAAGCCCCCGGCGCGCACGGCGGCGGCCGCCTCGTCGTAGGCGGAGGGCTCGACGACGACGGCGACGCCGGCGTGGTTCTTGGCGGCGGCCCGAACCATGGCGGGCCCGCCGATGTCGATCTGCTCGATGCAGGCGTCGAAGCCGGCGCCCGAGGCGACGGTATCGGCGAAGGGGTAGAGGTTGACCACGACGAGGTCGATCGGGGACACGTCCAGCTCCGCGAGCCGGTTCATGTGCTCGGTCCTGCGACGATCGGCGAGGATCCCGGCGTGGATGGCCGGGTGCAGTGTCTTGACGCGCCCCTGAAGGCACTCGGGGAAGCCGGTGACGTCCTCGACCGGCGTCACGGGCAGGCCCGCGCCCGCGATGGTGGCGGCGGTGGAACCGGTGGAGAGGATCTCGACGTCGGCGTCGGTGAGGGCGGTCGCCAGCTCGATCAGGCCCGTCTTGTCGTGGACGGAGATCAGGGCCCGGCGCACGGGGACCCTGTCCGGATCATCCGGATCCGGGCCGGTCGGCCTCCGGGTGTGCTGGTCGGGGACGGCGGACTTGGACTGAGTGGCCACGGGCGCTCCTGGTGCGATCGGCTGCGGGGACGCCCAGGCGGGCGACGTCCCCTGCTCATGATCGGCGGCCGTTCCCCGGTGGTGCCCCACCCTCGCCAGTCACGGCCAGCGCCAGTCTAGCCGCCCCCGCCCGTCCCCCCGCCCATTCCGTCTCCTCCGTGTCCGTGCGGATCACCCCGCGGACTCACCCCCCCCCGCCATCGCCATGCGCCGCCATTCGCTCCGGGCGGTGCGTCGGGCCGGAGAGCCGGAGCGGGCGGAGAGGCCGGTCCGACCGGTCCTGCAGAGCTCATCGCGGTCCCCCGGCGCTGCGGCGGGCGGCATCAGTCCCGCTCGGCGGCGGGCCCGTCGTCGGCTCCGTCGGCGCGAGCGCGGCGGGACTCGCGGGCGGCAGCGCGTCGCTCCCGGACCGCCTCGACGCCGGCATCCATGCGCTCGCGCGTGCTGTGCAGAGAGGTGTCGGCGGCATCGGCGGTCGCCGCCATCCCTCGTGCGGTCAGTCGGCGGGTGGTGGGATGGGTGAGCGCCGCGACGGCGACGAGCCCGACCCCGACCTCCAGGGCGATGAAGAGGCACAGGTGGCCGAGGTGCGGGCCGACCCGGGCCATCCGGCCGGGACCGATCGGTCCGGAGGCCGCCAGGGCCAGGACCAGGCAGCCGAGCGTCACGACGAGGGTCGCGGTCACGGCGGCCAGGAGGGACTCGCCGAGCTCGAGCCCGAGGAGCTCCCGACGTCGTCGCCAGGCCGCGCCCATGGCGGCGATCGTGATGACCATGGGCAGGTAGACGCCCGCGGCGCCGAGCGGCGCGTCGGGCAGCAGCCCCAGTATCGGCATGGCCGGAACCGTGTCGGCGATGACGACGTCGGGCGAGAACAGGCTGCCGGTCCCCACTGTGAAGCCCGGGCCCGCGAGCCAGGCGAGCGCCCACACGAGCATGGTCGGCACCCAGCCCGCCTGCAGCGCGATGAGTCCGAGAGAGGCCGTGATCCCCCCGGCGGACAGGGCGTCGTGAAGACGTCCGACGCGTCCGGCTCCCTGGACGACGGCCACCGCTGCGACAACGGCGACCAGCATGGCCATGGCCACGGCCGTGCCGCGCACGAGGCCGAGGGCGGGATCCGCCCAACGGGGGCGGCGCGACCACCATCGATCCGCTCCGGGCAGGCCCCGCCCGGAGCGCTGAAGATGACCGAAGACGAGGAGCGCCGTCAGGGCGCCGAGTCCCGGCACCGCCGTCCACATGCGGGACTCCTCCGGGCTCGAGGCGATGATGATGAGGGCCCCGGTCGCCATCGCGGTCAGAACCGTCCACAGTCCCGAGAGCGAGCGGATGAGGTGCGAGCGATGCACGGACCACCGGATGATGAGCGCCTGGAGGATAGTGGCTCCCATCAGCGGCAGGCCGATGACGCCGTCGGGACTCGCGGGGCTCCCCCACGCACCGCCCAGGCCCAGGCCCCACAGGCCGGTGCCGGTGCGCAGGGCGGTCCCCACGGACAGGGCCGCCGCGGCGTCCATGGAGGAGGTGGCGGCGAAGACGGCGAGCGTCGGCACCACGATGAGCAGCCAGCCCGCCAGCACCGGCTCCAGACCCGCACGCACGGCGAAGGGCCAGTCGGCGGGCACCACCAGGCGCAGCCGCCCGGCGCGGGTGGTCTCGTCGGCGTCCGAGACCACCCGACCGCGTCGCGCCCGGGCCTCCCCCGCGCTCACGCCCGCTCCGCCGCGCCGACGACCTTCCGATGCGCATCGCGAGCGAGGGCGGCGGTCTCGCTGGGGGTGCGTCCCACGTGCGCGCCCGCGGCCTCCAGCGCCGCCTTCTTGGCACGGGCGGTGCCGGAGGATCCGGAGACGATGGCGCCGGCGTGCCCCATGGTCCGGCCCTCCGGAGCGGTGAAGCCGGCGACGTAGGCGACGACGGGCTTGGTCATGGAGGACCGGATGTAGGCGGCGGCGCGTTCCTCGGCGTCCCCCCCGATCTCCCCGATCATGACGACCAGCTCGGTATCGGGATCCGCCTCGAAGGCGGCCAGGGCGTCGATGTGGCTCGTGCCGACGACGGGGTCGCCGCCGATGCCGACGCAGGTGGTGAAGCCGAGGTCGCGCAGCTCGTGCATGAGCTGGTAGGTCAGCGTTCCCGACTTCGAGACCAGGCCGACCGGGCCGGAGCCGGTGATATCGGGCGGGGTGATGCCGACGTTGGAGCGGGTCGGGGAGATGATGCCCGGACAGTTCGGGCCGATGATCCGCGCCCCGCGCTCGGCGGCGTAGGCATGGGCGTAGACCGCGTCGGCCACGGGGATGCCCTCGGTGATGACGACGATGAGGCGCATGCCGGCGTCGACGGCCTCGATGATCGCCTCCCTGGCGAAGGCCGGGGGGACGAAGATCGCCGAGACGGCGGCGCCGGTGGCCCGCCCGGCCTCGGCGACGGCGCCGTGGACCGGCACCTCGACGGTGCCGGGGCGCACGCCGAGCGCTTCGGCGCCGTGGCCGAGAGGAGCCACGTCGAAGGCGACCGTGGCGCCGGCCTTGCGCGGATTGACTCCGGCGACGACTTTTGTGCCGGCGCAGAGCATGCGGCGGGTGTGCTTGCGGCCCTCGGAGCCGGTCATGCCCTGGACGATGACGCGGTCGCTCTCGGTGAGGAAGATGCTCATGGCTCAGACCTCCCGCTCGGTGGCGGTGCTGTGGGAGATGTCGCAGGCGATCCGGGCGACGGCGTCGGCCGCGCCGTCCATGGTCCCGACGACGGTGACGCCCGGCAGGGCGGCCTCGGCGAGGATCCGGTGGGCGAGATCCGCGTTGTTGCCGTCCAGGCGCACGACGATGGGCTTGTCGACGTCCTCCAGGGAGCCGACGGCGGCCACGATGCCCCGGGCGACGGTGTCGCAGGAGGTGATGCCGCCGAAGACGTTGACGAGGACGGCGCGCACCTGCGGGTCCGAGGCCACCACCTCCAGGCCGGTGGCCATGACCTCGGCCGAGGATCCGCCGCCCAGGTCCAGGAAGTTGGCCGGGCGCATGCCGCCGTGGTGCTCGCCGGCCCCCGCGACCGCGTCGAGAGTGGACATGACCAGTCCGGCCCCGTTGCCGAGCACCCCGATCTCGCCGCTCAGGCGGACATAGCTCAGGCCGGCCTCCTCGGCGCGGGTCTCGAGCGGGTCGGCGCCGGAGGCGTCATGGAGGGCCGCGTGCTCGGGGTGCCGGAAGGACGCGTTGTCGTCGAGCGTGACCTTGCCGTCCAGGGCCAGGACGGCGCCGTCCGAGGTGAGCGCGAGGGGGTTGACCTCCACGAGGGTGGCGTCCTCGGCGGTGACGACCTCCCACAGGCGCACGATGACCTCGGCGACCCGGGTGGCCGTGGGGCCGGGCTCGAAGCCCGCCGTCCCGACGATCTCCGCGGCGACGTCGTCGGTGAGGCCGGCCAGGGGATCGACGGCGACCCGTGCGAGCGCCTCCGGGCGCTCGGCGGCGAGGGCCTCGATGTCCATGCCGCCCTCGCGCGAGCACATGGCCAGGTAGCGCCGCTCCGCCCGGTCCAGGAGGACGGAGAAGTAGAACTCGGAGTCGATATCGGCGCCCTCGGAGATGAGGACGGTGCGCACCACGTGCCCCTTGATGTCCATGCCCAGGATGTCGCGGGCGCGGTCCTCGGCCTCCTGGGCGGTGCGGGCGAGCCTGACGCCGCCGGCCTTGCCACGGCCGCCGGTCTTGACCTGGGCCTTGACGACGACCAGGGACGAGCCGGCCCCGAACAGCTCCGCGGCGGCCTCTCGCGCGCCCTCGGGAGTCGTGGCGATCGCGCCGTCGAGCACCGGCACGCCGTGCGCTCGGAACAGGTCTCGCGCCTGGTACTCGTACAGATCCATCCAGTCCATCCTTCCGGGCCCGCGCACCGCGGATCCGCGGTCGATCCTCGCGCGCCGCACGTGCGGGCCAGGCGACAAGGGTAGCGCGCCGGGAAGGTCGGGAGCCGATGAATCCGCGCGCGAGTCGGGACCAACGTCCGCATCGGGTCGAGGACCGCTCCGACGCCGGTACGGGCGGGCCGAGCCCGGCGAGCACGAGCGCCGGGGGCGCCTCCGGGCGGCACCGGAGGGATCGGACGGGCGCGCCGGGTGACGGACGAGGGGGAAGAAGCGCCTCGTCCGCGTGACGCGGGCCCCATCGACGGGAGACAATAGGGGGCCATCGGACCAGCCGGACACCGCTAGGAGATCACGTGAAAGAGGGACACCGATGACCGCCGCGCTTGCCAGCACCACGACCGCCGCACCAGGACCGGTGAAGATCGGCGTCCTGACCTCCGGCGGCGACGCGCAGGGCATGAATGCCGCCGTGCGCGCCGTCGTCCGCACCGCCCTGCGCATGGGCGCCCGGCCCTACGCGGTTATGGAGGGCTGGGCCGGCGCCGTCGCCGGGGGCGACGGCATCCGCCCGCTCGAGTGGGACTCGGTCGGCTCGATCCTCCACCGCGGCGGCACGATCATCGGCACCGCCCGCTCGGCGGAGTTCCGCGAGCGCGCCGGGCAGCTGGCCGCCGCCCGCAACCTCCTGGAGCACGACATCGACCGTCTCGTCGTCATCGGCGGCGACGGCTCGCTCACCGGTACCGATGTGTTCCGCACGAACTGGCCCGGGCTGCTCGCCGAGCTGGTCGAGCGCGGCGAGATCACCCCCGAGACGGCCGCGGCCCACCCGGCGCTCATGGTGACCGGCATCGTCGGGAGCATCGACAACGACCTCGTCGGCGCGGACATGACCATCGGCACCGACTCCGCCCTGCACCGCATCCTCGAGGCGATCGACGACATCTCCTCCACCGCCGCCTCCCACCAGCGCACCTTCATCATCGAGGTCATGGGGCGTCACTGCGGCTACCTGGCGCTCATGGCCGCGGTCGCCGGCGGATGCGACTACGTCCTGGTGCCCGAGCTCCCGCCGCCCGGCGGCTGGGAGGAGGACATGTGCCGCAAGCTCGCCAAGGGCCGCGAGGCCGGGCGCCGCGAGTCCATGGTCGTCGTCGCCGAGGGCGCGACCGACCGGGCCGGGAACCGCATCTCCGCCGACGACGTCAAGCGCGTGCTGGCCGAACGGCTGGGCGAGGACGCCCGCGTCACGATCCTGGGGCACGTCCAGCGCGGTGGTAAGCCGAGCGCCTACGACCGGTGGATGTCGACCCTGCTGGGCTGCGCGGCCGCCCGCGAGGTGCTCGTCGCCACGGCCGAGACGGAGCCCGTCATCATCGCCGAGCGCCACAACCGCATCAGTCGCCTGCCCATGATGGAGCAGGTCCGCGCCACGCGCGCGGTCAAGGAGCTCGTGGCCGACGAGGACTACGAGGGGGCGGTGGCCGCCCGCGGCGCGAGCTTCGGGGAGATGCTGCAGATCTTCGAGACCATGTCCACTCCTCCTGAGCTCGACCCCGAGGTCGTCGCCCCGCCCCAGGAGACGGGCGCCCCCTCCAAGCGGGTCGCCATCATCCACGCGGGCGGCCTCGCCCCCGGCATGAACACGGCGGCGCGCGCCGCGGTGCGCCTCGGCCTGGACCACAGCTTCACCATGCTCGGGGTCTACGGGGGCTTCCCCGGGCTCCTCGACGGCGATGTGCGCGAGCTGAGCTGGGACGATGTCGAGGGCTGGGTCGGGGACGGCGGCGCCGAGCTCGGCACGCGGCGCGAGATCCCCACCATCGAGCAGCTCTACGCGCTGGGACGCGCCATCGAGTCCCACAGGATCGATGCCCTGCTCATCATCGGCGGGTTCAACGCCTACCTGTCCGCGCACGAGCTGGTCAGCGAGCGGGACCGCTACCCCGCCTTCAAGATCCCGATCATCTGCGTGCCCGCCTCGATCGACAACAACCTGCCGGGCAGCGAGCTGAGCATCGGAGCGGACACCGCCCTGAACAACGCCGTGGGTGCGCTGGACTCGATCAAGCAGTCGGCGGCCGCCTCCCACCGCTGCTTCGTGGCCGAGTCGATGGGCCGCAAGTGCGGATACCTCGCCCTCATGAGCGGTATCGCCACCGGCGCCGAGCGCGTCTACCTCAACGAGGACGGCCTCACACTGGCCCAATTGGCCCAGGATTCAGCGCGCATGGTGGACTCCTTCCGCTCGGGCCGCCAGCTCTACCTGGTGATCCGCAACGAGCGGGCGAGCAAGAACTACACCCTGGATGTGCTCGCCAAGATCTTCTCCCAGGAGGGGCACGGCCTGTACGACGTGCGCCATGCGGCGATCGGCCACCTGCAGCAGGGCGGGGACCCGTCCGCCTTCGACCGCATCATGGCGACCAAGCTCGTAGCCCACGCCCTGGATCTGCTTGCGGAGCAGCTGGAGGCGGGCACCTACCACTCCAGCTATGTGGGCCTGACGGGTGGACGGATCTCCCACCACCGGCTGGAGCGCATGAACGACGAACTGGACCTGGCTTCGCGCAGGCCCCTCCATCAGTGGTGGATGGGGCTGCGCGAGGCCATCAGCCTGGTCAGCCAGAACAGCGGCGTCATCCCCATGGAGGACATCCCCGACTTCGGCGCGGCGGTGAGCGCCGCAGCGGCACCCTCGGAGTGACGCGATAGCTACGCCCATGACGCTTACCTGCGCTTACCCGCGCTCACTACGCTCCTTTCCCCTTGAGCACGCTCCTCTTCCCCATCCAGTAAGGACCAAAGAGGCGTAGTAAGTAGCAAGCGGAGTAAGCAGAGCAAGCAGCACAGCCCGGCTGCTATTCAGCGAGTCAGCTTCAGTCCGGCGCACTCTCGTTCTCAGCCAGAGCGCGGGCGAACTGCGCGGCATGAAGGCACGCATAGGTGCCGCCGCGCTCCAACAGCTCTGCATGGCTGCCCTGCTCGACGATGTCGCCACGCTCCATGACCAGGATCGTGTCCGCGTCGCGGATGGTAGACAGACGGTGGGCGATGACGAAGCTCGTGCGGCCACGCCGCAACGCCCCCATGGCCCGCTGCACCAGGAGCTCGGTTCGCGTGTCAACCGAACTGGTGGCCTCGTCCAGGATGAGGACGGCGGGATCCGCGATGAAGGCCCTGGCGATGGTGAGCAGCTGACGCTCGCCGGCCGAGATATTGGCGGCCTCCTCCTCCAGGACCGTCTCGTAGCCCTCGGGCAGCGCCCGCACGGTGTGGTCGACGTAGCAGGCGCGCGCGGCCGCCTCCACCTCCTCGTCCGAGGCGCCGGGACGCCCGTAGCGGATGTTCTCGCGGATCGTGCCCTGGAAGAGCCACGGGTCCTGCAGCACCATGCCGGTGCGCGCCCGCACGTCGCGCCTGCGCATGGCGGAAATGTCCACGCCGTCGAGGGTGATGCGACCGCCATCGACGTCGTAGAAGCGCATGAGGAGGTTGACCAGGGTGGTCTTGCCGGCCCCCGTGGGCCCCACGATGGCGACAGTCTGGCCGGGCTCGACGCGCAGCGACAGGTCGCGGATGAGCTCGACGTCGGGGTCGTAGGAGAAGCGGACGCGGTCCATCTCGATCACTCCGCCGTGCGCGGGCCTCGGTGCCTCCTGGGGCGCCGAGCCCGCATCATTGACGTCATCGGGGCGCTCCTCCTCGGCGTCGAGAAGCTCGAAGACCCGCTCGGCGCTGGCCGTGCCGGACTGGACGGCGGTGGCCATCCCGCCGAGCTCCCCCAGGGGCTGGGAGAACTGCTGGGAGTACTGGATGAACGCCTGCACGTCGCCCAGGCGCAGGCTGCCGCCCGCGACCATGAACCCGCCGAGGACCGCGATCACGACATAGGCCAGATTCCCGATGACCTGCATGATCGGCATCATGAGGCCGGACAGGAACTGGGCGCGCAGGCCGGCGCGGTAGAGCTCCTCGTTCTCGGCGTCGAACCTCTCGCGCGAGTCCCGCATACGACCGTAGGTGCGCACCAGGGCGTGACCGGAGAAGGACTCCTCGACACGCACGTTCAAACGCCCGGTCTTGGCCCACTGCACGGTGAAGGCCTTCTGGGAGCGCGGCCCGATGACACCGAACATGACGGCCATGAGCGGCAGGATGACCAGCGCCGCCAGGGTCAGCTTCCACGAGATCGACAGCATCATGGCCACCACCCCGAGCACGGTCAGAATGGCCCTCAGCGCGCCGGACAGCGACTGCTGAAGCGTGTTGGTGATGTTGTCGATGTCGTTGGTGACGCGGCTGAGCAGTTCGCCGCGCTGGACGCGGTCGAAGTAGGACAACGGCAAGTGGTGGATCTTGGCCTCGACGTCTGCGCGCAGCCGGAGCATCGCCCTGATCGTGATGCGGTTGAGGATGAAGCCCTCCAGCCAGGACAGCACGGCCGAACCGATGTAGACCGCCAGGGCGATGAGCAGGACCCGGCCCAGAGCGCCGTAATCGATGCCCGCGCCGGGCAGGAGATCCATGGCGCGGACCATGTCCGCCATCTCGCCGTGGCCCGAGGCGATCAGGCTCTCGATCGCCTGCTCCTTGGTCGCGCCCGCCGGCAGGCGGGAGCTGATGGCGCCCTCGAAGACGATGTTGGTGGCACGGCCCAGGACTTTGGGGGCGATCACGGCCAGCACGACGGAGACGACGGACGCGAGCCCCGCCACCGCGAGTTGGATCCTGAAGGGAGCCAGAAGTGCGAGCATGCGGGTGAAGGAGGGCCAGAAGGCATTGGCCTTGCCCGGAGGCGGTCCGGCGCTCCAGTCGTCAGAGGAGGCTTGGGCGCTGGCCGCCAGCGCGAGATCCTCCTCGCTGAGCTCATCGACGCCGGCAGGAGTGGTGGGGGCGGCGGAATCAGCAGTACTCATGCGGCGGCCTCGCTTCCGAGCTGGGAGGTGACGATCTCTCGGTAGGTCCTGCTGGTGTCCAGCAGCTCCTCGTGCGTGCCCTTGGCCGCGAGCCTGCCCTCATCCAGGACGAGGATGAGATCGGCGTCGGTGATCGTCGAGACGCGCTGGGCGACGATGATCTTGGTGATCCCCGTCGTGGCCGGGCGCAGGGCCGCACGCAGACGGGAATCGGTGGCGACGTCCAGGGCGGAGAAGGAGTCGTCGAAGACGAGCACCGCCGGGCGGCGTACGAGGGCGCGGGCGATGGCCAGGCGCTGGCGCTGCCCGCCGGAGACGTTCGTACCGCCCTGGGCGATGGGCGCCTCGAGCCCGCCATCCATCTCGGTCACGAAGTCGCGCGCCTGGGCGATCTCAAGGGCTTCCCACAGCTCCTCATCGGTGGCCTCCTCGCGCCCAAGACGCAGATTGGAGGCGACAGTGCCGGCGAAGAGGAAGGGCTTCTGCGGCACCAGCCCCAGCTGGGCCCACAGGGCCTCGGGCTCGGCACGGCGCACATCCGTGCCGCCGACCAGCACCCGGCCGTCGGAGGCATCCAGGAGCCGGGGAAGGAGATTGACCAGGGTCGTCTTGCCCGAACCGGTCGAGCCGACGACGGCGACCGTCTGCCCGGGACCGGCGGTGAAGGAGATCCCTGTCAGGACGGGCTCCTCGGCGCCGGGGTAAGTGAAGGCGACGTCGCGCATCTCCACGGTGCCCGGCCGGGGGAAGTCCGAGACGGCGTCGGAGGCCACGGTCAGGGAGGGATCGGTGGCGAGGACCTCGCTGATGCGCTCGGCGCATACGGCGGCGCGCGGGATGCTCATGGTCATGAAGCTGGCCATGACGATGCCCATGAGAATCTGCAGCAGGTAGCTCATGAAGGCGACGAGCGTGCCGACCTCCACCTGGCCCGCCCCCACCTGATGGCCGCCGAACCAGACGACGCCGGTCATGGTCACGTCCAGCACCAGGATGGTCGCCGGGAACAGGAAGACGAACAGCTGGCCGACTCTCTCCCCCACCCGGGAGATGTCCCGGTTGGCCTCCTCGAAGCGCTCAGTCTCCGCCTGCTCGCGCACGAAGGCGCGCACGACGCGGATCCCGGTCAGCTGCTCGCGCAGCACGCGGTTGATGGTGTCCAGGCGCTCCTGGAAAGAGCGGAACAGCGGAACCATGCGCCGCACGGTCGAGCCCACGACCAGGAGGATCACGGGCGCGGCCACCGCGATGAGCCAGGACAGGGAGGGGGCGTGAGTCACCGCCATGACGACGCCGCCGACGGCGAGCAGTGGCGCGGTTACCAGCATGGTGCAGCTCATGAGCACGAGCATCTGGACCTGTTGAACGTCGTTGGTGGTACGGGTGATCAGGGAGCCCGCCCCGAAGACGGAGACCTCACGCTCGGAGAAGTCTCCGACCCGCCGGAAGATGAGAGCGCGCAGATCGCGTCCCATGCCCAGCGCCGAGCGGGCCGCCAGCCAGGTGGCCCCGATGGTGCCCGCGCCCTGGAGCACGGAGACGCCGAGCATGAGGGCGCCGATGCGCCAGATATAGCCGGTATCGCCTTGCGCGAGACCGGTGTCGATGATTCTGGCATTGAGGTTCGGCAGGTACAGGGAGGCCATCACCTGCACGATCTGCAGGATGAGGACCCCAGCCAGCAGGGTCCGGTAGGGGCGCAGATGGGTGCGCAGAAGACTGACGAGCATGGGACTTCCGAGGTTGAGGGAGCAACGGCGGGGCCGTGATCGGACCGAGTCGACCAGCCCGACTGATGAGGCCCGACGGCGGGCCCCGCATACGACCGCAGTACCGCGGGGACGCGCTGAATACTAGTCCCTGACGCCGTGTGAGGGTGCAAGGGCCCGCTGATTCGAGCCGTCTTGGCCGTCTTGGCCGTCATGGCCGCCTCGGGCCCCGGCACTACCGCCCGGAGCCGATGCGGGAGCGCCGCGGGACGGTCTCGTCATATCGTCTCCCCGATGACACCCCCACCCTCTCCTTCGCCGCGCAGCCGCGCGGGTCGGACGGCTCGCCTTGTGATCGCCGTCGTGCTGGCGGGCACGGCGGCCGGGCTGATCGGCATCGCCATGGCCTACCTTCTCGAGGGTTTCGAGTGGCTCTTCTACGGGATCGCTGAGGGGACGCTGCCCGAGCGGGTCGAGGCCGCTCCGCCGTGGCGTCGCGTGCTCGCGCCCGCCCTCGGCGGTGCTGCGGCGGGGGCGCTGTGGTGGTGGGAACGGGCCACCGGCGGTGTGGTCGGCGTTGAGGACGCCGTGGCGGACGGCTCGGGAACCGCGGCGGCGCGAATGGGGCTGACGCGTCCCTTCGCCGACGGCGCGCTGCAGGTCCTCGTCGTGGGCGCCGGCAACTCCGTGGGTCGTGAAGGGGCGCCGCGCCTCATGTCGGGCGCCGTCGCCGCCCGGCTGGCTCGGTGGTTGGGGTTGGAGGCCGGCACCACGACCCTGCTCGTCGCCGCGGCGGCAGGAGCCGGTCTGGCGGCGATGTACAACGTGCCGCTGGGCGGGGCGGCGTTCGCCGTCGAGATCACCCTGACGGCGGGGGCGCGGCGCCGCGGGGTGTGGCTGGCGCTGCCGGTGAGTGCGATCGCGACGGTCGTCTCGTGGCTGCACTCCCGCGGCCTGCCGACCTTCGAGGTGACGGTGAGCGGGCCAACGGCCGCCACAGTGCTGACGGCGCTGGCGATGGCGCCGGGGCTCATGGCGCTCGGCGTCGGCGCGCGCGGGCTGTGGAGCTGGTTCAAGGCGCACAGGCTCCCGAACAGCTGGGCACTGCCGCTGGGCATCGCCGCGGCGGGCCTGCTCACGGGCGCGGCCTCGCTGTGGCTGCCCGTCCTGCCGGGCAACGGTCGGGACGCCCTGGAGGCGGCGCTGGCATCGCCGACGACGGAGGCGGCGCTGGTGGCGCTGGGCGGCGTCATGGTGCTCAAGCCGGTACTGACCGGGCTGACGCTGGGAGCGGGGGCCACGGGCGGGCTGCTGGCGCCGTCCTTCGCCCTGGGCGGCAGCGCGGGGGCCGCGGCGGCGGGACTGGCGGGTCTGGCGGGCTGGGACGCGAGCGTGCCGGCGCTCGCACTGGTGGGAGCGGGGGCGGTCCTGGCCATGACCCAGCGCGCTCCCGTGTTCGGCACGCTCTTCGTGTGGGAGCTCGTGCGGCCCGGGCTGTGGGTGCTGGCACTCATGGCGGCGGTCGCGGCGGGCTGCTGGTGGCTGACCTCCTCCTCTTTTTCTTCTTTCGCCGAG
>ERZ772967.771-NODE-771-length-23811-cov-6.449360_pt1 | contig 23811 bp, 30 predicted proteins | sample MGYA00511677_ERZ772967 | MGnify/ENA primary metagenome ERZ772967 (study PRJEB29015, sample SAMEA2737931) | human oral metagenome | biome: human oral; feature: human-associated habitat; material: dental | place: China | collected 2146 ...
CAACAGATGAAAGAACTTGAGCCGTCTGTTCGCAATGGGGTGTTTGAACTGTTGGGGCGAAAACAAAGGGCGACGCAGGAACAATGCGTTACGGTGCAGGGGATTTTGACACTGTAGCAACTCCAAATAAAAACCGTATCCTTTTTATTTTTAAAGGGGTACGGAATAAATAATCAAACAATATTTGATAAAATGTATTGACAAATAATTAAAGGAGTGATATAATAAAATCATAGAAGGAGGTGGTGATGTGGACGAGGAAAAAATAATAAGCCTTGTAACAGCGGTGATCAATCTAGCAGCAGCGATCATCATGCTATACAAGGCTAAGTAAAGGGCTGAGAGAATCCAGCCTAGGAGGGGCGGCAACCCCTCCTCCCCTACGGGGGAATATACTTATATTATATCGTCCACATCGACAAAATGCAAGAAGTCACACTCGTTATCTCGATCGTCGCTCTCATCCTTGCGGTCACAGCGTTCTACAAGAACGTAAAGAAGCATGACTGAGAACGGGCGCGGCGGTGTACGGGAAGGAGCAGGACGCCCAAAGGGGACAACGAAGCCAGAGGGCGTCCGCAAACAGCGACAACTTCGTGCCTACGATGAGGAATGGGAGATCATCAAGGAGTTTTCCCGCATCCTCAAAAAAGACCCCGAACGCGCCGCGCGTATGATGAAACTCGACTAAAGAGAAATGCACTTGCGAATCATCGTGAGTGCTTTTCTTATGGGCGTAACACGCCTCAAGATCATGGCGGGCATAGGTTCTTCCGGCGCATTGAAGCGGTGCGCGTCGCTTTCGATGCCCCGGCGTTTGTTTAGCTGTAAATTTTTTCATGGGGTTAATTAACTTTTTGGAGCGGACGAAACGAAAAATAACCAACTAATGAGCGGCTCGAAAAAAAGTGAAAAAAAGATTAACTAAAATAGGGGAGGTGATGGCAAATGAAAGTGAACGGCGATGTCAAGAAAATAACGGTCACACAGAGGCAGCTTGCATCGGCTTTTGGTGTCACACCTGCCCGCGTCAATTACCTCATCAAGGATGAGATCGTTGTCCGAGACGAGAATAATCCGGGCGGCGCCGTCCTGCTCTACGAGAGCGTGAAGCGCTACTGGTCAGGGAAAAAAAGCGATGAGAGCGGGATTGAGGCAGAACTAGATCTGACACGAGAGCGGGCGAAGCATGAAAAAACAAAGCGAGAGATCGCAGAACTCAGGCTTGCAAAAATGGAGCACCGCGCATATAGCGCGAGAACCGTTGAACTTGTCTTGACGGAGATACTATCAAACCTGCGCACTCAGCTCCTCGGAATGCCATCCAAACTCGCGCCGCAGTTGGAAGGAAAACCAAGAGGGCAGATTTACGAGATTATGACCCGCGAACTTGAGGAGCGGCTATCGGAGCTGTCCGAATACACACCGGAACTGTTCACGGGAGAGGAGATCGAGGCGGATGATGAAAACGGCGATTGATCTATGGAAATACATATCCCGCAAGGGACTGACCCCACTGCCAAAAACGAGCGTATCCGAATGGGCGGACGAATACCGCGTCATTTCACAAGGCAATGCAGAACCGGGGCGATGGCGGACATCGCGTGCGGAGTATCAGCGGGAAATCATGGACGCGTTTACACAGGCAGGGATTCATCGCGTTGTTGTGAAATCGGCGGCGCAGATCGGAAAGTCCGATGTGATGAACTGTGTCATCGGGCGATTCGCCCACCTTGACCCTGCGACCATCATGATGATCCAGCCGACCATCGAGATGGCGCAGGACTACTCCAAGACACGCATCGCGCCGATGCTGCGCGATACGAAAGTACTAAACAATCTCTTTTTCACGGTCAAGGGAAAGGAGGAGTTCGGCACGGCGAAAACGCGCGACGGGAACAATACGATTCTCTCGAAGATTTTCCCCGGCGGCAGACTTATCATGTGCGGCTCAAACTCCCCGGCGGGGCTTGCCTCGCGTCCTGTGCGCGTCCTGCTCGCCGATGAGGTAGACCGATTCGCACAGACGGCGGGCACGGAGGGCGATCCTGTTGATCTTGCGTCAAAGCGCATGACGACGTTTTGGAACCACGTCGCAGGGCTTTTTTCGACGCCGACCACAGAGGGGGCGAGCCGCATTGAAACGGAATACCTTGCAGGGACGCAGGAGGAGTGGCGGCACCAGTGCCCGAACTGCGGCGAGTATCACGTACTCAGGCACACGGAGATGGAGTGCGACCACGAGGAGTGCCGCGACAAGGACGGAAACGTCACCTACATCATGAAAAAGGTGGAATGGCGGTGTCCCGACTGCGGGTTCAAATTCTCCGAACGGCAGATGAAGGATGCGCCGCAGCGGTACGAGATGCAGAATCCAATCGCTCTTGAAAACGGTACGCGCTCCTTTTTCGTCAATGGTTTTTCGTCCCCGTGGCTGACGTGGAACGGCATCATGAAGGAGTGGTATGAGGCGAAGGGCGACCCACTCAGGGAGCAGGTCGTTGTCAACACGCGATTCGGCGAGACGTACCGACTGATCGGCGCGTACGACGACGAGATGCAGTTCCTGCGCCGCCGCGAGAAATACGAGGCAGAGCTGCCGCGCGGCGTGCTCCTGTTGACCGCCGCCGTTGACGTGCAGAGCAATCGCCTTGAGTATGAGATATGCGGATGGGGATTCGGCGAGGAGTGCTGGGGCATCCAGAAGGGAATCATCCCCGGCGTTCCAGATCGTCAGACCGTATGGCAGATGCTAGACGGCGTTCTTGACCGTGCCTACTATTTTGCCGACGGCAACAGCCTAAAAGTCGCACGTACATTCATCGACACGGGCGGGCTTTCGACGCAGAATGTATATCTCTACTGCCGAAAAAACTTGCACAAACAACGCATCGGCATCAAGGGGCGCGGCGGATCAGGACTGCCTCTGATATGGCGATACAGTAAGCCGTCGAAAGAATACAACATCCCGCTCGTTATCCTTGGCGTCAACGACGGCAAGCAGCAAGTAATGACGCGGCTTGGACTTGAGCAAAAGGGTCCGCAGTATTTTCATTTTCCAGTGGATGATAGTCACATCGAACATCGCGGATACGATCAGGCATACTTCAAGGGGATTATTGCGGAACGACGGAAAATCACACGTAAAGGTGGGATGATTCAAGTCGTCTGGGAGCCGATCAGCAAGGATGTCCGCAATGAGCCTCTGGATCTGCGCGTCTACAACCTTGCGTGCATGAAATCACTGCTGCCGCATATCAACTGGGTAAAAATCGCGGAAATGCTCGGCGTGAATGTGCCGGAGGAGGCACGTAAGAAAAAAGTAAAGCCGAAAACGGCGGAGCGACCGAAACGACCACCGCAGGCGAAATCGCGCAGCATGAATCTATATTGACAATACGGGACGGTGGGAGCCGTCCTTTTTGATTGGGAGGGTGACGGCGTGGCAACAGAGGAAGAAAAAAACACCCACGAATTAACGTGAGTGCTCTTGTCTATTATCTTTTTGCTCTGCGATATCCGGCTGCACGCGCCTCATCCTCGGTGAAGAACCAAACTTCGGGGATCGTCTTGTTGTAGGACGCGCCGCCTGGGACATGATAGATTCGTTCGCCCTTGCTGTTGATGTTTCCCTTGATCGTCTCGCCGTTCGGACCGGGACCACTATTGTTGACATGTGCTGCCGGCGCTTGCCGTGACGATGACTGCGCCTGTGGTGCGCTTGGTGCAGGTGACGGAGGAGCGGGGGCGTTCGGGTCGAACTTCTCTGTCTTCCCATTTCTCAGGATAGTATATCCTTCATTCCCTGACTTCTCTGTGTTGTAGGTGACCGTGGCAAGTCCTGCACCGCCGTATAGCAAGGTCGCACGATATTGCTCTACGGACTGTGATATGTCGGGCGAAACATCTTTTATGGCGGCAACAGCGGCGGCTTTTGCCGCCTCTATGTCCTCACTTGGCATATCCATATCAAAGTCTACTACGTAGGTTTGGTCGTGGAACTCCGAAACAGAAATCTTCTTCACCTTGTCGCCGAGTTTTGCTTCTATTGCCTCCTTGATGGCGGCTTTGTCCTTTTCTACGGCAGAGACTTCTTGTTGCTGTTCGACAGCGGGGGCAGGTGTGTGTGGCTTTTTTTCAGCCACTGTTACCGGCAGCCAAATGAATACCATCCACAAAATGCCGACAACGCCGATGATTTTCCAACGTGTATGCTTGTCACGGTTGAAAAACAGAAGAACAAGTCCCAACGGAGGGAAGAAAATTAGCGCGATCCACATAAGCCATGATTTCTGATACCATTTTGTTTTTTCATACATCGTACATTCCTCCTCTAGGGAGAGAAATTCTACCTGATTGTGCCGGATTCCTGCAAGGATGGGAGAAAAATTAAAACCGCTTCGTCGGTGCGAGGCGGTTTTGGAGTATTTTGTTTCTAAAAAGGGATTTCATCGTCTTTATCTGCCAGATATTCATCAATAAATGAATTTACTCCATAAGATGAATTGAGCAGAAGTAAATATAAATCGTCAATTTGTTTTATTGAATTGTTGTCTGCGATATATGAAAAATCTCCATATAAAAAGGCAAAGAGAGCAATCTCAATTTCATCCTGTGGAGAGATGAGTTTTGCAATAAGATAGCCACCATTTTTGTATTGGGTGATATATGATTCATGAGGAGAAAAGGTGTGATTGGAATATTTTGGAAGTCTTGCGTGATTAAATGTTTCTATGTAGCTGTGTCGCGTGTCGTCGAACTCAAGGAAAGTTGCTTCATCCGATGGTGCCCATTCTAAAAAGTGGGTTTGCGTATCTGCTATTAACTTTTCTACTAATGTGTGCAGTTTTGACTTTTGTCCTTCGTTTCTCAACAACTCATCTAAGGTTATTCCGAATAATTTTGCGAGCTTGTTCAAGGCTTCTGGGTCATTGGGAACTACATTATTATTTTCATAATAACTAATAGCTCGTTGAGTAACACCTAAAGCTTTTGCAACGTCTGTCTGGGTAAAATGATGTTTTTCTCGTAGGGCTTTTAGTTTTTCTCCAAATTTCATGATACTCACCTCTTTATACATATTATAAACGTATATTTCTTGTTTAGCAAAGAAAAAATAAAGTAAAATTTGTATTGACAAGATAAACAAAAATGTATATTATTGTAAATGGAGGTGAGAAAAATGAAGATTATAAGACCGAATGTAAGGTTGAGCCTCAGACTTGGCGGGCTTGCAAAAGCTCACAGCGCCATGAATGAGATTTCAACGGCGGAGTATGTCGGAAATCTAGTGTATGACGACTTGAAAAAGCGTTATCCGCAGTGGATGGAAGACGTGCCGAGAGAGGAGGCGTATTTGCCTCTGAACACAAAAAAATAGAGTGAGTTTGCTTTTGAAGGAGACAACTCACTCTATATGTTCACAACCTCGAAAGGATTGCATAATCATTATAGCATCCTTTCGAGGAAAATGGAAGGAGAATTGCGTAATGGATAAACTGGTACAAGTCACAGACGGTCAGATTGTTGTTGAGAGCCGCAAGATCGCGGAACACTTCGATAAGCAGCACAAGCACGTTCTGGACGCTATCGAAAACATCAAAGCCGAAAATTCGGCTGTGACCCCTATGTTCTGCGAGACGACCTACACAGCAGGAACTGGCAAGGCGTACAAGGAATATCTCATGAACCGCGACGGCTTCTCTCTCCTCGTGATGGGGTTCACGGGCAAGAAGGCACTCGAATGGAAGATCAAGTACATTCAGGCATTCAACGCTATGGAGGAGGAACTTCGGAAGCCGAAGGCGATTCCTGAGAAAAACAGTGTTCTTCAGTCCAAGCGTGTGGAGATCATGGAACTCAACTCCCGCACCCGCGCCGCGAACCTGCTTCTCAAGATTGCCGAGCGCACGAACATCCCCGAATACAAAGCCGTATGCAACGCGAAAGCCGCCGAGATGGTCGCGGGTGAGATGATTCTCCCGTTGCCCGTCGCCGAGCGCAAGACCTACTCTGCAACGGAGATTGGTGCGATGTTCGGCGTGTCTGCAAACAAGATCGGCAAGCTGGCGAACAAGCACAACCTCAAGACTGATGCATACGGCAAGCTGTTTTACAGCAAGTCCGAGCACAGCGTCAAGGAAGTCGAGACGTGGCGGTACTATGACAGCGTCATCCCCGTGTTTGAAAAGATTTTCGGACGGGAGGCGGCGTAATCATGACAGCTATGGAGATGGTTTTGACGCAGCCTGTACCAAAAGGCGATGCGTATACAGGACTTCGCTCTATCGTTGACCCTCACAGTGACGATCGGTCGTGGGAGATTACGAAAGCGTATAACTACGGTGTCATCATGGGCAAGCGTATGGAACGCGCCCGCCGCAAGCGCAGCAAGCAGTAAACAATTTCATATCGAACCCGCTCAATCTGGGCGGGTTTTTTGATGGACATTTTGAAAGGAGTGGGGGAGCATGGCGAGAAGCGCGACGGTAATCATTGAGCGACTGGAACTCTATTACGAGGCAGAGCGGAAAGTCCTGCGCGGGCAATCCTACACACTCGGAAACAGACAACTGACGCGGGCGAATCTTGCAGAGATACGCAGAGCGATCAAGGAGCTTGAGAGCGAATTGGAGCAGATGGCGGGACGTTCGCGCGGATTTTCAAAGCGCGTTGTATTTCACGACTAGGAGACAGACAGCATGAGAAAACGAAAGCACAGACCCGCAAAGGCGCGGATGCCGACGGCGCGCGAGGAAACGCAGATCAAGAACACGGGATATTCCGAGGGCGGCGCGTCGCACACAAGCGGAATCCTAAAAGCCTATCATCCCGTCCGCGCGTCCGCAAAGTCGGACATCGACGCGAATCTCTACACACTGCGTAATCGCTCGGCGGATCAGGCAATCAATACACCAATCGGTGCAGCGGCGATTCAGACGAGTTCGATGCACACCGTCGGCGCAGGACTCAAGGTTTTCCCAAAAATCCACTATTTGGACTTGGGGCTGACGCATGAGGAGGCGCGGGAGTGGAATCGGAGGACGCGGCGCGAGTTTGACCTATGGGCAGCGTCGAAGCATTGCGACCTCTACCGCCGCAACAGCTTCTATGACTTGCAGGATCTTGCGTATGTGGCGTATCTCATAGACGGGGACTCTTTCGCGCTCTTTCGCAGAAAGCCGCCGACGCCGTTCATGCCGTATAGCCTACGCCTACAGATCATCGAAGGAAATCGCATATCGAATCCGTATGGCGGAAGCCTTGCGGGTGGCTGTGGTGTGTTTTCCGTTGAGGCGAAGAATCAGAGCAACGGGAATCGGATTGTCAGCGGCGTGGAGATCGACTCGGAGGGCGCAATCGAAGCCTACTGGATCTCCAACAAAGTGCCGGGCGATCTCGTAGAAGCGGCGCAGATGGATGCGTGGGTGCGCGTCAAGGCGTTTGGCGATCTCTCAGGAACGCCGAACATCGTGCAGATATGCCATGACGTACGGTCAGAGCAATATCGCGGCGTGCCATATCTTGCGCCTGTCATCGAAACGCTGAAACAGGTCAGCAGGTACACAAACGCAGAGCTGACAGCGGCAATCATCAAGAGTTTCTTTGCCCTGTTTTTCACCAATGCGCCCGCAGGGGCAAACGGTCTTGAGGGAATCGCCCCGTCTGCCATCTACGGCAACGAGGAGGAGGAAGTCGATCCACGCCGCCCGGTCGTCGACGTGGCGGAGTACGACTTGGGACCGGGCACGCTGAACGCCCTGCCCGCAGGTGTGGATGTCAAGGCAGTGGACGCAGGGCGGAGCATGAGCACCTTTGATCCGTTTGTGACACAGCTAATAAAACACATCGGCGCGGCAATCAACATCCCGTATGAAGTTCTCATGAAGAATTTCACGAGTTCGTACAGCGCATCACGCGCGGCGATGCTGCAGGCGTGGGAAGAGTTCAAGCTGCGCCGGACGTGGTTCGCGCGTGATTTCTGCCAGCCCGTCTATGAAACGTGGCTTGCAGAGGCGGTCGCCGTCGGGCGCATTGACGCGCCGGGCTTCTTCGACGATCCTGCCATTCGCGCGGCGTGGGTGAGTGCGGATTGGTACGGCCCGACCATGTCGATTCTCGACCCTGTGAAGGACATCAAGGGGAGCGCCCTGCGCGTGCAGTACGGGCTTTCGACCCGTGAGCGTGAGGCAGCGGAAATGACGGGGACGGACTTTGAGGAGAATCTGGATCAGCTCGCATGGGAACTGAAGATGATTGAGTCCAAGGGATTGACACTTGGAACCCCCGAAGTGCTCGCCGGGAAAGATACGGAGAGCGAGGACGAACAGAAGGGAGGTGAGGATAATGGGGGAGTTTTGGAAATTCAAAAATAACGCCGACGGCGCGGCGGAGCTTTTGCTTTACGGCGAAATCTCGGATGCGTCATGGTACGGCGATGAAGTAACGCCGAAAAAGTTCGCCGATGATCTCGCAGCGTGCGGCGGGAAAGATTTGACCGTGCGTGTAAACAGCCCCGGCGGCGATGTGTTCGCGGCGCAGGCAATCTATAACCAGCTCAAAGCATACGCAGGGGAAGTCACCGTCAAAATCGACGGGATGTGTGCGAGTGCCGCGACGGTGATTGCCTGCGCGGGCGAAACGGTCATCATGCCGAGTAATACGATCTACATGATCCACAATCCGAAATCCGCGATGCTCGGCTACTACGATGCCGTCCAGCTTGGAAAAGTGTCTGACCGCCTCACGACCGTCAAGCAAACCATCGTCAACGTCTATATGGGGCGTGTCAGAAATGCCCTCTCTGAGGTGCAAGTAAAGCACAAGATGGATGCGGAAGAGTGGATGACAGCTGATAAGGCGAAGGAATACGGATTTGTGGATGAGATCACGGATGAAATCCCCATCGAAAACCGATGGGAGGATAATCTGCTGATCGTCAATTCCGTATCCTGCAAACTGGACAGATTCGAGAACGTGGCAGACTTGCGGGCTATTTTGCCGGAAAAGAAGAAAAGGAGTGATACCATTATGGGAATGACAGCAACTGAGGCACTCGCAGCAATCAAGAATCTCTTGACGGGCGAGAACAAAGAGGCGCAGCCGCAGGAAGCGCAGCAGGACACGTCAGCGCAGAATGCGGAGGATGTTCGCGCGGAGGCAATCGCACAGGAGCGGGCACGCATGGCGGCTCTTGACGCACTGAAAAACGGAAATCCTGCTGTTGACGGCATCGTCGAAGCGGCAAAGGCAAACGGAGCAACCGTCGAGAGCGTGAAGCCATACGTCGATGCCGCTGCAAATACACCCGTCGCAGGTACGGACACGAAGCACGAAGAGAAGATGCTTGCGTCGATTCGCGCGATCTTGCAGGACAGCAAGGAATCCAATGCGGACGGTGTATTGCCGACGCCGCAGCCGTCGCATGGCGGCGAAGCGGCAGAGAAGGAGCGCAATATCGCCGATATTGCAAGCTATGCCAATCGGATGAGAGGAGTGGAATGAAATGAACTATCACGAGACGATCAAAGACGCGACGGGCTATGATGAACTGCTGGCAGGGAGCGAGATCGCCATCCTGACGAAAAACGTTACCTTGAAGCAGGGCAAAGTCTATCGACGCGGGATGCTGCTCACGGCAAAGAAGGACGGCGGCACGGGCGCGATCAAGGCGGAGCAGACAGTCAAGGATGGCGCGGCGGATTACGTCCTGCAGTCCGATGTCGATGCAACAAAAGCCGATACCGTCGGGACGGTCTACGTTTCGGGGCGGTTCAACCGCGAGAAGCTGATTGCCGCCGCAGGTGACACGGTAAACGCACACGAGGAGGAGCTGCGCACAAAGGGCATCTTCCTCACGTCGCTGAAGTAAGGAGGAACTGAACATGCCAATGATTGACTACAATGATACGATTTCGCTGATGGCGGCGATGGAACGTATCAAACCGCCTGCGAGTTTCCTACTTGACACGTTTTATCCGATTGTGCCGCCGACGGCGACGACATCGACCATCATGACCGAGTACCGTAAGGGCGGCCGCCGTCTTGCGCCGTTCATCGTGAGCGGCGCAAAGGGCATCAACATGAAGCGCGACACGTCGTGGATTGACACCTACACGCCGCCGATGGTCGGCCCGCGCCGGACGCTCTCGCCGGATGATGTTATGCATCGCTCTTTCGGTGAGACGGTATACAGCACCATGACCCCAGCACAGCGTGCCGCGCAGATTCAGGCACGGGACTTTGTGGAGCTGCAGAACATGATCGTCAACCGAAAGAACAAGATGGCGGCAGACATCCTCACGACGGGGCAGTGCGAGATCAAGGGCTATGCGGACGACGGCGAGACGCACGTTCTCGACGTGCTGAAATTCGACGGATGGACACAGAAGATCACGCCGAGTGTGACATGGGACAATCCGTCCGCGACGATTTACTCCGACATCAGGAACGCCTCCATGATGATTCAGGAGAACACGGGGATCATCCCGACGCTCATGCTTTGCGGCAAGAACGTCGAGGACTATATCATCAAGAACACGCAGATGCGCGAGTGGCTCGCCATTCCGAACCGTGAGAATCTTGCGATGCTCTCCCTTGCGCCGCGCTTCACCAGCCCGCAGATTCGCCGCATCGGGCTTTTGCAGTCGCTGAATCTCGAAATGTATAGCTACACGGAGACGTACACAGACGATGACGGCACAGTGAAGCCGTTCCTCGGCGATAATGACGTAATCATCGCCGTTCCAGGGCGCGGTCGTCAGCTGCATGGCGCGGTCACGCTCCTCAACGATGAAGGTACGAAATACAACACTTTCATCGGGCAGTACGTTCCGTACTACAGCGGCAATAAGGACACGCAAGTCATTTCTCTCACCATGTACAGCCGCTTTCTCCTTGCGCCAGAGTGGGCGGATGACTGGGCACTGATTAAGACGAAGGGGTGAGCACGATGAAGATTATCGTCAAGCGGTTCTGTCTGTCACATAACGGCGAGATTTACAAGGCGGGCGACGTGGTAGAGATTGAGGATCCCCAAACGGCAAAGCGGCTCGTTGCCCGTTCGGGCGGCGACCTCGAAATCTACCACGGAGACGACCTTGCGGACGTTGAGGATGTGTCAGACGAGAATGCCGACATTGAAAACGAGGATGGCGGCACATCAGACGACGTGTCCGATTCGGACAGCGAGGATGGCGCGGGCGGAATTCCAGCTTTTGACCCTGCCGCCGCTGTCCAGACGGACAACACGTCACCCAAAGGAAAGGGCAGAGGCAAGGGAAAATGAACACGTTCAAGGAGGATCTCACCGAGGATCTGAGGGGCGTGTTTTTTGATGCAGACGAATTCGCGAAGGAGCATGACATCAACGGGACGGTCTGCCTGTGCGTTGTAGAGAAGTCGCGCACCGAGGAGAAATACCTGCGCGGCGCGACGTATGACGCATACGAGGGGATCCACGGCGTTGGCGTGACTGTACACGTTGAGTCGCGTCTACTCCCAGAGATCCCCGTGGAGGGGATGCGGTTTAATCTTGACGGAGAAGTTATGCTTGTGGATTCGTGCACGCATGAGGCGGGGCTGCTATCCATCGTACTCAAGGGGCATGACAGCTGACGGGAGGAGGAATGCCGCGATGATAAAAGTGGACGTGTCGAAGGACGACGCAGAGAAAATCAGACAGGCGCTCTCATCGCTCTCAGGGCGCGAACTGCACGCTGCACTCGGCGCATCGGGGAAACGCGCAGCACGCCATGGCATGACCGTAGGCGCAAAGAAAATGCGTGAAGTCTACACCATCAAAGTGGGCGTTGCAAAATCCCGCATGAAAGTCGAGAATCCGAGTGCGCTTGATACCATCATACGGATTGAGGGCGGCACGGAGCCAGTAAAGAACTTTCGCGGGACGCGAAAGCGCAAGGACGGCGTTTTCGTATCCATCAAGCAGGACAGTGGCGGCGTTGTCCCACGCTCATTTATGCACGGCGATGCGCCACTTATGCGCGAGGGGGCAGAGCGCTACCCACTCAAGGGCATCTATGGTCCGTCCGTCCCGCAGATGTTCGACGATGAGAGCGTGATCGAGACGACGATGGATGCTATGGCAGAGAAGTACGAAGAGCGAATCATGCATGAACTTGAACGACGGACAGGAGGGAAAACATGACACCGTGGCGATGCGCGGAGGAGATCGCGGATTTTCTGCGCGACGAGATTGCACGTTATGACGAAAAGTCAGGCACGGGGGAAGCCCATGCGGGCTTTTTGCCGATTGCCGATGTGAGGACGATGAAGAAGGAGCAATGCCCGCACATCGTCATCCGTCCGTACAAAGTGAAGGACGAGAAAAAAGACCGCCTTGCAAGTATGGCGATCTATGTCGTTGTATGTCCCGAGGCGGAGAAGGGAGGCGCAGAAAGCCTTTATCACGTTTTGGAGTTTCTGCGCTTCTCGCTGCTCTCAAAGAACCCAATCAAGAACCGTTGGCAGATTGTGGACGGTGAACTCGAAACAAGCATCCCAGATGAACAGCCCTATCCGAAATACTGGGGGCGCATTGATTTTGACGTAATCCTGCCAATCGTCAAGAACACGCGGAATGACGTTCTCGGCAGGATGTGAAAGGAGAAGCCATGGAAGAGACAGAAACGGCGGAGCAGAAAACTCCACCCAAAAAGAAGGAGAAAGAAACAGCAATCGAAACAGTCGCACAGCCGATGATCTACATCGGTCCGAGCAATCGAAGCAGAGATCTTTCAACGTATAAAGTATTTGCGGACGGGATTCCGGAGGCGTTCAAGGACGATCCAATCCACGCTCCGCTTTTTGTTTCCCCGGAGAACCTTGACGCGGCACGCGCAGAAGTCGGGGAGACGGGATCGCGCCTCAATGTCCTGTATCAGAAGGCTGTGCAGGAGCATGAGGAAGAAGAAAGGCGGTAAAGAATATGGCATTTTTTCACGGCGTACGGGTGAAGGAGGTACCGACTTCCATTCTTCCCCCCGTAAACACCACGGCGGGACTGCCCGTTGTATTCGGGACAGCCCCCGTCCATCTGACGGCTGACCCCGCGAAGAACGTCAATCGACCTGTCATTTGCTATAGCTGGAATGAGGCGGTGGCGGCGCTTGGATATTCGGAGAACTGGGACGAATACACGCTTTCCGAGGTCATGTATGCGCAGTTCAAACTTTATGGAGTCAAGCCGATCATCTTTGTCAACGTCCTTGACCCTGCAAAACACAAAGCAGAGATCAAAGACACTGACGGGCGTACGGTCACAGAAGGGCGCATCGTGCTCGATGAACCCGTCCTCATTGACTCACTCAAGGTTAAGTCCGCCCCCGCAGCAGAACCCGCAAAGAATCTTGAGGACTACACAGCGGCGTACGACGATGAAGGGCGGCTCGTTATCTCGGTTACGCCGACGGGCGCACTCAAGAACGCCGACAAACTCTATCTTGAGTACACGAAGATTGACCCGTCGAAAGTAAAGGATGCGGACATCATCGGCGGTGCAAGCAAGACAGGGACAGCGGGGCTTGAGTGGCTCGACTCTATCTATACGCTCTTTTCGCTTGTTCAGGGGATTGTCGCTGCGCCGGGGTGGTCGGACCATCCGAGCGTTGCCGCCGTCATGAAGGCGAAGGCGATGAACATCTCCGGGCTGTTCCGCTGCATCTGCCTGACCGACGTGGACACGGGCGCGGTAAAGCACTACTCCGACGTGAACGAGTGGAAGAACAAGAACAGCTATACGGGTGTGAATCAGGTCGTATGCTGGCCGTGTGTCAGGAGTGGCGACATGGTTTTCCGTATGTCCACGCACATCCTCGGCATCATCGGTGTCATGGATGCGGCAAATGCGGATGTACCGCACCAGAGTCCGTCGAACCTCTCCATGCAGGCGACGGGCATCTGCCTCAAGGACGGCACGGAGGTCGCGCTCTCACTCGATCAGGCAAATCTCCTCAATAGTCAGGGAGTCATGACTGCACTCAACTTTAGCGGCGGGTGGAAGAGCTGGGGCAACTACACGGGCGCATATCCGTCTGTCACGGATGTAAAGGACGCGTTCATCTGTGTGCGCCGTATGTTCGACTGGCAGCATCAGACCTTTATCCTGACGTACTGGCAAAAGGTGGATCAGCCGCTGACCCTGCGCCTGATCCGCACGATTGTTGACTCTGAAAAGATTCGACTCAATGGACTGGTGTCGCGTGGCTTCCTGCTCGGTGCAGATGTCATCTTCCGCGAGGAGGAGAACCCGACCACCGACCTCCTGCAGGGGATTATCCGCATTCACGTATTCATGACACCGCCCGTGCCGGCACAGTCGATTGAGGGCATTCTTGAATACGATGTCAACAACTTCAAGGCACTGTTCGCGTAAGGAAGGAGTGAGAATACATGACAATTCCAGAAGTAATCAACGATATGCGCTGCTACATCGACGGGAACGACGACTGCATCAGCGCATCCAGTATTGAGCTTGCCGATCTATCGTCCATGACCACGGACGTAAAGGGCATCGGCATCGCGGGCACGATGTCCGCGCCGATTCACGGGCATTTTGAAAGCCTTGAAGTCAAGGTAAACTGGCAGGTGCCGACAAAAACGGCGATGCGATATCATGGCGGCAAAGAAATCAAGCTGGAAGCATACTCCGACGTGCAGGGATTTGATTCCGGTGCGGAGGAATACACGCACGACCGCTATCGCGTGGTGGTGCGCGGGCGCGTCAAGAGTTATTCGGGCGGCAGCCTTGAGTCGGGCAATACATCGGGGAGCAGCACCACGATTGAGGCGCACTACTACAAGCTCGAATACGGCGGCGAGACACTCGCGGAGATCGACAAGTACGGCTACAAGGCAGTGATCGGCGGGAAAGACCTGCTGGCACAGGTCCGCAAGAATATCGGCATGAACTGAGGAGGACACGACAATGGCAGACGACAAAAAGAACGAGTTGGACATCACAGCGACGACGGAAGCGGAGAGCGTGGAAGTATACGACGCTGAACCTGTTGACGAGGCGAATGTGATCCACCTCAAGAAGCCGATGCACAGCGGCGCGACGGAGATTCATCTTGACTTCGACCGCGTGACAGGCTACATCCTCCTGAGGTGTGAGAAGGAAGCAAAGAAGGATGATCCGCTGATCAGCGTCATGGCGCTCTCACAGTCGTATCAGGCACGTGTCGCGGCAGCGGCGGCAAAGCTGAAATACGATGAGATTCTGGAACTTTCGGGCGCGGACTTCACGGCGGTCTGCCTCAAGGTGCAGAATTTTTTAATGGGATCGCGCTAGGGGACAGCCTCCGGCGCTCCGCCCTGCGCATGGCAAAATACAGCAATTCCCCCGTCGGCGTGTTCCTTGAAATGTCGACAGGGGAGTTTGGCTGTTGGATGAAAATCATGAATGCGGAGATCGAACTTGAGAATGACGCGGCAAAGAAAGCCGCACATAAAAAATAGCCGCCTTGCGGGCGGCTCTATGGAATTATGGAAGATAGCGGGCGGGCTTTTGCATCGGGACGGTGGACGCGTCGTCATTGCAGTGAACGAAATTGTAGACAGTTTCAAGAAGCGCAGAGATTGAATCCATCGTCCCCGCAACGGCATTCATAGCAAGTGTACAAAAGAGAACGCCGACAATCAGGACAAGCAAAACAAGAAGCATGACAGCTAAAAAATCCATGTTCGTTCCCTCCAATCCGTCCATACCTGAGTAATTCTTACCTTCAGCATACAGGGGAGGTGATACTTTGTCAACCGGAAAAACATTCGCACTTGCAATCGCACTCAAAGCGTCGATTGACGGCAGTATTGCGGCGGGCGTCGCAAAAGCGGCGCAGTCGATTCAGAGCGTCGCACAAACCGCGCATGCAGTCAACGCCCAAATGGAGCAGGGGACGGCAGCCCTGCGTAAATATGAGGGCGAGCTTGCAAATATCGGCGCAAAGTCCGCGCAGTTTATGACACTCAAGCGTGCCGTACAGGATGCGTCAAGCAGTCTTACCGAGGCACGCGCCCGCGCGGCGACACTCGCAGGAGAGTTCAAGGCATCACAGCAGGAGACGGCGACGCTCAAAGCACGCGTCGATCAGGCAAAGGAAAGCCTCGACCGCATGAAGGGGACACTTACCCCTGCGACGTTCAAAGCAGCAAAGGCAGAACTCAAGAGTATGACCGCCGCATACAAGGAGAGCGAGGAACGGACAAAGGCACTCGGAAGGGATTTTGAGGAGGCGAAAAATAAAGCGGCGCGGCTGAAAGACACGCTGTCAAGTCAGCAAGTTGCCCTTCAAGGTGTTCGTACGTCGCTCGCCGAGGCGGACATATCGACAAAGAATTTTGCCGAGAGCCAGCGCACCGCACAGGAAGCCTTACAGAAAACCATAGACAAGGAAAAAGCCGCGATAGCGCACCGTGAAAAAATGGCGGGTCTGCGTGAGAAAAAGCAGGGCGCAAGTGAAAAATTCAGCGCGGCAAAAGGGAACTTCATCGAGGCTACGCTTATGGCGGGTGCGATTGCCGCTCCGCTGATCGAGTCAACGCAGGAAGCAATCAAATTTGAGTCTGTTATGGCAGACGTGCGGAAGGTCGTTGACTTCGACACGCCGGAACAGTTTAAGGCAATGTCCGGGGACATCCTCAAGCTATCGACGGAGCTGCCGATGGCGGCGGAGGGCATCGCCAAGATCGTTGCGGCGGGCGGTCAGTCCGGCATTGCGCGTGAGGATCTGCTTGCATTTGCAGAGTCCGCGACGAAGATGGGTATCGCCTTTGACATCACCGCCGATCAGGCGGGCGACATGATGGCGAAATGGCGCACGGCGTTCAAGATGAATCAAGAGGAAGTCGTCGCGCTTGCGGATAAGATCAACTACCTCGGAAATACGACAGCGGCATCCGCGCCGCTCATCTCGGACGTTGTGACGCGCATCGGTCCGCTTGGTGAAGTAGGCGGCGTTGCTTCGGGCGAGATCGCCGCGCTCGGCGCGTCGATGGTCGGCGTTGGTATTCCGTCAGAAGTCGCGGCGACGGGCATCAAGAACCTCATTCTTGGCATGGCAGCGGGTGAGGGGGCGACGAAGTCACAAGCCGCCGCATTTGCCGCGCTCGGCATGACAGCCGAGGATGTGGCAAGCAGGATGCAGGTGGACGCAAAAGGCGCAATCATCGACGTGATGAAAGCACTGCAGGCGCTTGACGCAGATAAGCGAGCAGCGACACTGCAAGACCTATTCGGCAAAGAATCCATCGGAGCAATCGCGCCGCTGCTCGGCAATCTTGAGAACTTGCAGGAGAACTTTGACAAAGTCGCGGATGCGGCGCAGTATGCGGGGTCGATGGAGCAGGAGTATGCGGCGCGTAGTCAGACGACGGAAAATCAGATTCAGCTTGCAAAGAACGCACTGGACGCTACGCAAATATCCATCGGCAACGCACTCCTCCCGACCATCGGGAATTTGTTCGCGGCGGTTGCGCCCGTGCTCACGTCCTTTGGCGAGTGGGCATCGAAGAATCAGGAACTTGTTACAATCATCGCAGGAGTGGCGGCGGGGATTGCTGCTCTGATCGTGACAATCGCAGGAATGACGTTGATCGTGCAAGGCGCAGCCCTCGCTTATGCCTCTTTCCAACTTGCCGCCGAATTCGTCAAGGGGCTTCACCTTGCGACGAAAATCGCAACAGCGGCACAGTGGGCGTGGAACGCGGCGATGACAGCGAACCCCATTGGGCTGATTGTTCTTGCCATTGCGGCGGTCATCGGGGCGATTTACCTTCTCTACACCCATTTTGACGGTGTACGAGAGTATGCTGATAAAGCATGGGAGGGGATACAGGCGGCATGGTCGGCGGCGGGCGCGTTTTTCACGCAGTTGGGATCGGATATCGTAGACGCGATATCATCCGCGCTGACCACGGCAGGAGAGTTCTTCACAGGACTCGGAACAGCAATCGTTGCAGGGATACAATCGTTCATTTCAGCGGCGATTGATTTCATTATGAGGATTCCTGAGCGTGTTGCATTTGCGATTGGATTTATGGCGGGCATTATCGTGTCATTGCCAAGGCTCTATCTAAATATGGTCAGAGCGATTGGGGATTTCCTTATGCAGCTGCCGGGGTATTGTATCGCGGCAGGGGCGGCGTTCCTAGCGGCTGCTGTGGCATGGTTGTCGGCGACGTATACAAGCGTGATTACATGGATAACACAGATAGTCAACGATGCCTATACATTTCTCATGAATTTGCCCACCTACTGCATGGAGGCGGGGACGGCGTTCCTTTCAGCGGCTGCGGCCTGGCTCATAGCTGCATACACGACTGTTATCACATGGATAACGAACACCGTCAATGAGGTGTATACATATCTCATGAATCTGCCAGCACATTGCGCGGAAGCGGGGGCAGCATTCGTTGCGGCGGCTAGCGCGTGGGCAAGCGACGCGTATGATGCTGTTATGGATTGGATCGGTAAAATCCCCGATGCCGTCTCAAATACGTTGAGTGGCGCATGGGATACTCTGAAATCTGGCTTTTCGGGCGGGTTTACCGCAGGCATCAGTGTTGCGGCGAACGCTCGCGGCGGCATCTATCAAAAGGGCGCATTTCTCACGACGTTCGCCGAGGATTCGCCTGAGGCGGCGATCCCCATTGACGGAAGTGCACGGGCGGCGAGCCTGTGGAAGCAGACGGGCGAGATGATGGGGCTATTGCCGAAAGGAACGGCAGAGATCATACCGCAGACAACGGAGATGCAAGAGCGTACGGCAAAGGCGCAGCCGCCGATGCTGACGCTTGTGCCGCCGATCACCCGAACCATACAGAATGCCGTGCCTCAGTTGGAGGCATCCGTACCAATCATGCAGATGCAAGCACCAACACCGATGCAGAGCCCGACCATTGCGGCAATGCCGCCGCCGAGCGGGGGAGTAAGCATCACATTCAATCCGACAATCCACATTGACGGAGCGGCGGATGCGGGCGTTGTGGAGCAGCTGCGCGCGGAGCTTGAGCGACAGAAGAAGGAACTTATCGCTATGCTCCCAACACTCCTCAAGAGACAGGACGCGCATGAGAGGAGGCTTTCCTATGCCTGATACCTACACAAGCATACAGGGCGACACGTGGGACATGATTGCCTACAAGGTGTACGGCAAGGAATCCGCGATGGTGCAGCTGATTGAAGCAAACAATGACCTCGTCCACATCGCCATATTCCCGGCGGGCGTACAGGTCACTTGTCCGACCATTGCGCCGGAAGCCTCACACATCCTGCCGCCGTGGAGGAGGTAGACGATGGCAGAGTATAAGAATCCACTGGATGAGTGGCTGAAAGAACTGCCGAGCGGATCGGAACTCTCACGCCGTGCATGGCTTGAAATCAAGTACACACCGGCGGGTGAAACGGAGGGAAAGGACATCTCCGAGGATGTGAGCAAATACCTCATCTCCATGGACTACACAGACAACCTATCCGATGCGGCGGACGATGTAACGATCACGCTCGAGGATCGGGCGCAGCTTTGGATGGAGGATTGGTTTCCCGAGGGTGAGGGCAATATGCTCGACATTACCATCCACACCTATAACCGCATCACATTGAAGGACGGCGAGACAGTTTTTCACGCGGGGAAATTCGAGATTGACGAAGTGGAGATTGTCGGCTTCCCCTCCACCATGCAGATCAAGGGCGTGTCGGTCGTCGGTGCGTCCACTCTGCGCGGCACACGGCGTAATCAGACGTGGGAGGAGATATCCGTCTGGAAATGCGCCGCCGATATCTGCGAACGAAACAATCTTTCGCTGATTTGGGACTGCGCGGAGAATCCGAACCTTGACCATGTGGAGCAGGCGGATGAATCAGACTTGGCGTTTCTGCTGAAAATCTGCAAAGACAACGGCATGAGTCTCAAGATCATGGCGGAGCAGATCGCCATTTTCGATGATGAGAAATACGAGGCGCAGGAGCCGATCATCACCGTCTATAAGCCCGGCGTAAAAGCAGAACTCGACGATAAGACAATGCCGCTGCGGTGGCTTACATCCTACACGATGCGTGCTAAGACGCGCGACACCTACGGGAGTTGTCACGTCAAGTACCAGAAAGGCAAGAAAAAAGAGGTCATCGAAGGCGCGTTCACCATCCCCGGAAAGGAGAAAGGGCGCGTTCTTTTTGTGCGTGAACAGGTGGAGGACACTGCCGAAGCCGAGCGCCTCGCAAAGAAAAAGCTGCGCGAGGCGAACAAGGAGGAAGTGACGGGCAGTTTTGCGACCATCGGGAATACGAATTTCGCGGCGGGGACGACGCTCCTGCTCAAGAATTTTGGAAAGTTTGACGGGAAGTATCTTGTAACGAAAGTTTCGCACAGCATCACAACGTCCTACACAACGAGCGTTGATATAAGGAGGTGTCTGGATGGCTACTGATACGGGCGGCGTGGCACTATCAGAGTGCATTTTCATTGGTCAGGTGTCATCCTATGGCAGCACGCCGGGGACGGTTATCGTACGCCGTCCCGACAAGGATGACCGTACGACTGCCGAACTCGCCGTTATGAGCCGGTGCACGAAGGACACTAAGGATTATTGGATGCCTGCGATTGACGAGCAAGTCCTATGTGTTCTTTTGCCAAATACGTCAGGGAAAGGTCCCGGCGCGGGATTCGTTATCGGTGCATTTTATAGCGAGGCTGATCCACCCGTCGAGAGAGATCCGAATGTGCGTAGCATCCACTACAAGGACGGAAGTTATATCAAAAACAATAACGGAGCGATAGAGATTCATGCGTCAAAGTCACTGAAACTCACCGCACCGCGCATTGATCTGAATTAGGAGGAATAGAAATGCCAGCAGCAACAAGACAGGGAGACAACGACACAGGCCATGATGCGTGCCCGCCGCGCGGACTCGCATCCCACAGTGGCGATGTATACATCAACGGGAAGGGAGCGGGGCGCGTTGGTGACAGCTATCCGGCGCACGGATGCCCTGTACATCCGCCGCACAGCGGCAACATCGCCGCTGGAAGTGGAACAGTATACATCAACGGACGTGCAGCGGGGCGCATCGGCGACACTGTGTCATGCGGCGGGAGCGTCGCCATAGGGAGCGGAAACGTATTCATCGGCGGCTGAAACGGCGACAGCGGGAGGAGGTGACAGTTCGTGTATATCGGCTACATGGGCGATATTATCTTTGTTGTGTCGCCGAACTATATGCTTACACCGATGGATTATGAGCGGGAAAGTACGGGACGTTGGACGGAGCATGACCTGCTCATGCGTAAGCCCGTCAGCCAATTTGGAGGGCCGGGGCTTGAGAAGCTGACATTCAGCATCATCCTTGACGCAGCGCATAATATTGATGTCGCAAAACAACTTGAAAAGCTGCGCACAATGCGCGATACGGGCGCGGTATTTCCTCTCATCATCGGGGGAAAGCCCGTTTCGCAGTGCTATTGGCGGCTGGACAGCATTAAGGAGGCGGGGCATTACTGGACGGCGGACGGTCGGCTGCTCCAATGTACGCCATCGCTCACCCTCACAGAATACGATGACAGCAACTATGTCGAAGAGAAGAGCATCATAAACAAATACGGGAAAGCGTACAACATTGCGCGTTCCGTTTTCGGAGGGCCGTGATATGACATACGAAATAAGCGGCGGGGAAACGCCGCCGCTCAATCTTGCCCCTGCGACCCTCGCCGAGGAAGTCCTGCAAAACGTCCGCATGCTTATCTCCACGGTCAAATATTCCGTACCGATGGATCGTGAGTTTGGCATTGATGGTGCAGTCATCGACCGCCCCGTCAACGTCGCAAAGGCGCACCTCTCAAACGAGATATTCCGCGCGGTGCGCCGCTATGAGCCGCGCGCGATTATTGAGTCCATCGATTTTGACGGCAATGAGAGCGGACAGCTGACACCGAGGATAAAGGTACGAATCAATGAATGATACAGGGAGGTGAAGCCATGGGACTCAAGAACTTGGAGAACCTGAAGTTTGTGGATGCCAATCCGGAGGAGATGGAGATTCACATCTTGGAGATCGTGGAGGGACTGCTTGAGCGGAAACTTGCACGAGCCGATCCCCTACGACTATTCCTACTCGGGCTTGAAGCGGCAATGATTCAGCAGCGCCTTTTGTTTGATCAAATGGCAAAGATGAATCTGCTCGCGTGCGCAAGGGGCAGCTATCTCGACCATATCGGTGCGCTTGTCGGAACGGAGCGGCTGCCCGCCGCTCCTGCCACGGCAACTATGAAACTCATACTTTCAGCGGCACGGGAGCAGGCCGTCATCATTCCAAAGGGGGCGCGAATCACAGCAGGAGATAACATCTATTTCGCACTCAATGAGAATGCCATCATCCCGGCGGGCGAGTTGTACGTCACGGCATCGGCAACTTGCACCGAAAACGGGGAGCGGGGAAATGGATATTTACCGGGAGAGATCAGCAGAATCGTTGATCCTGTGCCTTTTCTCATGTCGGCAACGAACACGAACAAGACCGAAGGTGGCGCCGATGTAGAGGATGATGATGCCTATCGCGAGCGTATTCACGAAGCTCCGGAGAAATTTTCTACGGCGGGGCCGACGCTCGCATACGAGTACCACGCAAAGGCGGCATCCGCGCTCATCGCGGATGTGTATCCGGACAGTCCCGCGCCGGGAGAAGTCGTTGTATATCCGCTCCTCAAGGGAGGTGTTATCCCGGGCGAGGAAGTTTTGACGCTTGTACGCGAGAAACTAAATGACCGCAGAATCCGCCCTTTGACGGACAAGGTGAGCGTAAAAGCACCAGAGAGCGTCAAGTATGACGTGGATGCCGTCTACTACATCGACCGCAGTAATGCGACGGAAGCGTCAGCGATACAGTCCCGCGCGGAAAACGTCGTACAGGAATTTGTCGCATGGCAGAAAGAGAAGCTCGGACGGGACATCAACCCGACCGAGCTTTATTATCGCCTGCGTGCGGCGGGCGTGAAGCGTGCGGAGATCATATCGCCTGTATTTACCGCGACCAATCGAAAGCAAGTGGCAGTTGCGGGGAACGTCAAAGTAACATTCGGAGGATTGGAGGATGAGTAAAGACCTACAGAGTACATCGCTCCTTGACATCCTGCCATCGAATCTTCTCGCCGATAAACAGATTCATGCGGCGGCACGGGCGCTCGATGATGAACTGCAAAAAATCACGGTGGCGACAAGGAATGCCCTACTCCTGCCGCGCCTTGACGAACTCTCGGAGGAGGTCATCGACCTTCTCGCATGGCAGTGGCACGTCGATTTCTATGAGCCGTCTATGAGCATTGAGACGAAGCGTCAGCTCGTGCGTGAGTCTATCGCATGGCATCGTATCAAAGGAACGAAAGCCGCTGTTGAAAAGATGACACAGACCGTTTTCAAAGGCGGCGTTATCACAGAATGGTTCGAGTATGGCGGTGAGCCATATCATTTTCGGATTGATGTTTTGAACGCACCAAACATGACGGAGGAGAACAGGGAGCGTCTGCTTGCAGTTGTCAACGCCTCAAAAAATACGAGGTCATGGCTGGACGAACTCAGATTTCAACGGGAAACGCGGAATATTGTGTACTTTGGTGAAGCCGCAAGCATCCACACGACCTATGAGATACGCCCGGCAGAGATTTCAGACGCGCAGACAAATGCGCGGCAGTATATCGGCACAGCAGTCTCCACACACACAGCATACGAGGTATACCCTGACACCGTGCAGAATGCGGCGATAGATAGCACACACTATGCGGGCGGTATTGGCAGTATCTACAAGAG
>ERZ772967.777-NODE-777-length-23680-cov-4.479746_pt1 | contig 23680 bp, 26 predicted proteins | sample MGYA00511677_ERZ772967 | MGnify/ENA primary metagenome ERZ772967 (study PRJEB29015, sample SAMEA2737931) | human oral metagenome | biome: human oral; feature: human-associated habitat; material: dental | place: China | collected 2146 ...
TGTCCAGCGTGTGATCTGGTTCTCATTGTACCAGGTGCGAATCGTGAGAGAGACGGCAGGCCGGAGGCCGAGACGCTCGTTGTTCCAACGGGTGACGATGGCGCCGGCGTATCCTGTGGCAAGTGTGGAAACGAGCGCATTGCGCCCGTCGGTAATGATTTCGATGGGGGCGGCTTCCCCGCGTGAGAGGCGTCTCTCGAAGTCTGAGGGGATCACGATGGCCATGCGGATGGACTCGGCGTCAACGAGGGCTTCGATGTCCGAAGGGACGGCAAGCACAGCGACCCGTGAGAAGGCGGGTGAGCCGTCGAAATGTGCGATCAGGCTGCGCGATGCCTCGCTTTTCGAGGCGTCGACGACGGCATAGGGAACGGAATCGAGATTGTAGTTGGCGACGTAACCGAAGAGAAATCCTTGGATGAGCACGGGCATGACCAGGGCAAGACGCATCCTGGGATCTTTCAGCATGGAAAGCAGCTCTTTCTGTCCGAGATAGTATATGGGGGCAAAAAAGCGCAGGAGCTTCTGCAGGGCAGTCATTCCCCCACCTTCTTTCGCGTCAGGCGGAAGGCCGTGCCGATGAAAAATGCGGCGAAGCCGAGAAGGACAGCCGAATTTTTCAGGACAAACGGCCAGTAGTTCCCTGTGAGCAGAAGGGATTTTAGAAGCTGCAGAAAATAGGGCATGGGAAGGAGCGTGCTCACGAGACGTATGACGAGTGGTGCGCTTTGCAGATCGAAGAGGAAGCCCGAGAGCATGACGGTGGGAAGAAAACTCAAGAGGAGCGCCATCTGGCAGGCGAGAAACTGATTTTTTGTCAGAGCTGAAATCACGAGTCCCAAGCCGAGCGCCATGGCGAGGTAGAGCATGGCCGTGCCGAGGATCAGCACGAGGGAACCGCGCATGGGAAGATCGTAGAGCAGATGGCCGACGATGAGGCAGAGAACCATGCCTGTCATGGCGATGACGAAGTAGGGAATCATTTTGGAAAGCACGAGTTCAATGCTTTGCACGGGCGTGACAAAAAGTGCCTCGAATGTGCCGCGCTCCCACTCGCGTGCCATGACGACTGCTGTGAGGAATACGCCGACGATGGTCAGAACGAGCATCAGGAGACCGGGCACGAAAAACCATGTGCTTGTGTTGGCGTCGTTGAACCAAACGCGGTTGATGATTTCTGCGTGCCCGACCGGCCGGTTTTTCAGGCTGTTTTTCAGCGCCTGTTGCAGGATGATTCCCTCGAAATAGCCTTGTGCCGACATGGCGGTCGTAGCCTCGACGCCGTTCAGCAGGAGTTCCAGGCGGGCGGTGCCGCGATAGAGGTTTTCACTGAAGTCGGACGGCACGATGAGAATGGCGTCGGCTTCGTGGCGGCGCATCATCTCTTCTGCTTCGGCGCGTGCATGGAGGTAGGTGGGAGCGAAATAGTCGCTTCCATCGAGAAAGCGCAGGGTTTCGCGCGCTGTGGGGGAGCTGTCTTCCAAGACGACGGCGACAGCTACGTTTTTTACATCGAGGGAAAGGCCGTAGCCGATGATGAGGATGAGGACGAGCGGCAGCACGATGCCGAGCAGGATGCTGCCGCGATCGCGCAGAAGCTGGTGGAATTCCTTGCGTGTGAGAGCCGCAAGACGCCGGAAAAAGGCGAAGTGATTCATGTTGGCTCCTCCCTTCAGGCGCGTGCTTTTTCCACAATGCGGATGAAGATCTCGTTCATGTCAGCCTCGGGCATGGAGAGTTCAGCGCGTATTTCGGCCGTACTGCCCAGGATGAGCGGGCGGCCTTGATCCTGTATCATGATGCGGTCACAGTATTCGGCTTCTTCCATGAAGTGCGTCGTGATGATGACGGTCGTGCCCGAAGCTGCAAGAAGAGAAATCTTTTGCCAGAAGAGGCGGCGTGCGAGAGGATCGATGCCGCTCGTCGGCTCGTCCAGAAAGAGGATGCGCGGCCGGTGGATGAGTGCGGCCGCCATCGAAAGCCGTTCTTTATAGCCGCCGGGGAGAGCGCCTGCACGGTTGTCGCGGCGTTCCGCCAGTTGGAATTCCTCGAGCACTTCTTCGATGCGCTGTTGCAGCTCTTTGCGGCCAAGTCCGTAAACACCGCCGAAAAAGCGCAGGTTTTCAAAGACCGTGAGGCTCTCGTAGAGCGAGAATTTTTGTGCGACATCCCCGATCTGGGCGCGCGCCTCGGTGCGGGCTTTCGCGAGATCGACCCCGGCGACGCGCAGGAAGCCGGAAGTCGCGGGCAAAAGGCCGCAAAGCATGCGGAAGGTTGTGGTCTTTCCCGCTCCGTTCGGTCCCAGGAGGCCGAAGACCTCCCCTTCATGCACTTGAAAGGAAGTATGGGCGACAGCTGTGAAATCGCCGAATTTTTTTACGAGATCATGCACCTCGATGATAACGGGGCCTTTTTGGGGGGAAATGCCGCTTTGCAGCGCTTTGCCGATCGCTTCCGCCTTTACGAGGGAAGGAGGCTGCTGCGCGCCTTTTCCCAGGAGCAGCATGAAGGCGTCTTCAAGACGTTCCCTGACGGGCTTGGACGTGAGGCCGAGTTCTTCAAAAAGGCGGATGTCGGCGGGATCTTTTTCGGTCGTGAAATACACGTGCTTTCCCACAGGCGAGGCATCGGCAATGGCGTCTTCGGCGAGCAGACGGCTTTGCAGCAGACGCGTCGGCATACCGTCGGGAGGGCGGACGGCAAAGCAGCGCCCGTGCGCGAGACGGCACAGTTCCTCAGGCGTGCCTTCGGCAAGGAGGCGGCCGTGGTCGAGGACGCAGACTTTTTCACAGAGGGCGGCTTCTTCCAGATAGGCTGTGCTGACGAAGACAGTCAAGCCGCCGGCCTTTGTTTCTTCCTGAAGGATTTCCCATAGTTCGCGCCTTGAGAGCGGGTCGACGCCGACGGTCGGCTCGTCGAGCAGGAGGAGGTCGGGGGTGCGCACGAGGGTGCAGGCGAGGCCGAGCTTTTGCTTCATGCCGCCCGAAAGCTTTCCGGCAAGCCGCTTTGTAAAAGGGGCAAGCCCCGTCATGTGCAGCAGGCGCTCGAAGTGGGCGGGGCGTGCGGCGGCAGGGATATCGTGCAGATCGGCATAGAGGCGCATGTTTTCCTCGACGCTCAAATCTTCGTAAAGACCGAATTTCTGCGGCATGTAGCTTAAAAGGCTCTGTACCTCCTGCGCCTCTTTTGCGACATCACGTCCAAGCACGAAGAGTTCGCCGCTCGTTTTTGTCATCAGGCCGGCAAGGAGGCGCATCAATGTCGTTTTGCCGGCGCCGTCCGGCCCGACGAGTGCTGTGAGCCGACCGCGGGGGATGCTGAGGTTGATGTCGTCGAGTGCGGTGACGAGAGGTCCTTTGGAGGGCGAGAAGACTTTGCGGAGGTTCTTTGCTTCGACGGCAGTTTCTGTGCTGTGTGCACCGGCACGGGCGATGCTTGCTGCAAGGTCTTTGGTCGGTGTGCTTTCCGGGATGCTCATAAGTCGACCTGTACGGTTGCGGGCATACCGAGCCGCAGAATATTGTCGGGATCTTCGGCCAGGATGCGCACCTCATATACGAGCGATGGGCGCAGTTCCTCGGTCTGTACCATTTTCGGCGTGAATTCCGCTGTGTTGGCAATGTAGCCAACCTGACCCGCCAGCGGGCGATCGGGGGCGCTGTCAATCGTGACGCGTGCGGTCTGTCCTTCGTGGATGCGCCCGAGATCGGTTTCCGTTACATAGACGCGGACCCATTTGCGCTCAAGGAGCGAGAGCTTGAAGACGGGAGCGGCAGGCGAGGCCATGTCCCCGACTTCCAGCAGGCGCGTGCGAATGACGCCGGGGGATGGGGCGCAAAGCTCGTACTGCGAGAGGAGATATTCAAGGCGTGCCTCTTCATCATGGATTGCCTGCAGGGAAGCTTCGGCCTGTGCGATATCTTCGCTGCGGGGACCGGCGGCGGCTTCCGCGAAAGCGGCTTCAGCCGCTGCTGTCCTTGCTGCCGCAGAAGCCGCAGCGGCGCGTGCGTTGTCGAGTTCTTGCAGGCTGATGCCCTCGCTTGTCGCATAGATTTGCTGCATTCGCTCGTAAACGCCTGCTGCATTGGCAGATGCGGCGCGTGCAGCCTTGACGTTTTCTTCGGCCTGTCGGAGTTCTTCCCGACGTGTGCCGTTATGCAGGCGGTCGACGACAGCTTGCTGTGCTGCGGCTTGGGAGCGTGTTTTTTGCAGGTTGAGCCTGATTTCCGCGGAATCAAGGCGGGCGAGAGGCTGTCCGGCTTCTACAGCGTCGCCTTCCTGTACAAGGATTTCCGCAATGCGGTCATTCTGCCGAAAGGCGAGCGTGACTTCACGGATATCGACATTGCCAGAGAGAACGAGGTGTTTTGCAGCCTCTTGCCGCAAGGTTTCCTGATGCGCATGATAAAGATAGGCGGCGCCTCCCGCTGTGAGCAGGACGAGCAGAAACAACAAAGCTTTTGCCCGTGTTTTCATAAGGATTGCCCCCTTTGCCTGCGAGATCGTTATGTTGTTGATGGTTTCATGATAGCAGATGAAGTTGATGGATGCAACTTATATGTCGCTGAATGAAATGTCCGCCGTCCGCTGAAAAACAGCCAGTTTTTCCTTGCTTTGCGCCGCAAAAGTTCGTACAATGATACACAGGCAAAGATAGAAGAGAATGATATTCCCATAGAGAATGGTCGAGTGAAGGAGCAGTGAAGAGATGAAGGGACAAAAACTGGCGGGTGTTTTGGCGGCGATCTTTGTTTTGGCAGGAGTGGCGTTCGGCACAGCAGGGGCAGAGGCGGCGGAAGCCCCGCCGCGCACGCGCAATCCGGGCTATATCTGGCGCATTGACGCCGACGATGTGCCGGGGCTGCCGCGCAATTTCCGCACGATGGACGGAGAGTTCCGCGCCGCGTACAAGGCGGATATGGATGCTTCCTATATACCGACGCGTGAGGGGCTGGATCGTCTGCATGCTTCGGGCAGCGGGGAGTTTTCCGCGAGCGGGCTGCGGGCTTTGCTGGAAGCGCTTGCCCTGAAAACGCAGGATCCAATCTGCATCGTCGATCTGCGTGAGGAGTCGCACGGATTCTTCAACGGCACGGCGGTCAGCTGGTACGGCGAGCGCGATTGGGGCAATGTGGGGCTGACGCATGAGGAAGCGCTTGCCGATGAGGAAGGGCGCATTCATGGGGCAGAAGGACAGATGACGGTGGTTGCACACCTTGGCGGAGAGAAGAATCCTCTGGATGAGCACGAGATTTTTGTAGAGGAGGCGCAGACGGAGAAGGAGCTTGTCGAGGCCGCGGGGCTTCAGTATAAGCGCATTACAGCGACGGACCATATATGGCCGGCACCCGCTGCGGTCGATGACTTCGTGCGCTTTTACAAGTCGCTGCCGGAAAATGTCTGGCTGCACTTCCACTGCCAGGCGGGCGAGGGCCGCACGACGGAATTCCTTGCAATGTACGACATTCTGCGCAACCCGGACGTACCGCTCAAGGACATCCTCTACCGCCAATGCTTGTTGGGCGGCAGCTACGTAGCGCATGTGGAACCTGCGGGGTCGACGTATTGGAAGGTGCCGTACTATCTGGAAAAAGCGCGCCATATCTCGCTGTTCCAACAGTATGTGCGGGAAAACAAGGAGACGGGCTTTGCCGTCTCATGGTCGGATTGGCTGACGGCACACGCGAAAGAAAGCGCTGCGGGGGAATAAGTTTTGAAAAGGGGATTGACGACGCAAAAAGTTCGATGTACTATATGCTTTATAGAATTACAGAAGGATGATTGCGGCTGCGGATGGAGATTCCTCTTGACGAAGCAAATGTCTTTTTGCTGATTCGGAATAGGCGCCTTTTGCTTGCGGCACGGACAGAGGAGGATTCATCATGGAGAAAAAAAATATGGACTGGGGAAATCTGGACTTTTCCTATCATGTAACGGATCAGCGTTATGTTGCCAATTATAAAAACGGTGTATGGGATGAGGGCGGTCTTACAAGTGACGATAAGATCGTCTTGAGTGAAGACGCAGGTGTTCTGCAGTATTCGCAGTCGGTCTTTGAAGGGCTCAAGGCGTATACGACGGAGGACGGCAGGACGGTTTGCTTCCGTCCCGACCTCAATGCGCACCGCATGTACGAATCGGCGCAGTACCTGGAGATGCCGCCTTTTCCAGAAGAGCGCTTCCTCGATGCCGTGCGTCAGGTCGTCAAGGCGAATGAGGCTTGGGTGCCGCCTTACGGCAGCGGCGCGACGCTCTACATCCGTCCCTATATGTTCGGCTCAAGCCCCGTCATCGGCGTTGCACCGGCAGACGAGTATCAGTTCCGCATTTTCGTCACGCCCGTCGGCCCGTACTTCAAGGGCGGAGCAAAGCCCATTACGGTCAAGGTCAGCGACTTCGACCGCGCCGCGCCGCACGGCACGGGTCATATCAAGGCGGGGCTCAACTACGCGATGAGCCTGCACGCCATCATGACGGCGCACCGCGAGGGCTTTGCCGAGAACATCTACCTCGATGCGGCGACGCGCACGAAGGTCGAGGAGACGGGCGGCGCGAACATCATCTTCGTCGATGCGGACGGCAATCTCGTCGTGCCGAAGTCGCCGAGCATCCTGCCGTCGATTACGCGCCGCTCCATCACCTATGTCGCCGAGCATTATCTCGGTCTCAAGGTGGATGAACGCGAGGTACTGTTCTCTGAAGTGCCGAACTTCAAGGAATGCGGCCTCTGCGGCACGGCGGCCGTCATCTCGCCCGTCGGCAAGATCAACGACCACGGCAGGGAGATCTGCTTTGCGAGCGGCATGGAGAAGATGGGGCCCATCACTCAGAAACTCTACGACACCTTGACGGGCATTCAGATGGGTCATATCGAAGCGCCCGAGGGTTGGATTTACGAGATCAAATAAGCCTTGTGCGAGGGGCGTATACGAGAAGCCGGGCGGGAATCTTCCCCGTCCGGCTTCTTTGCAGGAAGGGGGAGAGCCATGATTTTGAATACGGGAAGCCGCACGGACATCCCTGCCTTTTATGCCGAGTGGTTCGTGCGGCGCCTGCGCGAAGGATTCGTCATGGCGCGAAGCCCCTATGATCCGCAGCGCATCACGCGCTATGTTCTCGATCCCGCCGTCGTTGATCTCATCGTTTTCTGCACGAAGAATCCCGCGCCGCTTCTCGCGTACAGGGACGCACTCGCATCCTTTCGCCAGTTCTGGGGCGTGACGATCACGCCCTACGGAAAGGATGTCGAACCGGAGACGCCGCCCGTCGAGGCGGCGATCGAGAGCCTTGCCGCCTTGTCGCGCATTGTTGGCAGACGTGCCGTGCATTGGCGCTATGATCCCGTATTCATTACAGAGAAGTACACGCTCGACTTTCACAGGCGGGCGTTTCGCCGCATGGCAGAGAAACTGTCGGGAACGACAGAGAACTGTGTCGTGAGCTTCGTCGATCTCTATAAGAAGACGCAGCGCAATTTTCCCTCTTTGCGCGAGGTCAGCGCAGAAGAGCATCTCGCGCTCGGCAAGACGTTCGCGGCAGTTGGGCGGGAGTTCGGCATCAAGGTGCGCACCTGCCTCGAAGGAGACGATCTCGCGCCCTTCGGCATCGACACGCAGGGTTGCATGACGCAGGCTGTCCTCGAAGAAGCCGTCGGCTGCCGCTTCCATATTCCGCGGACGTCGGCGGCGAGAAAGGGCTGTGCGTGCCTCCTCGGCAACGATATTGGCGTTTACAATACCTGCGCCCACTTCTGCCGCTACTGCTATGCAAACGCGAGCGTCGCCGCCGTCAGAAAGAACCGCACCCGCCACGACCCCGACTCGCCGCTTCTCGTCGGATATGTGGAGCCGGGCGACATCGTGCAGGACGCAAGGCAGGTTTCGTATGTGGCGAAGAATGAGCAGCTGGGATTGTTCGAGTAAGCGATGTGCAGAAAATGTACATCACTTTTAATATAATCATAATATAAAAACACGAACAGGAGATTTGTAAAGAGCTCTGTGATATAACGAAAAGAAAGTGTTTTGCAAGTCGATCTCGTATAGAAGACATGGAGGTTTTGTTCATGGTAACCAGGATACATCTGAAAACTGACTGCGCAAATCGCAAAGAACTTGTAGATTTTTGCCTCGGATATGATGAAAAGTATTTGGTAATAGGCTGGAGCTATATTTATGAAGAAAATCAGATACAAGATTATAACTCGTATTATGAAACAGTAAAGAAAGAAGTAAAGAACGATGGGAAAAGATTGAATCCTGCATTGAATGTCTTTCGCGAAACAAAAGAAGACGATCTCTTTTGGACGAGGGATCTAGATGGCGTTTATTGGATTTGCAGAGCCAAAGGGGAAGCAGAGCCTTATTATGACGCTGATCAGGACATAGGCGCACGCATTGCCGTAGAGGCTTATGCGGTGGGGATTGAAGTCCCCGGTCAAATTAAAGCGTCTTTTAATAGACCCAGAGGTGGAATTACAGAACGTATTGATGATAAAAGCATTGTTGAATATTCAAAGCACATCTACAATATTAAAGCGGGAAAGGACGTTTTTGATGTGCAGAAATCCGAGACATTTCAATGCAATATCTTGGATAATTTGCCGGATTTTGAATTGGAAGAACTAGTCATTTCGTATATTCAGCTGAAGGAAAACTATTATGTTCTGTCCAATTCGATTGCGAATAAATCCACCACAATAAAGATTGAATGCGAGTTTATTTCGCGGGATGTCAATGACATCAGAAAAGCTGTCGTGCAGGTCAAGGGAGGGAAGGCATCGATCGATGCAATGGACTACGCAGAATATGTGAAAAATAAGTATGTGGTTTATCTTTATGCTCCCAAGATTGAGAAGTTGAAGGAATCTGGCTGCACGGAAATCAGCAGAAGAGAGTTGGAGACGTTCTATAAAGATTTTAAGACTCTTTTGCCGGAATCTATCACTTGCTGGGAAGATCTGTTTAAGTAATCGCCAATAAATTGAAGTCCATCAGATTGACCATTGATCAAAGAAACGAACCAAGTGCATAGGGAGAGATCGATATCGTTTTGGAGTTTGTTTATAATTTGACAGGATGATCCGAGGGAGAGGAAAACGGCAAAGAAGAGCAAAGGAATTGTCTTTTCCCGTATTCTTCTGCTATAATGATACAGGCACTTCTGGAAGGAGGCAGCTTTTGGAGATTGCATATTTATTGAACAGCGGCTTTGCCGTGCGGCTTTCGCGCACTTTGCTCGTCTTTGATGACTACCTCGACCCCGCGCAGGCGGTTGAGAGCCTCTTGACGGGGGCGGAGCGCGTGTATTTCTTTGTGTCGCACGCGCATTTTGATCACTTCGACGCGCATATTCTCGACTATGCGCCCTCGGTTACGCGCTACGTCATGGCGGCGGAGATTCGGCGCACGAAGCGCGGCAAGCGGTTTCCCGAGGAAAAAACGGTGTATCTTGAAAACTACAGCCACTATGAGGAAGAGGGGCTTCGCGTCGATACGTTTGACTCGACGGACACGGGCACGTCGTTTCTCGTGGAGGTCGAGGGCAGGCGCATCTTCCATGCGGGGGACTTTAACTGGTGGCATTGGAAGGGCGATACGGAGGAGAACAACAAGTTTGCACGAAACGGCTTCATGAAGCAGATGAAGAAGCTTGACGGACTGACTGCCGACATCGCATTCTTCCCTGTCGATGGGCGGCTTGAGGAGTTCGCCGACATCGGCGCGAAGGAGTTTTGTGCGCGCACGAACATCAAGGCGCTCGTGACGATGCACAGCGTCGGCTATCCGGCATGGCATCCGGCGGCGGACTTCTTCGCTGAAGGGCGTGCCGTGCCGTATTGGACGCCGCTCGAAGCGGGGGAGAGGCGGCGCTGGACGGCGGAAGGAGGATTCACACGATGAAGAAGGCTCTCGTTTTTTTGCTGGCGACGTTCGTCCTCTTTACGACGGGCTGCTCGGCGGCAGGCATGAATGACAAGGATAAAGGAGCGAAAAAAATGACAAATCCCATTGCAGTTTTTGAGACGAATCATGGCACGTTTGAAATCGAGCTTTTCGAGGACAAGGCGCCGATCACCGTGAAGAATTTCATCGACCTTGCGGAGAAGGGCTTCTACGACGGACTGATCTTCCACCGCGTGATCGACGGCTTCATGATCCAGGGCGGCGATCCGAACGGCATGGGCACGGGCGGTCCCGGCTACACGATTCCTGATGAGTTCCATAAGGATCTGAAGCATGACAGCGAGGGCGTGCTGTCGATGGCGAACGCAGGGCCGAATACGGGCGGCTCGCAGTTCTTCATCACGCTCGCGGCGACGCCGTGGCTCGACGGACATCATTCGGTCTTTGGCAAGGTCGTCAAGGGCATGGATGTCGTGCGCGAGATCGGCAAGGTTGACACGGATTTCCAAGACAAGCCGCTCGCGAAGGTCGTCATGGAAAAGGTCACGATTCGCCGTGAGGAAAAAGAGTGAGGTGAAGGCGTTCACTTACATCCTCGTCTGTGCAGACGGTACGCTCTACACGGGATGGACGAACGACTTGGAGAAGCGCCTTGCCGCGCACAATGCGGGCAGGGGCGCGAAGTATACGAGGAGCCGCCGTCCCGTGCGGCTCTTTTACTATGAGGAGTTCGCGGAAAAGTGCGAGGCGCAGCGCCGCGAGTGCGAGATCAAGCGACTGCCGCGTGAAAAGAAGATCGCGCTTGCCGCGCATTTGACGCAGGCGGGGCTTGGCGTCGCGCTTTCGGCTGAAGCGGGGATTTGACAAGGCGCGGCTTGCTACCTATAATGATAGGATATACGGGGCAGTATCAGACGGCACTTCTTTTTGCAGGGCGGCCGGGCGCGGAGCGTGCTTGGCGAGCCTGTTCGCGGAGGAGTGCCAAGTGCCGGGAAAAGGGGAATTTTGATGGCAGAAAAGCGTGTAATGCTGACGGAAGAGGGCTACAAAAAGCTGCAGGAGAAGCTCGACTATTTGAAGAGCGTGCGGCGCATCGAGGTATCGGAGCGACTCAAGGCGGCGATCGCGCTCGGCGATCTCTCGGAAAACTCGGAGTACGACGACGCGAAGAACGAGCAGGCGTTCCTTGAGGGCGAGATCCTCGATCTTGAGGCGAAGATAAGAAACAGCGACATCATCCAGGGCGGCGCATCTTCCGACACCGTGCAGATGGGAAGCACCGTCGTCGTCAAGGATGTCGAGTTCGATGAGCAGGAGACGTATACGCTCGTCGGCTCGGCAGAGGCAGATCCGACGGAGTTCAAGATCTCGAACGAGTCGCCCGTGGGCGCAGCAATCATCGGCAAGAAGGTCGGCGACCGCGTTGACGTTCATGCGCCGGCCGGAATCATTCAGTACGAGGTCGTAGAAATCAAGTAAGCAAGCGATATATGAGTGAGGAGAGGAAATATTGGCTGAGAACAAGCAGCAGGACGCGGTGCAGAAGGAAGATTTGAACGATCTCATGCGCGTGCGCCGCGAGAAGATGGAGAAGTTCCGCGAGATGGGCGTTGCGCCCTTTGGGCATCGCTACGAGGTCACGCGCCATGCGGACGAACTGCTCGCGGAATTCGCCTCGCTCGGCGAGGAGGCGGAGAGCGAGACGGAGGTCAGCATCGCCGGGCGTCTGATGGCGATCCGCGGTCATGGCAAGGCGAGTTTCGCCGTGCTCATGGATCTTTCGGGCAAGATTCAGATCTATTTCAAGCTCGACGTTCTGGGCGAGGAAAAGTACAAGGAGTTTAAGCTCTTGGACATCGGCGACATCATCGGCGTCCGAGGCGTCGTCTTCCGCACGCGGCGCGGCGAGCTCACGGTGCGCGTCGACGACTTCACGCTGCTTTCGAAGTCGCTGCGCCCGCTTCCCGAAAAGTTTCACGGGCTGAAGGATGTGGAAATGCGCTACCGCCAGCGCTATGTCGATCTCATCATGAATCCCGAGGTCAAGGACACGTTCATCGCGCGCACGAAGATCATCCAGTCGATCCGCCGCTACCTCGACGAGCGCGGCTTCCTTGAAGTGGAGACGCCTGTGATGTCGACGATTGCGGGCGGCGCGGCGGCGCGTCCCTTTGTGACGTATCACAACGCGCTCGACATGAAGCTCTACTTGCGCATTGCGACGGAGCTGAACCTCAAGAGGCTCATCGTCGGCGGCTTGGAGCGTGTCTACGAGATCGGGCGGATCTTCCGCAATGAGGGCATCGACGTGCGCCACAACCCTGAGTTCACATCCATTGAGATTTATCAGGCGTATGCCGACTATAACGATCTCATGGACGTGACGGAGGGGATATGCTGCCAGGCCGCGAAGGACGTGCTCGGTACGACGGCGCTGACCTACGAGGGTACGGAGATCGACCTCTCGAAGATTCGCCGCGTCAGCATGAACGACGCAGTGAAAGAGGCGACGGGCAAGGACTTCATGAGCGCCCAAACCGTCGAAGAGGCGCGTGCCATGGCGGATGCGATCGGCGTCGCCTACGAGGAGAAGCATGGCATCGGCGGCATCTTGAACGAGGCGTTTGAGGCGAAGGTCGAAGAGTCCCTGATTCAGCCGACGTTCATCACGGGTCATCCGACGGAGATCTCGCCCTTGGCGAAGCGCAATCCCGAAGATCCGCGCATCACCGATCGCTTCGAGTTCTACGTCTATGGGCGCGAGCTTGCGAACGGCTTCACGGAGCTCAACGATCCGATCGATCAGAAGGAGCGCTTCCTTGAGCAGGTGAAGCAGCGCGAAGCCGGCGACGACGAAGCACACCCGATGGACAGCGACTACATCACAGCGATGGAATACGGCCTGCCGCCGACGGGTGGCCTCGGCATCGGCATCGACCGCCTCGTGATGCTCTTGACGGACAGCCCGTCGATCCGCGACGTGCTCTTCTTCCCGCACATGCGTCCTGAGGCCGCATCGCGTGCGCAGGAGAGTGCGGCGGAGTAACAGAGCGAAGTGCAGACGTTTTCACAAAGAAAGAAGGCTGATTGCATGAATATGAACGGAGTGCCGGAAGTCTCTTCGCGTCCGCTGAAGATGCGTTCGCAGGCGGAGGTCAAGGCGCAGTACGAGGTGAAGATCAAGAAGTACAACGAGCTGATGCAGGCGCAGGGCGACCACCGCGAGCAGCGCATGGAACTGTATGCGGAGATCAAGCTGCTCGGCTGGGTTCTCGGCAAGAAGGAAAAAGCGGTCATCGACGACCTTGGTTCTCATCACATCAATCGCTGAATGGAAAATATGAGGTAAAGCATAAGGGACTGTTGTGTGCAAGACGTGCAGCAGTCCTCTTGTTTTCAAGGTGTTTGCGAAAATTCATACGCATATTTCCCTGAGGATCTGGTCAGCAAAGTCATTTGACTTTTCCCGTCTCCTATGATATTATCTTACGGTAAATGTGTGCGTCTTTCACGCAGCATTTTTCAACCGCTCGGCGAGGTTTTGAAACGGCTTTGCCGTACCGCAGTCGGCGAGTAACACGCAGGGAGGTGTTTTCATGTACGCTATTATCAAGACCGGAGGCAAGCAGTACCGCGTTGCCGAGGGCGATGTCATCCGCATCGAGAAGCTCAGCGCCGAAGAGGGCGAGGGCGTGACGTTCGATGAGGTTCTGACGGTTGTTGACGGCGATACCGTCAAGGTCGGCCGTCCGCTCGTCGAGGGCGCGAAGGTGACGGGCAAGGTTCAGGCGCAGGGCAAGGACAAGAAGATTCTCGTCTTCAAGTACAAGGCGAAGTCGAACTACCGTCGTCGTCAGGGTCATCGTCAGCCTTTCACGAAGGTCGTTATCGAAAAGATTGAAGCTTGATGATCGAGATCGAGATCGAGCGTCAAGACGGGAAAGTATCGGGCTGCCGGGTCAAGGGGCACAACGGCGAATATGGCGCCGACATCGTCTGTGCGGGAGTTTCTTCTATCGTGCAGACAGCTCTTCTCGGCATAGGAAAGCATCTGCATCGCGAGGTAAGCTATCGTGTCGCGAGCGGAGACTTTTTCCTGAAGCTCAAGGAAGCGCCCGACGATTTCACCGAAGCTGTGTTGGAAACAATGCGGCTGGGGTTGGAGGAGATCGAAAAGATCGAGCCCGACGCCGTAAAGATTTCATACAAAGAGAGGTGAGATCCATGTTTAAGTTTGATTTGCAGCTTTTCGCGCATAAGAAGGGCGTGAGCAGCACGCGCAACGGTCGTGACAGCGAGTCCAAGCGCCTCGGCGTAAAGGAGCATGCGGGCACGGTTGTGACGGCGGGCAGCATTCTCGTGCGTCAGCGCGGCACGCATTTCCATCCGGGTCACAACGTGGGCATCGGCAAGGATGATACGCTTTTCGCCAAGGTGGCGGGCAAGGTCGCTTTTGAGCGCAAGGGTCGCTACAACCGCCAGGTCAGCGTTTATCCGACGGCTTAATATGTTGCAAGAAAGAGTACCTGCGCCTTTTGCGACGCAGGTATCTTTTTCTATCTGAGGTTTGGAGCGCTTGGCGCTCATGCTCCAGCGCCGCAGGTTTTGCGGCGCTGAGGCATGTGCATCAAGGGCGCAGGGACGACGCCGAGGGCGTTCTTGAAAGGAGGCAGCGATGCAGTTTATCGATCGTGCGAAGATCAGCGTGAAAGCGGGGGACGGCGGCAAGGGAAAGTCGGCGTTCCGCCGCGAGAAGTTCATCCCCAAGGGCGGGCCTTCGGGCGGTGACGGCGGCCGCGGTGCGGACATCGTCTTCGTCGTCGACCGCAATATGAACACCTTGCTCGATTTCCGCTATCATCGGAAGTTCAAGGGCAAGGACGGCGGCAACGGGGACATCAAGAATATGACGGGCGCGAATGCCGAGCCGTGCTACATCAAGGTGCCGCCGGGAACGCTCGTCAAGGATGCGGCGACGGGCGCGGTGCTCGCCGATCTCACGGAGGTAGGGCAGCAGGCTGTCATTGCGAAGGCGGGGCGCGGCGGGCGCGGCAATGCACGCTTCTCCAATCCGGCGAACCGTGCGCCGACGTTTGCGGAGCTTGGCGAACCGGGAGAGAGCAAGGAGCTTCTGTTGGAGCTCAAGCTGCTCGCCGATGTCGGACTCGTCGGCTATCCGAGCGTCGGCAAGTCGAGCCTCATCACGGCGGTTTCGGCGGCGCGTCCTGAGGTTGCCGCTTACCATTTTACGACGCTCGTGCCCGTGCTCGGCGTTGTGCAGACGGACTACGAGAAGAATTTCGTCATGGCGGACATCCCGGGACTCATCGAGGGCGCGGCGGACGGTGCGGGCCTCGGGCACGACTTCCTGCGCCATGTCGAGCGCACGCGTCTCATCCTGCATCTTGTCGATGCTTCCGGCATCGAGGGGCGCGATCCTGTCGAGGATTACTACCGCATCAATGCGGAGCTCAAGAAGTACAGCGAGAAGATCGCCTCGCGCACGCAGATCCTCGTCGCCAACAAGATGGACTTGCCCGAAGCGGCTGAGAATCTGCCGCGCCTCGAAGCCCTGGCTGAGAAGGAAGGCATTCGCATCTTCGCCGTTTCGGCGGCTGCGCGGCAGGGTTTGAAGGAGCTCATCGACTATGTGGGCGAGACGCTTGAAACCTTGAAGGAAGAGCCGCAGGAGGAAGCGAAAGAGGTGCGCGTTTACGAAGCTTCATTTGATGCGGAGGCAGACGAGGACGCCGTGACGATCACGCGCAACGACCGCGCCGATTTCATCGTCTCGAACAAGGCATTGGAAAAACTCGTCGCCATGACGAACTTCGGCAACGACGAGGCGGTGCGCCGCTTCCAGTATATATGGCGCATGAAGAAGATCGACGCGCTCTTGAAGGAGCGCGGCATCAAGGAAGGCATGACGGTTCATATCGGCGATATGGAGTTCGAGTACCGCGAGTAGCGGTGAAAAGGGAAGCGCAAATGTGTGAAGACAGGCGGCTGAACGTATCAGCGGTTCTTCGAGGGAGGCATGATGTATGAATGCACGCGAACGTCTGCGCGAGGCGAAGCGCATCGTCGTCAAGGTCGGCACGAGCACGCTCGTGCGCACTTCGGGAAAGCCTGACTTTCGGCGCATGGATCGCCTCGTGCGCGAGATTGCCGACCTCAAGAACGCGGGGCGCGAGATGGTTCTCGTGAGCTCGGGTGCCATCGCCATCGGCATGGACAGCATCGGCCTGCAGAAGAAGCCGGCGGAGATTCCCGCACGCCAGGCCTTGGCGGCCATCGGGCAGTCGAGCCTCATGACGCTTTATAAAAAGTTTTTTGCCGACTACGGACAGACGGCGGCGCAGGTGCTCCTGACGAAGGAGAATGCCGCGCGTCACCATCAGTATGCCAATTCGCGCAACGCGCTCCTGGAGCTTCTTGCCATGGGCGCCGTGCCCGTCATCAACGAGAACGATGTCGTCGCCGTCGACGAGATCAAGATCGGCGATAATGACACGCTGTCGGCGACGGTCGCGACGCTTATCGACGCCGACGCCTTGCTCATTCTTTCGGATATTGACGGGCTTTATACGGCGAATCCGCAGGAAGACAAGACAGCACGATTGATTCCTGAGGTCGCGGAGATCACCCCAGAGATTGAGCGCATGGCGGGAGGTGCCGGCTCTTCCTTCGGCACGGGCGGCATGGCGACGAAGATCGAGGCGGCGAAGATCGCCGTGAATGCGGGCGCGACGTTTGTCATTGCGCCGAGTGCGAAGGATGACGTGATTTCCGCTGTCCTTGCGGGCGAGATTGTGGGCACGGTGTTTCCCGCGAAGGAATCGCATCTCAAGGTGCGAAAAAGTTGGCTCGCCTTCGGCAAGCGCATCGCGGGCGACGTCATCGTCGACGAGGGCTGCGAGGAGGCGATGCGCACGCATGGCTCAAGCCTTCTGGCGGCGGGCATCCGCGCCGTCGAGGGCGATTTTGCGGCGGGTACGACGGTGCGCGTGCTGTCAGCGCGTCAGCAGGAGATTGCGCGCGGCATCGTCAATTACAGTGCGCAGCAGATCGAGAAGATTGCAGGGCGCAAGAGCCGTGATTTCGCAGGACTCATCGAGGGCGAGATCCACGAGGAGGTCATCCACCGCGACAATATGGTTCTGATGGTCTGAAGCCCCGCATAGCGGCGGGGCTTCAGTATGGGGAGGGGTTCATCATGGACATTGAGGCGTTGGTCAAGGAAAAGGCACAGGCGGCGAAGGAGGCGTCGAGACTTCTGGCAGTCATGAAGCCTGAGGACAAGAATAGGGCGCTTCATGCCATGGCGGATATGCTCGAAAAGCGGATGCGTCTCATCTTGGATGCGAACGCCGAAGATCTCGAAGAGGCGCGCATGAAGAAGGCGATCAAGCGCTCCTACCTCGACCGCCTTATGCTTGATGAGAGCCGCATTCACGCGATGGCGCAGGGTCTGCGCGAGACGGCGGCTCTTGCCGATCCCATCGGGCGCGGCGACTTCTCGACGGTGCGCCCCAATGGGCTCGAAATCCGTCGCGTGCGCGTGCCGCTCGGCGTCGTCGGCATCATCTACGAGGCGCGTCCCAATGTGACGTCAGATGCGGCTGGGCTTTGCCTGAAGTCGGGCAACGCCGTGCTGCTGCGCGGCGGCGCAGACGCGATCCGCTCGAATACGGCGATTGCGTCGCTTCTCGCGCAGGCGGCGCAGGAGGCGGGAGTGCCTGCGGGCGCGATTGGCTTCATCGACTCGGCCGACCGACAGGGCGTAGAGGCGATGCTGCACCTCGACGGCCTCTTGGATGTCGTGATTCCGCGCGGCGGGGCGGGTCTCATCCGCGCCGTCGTGCAGGGAAGCACGGTGCCTGTCCTGGAGACGGGCAGCGGCGTCTGCCACACCTTCGTCGACGAGAGCGCCGACCTCGCAATGGCGGAGAAAATCGCCTTGAATGCGAAGGTTTCGCGCCCGTCGGTCTGCAATGCAATGGAGACGCTGCTCGTGCACGAAGGCATCGCCGAGGAATTCCTGCCGCGCCTCGTGCGGGCGATGGAAGCGGCGGGCGTCGAGCTGCGCGGCTGTGAAAAGGCGCGTGCCATTTGCACCTCGCTCAAGGAGGCGCGGGAGGAGGATTGGTCGACGGAGTACGGCGATCTCATCCTCTCCGTCAAGGTCGTGCGTGATCTAGAAGAAGCCATCGCGCACATCAACCGCTACAATACGGGTCATTCGGAGACGATCGTCACGAACGACGTCAAACATGCGCATTGCTTTCAGGCGGAAGTCGATGCGGCGGCGGTCTACGTCAACGCCTCGACGCGCTTCACGGACGGCGGCGAGTTCGGCTTTGGCGCGGAGATCGGCATCAGCACGCAGAAGCTGCACGCGCGCGGCCCCATGGGACTTCTGGAGCTGACCTCGATGAAGTATCTGATCTACGGCGAAGGACAGGTGCGCGAATGAGGCGCCTCCTCGGCTATGCGCGTGCCATCAGGCAGTATCTGGCGACGGAAAAGGGCGCGTACGATTTCTACGATGCCGTGCGTGTCGTCCTCGTCATCTTCCTGAGCATGGCGGCGGCGCTGGCCGTGGCGTTCTTTCTCTTCGGCTGATTCACGAAGGGAACTCTCGCTGAATCTGTTCGTCGCATTCATTTGTCGCATAGGAAGCGGGGTGAGGTCGTGGTACAGGAGAAGAGGCGCGTCGGCATCATGGGCGGCACGTTCGATCCCATCCATCTCGGGCATCTTGTCATCGCGGAGGCGGCGCGGGAGGAACTGGCGCTCTCCGAGGTGATCTTCATTCCGGCGGCGCAGCCGCCGCACAAACCCGGACGGAAGGTGGCGGCGGCTGCGCACCGCCTGCGCCTCGTGCAGCTTGCCGTGGAAGGCAATCCCTTCTTCCGTGCGCTCGATGTGGAGATGCGGCGCGAGGGTCCGTCGTATTCCTACGATACGCTGCGTGACCTCGTCGAAACGCATGGCGAGAGCGTGGACTTCTATTTCATTGTCGGCGGCGATGAGATCAGCGCCATCCTCACATGGCATCGCGTCGCCGAGCTTTTCTCCCTTTGCCGCTTTGTGGCGGCGAGGCGCAAGGGGGCGTCGCTCTCCCTGGACGAGGTGCGCACGCATCTCGGCGAGGAAGCGCTCTCGCGCATACGACTCGTGCAGACGCCGGAGCTGGAAATCTCCTCTACGGACATCCGGCGCCGCCTGCAGGGGGGGCGATCGATTCGCTATCTCGTGCCCGAAAAGGTCGAAGCCTACATCTATAAAGAAGGTCTGTATTCATGAATTACGAGGCGATGAAAGAAGAACTCGCTCAGCGGCTGCAAAAGAAGCGCTACGAGCACTCCCTCGGCGTCGCGGACACCGCCGCCATGCTCGCCGGGCGCTTCGGCGTGGACGTGGAAAAGGCGCGTATTGCGGGGCTTCTGCATGACTGCGCACGCGAATATCGGACGGCGGATCTTCCCGCTGAGGCGGCGCGGCGCTCGATTGCCTACGGCGAGGTCGAGCGTGCGATGCCGCTCCTTCTTCATGCCTACGTGGGCGCAAGGCGTGCGGAGGAACTGTACGGCGTGACGGACGCGGAGATTCAGCAAGCGATCTGGCGCCATACGGTCGGCGGCGAGCGCATGACGAAGCTCGATAAGATCATCTACTTCGCTGACATGATCGAGCCACAGCGCGACTATCCTGAGGTCGAGGAGCTGCGTGCGCTGTCGCGCACGGCGAGTCTCGATGCGATGGTGCTCGAAGGGCTTTCCCAGTCCATCGCATTCGTCCTGCAGTCCGGAAGGCTCATCCATCCGGCGACGGTGGCGGCACGCAACGAAATTCTCCTTCGCGCCCGTGCGAAAGAGGGTCATGCGCCATGACGCAGAGAAAGAGGAGCCGCACGCAGGAAAACATCCGCTTGAAGCGCAAGGAGCAGGCGCGTCGCCGCCGCATCGCTCGCGCACGCTTCCTCGTGCTGATGTTCTTCCTTACCATATTCATCGCCGTGCTCGCCGTCGCAGGCTACTTTCTCTACGGCATCGGACACAGCATTTATCAGGAGATCGACGCCGTCTACCAGGGCTACGAGGAGCGGCGACAGGAGCGCGACCGTCACATCGATGCGAAGTTTGACGGCTACACGAACGTCCTCGTGCTCGGCATTGACGATGGTGCGGACGAGAACGGTACGGAAGGGCAGCACGCCGACACGATCCTGCTCCTCAGCATGGAAAATGCGACGGGTCGTCTGCGTGCCATCACGGTGCCGCCCAACATGATCGTACAGCTGCCGCAGAAGGGCGGCGAGATACGTGCAACCGATCTCTACGCACACGGTGGCGCTCCGACGATGGTGCAGGCGCTGTCGGATCTTCTCGGCGTCTCCATCCATCAGTATGTGACGCTCGATACGCACGCTCTCGCTGATCTCGTCGACGTCCTGGGCGGCGTCGACCTCTACGTCGAGGACGAGATGAACTACGACGACCCCGAGGCGGGGCTTTCCATCCATATCCCCAAGGGATTTCAACACTTAGACGGTGACACGGCACAGAAATATCTGCGCTACCGCAGCTCGGAACTCGGCGAGGTCGGCAGGCTGCACCGCCAGCAGCGCTTCGCTAAGGCGCTCTACGAGAAGTTCCTGCAGGTCGACACGATCCCGAAGTTGCCTGATGTGGCGGACATCTTTAAGTACCGCATGACGACGAGTGCGGAGATTTTCGATTCGGCGCGTCTCGCGAAGGTCTTGAAGAACCTCGGCGATGAGCCGCCGACGACGCTTCTTCTCCCCACCGTGCAGCGCGACGGCTATTGGCTGCCGGACCGCGCGGCGATCGGGCAAAAGATTGAAGAATTATTCCCAGAATTGGTAAAGCATGAGGGAGAAAATGACGATAATAAGTGAAGAGCAGTAGGAGGCATGGATTTTGAGCAACACACCGGAAGAAATGAGTCGGGCGATCGCCAGAGCTGCGAGCGACAAGAAGGCGCAGGACATCGTCATCATGCGCATGGCGGAGCTCACGACAGCGGCGGACTATTTCATCGTCTGCTCGGCGAATACGGCGACGCAGGTGCGCGCCATCGCCGACAATATCGAAGACGAGATGCTGGAAAAGCACGAGAAGCCGTATCTGCACAAGGAAGGCTACCGCGAGGGCGAGTGGGTTCTCCTCGACTACGGCGATTGTGTCGCGCATGTTTTCATGACGGAAAGCCGCGCGTTCTACGCTTTGGAAAGGCTATGGAGCGATGCGCCGGCAGAGCCCTATGAGGACTAGATGATGGCGGAAGAAAAGCGCAGGAAGTACGGACCGAGTACGGTCGCCAAGCTTCGCGTCGCGCGTCTCGGCGACTTCGGCGCGTTCCTTGACGCTGAGACGGGCAGTACATCGGACGACATCCTGCTGCACAAGACACAGCAGACGCGCGAACTCTCCGTCGGAGAAGAGGTCGAAGTGTTCCTCTACCTTGATCCCAAGCATCGCCTGACGGCGAGCATGAGGACGCCGCGCATGAAGGAAGGGCAGATCGCACGGCTCACGGTCATCAACGTGAGCCGCGACGGCGCTTTTCTCGATGTCGGCGCTGAGCGCGGCATCTTCCTGCCTTATGCGGGAATGCGCGGCAGGCCGCAGATCGGCGAGGTCGTCTGGGCGAAGCTCTACACGGATAAATCGGGAAGACTCGCCGTGACGATGGAGGTCGAGGACGAACTGCGGCGCGCCTCGAAGCCCGCTACAGATGTGAGCGTCGGCGCTCATCTATCCGGCTCGATTTACAACATAACGGAGAGCGGCGCGTTTATTTTCACCGACGAGCGCTACATCGTGTTCGTTCCCCACAAGGACATGCGCGAGCGGCCGCGCGTGGGCGAGGAAGTCACCGTGCGCATCACCTATGTGCGCACGGACGGCAGGCTCAACGGCTCCCTGCGTGAGCCGAAGGAGAAGGCGCTCGTCACGGACGCCGAGCGCATCCTCGCCTACCTTGAGGAGCACAGGGGCAGGATGCCCTACAGCGACAAGACGACGCCTGAGATCATCAAGGCGAAGTTCCAGATCAGCAAGGCGGCGTTCAAGCGTGCTCTCGGGCATCTGCTCAAGGCGGGAAGCGTCGAGGAGAAGGATGGCTGGACGCTTCTTAAAGGCGGGGCTTCGCTTGAGGAGGGCGAGGGGAAGCGCGAAAATAATCCGTGATTCCCCACAAATAAAAGAAGGATTTCAGACCTTTTTAACGAATTGAGTCTTATGAAGTATGAAATAGGGGGCGGATTTTTCATGGCAGAAGAAAAAAAGGGTATTTTGCTGGAAACCGGCACGAATGAGTTTGAAATCATCGAGTTTAACATCGGCGCTGTCGATTACGGCATCAATGTCGCGAAGGTGCGCGAAGTCATCAAGGCATCGGATTTTCCTGTGACGACGATGCCGCAGGCGCATCCGTACATCAACGGACTGTTTACCCTGCGCGGCAGGGCAGTGCCGCTCGTCGATCTGCCGCGCTGCCTCGGCGTCATGAGCGGACAGGCGGCGGGACGCTCGCAGAACATCATCGTGACGGAGATCAACGGCTATGACATGGGATTCCTCGTCGACAATGTTTCGCGCATCCACCGCATCTCGTGGAAGAACATGGAACCGGCGCCGGAAGTCGGCGACCAGTCGCGCGTCGTCGGTCTCGTGAAGATGGAAGGCAAGATCGTCCTCCTGCTCGACTTCGAGACGATCATAGCGGAGATCAATCCCGAAATCAACCAGAAACTCACGACGGTTGATGATACGACGGAAGATATCAAGCAGAGGCGTGCCTCGCAGCACATCATCGTGGCGGAGGACTCGATGCTCCTGCGCGACCTTCTTGTCAATACGCTGCATGGCGCCGGATATACGTTCGTGCGCGACTTTGGCAACGGCGAAGATGCGTGGAACTTCCTTAGAGAGGTCGCAGAGAAGACGGAGCCTGAGCAGATTTCCGAGAAGGTGCGCATCATCATCTCCGACGTCGAGATGCCGAAGATGGACGGACATCGCCTGCTGAAGCTCGTGCGCGACGACGACCGTCTGCGTCAGATTCCGCTCATCCTCTTCTCATCTCTGATCTCCGAAGAAATGCGCCGCAAGGGTGACAACCTCGGTGCAAGCGCCCAGATTTCGAAGCCCGAGATCAATCAGCTCATCCATACGATCGACAAGCTGATTTTCGGCATCGACACGACGGGCATGGACGACGATTTTTAAAAAAGGATTCTTCTTGCCGCAGCGCCTTCATGGCGCTGCGGTTTTTCGCGTCAGGGAAAAGAAATTTTCGCAAATCCCTTGCAAAGCCGAGGTGTATCGTGTATAATTTTCTTGTTGTCGATTTGCTGATGTAGCTCAGTCGGCAGAGCGTATCCTTGGTAAGGATAAGGTCACCGGTTCAATCCCGGTCACTAGCTCCATACATGGCGGCATAGCTCAGTTGGCTAGAGCAATCGGTTCATACCCGGTGTGTCCGCGGTTCAAATCCGTGTGCCGCCACCATTAAACCTCACCTTGGTGGGGATTTTTTTATTTCTTTACGTATAACATACTATTCTAAGATTTTGTATATATGGTATAATAATAGGTAAGGAAATCTTATATTCCATTGATAAATTAGGGTTAATATATTATATTAATACTAGAATGTAATTTGTTTTTGTGAAGGAGGATATAATCCTAATGGCAAAAGAAAAATTTGAACGTACGAAACCGCATGTTAACATCGGTACAATC
>ERZ772967.778-NODE-778-length-23679-cov-52.057907_pt1 | contig 23679 bp, 20 predicted proteins | sample MGYA00511677_ERZ772967 | MGnify/ENA primary metagenome ERZ772967 (study PRJEB29015, sample SAMEA2737931) | human oral metagenome | biome: human oral; feature: human-associated habitat; material: dental | place: China | collected 2146 ...
GGCCGAACACGGAGACGATCTGGCTCATCATCGGCACCCGCCCCAGGGGGAACCACGCCGGTATCAGTCGCAGGGCGCCGATGAAGGCGGTGGCGTCCCCGGCTCCCACGAGGACGCGCGCCCCGATGGCCCAGGGCAGGGAGCCCGCCAGGGCCAGCAGCCCCTGGCCGATCGCCACGAGAAGGGCTCCGGCCACCAGCACCCGCCGCGGGCCGAAACGATCCAGCAGGAGTCCCACGGGCACCTGCGCCACCGCGTAGACGGCGAGCTGAAGCACGACGAAGACGGCGAGCACGCCCGACCGGCCGGCGAAGCGCTCCCCGGCCTGCGGAACCGCCACGGCGAAGCTGGTGCGCGCGGCGACCGCCATGACGTAGACGAGAGCAGCCGCCAGGAGGACGAGCCAGGCCCGGGCGCCGCCCAGAGACGGCGCGGAGCCGCTCCTCCCGCGCGCGGGAGGAGCGGACCGGCGCGGTGGGCGGGGCGCGCTCACGGCGCGGCCGTCCCGGCGCGCATGCGACTCAGCACCCGGTTCCCGGCCGCGGTCGGCGAACGACGCGGTGAAGGACGTGGCTCAGTCCTCTCGGCGGTCGTCGAGGTGCCATGCGTCCGGATCCGCTTCGGCGGCCTGGAGGAAGGCCTCGAGCCGGGCGCCGATCTCATCCGCCGAGGGGACGTCCACGATCCGCGCGAGATCGGCGCTGCTCACCGGGGCGACTGCGTCGTACTGGGCCTCCAGGGCGCTGACGACGGCGGCGACCTCGGGCTGCCCGGCGGCCTCGGCGTCGATCTCCGCGCGATTGATGTTGGCGGCTGCCTCGAGGTCACCGACCGGCAGGGCCAGACCCGTACTCTCCGAGACGGCGGCCAGCAGGGCCGCCGCCCCCGCCGGGTAGTCGTCGCGGGCGACGTAGTGGGGGATTCCGGCCGACAGGCCGCGCGAGTCGAGTCCGGCCTGCCCGAGTCGGAGCTCGAGGAACGCGCTCATGGAGCCCGGGACCTCCACCCGGCCGAAGAAGTCGGGCTGCTCGGGCAGCAGCTCGGGCCGGTTGCCGTGGTGGTGGACATAGGTGGGACGGGTGTGCGGAGTCGCCAGGGGCAGCCCGGTCATGCCTACGGCCCGGGACACGCCCATGGAGACCGCCAGGTGCGTGACCGCGCCGACGAACTCGTTCCAGCGGAAATCGGGCTCGGCCCCGTGGAGCACGAGCAGATCCTCGCCCTCGTCGTCCTGGAGGAGGTCCAGGACGAGCTCGGGCATGATCACGCTCTCATAGGTGTGAGTGGCGTAGGTCATGACGGGGCGGCGCGCCCGGTAGTCGGTGAGGGTGTCGACGTCGAAGGTGGCCAGGCGCTCGTGGGGCAGGGTCATGAGAAGCTGCTCGATGGCGAGCGCGCCCGCGTGCCCGGCGTCCATGGCCCCGTCGAAGTGGTGCAGGAGCACACGCGGGGTCACGGGGTCCTCAGCCGGGTGCTCAACGGTGTACAGCGGTCCCACTGCTCCTCCTCCCGCGCCCGAGGCGCTGCTCGTGTCTCGTCCCATCCGGGGCGACGGCCGCACGGCGTGCGCGCCGAGGGCGATCGCGCCGTCAGCGGGTGCAACGCCGAGTCCCGACGGCCTGTTCCCTCGGCTCCGGGGGCCTGCGCCACATCCGACACGGCGATCGTGTCACATCCTGGAGGTCTCCGTCGTCGACCGTCGTCGAACACGATCGGTCGGGAGAATAATGGAGCGCCCTGCGAATCACGGTGCGCCCGACGGCTCGGCGGCCTCGAGCGCATCCGCATCCACCCACCGCTTCCAGTGAGGTCATGTGACTCAGTCCCACAGCACGCGCCCCTCCCCCACCGCCGCCGAGGCCCCTCGCGAGCGCGAGATCGCCTCCGAGCAGGTGATCGTCGATCTGGCCTACTCCGAGCTCGACCGCCAGCTGGCCGAGGCGAGGCGGTCCCTGGCGGCCACGGAGGCCCGCGGCGCGGCCGGCACCCACCAGTCCCGCGGGGAGAGGGACGCCTATGCTGTGCACTACACGGGCCTGATCTCCTCCCTGGAGGGGGTCGAGGACCGGCTCGTGTTCGGCCGGATGGACCTGAGCCCTCGGGCGGTCGCGGCGCAGGGCCGGGCCCCGGGCGGACCGGTCACCGACGCCGGTCGGCGGCACTACGTGGGACGCACCGGGCTGCAGGACGCTCAGCACCGCGAGGTGGTCCTGGACTGGCGGGCCCCGTTGGCTCGGGCCTTCTACCAGGCGACCGCCTCGGATCCGATGGGCCTCGTGCGCCGGCGGCACATCGAGACCCGCGAGCGCTTGGTCCTCGGCGTCGAGGACGAGCTCGTCGACGTCGGCGGCCTCGACGACCTGAAGGCGGCGCCGGGGGCACCGGAGGAGGGCGGGCGCCCGGCGGCCGCGGGCCTGCAGGGCGAGGGCGCTCTCATCGCGGCCATGAGCGCGGCCCGCGACGGGCGCATGAACGACATCGTGGCGACGATCCAGGCAGAGCAGGATCGGATCGTCACCTCCGACGGCACGGGGGTGCTCGTCGTCCAGGGCGGGCCCGGCACGGGCAAGACGGCTGTGGCGCTGCACCGGGTCGCCTACCTCTTCTACTCCGAGCGCGCGCGCCTGGAGCGCTCGGGCGTGCTCCTGGTGGGGCCCTCGCGCACCTTCCTCCGCTATGTGGAGCAGGTGCTGCCCTCGCTGGGCGAGACCGGCGTGGTCTCCACCACGCTGGCGGACCTGGTGCCCGGTGTGCGCGCCCGCGGTGCGGAGTCGGCCGAGACGGCCGAGGTGAAGTCCCGACCGGTGTGGGCCACGATCCTGCGCCGGGCGGTGCGCGACCTCCAGCGCGCGCCCGACTCGCCGCGCCCGATCACGGTGGAGGGGACGCGCCTGGAGCTGCGCCCCGCGGACGTGCGCGAGGCGATCAGTCGGGCCCGACGGTCGGACAGGCCCCACAACCTCGCGCGCGAGACATTCGTGCTATGGCTGCTGGAGCGCCTGACCGACCAGTTCGCCTCGGCCACCCACCAGGACGCCTCGGACGCCGACACGCGGGCCTGGATCCGCGAGGACATCCGCACCTCCCGCGACGCCCGTCGGGAGATCAACCTGTGCTGGATGCCCACGACGCCCGTCGGGCTCCTGGAGCGGCTGTGGGCGCGCCCGGCGCTGCTGGAGCGTCTGGCGCCCGAGCTCGACGCCGCGGACCGGGCGCTGGTCGAGCGCGCCGCGGGCGCCGAACCGACGCCGGCCGATGTCCCGCTGATCGACGAGCTGGCCGAGCTGCTGGGGCCCAGCCAGGACGCCCAGGCCCGCCGGGCGCGCCTGGAGGCGCGGCGCCGCGAGGAGCTCGTCTCCTACGCGGCGCGGGCGATCGAGGCCCAGGACCTGGGCTCGGGCATGGTCGATGCCGAGATGCTGGCGGATCGCGTGGAGGACGCCGGCCCCTCACTGACCCTGGCGGAGCGCGCGCGAGCAGACCGGACGTGGACCTACGGGCACGTCGTGGTCGATGAGGCCCAGGAGCTCGGCGCCATGGCATGGCGCGCCCTGGCGAGGCGGTGCCCGGTGCGGTCCTTCACGGTGGTCGGCGACCTGGCGCAGTACTCGGGGCCGAGCGCCCCGCGCTCATGGGAGGACGTGCTGGCCGCCCTGGGGACGCGAGCACGGGAGGGCGGCCGGGGCCGCGGGCGGACCGCCTCGACGCCCCTGCGTCAGGAGGCGCTGACGGTGTGCTATCGCACCCCGGCCACCATCATGGCCGCGGCGGAGGACGTGGCGACGGCCCTGGGGCAGCCGCTGGTCTTCCCGGTCAGCTCGGTGCGCGACCTGGAGGGCTGCCTGGTGATCGACGTCCTGCCGGGTTCCTCCGGTCCGGTCGGCCCCCCCGGGGCCGCGAGCGCGCGGGACAGGGGCACCGAGGACGCTGAGGCCGCCGAGAGCGCTGAGGAGGCCTGGGCGCGCGCGCTGCGCGCAGCGGTGCACGAGGAATCCGCCGCCCTGGACCGGAGTGTCGGCGCCGACGGAGGGCGGATCGCCGTCATCACCCCGCATCCGGGTCGGGACGTCGAGATCCTGCGGGACGACCCGGTGCTGGCGCAGGCGCTGGAGGCCCCCGGCGGAGACGTGCTGCGCAGCCGCCTGGCGGTGATGGCGCCGCGGCTGAGCAAGGGGCTGGAGTTCGACGTCGTCGTGCTGGTGGATCCCGCCGTCGTGGGCGAGATCAGCGCCGGGGACCTGTACGTGTCCATGACGCGTCCCACTCGCCGGCTGCGGGTGGTGTCCCGCGCGCCCCTGCCCGAGGGACTGCGGCGTCCTTGAGCGCCCCGAGAACCCCCGACGTGAGCGGGATGCCACAGGCGCCGCCGCCGCACTCGCCTGCGGACCTACGCAACCGTAGGTTACGGTTGCGTACGGTCGCACCATCGAGCCCCGGCCGCAGCCGGAGCATCCTCGAGGAAGGGGACACCGTGAGCAGGTCCGCCGCAGTTTCCGCGCCCGAGCCCCGGTCCGCCGGTGCCGCCGACGCCGTTGACGCCTCAGCGCGCTATCTGCGCCCCCACTACGCCCCCGGCGTGCCCGGTGTCATCGCCCCGGTCGACGAGCCGCTCTCCCGCATGCTCGACGACGCCGCCCGTCGTTTCCCGGACCGGGTCGCGCTGGACTTCCTCGGGCGGGCCACCACCTACCGTCGACTCAGCGATCAGGTGGCCCGCGCCGCCGGGACCCTCAGGCGCCTGGGCGTGGGTCGCGGAGACGTGATCGGCGTCATCCTGCCCAACTGCCCGCAGCACGTCGTCATCGCCTACGCCGCCTGGCGCATAGGCGCCATCGTCGCCGAGCACAACCCGCTGGCGCCGGCCGCGCAGATCCGCGAGCAGATCGAGCTCCACCGCGGGCGCGTCGTCATCGCCTGGGAGAAGTCGCTGACCCGTCTGGTCCAGGCCGCCGGCTCGCTCGAGGAGGCCGGCATGGCCGGGCGGAGGGTCCTGGCGGTCGATCTGTCTCGCGGGCTGCCGTGGACCAGCCGGCTGGCCCTGAGGCTGCCCGTGGCCGCGGCCAGGTCCCAGCGCAGCGAGCTGCGAGGCAGGGTCCCGGCCGGGGTGGCGTCCTGGGACGACCTGGCGGCAGTCACGGCGCCGCTGCCCGACGGCCACCCGCTGCCGGACGTCGACGCGGTCGCCGTTCTGCTCTACACCGGCGGCACCACCGGCACGCCCAAGGCCGTGGCGCTCACGCACGCCAATGCCCGATCGAACGCCGAGATGTCCCTGGCGTGGGCCTCTCAGACCTGCGAGGCCGGCGAGGAGACCTTCTACGCCGTCCTGCCCTTCTTCCACGCCTTCGGGCTGAGCCTGTCGCTCCTGTGCGCCGTGGGCCTGGCGGCCACCCAGGTGGTGCTGCCCAAGTTCAGCGCGGACATGGTCCTGACCGCCTGGAAGAGGCGCCCTGCGACGTTCTTCCCGGGCGTGCCCGTCATGTTCGACCGCATCGTCGCGCGCGCCGGAGCGACGGGGGCCGACCTGTCGAGCTGCAAGATCGCCGTGTGCGGCGCCGCCCCCAACCCCAGAGCGGTCGCCGAGGCCTGGGAGCGGGCCACGGGCGGGATCATCATCGAGGGCTACGGCATGACGGAGACCTCCCCCATCATCCTGGGCAACCCCATCTCCCCCGAGCGCCGCGCCGGCTCCCTGGGGGTGCCCTACCCATCGACCGACGTGCGCGTCATCGATCCCGAGGATCCCGAGCAGGAGATCGCCCCCGGTCAGGTCGGCGAGCTCGTCGTCCGCGGCCCTCAGGTCTTCGTCGGCTACTGGGAGAACCCCGAGGAGACCGAGGCCGTCATGCTGCCCGGCGGGTGGCTGCGCACCGGAGACCTGGTGCGTCAGGAGGAGGACGGTTTCTACGTCATCGCCGATCGTCGCAAGGAGCTCATCATCTCCGGCGGGTTCAACATCTACCCCACCGAGGTCGAGGCGGCCGTGCGCTCCATGCCGCAGGTCGAGGACGTCGCCGTCGTCGGGCTGCCCGCCGAGAGCGGGAACGAGTCGGTGGTGGCCGCCATCCTGCCCAAGGAGGGACAGACCGTCACCCTGGAGCAGGTGCGCGAGTGGGCGGAGAAGACCTTGTCGCACTACGCCCTGCCCCGGCAGATCGCCATCCTGACCGAGATGCCGCGCTCCCAGATCGGCAAGGTGCTGCGCAGAGTGGTGCGCGAAGAACTCCTGGCGGCCCGCGAGGTCGCCTCGGGGGCGGCCAGCGCAGCCGCCTCCGCATCGGCCAGCGCGGTCAGCGCGGCCGGCGCCATCGCCGAGCGCCTCGGGGAGGCGGGCGCCCGCGCGGGCACGAGACGCGGCGACCAGTCGGAGTCCCCATCGGCGCCCGCCTCCCCCGCGATGCCGTCCTCGGAGTCGTCCGGGGACCGCGAGGGGTCCGGGAGGACCGGCGACGACGGATGACCCCTCGCAGCGGCGACGCGAGGCCGGAGAAGAACGCTCGCGTGAACGGGGCCGGGGACGCCGGGGACGCGGCCCTCTACCGGCGTCCGCACTACGCCCCCGGGGTGCCCGCCGTCATCGATGCGCCCGACGCACCGCTGAGCGAGCTGCTGGAGACCACCGCGCGGTTCTACGGCGAGCGTTGCGCCCTGGACTTCTTCGGGGCGACGCTGACCTACGCCGAGCTGCTCGAGGCCTCCGAGCGCGCCGCCCAGCTGCTGCGGGAAGCGGGGGTCGTGGCGGGCGACAGGGTGTCCATGCTCATGCCCAACTGCCCGCAGCACGTGATCGCCGTCTACGGGGCGCTGCGGCTCGGAGCGGTCGTCGCCGAGCACAACCCGCTGGCGCCCGCGCACGAGGTGCGCGACCAGCTCGACCGCCATGGAGCGCGCGTGGTCATCGCCTGGGAGAAGGGCGTCGAGCTGGTCCTGGACCCGGCCTCGACGGCCGCCGGCGGACCGGATTCCGCGGTGGACCCACTGGACGGGCGCACGGTGTTCTCGGTGGACCTGTCCGCGGCGATGCCCGCCCGACTGCGCGCCGCCCTGCGCCTGCCGGTGGCCCGCGCCCGTCGAACGCGCTCGTCGATGAAGGCCCGTCGGCTGCCCGCCGGGGTGCGCTCCTGGGACAGGGAGGTCGCGGGCGCCCCTCGACTGCCCGCGTCGTGGCCCCGCCCGGGCGGGGACGATCTCGCCGTGCTGCTGCACACCGGCGGCACCACCGGCGCGCCCAAGGCCGCCATGCTCACGCACACGAACCTGCGGGCCAACGCCAACCAGGCCATCGCCTGGATGCATCTGCTCCACGAGGGCGCGGAGACCTTCCTGGCGCTGCTGCCCTTCTTCCACGCCTTCGGGCTGACCCTCAACCTGTTCTGCGCGGTGCAGAAGGCGGCGACGCAGGTGGTCCTGCCGCGGTTCTCCGTCGGCCAGGTGCTCGACGCCCATCGGCGACGTCCTCTCACCTTCTTCGTGGGGGTCCCGGTCATGTTCGAGCGGCTCCTGCGCGGTGCGCGCGAGAGAGGCGCCTCCCTGAGGTCGATGCGCTACGGCGTGTGCGGTGGCGCCCCCATGCCGGCCGCGGTGGGTGCCGAGTGGGAGGCGGCCACGGGCGGATTCATCGTCGATGGCTACGGTATGACCGAGGCGAGCCCGATCATCGCGGGCACGCCCATGGGGCCGAGTCGGCGCCTGGGCGCGCTGGGGCTGCCCTTCCCCTCCACGGACGTGCGCCTGGTGGACCCGGACGACCCGGACCCGCGGCGGGAGGTCCCCGACGGCGAGCCGGGCGAGGTCCTCGTGCGCGGGCCGCAGGTCTTCGCCGGGTACTGGGACGACCCGCAGGCCACGGCGGCCGCGCTCCTCGACGGCGGATGGCTGCGCACCGGGGACATGGCGCGCCGCGAGGACTCGTTCCTGTGGATGGCCGATCGCAGGCGCGAGCTCATTCTGACCGGAGGTTTCAACGTCTACCCCTCCCAGGTGGAGGAGGCCATCCGGGACATGGACTCGGTAGCCGACGTCGCCGTGGTCGGGCTGGACGACGGGGCCAGTGGCGAGCTCGTGTGCGCCGCCGTCGTCCTGAACGCCGACGCGCCGGCGGACGCCGTCACACTGGAATCGGTGCGCGCCCACGCCGAGCGGGTCCTCCCCCACTACGCGCTGCCCCGCCGCCTGGAGGTCCTCGACGAGATGCCGCGCAGCGCGATCGGCAAGGTGCTGCGGCGCGTCGTGCGCGAGCAGCTGGCAGGGCGCTGAGCCGCCGCCCCGTACGCGCCGGAGGGCATCCGGGTCATCACCTCGTGGTGAGCGCGGGACGAGGATGAGTGGGCGGGGACGGCGCGGCGAGGATGTTGGCGTCGAGCAGTCGCAGCGGCCTCAGAGGAGACCGCAGTCGTCCAGCACGCTCCGCAGCGCGGCGACGTCGTCGGCCTCGGCGCGCACCAGCGGCAGGCGCACGGCGGCGCTGGGGATGCGATCCTGGAGCAGCAGGGCCTCCTTGGCCATGACCGCGCCCTGACCCCCGCCCATGATCGCCTGCACCAGAGGACGGATGCGCCGGGCGACCGCTCGCGCCCCGGCGAGGTCCCCGGCGTCGACCTCCGTGATCATCTCGCGCCAGGAGTGGGCGTCGGCGTGCGCGACGACCGAGACCACGCCCGAGGCGCCGTGGGCCAGCCAGGCGAAGTTGAGGCCGTCGTCGCCCGAGTAGTAGGCCAGGCCGGTGGCCTCCATGCGCCGGAAGCCCTGCTCGACGTCGCCCGTGGCGTCCTTGACCGCCAGGACCCGCTCGTGCTCGGCCAGCCGGGCCAGGGTCTCATCGGTGATCCTCACGCCCGTGCGTCCGGGGATGTCGTAGATCATGACGGGCAGGTCGGTGGCCTCGACGATCGCCATGATGTGACGGTAGACGCCCTCCGCACTGGGGCGGTTGTAGTAGGGGGCGTTGATGAGCAGCCCCTGGGCGCCGGCCTCCTGGCTGCCCGCGCCGATGCGCACCGCATGGGCGGTGTCGTTCGAGCCCGCGCCGGCCACCAGCATGGCGCGGCCCGCGAGCGCGTCCCCCACCTCGCGCAGCAGCGTCTGCTTCTCGGGCAGGTGAGTGGTGGGGGCCTCACCCGTGGTGCCGGCAAGCAGGATCATGTCCGCGCCGTCCTCGACGAGGGTGACGGCGAGGCTCTGGGCGGCCTCGACGTCGATCTTCCCCCGAGGGGTGAAGGGCGTGACCATGGCGACGCCGACGGAGCCGAAGGGACGAGTCGGAAGAGCGCTCATACCGGCAGTGTAACGGGGCCGCGATCCTGGCACCGGTCGTCTCGCCATGGCATTCGGAAGATGTTCGGAAGCGGAGCACGCCGGAGCGCGGCCGGACGGGGAACGGGGCGCCCCGACCGCCCCCCCGGTGATCCCGGGCGACCCCGGAGCCCGGAGGGCGTCACGCCTCCGGCGCCACCGCCCTGTAGACGGCGCTCGCGTCCTCGCCGCCGTGGCCGAGCGCGTGCGCGCTCGCCAGCTGCATGAGCCCGGCGGCGCCCACCGGCGCGGAGATCCCGCGGCGGGCGGCCATGTCGACGGCCAGCCGGAGGTCCTTGAGGGCGAGGTCGATCCCGAAGCGGTTCTCGAAGTCACCGGCCGTCATCCACGGCAGCCGCACCTCGGCCTGGTACGACCAGCCGCCCGTGTCCCGCAGGGAGGCCGCGAAGGCCTCGTCGTCGACGCCGCAGGAGCGGCACAGCTCGTACCCCTCGGCGAGAACCGCCAGATTGGTCATCCCGATGAGGTTGGAGACGATCTTGAACGAGGCGGCGGCCTCGACCGTGCCCAGGTGGTGGACGGACTCGCCGATGCAGTCGAAGACCTCACCCAGGGCGGCGACGGCCTCCTCGTCCCCGCCCACGAAGAGCGGCAGGGTCCCGGCCTCCGCCTGGGCCGGCCCCTTGCCCAGCGGGCAGGCCACGAAGCGCCGCCCCTGGGCCGCCGCGCCGTCGGCCAGTCGTCGGGCGGTCGCCGGATCGACCGTGGAGGTGTCCATCCAGATGGCGCCGGCGGGCGAGAGTCCCCTCTTGGCCTCATGCACGTCGAGGACCGTCTCCGGCAGCGGCAGACAGGTGATGACCAGATCGGCCCCGGCCAGCAGGTCCTCCATCCCGGTCGGCGCCACCGCCCCCGCCTCGACGCAGGCGGCGAGGGCGCCCCGGCTCCGGTTGCCCACCCGCACCTCGAACCTGCCGCTGCGCGCCAGGTTCCTGGCGATGCCGCCGCCCATGCGGCCCACGCCAATGCATGCGATCGTGCGAATCATCCTGATGCCCCTTTCCGCCCGCGAGCCTATCGAGTCCCTCCGGCCACCGATAGGCTCGCGGGCATGACGCCCTCCGCCTCCGTCTTCGACGCCGACCCCTCCTCCGGCCTGCCGGCTCGCGCGCGGGAGGAGCGAGGCGGGTCGTGCGCCACCTCCGGCCCGGGCGACGAGACCGCTCCCGACGACCGGAACGCATCCGGGCCCCGCTCGCACCCGATGGAGGAGAGCGGCATCGTGCGCGCGGCCGTGGAGACCGACCTGCCCGCCATGGGCGAGGTCCACGCGGCGACCATGCTCGCCTCCCTGGCCGCCGGGCACGAGGGACCGCTTCCCAGGGACGTGCGCGCCATGGTCTCAGCCCCGGTGGTCGCCGCCGGGTGGGAGCCGGCGATCACCGCCCCTCCCAGTCGGGCCCACCACGTCCTCGTCGCGGCCCGGGACGGCGCCGTCGTCGGGCTGGCGGGGGTTGCTCCCACCGAGCTCACAACGGCCGCCGACGTCTCCGGCACCGTCGACGACACCGGTGCCACCGAGGCCGAGCGCCCCCGGGCGTCCGAGCGGGCGGCCGAGATCACGGCCCTCGGCGTCGCCCCCGCCCATCAGCGCCGCGGTCACGGCTCCCGGCTGCTCGCCGCGGCCGCGGACCTCGCCAGGCGGGACGGCGCCACGGTGCTCACGATGTGGGCCGTGCGTGGCGACGAGTCGCTGGCGCGGCTGCTCACCGGGGCGGGCTTGGAGCCGACCGGCTCCCACCGCGCGCTGCCGGTCGGAGGCGGCGTGACCGAGGACTGCTGGGCGGCACGTCTCTGACGGTTCCGACGGCCCCATCAGCGATCCGGCGGCGCCTCGCGCCCCGCCCGCCCTCGGCAGGGGCGAAGCGGAACGGCCGGCCGGCGCGCCGCGGCCCGGGCGGACCGGCGCTTCGGAGGTTCAGACGCCGAGGAGCCGGTCCAGGCCCACCGTGAGTCCCGGGTGCCCGCCGACCCGACGGACGGCGAGGAGAACGCCGGGCATGAAGCTGGCGCGGTCGAAGGAGTCGGTGCGGATGGTCAGCTGCTCGCCGGGGTTGCCGAGGACGATCTCCTCGTGGGCGGTGAGCCCCCGCAGGCGCACGGCGTGGACGTGGACGCCGTCGACGACGGCCCCGCGGGCACCGTCGGGGTCGGTCTGGGTGGCGTCCGGCACGGCGCCCAGGCCCGCCTCGGCACGGGCGGCGGCGATGCCCCGGGCGGTGGCGATAGCGGTGCCCGAGGGGGCATCGACCTTGTTCGGGTGGTGGAGCTCGATGACCTCGGCGGACTCGAAGTAGGGGGCTGCCTTCGCGGCAAAGCTCATGGCGAGGACGGCGGAGAGGGCGAAGTTGGGGGCGATGAGGACGCCGCGGCCTGCGGCCTCGGGCCGGGCCAGGTGCTCGCGCACGCGGTCGTAGGACTCCTCGGTCCAGCCGGTGGTGCCGACGACGACGTCCACGCCGGCGTCGATGAGGGCGTGGACGTTGGCCTCGGTGACGCCGGGGACGGTGAAGTCCACGGCGACGTCGGCGCCCGCCAGGTGCTCGGCGTCGAGAGCGCCCCCCATGTCCAGGCGGGCCACGAGCTCGAGGTCCTCGGCGTCCTGGACCGCCTGGCAGACGGTCGATCCCATGCGCCCGGCGGCGCCCACAACAGCTACGCGAATCGTCATGGCCCCACCCTAGCGACTCGCCCGTCCACCGCAGGGGCCGTCTTACCCGCCGTGCCCCAGCAGGCCTGGGCGGATGAGCTCCAGCCAGCGCCGACGGACCCCAACAGAACCGTCACCGGGGTAGAAGACCATGAGGATGTAGAGGTCGGAGACGGTGAGGTCGGAGCGCAGCCGCCCGTCCTCCCTCCCCGCCTCGATGAGGCGCTCCAGCGCCTCGATGGCGCGGGTCTCCGGCTCGGCGTAGTCCACTTCCGCCCCCAGCGCCCGTGCAACAACCTTGGCGGTATGGCTCCTGGCGATCATCTCCAGGGCCCGCTCCAGGAACTCCAGGAGCTCCTGGGCGGCGTCGGCCCGGCCGGCCTCGACGCGCGCCCAGGCGTCCTGAGCATCCTCGGCCAGGATCTCGACGTACTCGTTGACGACCGCCGCGAGCAGGTCCGCCTTATTGGGGAAGTGCCGGTAGAGCGTGCCCACAGCGACGCCGGCCGCCCGAGCGATCTCCCCCATGGCGACCTCAGTCCCCTGCTCGGTGACCAGCTGCCTGGCGGCCTCCAGGATGGAGGTCCGGTTGCGCACCGCGTCGGCGCGCCTCGGCGACGTCCCCGGCGACGTCGCGGTCGCCGCCGCCTCCGTCGCAGCGGTCGCGACCCGCCCGACCTCGCCACAGTGACCCCGCCCGGCCGCGTCGTCCGTTGCCCGAGTCATGCCTGTGCGCCTCCCCCGTCCTGCTCCGCACCGTGCCGAGCATCTCAGTTGCACGAATATGAATCTAGGTTCATGATAGTGCCTGAACATCGATTCATGTTAGCGAGAGGACACCTCAGACGATGACCACCACCACGCCTAACCAGGCCACCACCGCCGAGAGTTCTCCCACGAGCTCGGCGGACCACGGCGCGACCCGTACCGCGCTCGTCACCGGAGCCTCCTCCGGCATCGGTGAGGACACCGCCCGCAGGCTCCAGGCGCTGGGCTGCATCGTCTACGGCGCGGCCCGCCGCACCGACCGCCTCCAGGCCCTGGCCGCCGGCGGCATCCGCCCGCTGGCCATGGACGTCACCGACGACGCCTCCATGACCGCCGGTGCGAACCGCATCCTGGAGGAGACCGGCCGCATCGACATCCTGGTCAACAACGCCGGCTACGGCTCCTACGGGGCCATCGAGGACGTCCCGATCGACGAGGCCCGCCGCCAGTTCGAGGTCAACGTCTTCGGTCTGGGCCGCCTCACCCAGCTGGTGACCCCGCACATGCGCGCCCAGGGCTCGGGCACCATCATCAATATCTCCTCCATGGGCGGGAAGCTGACCACGCCGCTGGGCGGCTGGTACCACGCCACCAAGTACGCCGTCGAGGCCCTGAGCGACGCGCTGCGCATGGAGCTGCGTCCCTTCGGCATCGACGTCGTCGTGGTCGAGCCCGGCGCGATCCGCACCGCATGGTGGCCGATCGCCGCCGACCATCTGGAGGCCACGGCCGAGGGCAGCGCCTACGCCGACCAGATCAGGGCGGTGGCCGGAGCCATGCGCAGCGAGTCGTACCAGCGGCGCTACTCCCCGCCCGCGGTCATCGCCCGCACCATCGGAAAGATCGTCACTGCCCGCCACCCCCGTACCCGCTACGCGGTGGGTTTCATGGCCAAGCCGCTCATCGCCGCGCGCCGGGTCCTGCCCGACCGCGCCTTCGACCAGCTCATCGGCGCCGCCTTCGGTTTCCTGCGCTGACTCAGGACCTGACTGAGAGGCCGTTTGGGAACTGGGGTGTGTTGGTCGTTGAGAGGGTGAAGGCTCCTGGTAGCCAGGTGGTTGTCACACTGCCCGGAAGCCGAGGGAGCCCTTCGGATGCCATCCGCGCTATAACTGCTCGTGCTTGTCATGTCCGGATCACTCCCAGGTGCTCAAGGACCTGGCCACCCGCGCCTGGTGCCTGATCGTGGCCCTGGCCTGCGACATCCTCGCCTTCTGCCAGACACTGGCGCTTGCCCGCACCCCGGCCCGAAAGTGGGAGCCCAGGACCCTGCGCCTGCTGAGCATCCCCGCCGTCATCGCCCGCCACGCCCGACGCACCGTGCTGCGCTACAAGGCCCACCACCCCCTTCACCAGCCTCCTTGTCACCGGGCTCAGGCACCTGCGGGCCCTATCAGCCCCATAGGCACGCGGCCCCGTCCCATACCCGCCCCACAACACTGAAGGAAGAACCCCTCCGGCCCCCAGGACAGGCCCGACCACCGCGGCCCGGCACGCGGCAGGCCGTCACACCCACGTGCCACAATCAGACCCACCACACCGGCAACGACGCCACCCCAGCCCCACCCAACCACCCCATGAAAGATCGAGGCCAGTGCCACGAGGCCGACGCCAAGCAGCAAGTCGCTGGAACCCGACAACCTGCCGCGCCTGCGCATGTGTGCCCGCATCTTCGGCACGGATGCGGTGGCGAAGAACCAGGCCGCCTACCTCAACGCCCGCCCGCATCGGAACGTTGAGGACGCGACCCGCACAGCAAACCGAGCCCACGCCGAAATCGAGGCATTACGCGCACTCACCCCCACCGAGGCACTTCGACGCATCAAGCAGTCCCGTGCCATCGAGCAGACGCAGCGCGATGCCACCGACCGTGCTGTCGAGGAACGTCACCGCCAACTCCAATCCTCGCGCGCCCTGACTCAAGACCACGGCCCACGCTATGGCGGGCCGTCCCTGGACAGGTGACCGCAGCACCAGCGTACTCGTAGATTCCGAACCCATAGGTGCATAGTCATCTAGGTGTGCAGTAGAGTATATGGCATGGAGTTGAAGCACGCGATCCTCGGGCTGCTGTCGATCCGTTCCGCGAGTGGTTACGACCTGGCACGTGCGTTCGCAGGTTCGGTGGCGCACTTCTGGCACGCCGACCGGTCGCAGATCTATCGGACGCTGGACCGGCTGAGCGGGGCGGGGGCGATCACGACAGCGGTGGTGCGACAGGACGGCAAGCCCGACCGCAAGGTGCACTCCCTGACCGACGCCGGGCGCGCGGAGCTGATGGACTGGCTGTCGTCTCCGGTAGAGGAGGACCTTCCCAAGGAGCCGTTCCTCGCCCGGCTGTTCTTTGCCGCCCTGATCGGCCGGGAAGGGGTGGAGAGGATGCTTGATGAGCGGGAGCGTCAGATGAACGAGGCGTTGACCACGTTGTCCTCGATCACGATCAGGTCCGATGACCTGATGGGGCTGTTGCAGACGGCGACCCTGCGCAATGGCCTGGTCCACGCCGAGGCCGAACGGGAGTGGCTGCGCGAGACGCGCCAGCTGCTCGGACTCGCCGAGCCGACCGAGAACTCTCAGGAGTGACCGTGACCAGGAAGAGCCCTACCAGCACGTACCCGGCCGAGCACGGCCCACGATCTGAGGAGCGAATGATGGATACCGCGACTCCGCCTCTGGCTGTCGATGCCCGGCACCTGGTCAAGCGGTACAGGAGCAAGACGGCGGTTGACGGCACCGACCTGCAGCTCCGCGCGGGGGAGACCTTCGGTCTGCTGGGCACGAACGGTGCCGGTAAGACCACGACCGTGGAGATGCTGGCAGGTCTCCGCCGGCCCACCCAGGGCAGCGTCCGGGTCTTGGGGCTGAATCCGTTCAGCGACCTCATGCGGTTCTTGATCCTCGGCATCCTGCTGGATGGGCCGCTCTCGCTCTACGACATGCGCAAACAGTTCGCTGCGGGCATCTCGCTGTTCTACACCGCCAGTTCCGGGAGTATCCAGCGCGCGCTCGGGCAGCTGGAGTCGCATGGGTGGGTGACGATCCTCGACGCCGACGACTCTCGTCGGCGCAAGAAGGTCTACGTCGTCAACGATGCCGGCCAGCAGGCGTGGCGCGAGTGGATGCACGCGCCGGTCACCGCCTCCGATGCCGGGCCGACGATGCTCGCGAAGGTCTGCTTGCTCGGACGGCTTCCCGCAGCCGACCGGCGCGCGTGCGTGCGTCGCGGTGCTGCGCGGGAGGATCGCGGCGGATGCCGATCGGCTCGCCTCGTTGGCAGCGGAACTCGATGCTACAGAGGTCTCGGACGACGTCCAGCAGGTCTACCACTAACGGCGGGCGACCCTGGACCACGGCATCCTCGCGCATGTGCTCGCAATGCAGTGGCTCGATGAGAGGAAACCACATGACCGCCATCGCTCTTGTCGTCGCGCTCGCGCTGCTGGCGGTGCTCGCCGTCATGCAGATCCTCGCCGCGTCGGGCCTCCCCTTAGGTCATTTCGGGTGGGGCGGCCAGCACCGCGTTCTGCCGCGCGGGCTCCGCGTCGCCAGTGCGGCGTCGGTGCTGGTGTACGCGGGGTTGGCGGCCCTGCTGCTCAGCCGTGCGGGCGTTCTCCCGGCCGGAGACAGTGCAGCGGTGATCGTCTTGACCTGGGTGATGTTCGCGTTCTTCGCCGCGAGCGTGGCGCTCAACGCGATCTCGCGCAGCCCCGCCGAACGCTGGACGATGACACCGACCAGCCTCCTGCTGGCAGCAGCAACGCTCGTCATCGCCCTGGGCGGAGGGTAACGATGTGCTCGTAGTGGCCTCGCTGTATGGGCGTCCATCCAGATGAATCGAGGCGTTCGGCGTCTTGTGGGGCGAGGGCGCGTGTGGTCAGTCTGTGCGAACGAGGCTGAGGTCGTCGGGGTCTGGGCTGAAGATCTCCTCGATCGGTGCATCGAACACTGCCGATAACCGCATGGCGATCTATCAGCGTCGGCTCGTATCGACCGTTCTCTAGTGAGACGATCGTCTGCCGTGACACGTTGATACGTTCGGCGAGGTCGGCTTGGCTCCAGCGGCGCTCGGCACACAGCACGGGGAGACGATTGGCGATCATCCTTCCTCACCGCCGCGGAGCCGCCATGCGAACGCGATCATCCGGACGAGGGCGGTCGCGGCTGCGGGCGCCGCGGCGGTCATCCTCGGCAGGCCCGCGAACGCTTCGAGGAGCGCGTAGGCGAACCCGGCCATGACGATCACGAGGACCGCGATCATGGACGCCCGCGCCGCGTCCTGGCGCTCCACCCCCTCGGTGTCAGTGCGCAGCAGGCCACGCACTGTTGTGCCTATGAAGAGAAGCAACCCAAGGATCGAGGCTACGGCGAGACCCCATCCCGCATCCCGCCCATGCGGGCAAAACGTCGAGTGCGTAGAGCACACCGCCGATGACCGCGCCTGCGAAGAACACGACCGATCCCCCGACTACTGCGAACCATTCCCGAACACTGAACTTGAACATGGCTCCAAAGTGTCAAGCACGCTTGTCTATGAGACAAGCGTGCTTATCACTATGACCAGCACGCTGGTCATGCGGGCGCTGGAGCCGTTGCCGCACGGACTGCCACTCGCCTGTTCGGCCGGGGGCAAGAGTTCATCTTCCACGCCGGTCCTCAGGTGCTGTCACCGCGTCTTCGCCCACACCGTGCCCCGGTGAACCCCAAACTGACGTGCCAGCGCGGTCACGCCGTTCCCTTGCGCGCGGGCTGTTCGCATAGCGCGGGTGAGTCCCTTATGTGGTGGCAATTCCCGCGCTGGTCCCTGAGGCGGTGTAGGCGCACGAGGGGGCATCGTGGGAGCCCGTGTGTTCACGACCAGGATTCACCAAGGAGTACCCACGATGCCCGAGAACAAGTCTGCCGTGCCCCGCGCTGATTCAGGAAGTCCTGGCCGACCCCGACCTGGCCATCCCCAAGCTGCGGCAGGGATCGTTCTTCCCGTCCCTGCTGTCACCGCGCAAACGGGTCGACAAGGCCCTGTACGCCGTGATCTGCTCAGCCTGGATCGAGGGAGGGGGTCTCGACCCGCAAGGTCGATGACCTGGTCAAGGCCCTGGGCAACGAGTCCGGTACCTCCAGATCCACCGTCTCAAGGATCTGCAAGGACATCGGCGAGGGAGTCGCGGAGTTTCTGCCCCGGCCACTGGACCACACCTGGTTCCCCTACCTGTTCGTGGACGCCACCTACCTCGACGTACGCCTGGGCCACCGGGTGGTCTGCCAGGCCCTGGTGGTCGCCACCGGGGTTTCAGCCCAAGGACGTCGCGAGATCCTGGGCATGGCTCTCGGCGACGCCGAGACCACCGACTTTTGGACGCCCTTCCTGCGGTCCCTGCGCCAGCGGGGACTGAGGGTCACCACCGACCAGGCCCCCGAGGGGGTCGTGCTGGTCACCAGCGACGCCCACGCCGGTATCCGCTCCGCGGTCAAGGCGATCCTGCCCGGCGCCGCCTGGCAGCGCTGCACCGCGTTTGCGGCCCTCCCCAAACAGCACTGGCCCAAGATCTGGTCCAACAACCCCATCGAGCGCCTCAACCGCGAGGTCAAGCGCCGCGCCGACGTCGTGCAGGTCTTCCCCGACCGGCAGTCCGTCACCCGCCTGATCGGCGCCGTCCTGCTCGAGCAGCACGAAGAGTGGCAGTACGGCGAACGCCGCTACCTGTCCGAAGCCTCCCTCAGAAACCTCACCCACACACTCTCCCACGACCAGCACGCCCTAACCGACCACAGCACCATCATCCTCAACCCCTAACCACAACTACACCACACCAAAAGACTTGACCGCGCCTCGCTCCGCACGGACTGTCGAGGCCGCTTCTTAACCAGCCTCGGGCGCGCCCCCGGCCCACGGGCTCCACGTCACTCGTCCATCAGCCAGTCTGAAAGCCTGCACGACAAGGATGTGGATGCCTCCGCCGACGCAGTTCTCTCGCGACGACGTCGGCACTCCTACGGCGACGGCTGCCGCAGCGTGACACATACTCCCACCCGATTAGGCCCTGGGGCCGACGAGGACGCGGGCGCGGGCGTGTCCCGCCAGCCAGGCGGCCATCTCACGCACCTCCTCGGCAGTGACGGCGCTCAGGCGCCGCAGGTTCTCCTCCATGGAGCGCAGGCGGCCGGTGACGACCTCGCCGCGGCCCAGGCGCCCCATGCGCGCAAGGGAGTCCTCTCCCCCGAGCACCATGGCGCCGCGCAGCTGGCCGCGGGCGCGCCGCAACTCGCGCTCACTCACGCCGTCGGCCGCGAGCCTCTCGAACTCCCCGACCATGACAGCGCACACCTCGTCCACGTTGCTCGGGGCGCAGCCGGCGTAGAGCCCGAAGGCCCCGGCACCGGCGTGGGAGACGTCGAAGGCGTAGGTGGTGTAGGCCAGGCCGCGCTTCTCGCGCACCTCCTGGAACAGACGAGAGGACATGCCTCCGCCCAGGATGGTGGTGAGCACGCTCATCGCCCAGCGCCTCTCGTCGAGCACGGCGATGCCCTGGCAGGTCAGGTACAGGTGGGTCTGCTCGCCCTCACGGGAGACGGTGATGTCGTGGACGTCCAGCGGCGTGAAGGGCTCGACCTCGAAACGGCGGTCCCGGGGGGCGGCGTCGGCCGAGGCATCCCACCCGGCGGCGGCCAGATCGGCGGCCACCCGCTCGCAGACCTCGTCGTGGTCCACGGCGCCGGCAGCCGCCACCACGAGGGAGTCGGAGGCGTAGGTGCGCCTGTAGTGCTCCCACACGGCGTCGCGCGGCACGGCGATGACAGTCTCGTTGGTGCCGCCGATGGGCCGGCCCAGCGGCGTGTCCTCGCCGAAGGCGGCACGGGCGAATGCCTCCTGGGCGACGTCGGCCGGGTCGTCGGCGGCGTCGGCGAGCTCGGAGACGATGACGCCGCGTTCTGTCTCGACGTCGGCGGGCTCCAGGAGGGAGGAGGTCACCATATCGGCGAGTACATCGAGTGCCTCCATGGCGTCGGGCGCGAGCACCCGGGCGTAGTAGGAGGTGTGCTCCTTGGCGGTGGCGGCGTTGGACTCGCCGCCGATCATGTCGAAGGCCTCGGCGATCCCGCGGGCCGAGCGCGTGGCGGTGCCCTTGAACAGCAGGTGCTCCAGGAAATGGGTGGAGCCCTCCTGGCCCGCGGCCTCATCACGGGACCCGACGCCGAACCACATGCCGATCGACGCCGAGCGCAGACCCGGCACGGACTCGGTGATGACACGCACACCACCGGGCAGAATCGAACGGCGCAGCACGGCGCTGTCGTCGGTCAAGCGCAACTCGGTGCCGGGAGCGCCCGCAGTACCGCGCAGCAGATCGGCCTCGGCGTAGCTGGTGGCCCTGCTCCCGAAAGCGCCAGCGGTGGAGGGGGACGGGTTGGTCACCGGATGAGCCTAACGGGCCCGGCGCCGTCACCGGTACCGGGGCGGAGCCCCCTCACCGACGGGGTGGCGCCCCGCCGCCCCACCGGGCACGCGGACGGGCGCGACGTGCTCTCCCGGCGCCCCGGACCGATCTCGACGCGGAACTCGACCGATCTCGACGCGGAACTCGACCGATCTCGACGCGGAGAGCGACCAGCCCGCTTCCGGCCCGCGATCGCTCCGGCTCAGCCCGGCCGGCCCGACGTCGAGGCGCGCACGACGAGCTCGGGGGCGAAGGCCACATGCCGCACCTCGGAGCCGTCGGCGAGCAGCAGATCCGCGGCAGCACGACCGATATCGCGCATGGGTACGTGAACACTGGTCAACGGGGTGATGAGTTCGGAGGCGATCGCCACGTCGTCGTAGCCGACAATGGCCACGTCATCGGGGATACTCAGTCCACGACGGCGGATCTCGCGCATGGCGCCGATGGCCAGCTGATCGTTGGCGCAGAACAGCGCCGTCGGCCGAGACTCCGCCCGCAGGAGCGCCGCGGCCCCGACCGCCCCGGCATCAGCCGTGTACCCGTGCCCCCCACTGACCGCCTCGATCTCCGCAAGGACCCTGGCGGGTTCGAGTCCAGCATCCGCGAGCGCCGTCAGCACGCCATTGCGGCGGTCGACGGACTGCCTGACCGACAGCGGCCCGTTGACGAAGCCGATGCGCCGATGGCCGAGATCGACCAGATGGGCGATGGCGGCGCGCGCGCCCGCGACGTCGTCGCCGGAGACGGTGGACAGGCCCGCGGAGATCGGCGGGTGATCCATGAGAACCACTCGGATTCCGCGCCCGGCCAGCACCGCGAGATTGTCGAGCGTACAGCTCGAGGGCGTCACGATGACGCCGCGCACGTCCAGTCCCGCCAGCAGGCTCATGAGCTCGCGCTCGCGATCGGGATCGGAATCGGTCGAGCTCAGCATGGGGACCCGGTTGTCCTCGCGCAGGCGGTCCTCAATGCCGCGGGCGGCCTCGGTGAAGAAGGGGTTGGAGATGTCGTGGACGAGCACCCCGACCAGCGAGGAGCCCCCATGGCGCAGACGCCGGGCGGTCTCCGAGCGCACGAAGCCGAGCTCGTCGATCGCCGCGCGCACCCTGTCCAAGGTTGGCCCGGCCACGCGCTCGGGGTGGTTGAGGACGTGCGAGACCGTGCCGACCGAGACGCCGGCCCTCTCAGCGACGTCGCGCACCGAAGGATGAGCCACGGCACCCCTCCTCATCATGCCCCTTGACCGATCGATTCTGCACGCAGGATAACGGCCTTCGGCTGCGTTTTTTCAGAGAAGGGGCGGAACAGGGCAGGGCGGGAACTACATGGACGCGCCCACCGTCCCGGGCCAGAGCGGGCGACGCACCAGAGCGGGCCGGCACGGCCGGACGGGATGAGTGGCGGGCCGACCCGGGCCGGCACGGCCGGACGAACCGGCGGACGGAGTGAAGACGAGGAGCGGCCCACCCTTGAGGAGGCGCGCAGCGGCGGGTAAACTCTCTCTTGAAACGGTTCATATCGGATCGCCCACCCCCTGAACGAGGATGTTCAATGACGACAACACCCGCCGATTCGCTTGAGAATCTGCTGAATACCACGGACGCCCGCTCCCGGCAGCGCTGCTGCTTCCTGCTCCAGGTCCGCCCCGAGCGCCTCACGGAGTACGTCGAGGTCCATCAGCGCGTCTGGCAGGAGATGCGCGAGGCGCTGCATCGCACCGGTTGGCGCAACTACTCCCTTTTCCTGCGCCCCGAGGACGGCCTGGTGGTGGGCTACTTCGAATCCGACGACGTCGCCGCGGCCATGGCCGCCATGGAGGACGAGGAGGTCAACACCCGCTGGCAGGCGGAGATGGCCCAGTACTTCGTCCAGCCGAGCGGCGGCAGCGCCGCCGTCCTGCCCCAGTACTTCCGCCTGGACTGACACGATTCCCTTATCACTTATCTCTCTATATACCCCTCTTACCCGATCCCCACACTCGTCCCTCAAGGAGAAGAGCATGGCCAGCAAGCCACTGACCGGATGGAAGGCGACCGCAGCGGTCGCCATGTCGAACTACATCGACTCCGGCTCCATCATCGCCATCGCCACGTCCCTCGGATTCTGGGGCGCGGCCTACTTCCCCAGCGACGACGGCACCGTCGCCGGCCTGTTGGCCGCCTTCAGCTCCAACGCCTTCGGCGCAGCCATCGGGGCGCTCATCGGCGGTCCCCTGTGCGACAAGTACGGCCGCAAGTTCATCTACACCTACGACCTGCTCCTGTACGCCCTGGGCGGCCTCATCGTCGTTTTCGCGGCCAATCTGGCCATGCTGTTCACCGGCTTCGTCGTCATCGGCCTGGCCGTGGGCGCCTCGGTCCCGGCGGGCTGGACCTACATCGCCGAGTTCGCCCCCACCGATCAGCGCGGCAAGCACATCGGCGCCACCCAGCTGGCCTGGTCATTCGGCCCGTTCATCGGCTTCGGCCTGGCAGCGGCCCTGGCCCCGCTGGGACTGCTGGGCAGCCGCATCATCTTCGCCCACCTGGTCGTCATCGCCCTGGCCACCTGGTACATCCGCCGGGGCCTGGAGGAGTCCGAGACCTGGGAGAACGCCAAGGGAGGCGCGGACGCCACACCGCCGTCGATGTGGAGCGCCTTCCGCAAGCTCTTCACCCGCCGCGTGAACATCACCGCGCTCATCTTCCTGGCGGTCATCTACACCTGCTGGAACCAGGCGGCCTCGCAGAACGGCATCTTCCTGCCCACGATCCTGAGCTCCATGGGCTACGAGACCCTGCAGACCGACCTGTTCTCCATGCTCTCGTGGGGCTTCGTCATCGCCTCGACCTTCGTCTTCATGTACCTGGTGGACCGCGTCTCCTACCGCTGGCACTACTTCGTCGGCGGCCTGCTGGCCATCGTCTCCTGGGTGGTGCTCGTCTTCGGGCCCTCCACCGCGGCCTGGACCGCGTTCACCTACACGATCATCTGGGGGCTGTCAGCCGGGCCGTCCGCCCAGGCCTTCTACTCGGTGTGGTCCCCCGAGCTCTTCGCCACCCCGTACCGCTCCGCGGCCCAGGGAATCGTCTTCTTCGCCGTTCGTCTGGCCTCCGGCCTCATCTCGCTCATCTTCCCGATCATCCTCGCCAAGGAGAACGGCCTGCTCATCGACGGGCTCATCCTCATCGGCTTCCTCATCATCGCCACTCTGGTGGGCACCGTCTTCGCCCCGAAGACGCGGGGCAAGAGCCTGGAGGAGATCGAGATGGAGCGCTACGGCGAGCACGTGACCAGCATGTGAGCCGATGTGAGCCGAGCCGGCTCAACCGAGCACTGAGACTCCTGACGCTTCTGAAGCCTCTGACGCCCCTGGAGCCCTGGCATCCGACGAAAGCCACAGCAAACACAGCAACTACAGCAACTCAGCAACCACAGCATCTGAACGGAGCAGCGCATGACGCCCTCGCCCCACCCCGCCACCCCGACCCTGTCCGACCTGAGCCCCGAGGCCCGCGGCCTGCTGGAGACCCA
>ERZ772967.779-NODE-779-length-23638-cov-7.728915_pt1 | contig 23638 bp, 17 predicted proteins | sample MGYA00511677_ERZ772967 | MGnify/ENA primary metagenome ERZ772967 (study PRJEB29015, sample SAMEA2737931) | human oral metagenome | biome: human oral; feature: human-associated habitat; material: dental | place: China | collected 2146 ...
AGGAAATCTCCGTCGCCGACATCTACCTGTATGTCATCCTGCGCTGGGCCAACGGCCTGTCCGTGGACCTGAGCCAGATGAAGCACCTGGACGAGTTCCAGAAACGCGTGGCCGCCGACCCCGGCGTGCGCGAGATCTGCGCTCAGGAGGGGTTGCAGCCGTGATGGCTGTGCCATCCCGCAGGGCAGGGTGATGGCCACCCTGCAAGCGCGTGTTCGGCAGCGGAAGGCTGCCGAACATGACGCCTGGTTCCGGCGACAGGTTCAGGCCGGGCTGGATTCAGCCAATGCCGGGAAGCTGATTCCGGCTGCGGAGGTTGAGGCCCGGTTTGCTGAGAAGCGGGCTGCAACTGCCGCCGGAGTCGTTTTCCCTTCTCCTGATTTACGACCGCGACGATGACCAGCGGGGGCGAAGGGAAAAAACAAAATACGTCAGTGCTCGGCTGGAGTTGGAGATGAGGTGACAGGGAGCGACTCTGCTGGATCTATGTCCAAGTGCTCATGTTCCTTTCCTTGTTTTGATGGGCTGAAACGCTTTATAACGATTCTGTGTTCTTTGCTTTGATAGGTTGAGTAATCTCCAAGGCATAGTTTAGCAATGTCTCTATGGTTTTTATAGAGCCAATCATAATTATATTTGAGCCATCTTGAAGTGAGATCAAATATAGTCGTTTCTTTTCTTGAGTATTCATCTGTTCCTTTGCTGATGGCCATCAAGTTCAAGATTAGGCCAAGCATCATGGCTGCCTGATTGGACGGTTCTGTTCTTAGTGTTATCATTTTACTGAATATTAGTCCTCGAAATTTTTTGTGTATGATCATGCTCGATATCTGTTTTTTTGGTGCCAAAAAGAATGAAGTGCAAATCACCATATAGATCTCAAGATCTGTTTTGAGCAAAGGGTGTTCAATGTTTGCTATGCAAGTGGCGATGGAGTGCATCAAGCAGGAGATATTGTCGTATATGGTTCCTTCGGGGTGTTTGCTATTTTGTGTGAGTTTGGGTTTTGTGTCATTCGCGACTGATGTCTTGTTTAGATAATTAATGCCGCTGTCGACAAAGTGTGTTATTATTTTTATCCTTTCCGAGTGCTTGTCAGAGAAAATATTTCCTTTAACTTCATTAATAATATTTATTGCATTTACTTCTCGCGTTATTTCGCGTAGCGCACATCTCAATACAGGAGGTTCGATCCCGTGTTTTTCTGGATCGTAGCCTTTTAGGGTCATCAAGACAATGCGGCAATAGGCTTCCCATTGGTCATTTCCCCATTTGGGTTCGCTTGGTATTTCGAGCAAAAGGGTTGTTCCTATCTTTGTCATGTCGTAGTTTGAGAACAATATATTGCTAATGGGCTTTCTCGATCCAATAAATCCGGAGTCCAGTGCGTCTGTTTCTTTGTAAATAAATGAATTCTTATTGGTTATTGCTTCTGAAACAACATTTTTCGTGAAGATCGCGATGGAGTTGTATTTCTTTGTTTCCGAGATTTCTTTGAATATGTAGTAAAGCGTTTTTTGCGAGTGTTCAATAATTTCACGGCAGAAATTTTTATCTACAATTAGCATTAGTATATCGTTAGAGTTTTTTCCTGCCTTTGGGTGTTTTGTATTTTGGCGCGTTGCTTCCAGAGGGTTGTTTGTTGCGTATTTTATGATGTTGTGTATTGATCCAGATATTTCGTCTGCGATGATTGCTAGATCTTTTCTGGAGCCGTTTATGATATGTCTCTCAAGCTCATTCTTGAAGCGTCCCGCGTTCCACTTTCCGTATACTGCTGTGCGGACGAAGGCAAACCATGCCCAGATAAGAAACGTCAGAAGAAGCGCTCCTCCCATGATCGCCTGCCACTCTCCAGTCGTCAGGGGGATGTTTGTTGGAACAAGCCATCGTTCGGCGCGCCAGAGGTCTGTCAGAAGCGTTAGCATTCCAACGATAACGACAACCCCGAATGTGATGCCCTTTAGCGGTATGGGAGCGCAATCAATCCGGAAGCGGTACCGGACATCGGAGGTCGTCCAGGCCAGGACCATGAGAGCAAGGCTGGTCAGGAATTCGGAGAACCCGAAGAACTTGGGAGCGATGGCGTCGATGGGGGCTAATTCGATGCAGATGCCCATCAAGCATTTTTCGATTGTCACTGGGATCTCCTGGTTTTCCTGTTGTCTCAATAGCGGAATTCTATATAGAGCTTGACGGAATGGGTGCTCCTGCCCAGGTGACAAGGCTTTTTGCGCCAGGTTTGTTGGTTTTTTGTTGGTGTTGCTTCTGTCATACGCGCGTGCAGCTCAAAAGAAAAGGTCCCCAACGGGCCTTTCTTCATTTTAGGCTGCAACCCAGGCAGGCTGCCGATCCACCCCAGAACCAATAGCCGAAATTCAGTCGAACCTCACCCAGCTCCAGCAGGCCGGAGACGCCGAAGCGCTGGCTGCGGCTCCCCAGACCACCGAGAGGCGCAGGATAAGGCTTCACTCCTTCTTGATCCCCTGTCTGTTCTCTTTCCGATAAAACGCATACAACCACCCGCAAGCGATCAGATACAGACCATAGCAGAAAAGACGTTCAAACCAGGCCTCGGTTCGCCAATATATCAATGCCACGGAAAATTGTTCGGGTGGTGAAACAACTACTTGCTGTTTCCCGTCTATTTGATGTTGCCACTCAAGTGCACGGCTTCTTCGCACATGGGCTGGAACAGGCTCAGTACCAGCGTACTGCCCAGCAAGACCAGCAAAACGCTCAGCAGTATCACGGCCACAACCAATTCAGGTTTGCTTATTCTGGGCATCACGCTTCCATCGTCCATTCATGTCGGTTGCAAGCCGTCGTTCCGATATCCCCATGCTTCATGGAGTCTTCCAGCGGATTGTGCAAAGAAAAAGCCCCCGAAGGGGCTTTTTCTCATGTCAGATGACAAACCATTCAGCTATCGAACAACACCTCAGAACCGATAGCTGACATTCAGCCGGACATCACGTCCGGGTTCCGGCAGGCTGGAGACGCCGGAGCGCTGGCTGTGGCTCTTGTAGTACTTGTTGAACAGGTTGTTGACCGCGAAGTTGACGTTCAGGTCGTCGGTGCCGAAGGGTTTCCAGTTGGCGTACAGGTCGTTGACGCCGTAGCCGCTGCGGCGAACCAGTTCGGGCGTGGCGGATGAGCCGCGCGAGCTGGGGATGTAGCCGGCGCTCTGCACGAAGCGGCCGCGCCAGCCCACTTCCACGTTGGGGTTCTCCAGCTGGTAGGCCAGGCCGGTGGTCCAGGTACGGCCGATGGGGATGGCGGTGCTGGTCGAGTCGGCCACTTCACCGTCCAGCTTCGGCTTGCTGTAGGCCACGCCGGCGCGCGTGGTCCAGTGGCCGAAGGCGTAGGCGGCGCTCAGTTCGTAGCCGTGGTTCTTCAGCGTGCCGCTGTTGAAGAGGCGATAGTACGAGGCAGCCTGGCGACCCTGGCAGGGGGTGCCGGCCGCGTTGATGCACTGGTAGTCCTGGTGGTTCCGGGTGTTCTGGTGGAACACGGTGGCGGCCAGGCGCAGGGCCTGGGAGGGCGTGTAGGTGACGCCGGCTTCCAGGGTACGGGCGCGTTCGGCTTCCAGGTTGTTGTCGGCGATGATGCGGCGACCGCCGGCCAGCATGGCTTCGTACAGGCGCGGGCTGCGCGTGGCGTAGGACAGGCCGGCGTTGAACGACACCTGTTCGTTCAGGTCATAGATGGCGGCAATGCTGGGGTTGATCTGGCCGTCGGAGACTTCGCTGCGGCCGCTGGTGCGCATCTTGAAGTGGTCGTAGCGCAGGCCGGTGGTGAGGGTGACGGGGTGCAGGTTCCAGATGCCTTCGGCATAGACGCCGTAGTCGGTCTTGCGCTCGTTGACGGTGTCTGTGGCCGTGCCGTTGGTGGACAGGCGGGAGCCGGGCTTGGCTTCCTGACGGCGCAGGTTGACGCCGTATTTCAGGATATGCTCGTTGAACAGGTAGCTGTCCAGGTTGATGTTGGCGCCCTGGGTTTCCACTTCACTGGCGCCAAGCAGCAGGGTACCGGAGCCGGCGCGCGGGAAGTTCTTCATTTCGGCGCTCATCCGGTAGACATCGGTCTCGATCTTGTCCACCGGGCCCAGGCCGCGACCGGTGTAGGCCAGGCGGGTGGTGTCCTGGGTGTAGATGCGGTAGCGCGGGGCGTTGTTGGTCTCGTTGTTGTCCTGCGAGAAGTCGAATTCTTCGCGCAGGGCGCGCACGCCGTGGGTCTTTTCCTGGCGGTGGCTCAGTTCGATGCGGTTCTGCTCGTCCAGTGCATAGCCGAACTTGGCCAGCAGGCCGCGCTGTCCCAGGGCGCTGTTCTGCACTTCGCGCTTGGCGCTGCCGCCGGACTTGTAGTTCTCTTCTTTCGTCCAGTTGGCGTTGACGAGGGCATCCAGTGCGCCGAACTGGCCATAAGCGGCCACGCCGGCACCGCGGCCCTTGTTGCTGCTGAAGCCGCCGTTGACCTTGAAGCCCAGGGTCTGGCCGGGACGCAGCAGGTCCTTGGCCGAGGCGGTGCGGGCCACGATGGCGCCGCTGGTGGCACCAATGCCGGCCGAGGCCGAGCCGGTGCCTTTCTGCACTTCGATGTCCTTGATGAGGGCCGGATCCAGCAGGAAGCGGCCGTTATGGTGGAACATCTGCGTGTCGGAATAGGTGTTGTCGACCTTGATGTCGATCTGGTCCTGACCCATGCCGCGAATGGTGACCCACTGCGAGGTGCCGTTGCCGCCGCCGAAGTTGATGGAAGGCTCGGCCGAGAGCACTTCCTTCATTTCATTGGCGGTGCTTTCTTCCAGCGCCTTGAAGTTGACCTTCTCGGTGGAGGAGGCCGCCTTTTCGATGGCGTAGATGGTCTGGAGCTGGGTTTCGGTGGGGGCGGCGGACTGGGCGTGCGCAAAGGTGCTGATGAGCGCCAGCGGCACGGCCTTCAGGCCGAGAGAGACGCAGTGTGAACGGAGTTTCATGTCTTGGGCGTCAAAATGGGGTGGAATGGCCAAGGGCAGCCCGCATGGGCTGCACAATGTGTCAGCGCCCAAGTATAAGTTCAATTCTTGTTTACATTACGTCTATCTTCATTCAGCTCACGCCGACATGCCCCGTTTCAGCAGCCACTGGCTGAACGGCCAGTCCACGCTGTCCAGCAGGTTCTTGGTGATGAGCCCCAGTTCGGTGTCACCCTCGATGCGCAGCTTGCGGTTGAAGAACAGGGTGTCGGGGTCTTCCTCGCGCATCATCATGCGCAGGAAGTCGATGCCGTTGGCAGCCAGTCGCAAGTCGGGGGCGCCTTCGTAGTCCTGGTCCAGAAACTTCTGTTCGTCGGCGCCAAAGCGCACCTTGATGCCGGCGTCCAGCACGTCGATCTCGAACTTCCTGCCGGCAAAGAGGCTCATGTCGGCGGGCAGCAGGCCTTTCTTCAGCATGGTGTTCAGCGCCAGCACCAGGGCAAGGCGCGGCGGCCGGCCGGGCAGGTGGGCCACGATGCGGCTCACCCAGGCGGGGGCGATGATCTCAGGCAAGGGCATGGCTTTCCTCCTTCAGGGCCTCGATGCCAGGCAGTCCGCGCCAGTAGCCGTCCACAGGCGTGCCCACGGCCAGGCGGGTGAGTTCGGGCTGCACGTCGGCCCAGGTGGCCTTGCCGTCCAGCACGTCACGGTGCAGGCGGATGATCTCGGGCATGTCGTGCAGCTGGGGCGAGAGCCGCAGCAGGCTCACGCCCATGGCCCGCAGTTCCTGGTGATGCGGCAGCAGGGTCTGGCTGCCGTAGGACATGGTCTGGATGCCGTTGATGGTCAGGAACGGCTTGCCTTCGCGGGTCTTCAGCACCAGGCCGTCCTCATGGTCCAGGCAGCGGAATTCGCAGTGGTCCTTGTTGAGGTTGTAGTGGCGGGCGGTGAAGCAGCGCGACGAATAGGCCAGCGGCATGCGGCCCCAGCCGAACAGTTCGGTCTCGATGCCTTCGGTGGTGGCCAGGATGGTGGCCAGCTTGTCGTGGCTGAGTTCGGTGGGGGGCACCCAGCGGAAGGCGCCCAGCTGGCGGAACACGCCCAGCGTGGTCTCGTTGTAGATGTTGAGGCTGGCGCCGGCCACGAAGGGAATGTCGTGCTCGCGGGCCAGTCGTACCGCGCCCATGTCGTTGGCTTCGACCTTGAAGCGGTCCTGCCCTGTGATCTTGCGCAGCCGCCGCAGGTCGGTCTCGCTTTCCAGCAGCACCTGCGACGACAGGATGACTTCCTTGCCGCTGTCGGCCAAGTTCTCGGCCAGGCCGTACCAGTCGGCAAAGCGCATCTTCTGGCGGCGCGAGCACACGACTTCACCCAGATAGATGGTGTCCACCGGGGCATCCAGCATGGAGACATAGAACTCCAGCAGCGTTTCCTTCTGCCAGAAGAACTGGATGGGACCCAGCGACAGCCGGATCGGGTTCCGGGATTGAATCGGTTCGCTCATTGTGCCTGTCTCCTCATTTCCACGGCCGGTTGTAGGCGCCCAGGGTGGTCTGGTGTCCTTCGGATACCTTGCCCAGGGTCTTGCTCCAGAGCGGATCGACCCGGAAGTGCGACGGGTCGGCCGCGGCAGCATCCAGCGCCTTGCGCAGGGTGTGGGTGACCTGGGCGGTGTAGGTGGGGCTGCGCTGGCGGCCCTCCACCTTGATGGCGGCCACGCCAATGCCGATGAGATCCGGCAGCATTTCCAGCACGTTCAGGCTGGTGGGCTCTTCCAGCGCGTAATACGTGGCGTCGTTCACCTCGAAGCGGCCCTTGCACAGCGTGGGGTAGCCGGCCGGTTCCTGCGGGTTGTAGCGGTCAATGAGGACGTGGTTGAGCCGCACGTCCATGCGGTCGGGAAGCTGTTCCCACCGCACGGCCTTGGCAGGCGAGCACACGCCCTGCATGTTGGGCGATTCGCCCGTGGCGTAGCTGGACAGGATGCAGCGGCCTTCCACCATCACACACAGGCTGCCAAAGCCGAACACCTCGATTTCCACGTCAGTGTTTTCAATGACGTGCTTGACCTGACTGAGGGTGAGCACGCGGGGCAGCACGGCACGACGGATGCCGAACAGCTCCTTCATGAGGTTGATGGCCTCGTAATTGGTGGCCGACCCCTGTACCGACATGTGCAGCCGCAGGTCGGGGTGGCGATCACGGGCATAGGCCATGATGGCCGGATCCGCCACGATGATGGCGTCGGCGCCCAGCAGCACGGCGGTATCGACCGCGGCATGCCAACGCTTCACTTCACCCGCCTGGGCAAAGGTGTTGATGGCCATGAGCACCTGGCGACCACGCGCATGGGCATAGGCCACACCTTCCTGGGCAGATTTCATGTCGAAATTGAGCCCCGGGAAATTGCGCGCGTTGGTGGCGTCCTTCAGGCCCATGTAGACCGTGTCCGCGCCATTGTCCACCGCCGTCTTCAGGGCAGGCAGGTTGCCCGCAGGGCATACCAGTTCCGGAATCCTTCGCATTATCTCTCCCTGTAATTTCGACGGTGAAAACCCGTCGATCATAGTGCAGGAGTATTTTCGGCTCAAGGCATCGCCGTTGATCCGGATCAAAAGGAAGGGGTTATATGAGTAAATCTAATTTATTAACTGATGATCGACAGGGAAGTTAAGTTGTGATTGATCGTGTTGTTCTGGTGGGGTGGGTTTGAATATTAAGGTGTGATTGATCAGTGTATTGGGTCGTGGTGGACTGGAATATTAAGTTGTGATTGATTTGATAATTGGGTGGCGGGTGACTGGATGTGTGGCGGGCGAGGTTCCGGCATTCGCCCGCTGGAAGGGTCTGGCGAGCGATGCAGGGGCAGAGGGGCGTGTGGGCGTCGAACCGTCTGAAACCGCGTGAGGGCTACGGCCGAGGAGGAGGGGTGTGCAGGCGTTGTAGAGCTTCGGCACGTTTTGCTCAGGGTTGTGCCGTGCTCAGCTTCCGTGTGGAAGGGGAAGGGCAGGTCGCATCCCTTGCCGCTCATGCGCGGCGGCGCGCGCTTGCGTGACTGGCAATAGGGGGCCTGGTAGTAGGGGGCCTGGCAAGGTAGACGCAGCGCCACAAAAGCAAAAGGCCACCGCGAGGGTGGCCTTCTGGAATTTGGTGCCGGTGAAGAGAGTCGAACTCCCGACCTTCGCATTACGAATGCGCTGCTCTACCAACTGAGCTACACCGGCTTGGTGTTGAGCCTGCGATTCTAACCCGAAACCGGGGCTGTTTGGCAAGTCCGTCGAATGCGGGCCTGCCAAGGTGCGGCTGGAGCGAGACAGTGGCGGCGTGAATGGGCGTTTCCGGGCGACGGGCGGGGCCTTCAGATCGGCGCTCTGGCCAGAAACTCCGCCACCGTCGGCCACTGCAGCCGCACGCGCAGCTCGCGCTTCAGGCGGCGGGTGTCCAGCCGGCGGGATTCGCGCATGAAGCTCATCCGAACTTCAGACAGGGTCTGGGTCAGTTCGGCCCGTGAGTGGCGCGGGGGACGGGGCAGGCCCAGGCGGTCGGCCACCTGGTCCAGGTAGTCGCCCAGGGTCATCTGGCTGTCGTCCACGGCATTGATGACGCGCTGGCGCGGGCCGCGCAGCAGGGCGGTGCGGGCAATACGGGCCAGGTCGTCGGCGTGGATGTGGTTGGTGATCACGTCGTCGGCCGGTACCAGGGCCGGCACCTGTTGGCGCAGGCGCTCCACAGGCAGGCGGTCGGCGGCGTAGATGCCGGGCACGCGCAGCACGATGGCAGGCAGCGGCGGCGGCTGCAGACGACGATGGCGCGCGCCAGAGACGCGGGCACCGTCGCGGTGGGCGCTGTCCGAGCGCGTACTGTCGGCGTGGGGGCTATCAGCGCGAGGGCTGCCTGCGTTGGAACCGTCAGGGCGATGGATGCCGAAGCGCACCTGCCGCTCGGCGTCCACCCGGCGGCGGGCGCGGTCGGTCAGCGGCTGCAGCGTGTCGGTCTCGCGGGTGAAGGCGCCGCCCCGGTCACCGTAGACGCCGGTGGTGGACAGGTAGACAAGGCGCGGGGCAGGGGCGTGCTGGCTCCGGCTCCGGGCCTGGGTGGCGGGGGCTGGTACGGCAAGCAATGCAGCCGTCGACCGGGCGCCCAGACGGTGGGCGCGGCCCGGGCGGGAAGTCGTGCGGGCGCGCTGGCCACGCGCCCGGGCCAGCGCCTGCAGCCAGCGCCGTGTCAGCCGGTCGGTCACTTCGCCGTCGCGGCTGGCGGGTGGGGCGGCGTGCAGGATGTGGGTGGCCCAGCGGGCCAGGCGGTGGGCGTCATCGGCCTGCATGGCCAGGGCGCCGGCTGTGCGGATTCTCTGCAGGGTTTCGTCGCTGCGTGCCACGCCCACGACCTGCCAGCCGTGGTGCAGCTGCCGCACCACGCGCTGGCCGACGTCGCCGCAGCCGATGATCAACAATCGTTGACGGCGGAAACGCCGGGGAACTGGGCGATAATGCGGGGTTTGGCCTTTCTTCTGGATCATGCGCCAATCCTTACGGGGGAACTGACATGACTTACAACGTGACGATCTCGCCCAGCGGCCGCCAGTTCAAGGTGGACATCGGCGCCACGGTGCTGGAAGCCGCGCTGGACCAGGGCATTGTGCTGCCTTATGGCTGCAAGGACGGCGCCTGTGGGGCGTGCAAGTCGCTGGTGACGGACGGTAGTGTAGAGCAGGGCAAGCACCTGCCGTCGGCGCTGTCGTCGGAAGAGATGACGCAGGGCTACGCGCTGCTGTGCACGGCCACGCCCACGTCGGACCTCACCATCGAGGCGGCGGTGGTGGACGGGGCCAGCGACATCCCGGTGCGCAAGCTGCCCTGTCGGGTGCGCTCCATCGAGGCGCTGGCGCCGGACGTGCGCTGTATCCGGCTGCAGCTGCCGTTTTCCGAGCGGCTGGAGTATCTGGCCGGCCAGTACGTGGACCTGATCTTCCCCGACGGCGTGCGGCGCAGCTATTCCATGGCCACGGCGCCCGGCACGATGGAGGACGTGGAGCTGCACATCCGCCACCTGCCGGGCGGGCATTTCACCGACCGGGTGTTCGGGGTGGGCTCGCGGCCGCCGCTGAAGGAGCGCGAGATCTTCCGGCTGGAGGGGCCGTTCGGCACCTTCTTCCTGCGCGAGGACAGTGACAAGGCGGTGGTGCTGCTGGCCAGCGGCACGGGCTTTGCGCCCATCAAGGCCATTGTGGAGCGGATCACGGCGCTGCAGGCGGCCGGCAGCTTCCGGCGGCCGGTGCGGCTGTACTGGGGCGGACGGCGTCCGGCCGACCTCTACCACGACGCGCTGTGCCGCCAGTGGGAAAAGGACCTGGCCGACTTCCAGTATGTGCCGGTGCTGTCGGATGCGAAGCCCGAGGATGGCTGGACGGGGCGTACCGGCTTCGTGCACCTGGCGGTGATGGCTGATCTGCCCGACATGTCGGGGCACGAGGTCTATGCCTGCGGGGTGCCGGTGATGGTGGAATCGGCCCGACGCGACTTCGTGGCGCAGTGCGGGCTGGATGGGGCCGATTTCTACGCCGATGCCTTCACGTCGGAGGCTGACCGACAGGCGGCGGCCTGATCCGTCGCCCGCAGGGGCCGCTGCCCGGGCCCGGGTGGTCCGGGCGGTCTGACCCCCGAATCTCCTCACGGACTGCTGCCCTGGTCGATTTCCTGTAATCTGGCCGGCAGTCGAAACGACGAAGTGCATATCGGGCCGCCACGGGGGCGGCCCCGCTTCAGGAAAGGACCTGCGCACGGCAGCCGCAAGGCGCCGCTCGGGCCTTTCCCAGTGAGGAGATGATCATGAGACGACTGCTCACGCCCAAGAACCTGCTGCTGCTGGTCCTGCTGGCCGTGATGTTCTGGTCCTTCTACAGCGGTGCTTCGCCATCGCGCAGCACGCCGCCGGCCTCGGCGGACAAGGCCGCGACGGCGCAGGGCGGTGGCGCGGCAGGTGCGGCGCAAGCCTCGGATGGTGCTCCCGAGCAGCCGGTGGGCTTGCCGCTGGCCTATCTGCAGAAGCTGAAGGACGTGGCCGACAAGCCGGCCACCACCTACATCAAGCCTGGCCGGCCCACGCTGGTGAAGTTCTGGGCCAGCTGGTGCCCGCTGTGTCTGTCGGAACTGGCCGACACCAATGCCTGGGCCACCGATGAGCGCTTCTCGTCGGCGGTGAATCTGGTCACGCTGGCCTCGCCCGGCTTCCTGCACGAGAAGCCGCAGGCCGACTTCGTGACGTGGTACGGTGGGCTGGACTATCCGGCCATGCCGGTGCTGCTGGATGTGGGCGGCCTGCTGGCGCGGCAGCTGGGCGTGCGGGTGTATCCGTCGTGGGTGCTGCTGGATGCCGATGGCGGCGTGGCGCGGGTGGTGCGCGGGCGCCTGTCCGAAGCGCAGGCACTGGCCCTCATCGAGGACCCCGAGGCCGATCTGGCACGGCTGGCGCAGGCCGAGCGTGCTTCCTTCTATCAACCGGATTCGCAAAAATCATCGAAAGTCATGAATACCAGGACCATCTATCTGGCCGGCGGCTGTTTCTGGGGCGTGGAAGCCTATTTCCAGCGCATCCCGGGCGTGGTGGATGCCGTGTCGGGCTATGCCAATGGCCGCACGCAGAACCCCAGCTACGAGGACGTGATCCGTGGCGCGGGCCATGCCGAGACGGTGAAGGTGACCTATGACGCCGACCGTCTGAGCCTGGCCGACATCCTGCAGTACTACTTCCGCATCATCGATCCCACCAGCCTGAACAAGCAGGGCAATGACCGCGGTGCGCAGTACCGCACGGGCGTCTACTACACGGACGCGGCTGAGAAGGCCACCATCCAGCAGGCGCTGGATGCGCTGCAGCAGAAGTACAGCCGCCCGCTGGTGGTGGAGAACCTGCCGCTGCAGAACTTCTACGAGGCCGAGGAATATCACCAGGACTATCTGGCCAAGAACCCCAACGGCTATTGCCATATTGACGTGCGCAAGGCTGACGAGCCGCTGCCGGGCAAGCCTGCCGGCAATCCGCCGGCAGCCGCTGCTGCCGTGGGCAAGGGCTTTGATGTGGCCAGCTACCGCAAGGCTTCCGATGCCGAGCTGAAGCAGCGCCTGAGCGCCGAGCAGTATCGCGTCACGCAGCAAAGCGGCACCGAGCGCGCCTTCACGCACGAGTATGACCATCTGTTTGCACCCGGCATCTATGTGGACGTGGTGAGCGGCCAGCCGCTCTTCAGCTCGAAGGACAAGTTCGACTCCGGCTGCGGCTGGCCCAGCTTCACGCGGCCCATCCAGCCGTCGGCCGTCACCGAGCACGAGGACCTCAGCTACAACATGCGGCGCGTCGAGGTGCGCAGCCAGGCCGCCAATTCGCACCTGGGGCACGTGTTCCCCGACGGCCCGCGCGACAAGGGCGGTCTGCGCTACTGCATCAACGGTGCCAGCCTGCGCTTCATCCCGCTGGAGAAGATGGCCGAAGAGGGCTACGGCAACCTGGTCGATGCCGTGAAGTGATCAGGGCGTGACGGGGCGGCCGGTGAAGGCATCCGGCTGCCCCATTGAAGGGGTCACGCAGTCATAAAAAAAGCCCGGACCGAAGTCCGGGCAAAAAACCAACCAGGGAGGAATTCAGCCGGTGACTGAGGAAGTCACCGTTGCGGCTGAACAACGACATTCTCCAGCGATCGGCCCTGATGTGTTGCGTGTTTGCGTCATGCGGGTGTGCGGGGCCGATGGGTGGCCGGATGGCCGGGAACGAAGGTGGAATGCCCGGGTTTTCCGGCGACGCATTCGGGATGGGGCGGGGGCGGCTCTGTGGGCAACCCGTCATCGCACGATACCTTGTGAGCAAGGCGTCCAGCTGGGGGCACGCTGCGTCCGCAGCCGCCCATGCGCTCGGCCCACGGCCGACGCTCTGCCACGCCACCCCTGCGACTGGGCTCGGCAAACCGTCCGTGCAGCCGTCGGCAACCGGTCAGCCTGTGGGGACTGTTCCCTCATCGCCGGCTGCCTATGCTGTCCACCGCCTGGGCCGGTTCGCGGTCCGCGACCCTGCTGCCCGGGCTTCGGGCCCGACGTGGCATGACGGGCGCAACGGAAACGGTCGTTTGACGCGATGGGGTGTCGTCTATGTGGATGGTCTGGGGTGGCGCGCTGCTGGTGCTGCTGAAGTGGCTGGAGGTCGATCCGGTCTCGAACTGGAGCTGGTGGTGGATTCTGGCGCCGCTGGGCGTGGCCTTCCTGTGGTTCGAGTTCTTCGAGCGGATGTTTGGCCGCGACAAGCGCCAGCTGGAGATGGCCGATTACGAGAAGCGTGCCCGCGAGCGCGTGGCGCAGACTTTCGATCGGCAGGCCCGCCGTTCCTGAGCGTTTCCGGCCTGAGCATTTTCCGGCGGCCGGGCCACATCGATGCGGCGGCCGCGTTGCGGTGTGGGGTGGCTGAAGTGTGTGCAGGACGCATCCTGACGGAATCACCCCCTTGAAAAGCATGTAAGAATGGCCGCTTGTCCATTCTGTCCGGCGCTCTTTCTTCCATGCTCGTCCATCCTCAGTTCGATCCCGTTGCCTTGCACATAGGCCCCCTGGCCATACGCTGGTACGGGCTGATGTACCTGGTGGCCTTCACGCAGTTCGTGCTGCTGGGGCGCTGGCGCATCGCGCAGCGTCAGCCGGGTCAGCCGCTTCACGGCTTCACCGGCAAGGATGTCGAGGATCTGATGTTCTACGGCGTGCTGGGCGCGGTCATCGGCGGGCGCCTGGGGCACGTGCTGTTCTACGGGCTGTCGTACTACCTGGCGCACCCGTTGCACATTTTCTATGTCTGGGAAGGCGGCATGGCCTTTCACGGCGGTCTGGTGGGCGTGCTGCTTTCGTGTGCACTGTTTGCCCATCGACGCGGGGTGCGCTGGCTGGACCTGATGGATTTCGTGGCGCCGCTGGTGCCGCTGGGGCTGGCGGCTGGCCGGCTGGGCAACTACATCAATGGCGAGCTGTGGGGGCGCGTCACCGAGGTGCCTTGGGGCATGGTGTTTCCGCAGTCGGGTTCGGCGCTGCCGCGTCACCCGTCGCAGCTCTATGAGCTGGCGGCCGAGGGGCTGCTGCTGTTCGTGGTGCTGTGGTGGTATTCGCGCCGGCCGCGGCCCACGGGGGCGGTCAGCGGGCTCTTCCTGGTGGGCTATGGCCTGTGCCGCTTCCTGGTGGAATACGTGCGCGAGCCCGACGATGGTTTCTGGGGGCCGCTGACGGCTGGCCAGGCGCTGACGCTGCCGATGCTGCTGGCCGGTGCCTGGCTGATGTGGCGGGCAGGGCGCAAGGCGGACTGACCGGCCAAAGACCGTGAGCGGCAGATAGCCTGCGACTGGCAGGCTCCCTGATCATGATCGGGCGGAAGATCCGCCTGCAACGGGGGGCCTGTCCGTTTGTGAGGCCCGAAATGCAGAAAGGCCCGGACATGCTGGGCCTTTCGTGGAATGGGGTAACCCCGCCTGTGCCGGTTGGCCGGCATCCTGAACCGTTGATTCAGTTCAGGTCGGCAAAGAGAGCAGCCACATCAGGTTCATCCGACGAGGGACGATCGCAACAGTGGCACACCGTTTTCTCTTCACCTCATGCATCGCATTGGTTCAAGGAATATATGGCCTGAACGAACACTGCAGGGTTGAAGCAATTATACGCGCTTGTCTGTCGAAGGGGGCAAGTTCTGCCGGTCGTCCCTTTCGTTGTCGCCGATGAGTGGCCGGACAGTGTGGTTTCGCTGTTTCAGCGAACGCCCTCGAAGCGGCGGATGCCGTCGTCCAGTTCGTTGTTGAGCTGGGTGACCAGGGTCTGCACCTGCTCGACGGTGGCGGCGCTGGAGTCGACCGGCTGGCCCAGGAATTCGTAGGTGATCTGCAGGGCGGCGTTGACGGCGATGCGCTCGACGCCGTGGGCCAGGCTGGCGTCACGGATCTCGCGCATCTTCTGGTCGACGATGCGCACGGCGTTCATCAGCCGCGGCTTTTCGTTGGGGGGAACCTGCAGCTTGAAGGTGCGGTCAAGGATCTTGACCTCGATCTGTTCCATGGCCATGGCAGCTCCTGGGGCTTTCAGTCTTTGTCGGTCTGCGGCAGCGGCAGCCGCGCCAGGGCGGATTCCACGCGGGCGCGGGCTTCGGCCAGTCGTTGCTGCATGTCGGCCTGGCTCATGGCGGCTTCACCCAGGCGGCCACGCAGCAGCTGGTTTTCGTCAGAGAGCTGGCGGGTGATTTCAAGCAGGCGCCGGACGCGCTCGCCCAATAGCTGGAGATCGGTTTCCATGCCGCGGGATAGTAGGGATTTGTGACAGGGGGGTCAAGCGAAGCGACACCCCGGGGAATGGCTGTACCCGATTTTGCCACGCGGCGCCCGCTGGCGTCCGTTGATCGGGTACCGGGCGTGTGTCATGGCACCATCTGCGGCCGCTGTCGGCGCCGGAATCGGGCGATGCGTTGTCCATGACATGCCCTTGTAATGTTGGACGGACTTGTAACGACCACGTTGGGGTATGTCATGGCAAAGGCAGGGGCCTGCCTTTACCATCGAAGGTTCCTGAAAGGTCTGGGCCGGGGCTCGTGCTCTGTCGGCGAAGGTGTGCCGGCATGTGGAGCCATCTGAGCCTTTCATGGGCCGTCGGCTGCCGTGGTTCTGCAGTTCCCCTCAACCGTCGTTCTCCTATTTCAAGGCAAGATGATGCACAAGGTGTCGTCCCGCTCTCGCTGGCAGCTTCTGCTGTCCTCCCTCCTGTTGGGTTCCGCGCTGTTTGCGGCAACCTCACCCGCCATGGCGGTCGATGCCGCACAGGGCGCGGGCGCGCAGGGTGCGGCGCAGGCTACCGGGGCTGGCGATGCCCAGGCCGACGCGGCCCATGACTGGAAGGCCGGCCCGCAGCGCGTGGGCTCGCTGGAGGTGGAGCTGGTCTCGGACTCCCGCCAGGTGATGCCGGGCGAGACCTTCCGCATCGGCATGCGGCTGCGGCACGATCCGCACTGGCATACCTACTGGCGCAATCCGGGCGACACGGGCTATCCCACCCGCTTCGAGATCGAGGGGCCGGCCGACACGCAGTATTCCGACATCCGCTGGCCGGCGCCCGAGCGGCTGGCCATCGGGCCGCTGGCCAACTATGGCTACGAGGGCGAGGCCCTCATCTATCGTGACGTGACGCTGCCTGACAGCTTCAAGGGCCGTCAGGCGCGCTTCCGCGTCAAGGCCGAATGGCTGATCTGCAAGGAGGTCTGCATTCCTGGCGAGGCAGCGCTGCAGCTGGACGTGCCGGTGGGCGGCGTGACCGAGCCCGACCGGGCCGAGACGGCCAGTTTCGAGGCCGCACGCCGCGGTGCGCCGGTGCCCGACCAGGAACCGGCGGCCGTGGGCTGGTGGCAGCGCGGCGGCCAGGCAGTGGTGGTGCTGCCCGATGCCGTCACGCAGGGCAAGGCGCCGCGCTCGGCGCTGTTCCTGCCCTATTTTGCAGGCGTGGTGAAGCCTGTGGCACCGCAGAAGCTCATCGAGATCTCGGGCGAGGAAGGCCGCTATGGCCTGGCGCTGGAGCTGGATGAGCAGGGCGTGCGCACGGCCAATCCGGGCTGGGAAAAGGAAGGGGGCATCGTCGTCATCGACGGCGGGCAGCCGGTGGAAGTGAGCCTTCAGCGCCAGACGGTGGTGCCGGTGGCGGCGCGTACCGTGGCCATCGATGAACCGATCAAGGTGGACCTGACCGAGCCCGGCGCTGCCCAGGGCAATGGCGGCAAGAAGGGCGGGCTGCTGGGGCAGTTGCAGCTGGGTGGTGCGCCGGCGCAGGGCGGACAGGACATGCCGGCGGCGGGCGCCATGGCGTCCGGTGCCAACGGGCAGGGCGCTGATGCTGCTGCGGCAGGTGCATCCAACGGCGCTTCGGGCGCGCCGGGTGCGGCAGGCAGCGACGGTGCTGCGCCCGCCGCCCAGGCCGGACAGGATGGCAGCAGCCTGGGGGCCCAGGCCGAGCAGGCCGTCGATCAGGCCCAGAACACGCTTGGCGCGCTGACGGGCACGCATGGGCAGGGTGAATGGTTGGCGCTCGCCGGGGCCATTCTGGGCGCGTTCGTTGGCGGCCTCATCCTCAACCTGATGCCCTGCGTGTTCCCGGTCATCGGGCTCAAGATCCTTTCCTTTACCGAGGCGGCGGCCGGCAAGCCGGCTCAGGCGCGTCGCCATGCCATGGTGTTCGGCCTGGGTGTGGTGGTCAGCTTCCTGGTGCTGGCGGCCATCCTGCTGGGGCTGCGGGCGCTGGGCCAGGCGGCCGGCTGGGGCTTCCAGCTGCAGTCTCCGGTCTTCGTGGCGGTGCTGGCGCTGCTCTTCGTGGTCATTGGTCTCAACCTGTTCGGCGTGTTCGAGGCCGGCACGCGGCTCACGCAGCTTGGCGCGGCCGGGCAGGGCAGCCATCAGGGCTACTGGGGCAGCTTCATGACGGGCGTGATGGCCGTGGTGGTGGCCACGCCCTGCACGGCACCCTTCATGGGCGGCGCGGTGGGCTTCACGCTCAGCAGCTCGCCGCTGCTGGTGCTGGTGGTGTTTGCCACCATCGGCGTGGGCATGGCGCTGCCGTATCTGGTGCTGGCCAGCAGCGAGCGACTGCTGGCGATGCTGCCGCGCCCCGGGGCCTGGCTGCAGACCTTCAAGCAGCTGCTGGCCTTCCCGATGTTCATCACCGCAGCCTGGCTGGTCTGGGTGCTGGCGCTGCAGTCCGACGCCGAGGGCGTACTGCTGTTGCTGCTGGCGGCCATCTTCCTGTCCTTCAGCTGCTGGATCTACGGTCGCTGGCAGTTCGAGCTGCGGCCGCGCAGTGCGCGCAGCACGCCGGCCTGGATCATCACCGCGCTGCTGTCGCTGGTGGCCTGCGGCGTGCTGGTGAGCCGGCTGCCGGTAGTGGCCGAGGCTGCCCAGACGCAGGCCGCACCGGTGCCAGGCAATGCCGCGACCAACGGCCCGGTGTCCATGCTGCCGCCGTCGTGCAAGCCGGAAGCGGATGGCCGCCTGCCGGCATCCTGCCGGGGCTGGCAGCCGTGGTCGCCCGAGCGCCAGGCTGCAGCTCGTGCTGCGGGCGTGCCGGTCTTCGTGGACTTCTCGGCCGCCTGGTGCCTGAGCTGCCAGGTCAACGAGAAGGTGGCGCTGAACCGCGACGAGGTGCAGGCCGCCTTCCGCGACCGCAACGTGCTGCTGCTCAAGGCCGACTGGACGCGCCGCGATCCGGCCATCTCGGCCGAGCTGGCCCGCTTTGGCCGCAACAGCGTGCCGCTCTACCTGTTCTATGACGGCCGCGATCCGAAGGCCGCGCCCGTGCAGCTGCCCGAGCTGCTGACGGTGGATACCGTGCTCAAGGCCATCGGCGCGGCGAAGTGAGCGACGCCCCCGGCCGCCTGAAGGCGGCCGGATCGGATCAGGCCGATTGTTTGCCGCTGGAAAGCCCCAGCACGGCCCGCATGTCGTACAGGCCATGGGCCTTGTCGGCCAGGAAGCGGCAGGCGCGCAGGCTGCCGTCGGCGTAGTGGGCGCGGCTGGTGGCGCGGTGGCGGATCTCGATCTGCTCGCCGTTGCCGGCAAAGAGCACCGTGTGGTCGCCCACGATGTCGCCGCCACGGATGGTGGAAAAGCCGATGCTGCCGGGCTGGCGCGGGCCGGTGTGACCCTCGCGGGCGAAGACGCCGATCTCGGCCAGCGGCTTGCCCAGCTGCGCGGCGATGGCCTCGCCGATGGCGAGCGCCGTGCCCGAGGGAGCATCCACCTTGTGGCGGTGGTGGGCCTCGATGACCTCAATGTCGGTGTCGGCCAGCATCTGCGTGGCCAGCTCGATGAGCCGGATGGCGGCATTGACGCCCGGGCTCATGTTGGCGGCCTGCACGATGGCGATGTCCTGTGCCGCCTGCTGGATGCGGGCGCGCTCCTCGGGCGAGAAGCCGGTGGTGCCGATGACCATCTTCACGCCATGTTGCCTGCAGGCGTCCAGGTAGGCCATGCTGGCTTCGGGACGGGTGAAGTCGATCAGCACCTGGCAGCCAGCCAGTACCGCGTCAGTGCGGTCGGTGATGGTCACACCGGTCTTCGCCCCCATGAAGGCGCCGGCATCGGTGCCCAGTGCCGGGCTGTCGCTGCGGTCCAGTGCGGCCGCCAGTTCCATGTCGGGGGCGGCCAGGACGGCCTCGATCAGCATGCGCCCCATGCGGCCAGAGGCGCCAGTGATGGCAATCTTCATGAATTCACGTGCCTTTCGGTGGGTTGATAGCCGGGCAGGGCCGGATCGTTCGGGTCGTCGCGCTCGGGCAGGCGATCATGCTTGATGTCGCTGACGCGGCCGTCGGCAAAGAACACCGTCACGCGGCGCAGCTCGGAATCGCCGTTCGGATACTGGAAGCGGAAGACGTATTCCCAGCGGTTGGGGTGGAACACGTCGGCCAGCAGCGGGGTGCCGATGCGCAGCCGCACCTCGTCAGGCGCCATGCCGGTATGCACCTCGTCCAGCATCTGCTGGTTGATGTAGTTGCCCTGCGGAATGGCGAAGCGATAGGGTTCCAGAAAGCCGCTGCGCGAGCGGTCGCTGGCACAGCCGGCCAGCGTGGCGGCCGCGGCCAGCAGCAACAGCGTGCCGGGGATGCGGGAAAGACGGATGGGCATCAGAGGGATGGGCTCCTGGGTTGTGCGGAGGGTGCCGGTGGCATGGCGCGGTCCGGGCCTGAACCGGCAATGATGCCATGGCCGGCACCGCAGGGCGGGCCGGCGGGCATGAGGCGGGCGCCGGGAAGGCTCGGGGACGGCGCGACACTGGCCAGGCCGTCTGTCGCCTTCTGGGCACGCCGGCCGTCGGCGCTATGTAAAGTTCCTGCAAAGTTCGGGCTGCCAGGGGCCGGCCGGTGCAGGCATCCCCGTATGATAAGGGCTTCCTTCTCCCTGCTGTTCCCGCCTTCATGTCCTTATCGTCTCACAAGGCGTCCGGGCGCCGTACCACGCTGGTGGTCACGGCCCTGGTGCTGCTGGCCGTGGGTGCCGGCCTCTGGTTCTGGGTTCTGAAGCCCGCTTCCCATGGCGCTGCTGCGCCGGCGGGCATGCCCCCGCCGCCGGGTGCCGGCGGACCGGGCGGTCACGGTGGCATGTCGCCCGTTACCGTCAGTGTGGTGAGTGCCGAGCAGGGCGCCTTCCCGGTGGTGATCCGCGCCGTGGGCAACGTCACCCCCTACAACACCGTCACCGTGGTGCCGCAGGTGGAAGGGCGGCTGCTGCGCGTGCATTTCCAGGAAGGGGCGCATGTGCAGGCCGGTCAGCTGCTGGCCGAGCTGGATCCGCGCGCGCTGCAGGCCAGCCTGGACGAGGCGCGAGGTACCCAGGCGCAGAACCAGGCCGAGCTGAAGAATGCCCGTTCCGATCTGGCGCGTTACGAGCGGCTCTATCGGCAGGATTCGGTGTCCCGCCAGCAACTGGAGACCCAGCGGGCACTGGTGCGGCAGCTGCAGGCACGTTCGACCACCGATCAGGCCAAGGTCGACAACGCCCGCGTGCAGCTGGGCTACACGAAGATCCACGCGCCGGTGGCCGGCCGGCTGGGGCTTCTGAAGACCAACATCGGCGCGATGATCGGTCCCTCCACCACGGATGGCCTGGTCAGCATCGTGCAGACCGACCCCATCTCGGTGATCTTCGGCGTGCCGGAGGTGCAGCTGACGGCGCTGCGCGACGCGATGGCCACCGCTGCCGGCAATGGTCTGGAGGTTGAGGCCTGGGACCGCAGCGAGCAGGGTCGGCTGGCCAGCGGTCGCCTCACCACGCTGGACAACCAGATCGACACCACGACCGGATCGCTGCGGGTGCGGGCGCGCTTCGACAACCCGGGCGAGACGCTCTTTCCCAACCAGTTCGTGAACATCCGCCTCACGCTGCAGACGCTGCCCAAGGCCGTCAGCGTGCCGGTGGATGCGGTGCAGTTCGGCACCCAGGGCAACTATGTCTATGTGGTGCGTGATGACAAGGCCCATGTGCAGGTCGTGAAGCTGGGCGCCACCACGGCCGATCGGGTGCAGATCGTCGAGGGGCTTGCCGCTGGCGAGCGGGTGGTGCTGGAAGGCATGGACCGGCTGCGTAACGGCAGCGCCGTGAAGATCGTGGCCGCCACCGAAGGCGATGCGGATGCCCTGCTGGCCCCGGGGCCCGATGAAGGCCCGGCGGGCGGCCCGCCGCCCGGACCCTGAGCGCCGCCATGAACTTCTCCCGTCCCTTCATCCTGCGGCCCATCGCCACGTCGCTGCTGATGGTGGCGCTGCTGGTGGCCGGCATGCTGGCCTGGCGGCTGCTGCCGGTGGCGGCGCTGCCGCAGGTCGACTATCCGGTCATCCAGGTGCAGGCCACGCTGCCGGGCGCCAGTCCCGACACGGTGGCGCGGATGATCACCGCGCCGCTGGAGCGCTACCTCGGCCAGATCTCTGGCCTCAAGCAGATGTCCTCGGCCAGCGGCGCCGGTGTCTCGGTCATCACGCTGCAGTTTGCGCTGGACAGCGATCTGGGCGTGGCCGAGCAGGACGTGCAGTCGGCGCTGGACAATGCCGAGAGCCTGCTGCCCGATGGCATGCCGGCCCCGCCGCGCTACCGCAAGGTCAATCCGGCCGACACGCCGATCCTGACGCTGGCGGTCAGCTCGAAGACCCTGCCGCTGCCGCAGATCCACGACCTGGTGGACACCCGCATGGCGCAGAAGCTGGCGCAGGTGCAGGGTGTGGGGCAGGTGAGCCTGGCCGGCGGCCAGCGCCCGGCCATCCGCGTGCAGGCCGATTCCGCCGCGTTGAAGGCCGCTGGGCTGACGCTGGCCGACGTGCAGAAGGTGATTGCCTCGGCCAATGCCAATCTGCCCAAGGGCAGCTTCGACGGCCCGGTGCGCAGCACCATGCTGGATGCCAATGACCAGCTGACCACGGTGGCCCAGTACGAGGACCTGGTGGTGACCTGGAAGAACGGCGTGCCGCTGCGCGTGCGCGACGTGGCCACCGTGGTGCAGGGGCCCGAGGACCGCTTTCTGGCCGCCTGGGCCGATGCCGAGCGGGCCATCCTGATCAGCGTGCAGCGCCAGCCCGATGCCAACGTCATCGAGGTGGCTGACCGGGTGCGTGCGCTGCTGCCGCGGCTGACGGCCACGCTGCCGGCCAGCGTGGATGTGCGCATCCTCACCGACCGTACCGAGAGCATCCGCAGTTCGGTGCGCGACGTGCAGGTGGAGCTGGTGCTGGCCGTGGGGCTGGTGGTGCTGGTGACACTCGTGTTCCTGCGCTCGGTGCGCATGACGCTGATTCCGGCCGTGGTGGTGCCCATCTCGCTGGTGGCCACCTTTGCCGCCATGTACCTGGCCGATTATTCGCTCAACAACCTCAGCCTGATGGCGCTTACCATCGCCACCGGCTTCGTGGTCGATGACGCCATCGTGATGATGGAGAACATCGCCCGCCACCGGGAGCAGGGCAAGCCGGCGCTGCAGGCCGCCCTGGACGGCGCGAAGGAGATCGGCTTCACGCTGGTGTCGCTCACCGTCTCGCTGGTGGCTGTCCTGATTCCGCTGCTCTTCATGGGCGACGTGGTGGGGCGGCTCTTTCATGAATTCGCCGTCACGCTGGCGGTGGCCATCGGCATCTCGCTGCTGGTGTCGCTCACGCTCACGCCCATGATGTCGGCGCGGATGCTGAAGGGCGAGACAGGACACGGCGGAGCAGAACCGTCGGCGCGTCCCGCGCTGCTGGACCGGCTGATCGCCGCCTACGGCCGCAGCCTGGACCGCGTGCTGGATCACCAGGGGCTGATGCTGCTGGTGATGCTGGCCACGCTGGGGCTGACGGTCTGGCTGTACCTGCTGGTGCCCAAGGGCTTCTTCCCGGTGCAGGACAGCGGCGTCATCCAGGTGGTGACGCAGGCGCCTGGCACCATCTCGTTCGAGGCCATGAAGAAGCAGCAGGAGGCCGTGGCCCGCCAGCTGCTCGATGACCCGGACGTGGCCAGCCTGTCGTCGTTCATCGGCGTGGACGGCAGCAACACCGCGCTCAACACGGGGCGCATGCTGCTGAACCTGAAGTCGCACGAGGACCGTGCCGACGACGTGCTGGCCATCATCGACCGGCTGCGCCGCCGGATGGCCGAACGGCCCGAGGCCGAGCGCCGGACCATGGGCGTCTGGTTCCAGCCGGTGCAGGAACTCTCCATTGAGGACCGCATCAGCCGCGCCCAGTACCAGATGACGCTGAGCACCCCCGACACAGCGCTGCTGGCCGAGTGGGTGCCGCGCCTGCAGGCCGCGCTGGCCCAACGGCCCGAGCTGGCCGACATCGGCAGCGATCTGCAGAACGACGGCTGGCAGGCCTACGTGGAGATTGACCGCACCGCCGCCGCCCGCCTGGGCGTGCAGGTGCAGACCATCACCGCGGCCCTGCAGAATGCCTTTGCGCAGCGGCAGATTGCCACGCTCTTCACCCAGTCCAACCAGTACCGCGTGGTGCTGGAGCAGGATCCGGCACGGGCCCAGGGCATGGCGGCGCTGGACCATGTGTTCGTGGCGGCGTCCGACGGCACGCCGGTGGCGCTTTCCGCTCTGGCACACTGGAGCAATCGCAAGGCGCCGGTGGTGGTGAACCATCAGTCGCAGTTCCCGGCGGCCACGCTGT
>ERZ772967.782-NODE-782-length-23580-cov-3.760213_pt1 | contig 23580 bp, 20 predicted proteins | sample MGYA00511677_ERZ772967 | MGnify/ENA primary metagenome ERZ772967 (study PRJEB29015, sample SAMEA2737931) | human oral metagenome | biome: human oral; feature: human-associated habitat; material: dental | place: China | collected 2146 ...
TATACGTGATCCGATCGTCATTATGATTTCCGTGCCTTTAGCCGTGAGCGGTGCATTATTAGCATTAAACTTCTTCGGTTTACTTCGTGTGCCCGGCAGTACGTTGAATATTTATTCACAAGTGGGCTTAATTACCCTTGTGGGCTTAATTACCAAGCATGGTATTTTAATGTGCGAAGTGGCAAAAGAAGAACAGTTAAATCATGGCAAAACCCGAATTGAAGCCATTACCGAAGCGGCTAAAGTTCGTCTGCGTCCGATTTTAATGACCACGGCGGCAATGATTGCCGGGCTTGTGCCGTTGCTTTATGCAACAGGCGCTGGCGCGGTTTCCCGTTTTAGTATCGGTATCGTTATTGTGGCAGGATTGGCAATCGGTACTCTATTTACATTGTTTGTGTTGCCGGTTATTTATTCTTATATCGCCAGCGAACATAAGCCATTGCCTGAATTTGATGAAAATGTGAAACCGATTGAAGGCCATATTAATTCATAGTAGAGTGCCCTAAATTGATTTAATAAATAAGCGAAGTGGGTTGGTATTTAAGGATACCAACCCACTTTTTATTTCTCATTATTCGATTTCTTATTTATTGAGAAAAATTATTCTGCGATCGTTTCCAATGCCCACAGTTCTTCAATACGTTGGCGCCGACGGATTAGAAACGCTTTATCTCCGTCAACCAGAACCTCTGCCGTCAGCGGACGAGAATTATAGTTTGACGACATACTTGCGCCATAAGCGCCTGCAGAACGTTGTGCAATCAAATCGCCTTGTGCGATGGCGAGTGTTCGCTGCTTGCCCAGAAAATCGGACGTTTCACAAATTGGCCCCACAACATCGTAGACCGCTTGATCTCGATCTAAAGTGCGGTCAACTTCGATGATATTCATATACGCTTCATATAACGCGGGGCGAATCATATCATTCATTCCCGCATCAGTAATTGCAAAATGGCGGTTCTCATTATTTTTCAGATATTGTACTTTGGCGACTAAAATACCCGCATTCGCCGTAATAGCCCGCCCCGGTTCCAGAATAATTTCAAGATTTTTATACGCTTTTAGTTTGGCTAATAATGCTTTAGCGTAATCTGTCGGATGAGGCGGCGTTTCATTTGTATAGGTTACGCCCAAACCGCCGCCAAGATCCAAATGTTTTAATTGAATACCGTCCGATGCAAGTTGCGCCATCAGCGCAATTAAGCGATCCGTCGCATCTAAGAACGGCTGAAGTTCGGTCAATTGCGAACCGATATGACAATCCATACCGACAATTTCAACGTACGGTAATTTTGCTGCTAATTTATACACTTCCCTCGCTTCATGAACACTAATGCCAAATTTGTTTTCTTTCAGACCGGTAGAGATATAAGGATGCGTGTGCGCATCCACATCAGGATTCACCCGTAATGAAATCGGTGCGATTTTCCCCATTTCTTGAGCCGTCTGATTAATTTGGTACAGCTCCGCGATAGATTCTACATTAAAGCAGCGGATCCCGACTTCTAATGCCCGCTGAATTTCTTCAGCCGTTTTTGCAACGCCGGAAAAAACGATTTTTGACGGTTCGCCGCCGGCGGTTAATACGCGTTCAAGTTCTCCCTGCGATACGATATCAAAGCCCGAACCTAATTTTGCCATAACATTTAGTACGCCGATATTGGAATTGGATTTTACGGCAAAGCAAATGAGGTGCGGGTGGTCGCCCAAAGCCGAATTAAACGCGTGCCAATGGCGTTCCAGCGTCGCTTTTGAATAAATATATAACGGCGTGCCGAATTGCTCGGCTATTTCTTTAACCGGTCGTTGTTCGACGTAAAGCTGACCTTGTTGATAGTGAAAAAAATCCATAAAGAATCCTCAAGTGCGGTGATATTTTAGAAGGTTTTATTTGTTTGCGATTGATCTTGTTGTGGAAAATAAAGAGGGCCTTTTACGCCGCAACTTGTCGCTAATATACACATTAAACTTAATAATAATGTCATAATGATTTTTTTCATTTTTGCTTACCCTTTAAATTGTAACGATGCGCCCAAAGTGAAATCTATTTTGTCGGTAGGGCGAAACGTTTTATAATTTGCGGCATTCTATCAGATTTGTACGAGAAGTTTTTATGAATGTGACCGAATTTCACCAAAATATTGAAAAGGTTTGGCAATCCATCGAAGAGGCTTTCGAAACACAGGATTGTGACGTCGATTGCGATACGCAAGGCTCGGTATTTACCATTACGTTTCGTAACGGGGCTCAGATTGTCATTAACAAACAAGAACCTTTGCTTGAACTTTGGCTTGCGAGCCGTTTAGGCGGATTCCATTTTGCCTTTAAAGACGGACAATGGGTTGCAAACGACGGTACCTCCTTTTGGACATGTCTTGCCGACACCGTGGCGGCGCACGGTGAACAGGTTAAATTCGTATCATTGTGACACAATCCGAACAGCCCGCCGAAAAAACAGCACTGAAAACGACCGCACTTGAAATTTTACATTCCACGTTCGGCTACCAATCTTTTCGGCGCGGACAAGAAGAAGCGATTCATGCCGTATTAAACGGCCAAGATGCGTTAGTCGTCATGGCGACGGGGAATGGCAAGTCGTTGTGCTATCAAATTCCTGCCCTTTATTTTAACGGATTAACACTGGTCGTTTCTCCGTTAATTTCACTGATGAAAGATCAAGTGGATCAACTACGCGCAAATGGTATTGAAGCCGATTTTCTCAATTCCAGTCAAACGCTTGAACAACAGCAACAAATTCAAAATAAGCTTTTGGCCAACCGGTTGAAGCTCCTTTATGTTTCGCCGGAAAAAGTCATGACGACAGGATTTTTTCACCTGATTGCACCTTGCCAAGTCAGTTTTATCGCGATTGACGAGGCACATTGTATTTCACAGTGGGGACACGATTTTCGACCGGAATATACTCAGCTTGGCGGATTAAAATCAACTTTTCCGCGCGTGCCGATTATGGCGCTGACGGCGACGGCCGACGACACAACACAACGTGATATTTTGCTTCATCTTAATTTGCACCATCCGTATCAATACATCGGCAGCTTCGATCGCCCGAATATCCGTTATACCGTTGAAGAAAAATTTAAGCCGATGGAGCAATTAACTCGCTTTGTGCTTGCTCAAAAAGGGAAAAGCGGGATTATTTATTGCAACAGCCGTCATAAAGTGGAAAAGGTCGCAGAGCATCTAAAAAGCAAAAGTATTTCTGCCGCCGCATATCATGCCGGAATGGAAATCGCCCGGCGCGAACGCGTACAACAAGCGTTTCAGCGTGATGATATTCAGGTTGTCGTCGCAACAATCGCCTTTGGCATGGGGATCAATAAATCCAATGTACGTTTTGTCGCTCACTTTGATTTACCGCGCAGTATCGAATCTTATTATCAGGAAACGGGGCGGGCCGGACGGGATGATTTACCTGCCGAAGCCGTATTATTTTATGAGCCGGGCGATTATGCCTGGTTACACAAAATTTTGTTGGAAAAACCGGAAACGCCGCAGCGTCAAATTGAACAACACAAATTAGAGGCCATTGGTGAATTTGCCGAAAGCCAAACCTGCCGCCGTTTAGTTTTGCTTAACTATTTCGGTGAGCACAGACAAACGCCCTGTCATAATTGCGATATTTGTCTGGATCCGCCGAAAAAGTACGATGGCCTCGTTGACGCACAAAAAGTGATGTCCACGATTTACCGCGTGGGGCAATGTTTTGGTGCGCAGTATGTCATCGGCGTATTGCGCGGAATGCAAAACCAAAAAATTATAGAACGCGGCCACGATAAGCTCAGCGTGTACGGAATCGGCAAAGATAAAAGCAAGGAACATTGGCAATCGGTTATTCGTCAGCTGATTCATCTTGGTTATGTGCGGCAGGTTATCGGCGAATTTAACGCAACCTTGCAATTAACGAGCGAGGCAAGAGCAATTTTAAAAGGAGAGCGCCCGCTCCAATTAGCTACGCCGCGTATTTCCGCTATTAGTCGGATGGCCGTTACGCCGCATAAAAATTCGCTGCACCATTACGACAAAGATTTGTTTGCGCGTTTGCGATTCTTACGCAAACAGATTGCCGATAAAGAAAACATTCCGCCTTATATTGTGTTTAATGATGCCACATTGCAGGAAATGGCGCAGTATCTGCCGGTGACGCAAAACGAAATGTTACAAATTAACGGCGTTGGCGCGATTAAACTGGAACGATTCGGGCGACCATTTATGAATCTGATTCAGGAACATAAGGCGATTTTGGCCGGCCAAAGGTAAAAGTGCGGTCAATTTTGCTGCCGTTTTGACGGCAGTTGAAATTGTGCTCTTTAATCATAAATATCTTCGCCGTTTTTACGTGTGCGCAATAATTGCAGAATCCAAACGTATTGCTCCGGCGTCGGATTAACAAAATGCTCAATTTCTTCATTCATCGCCCTAGCGGATCGTTTCGGGTCATCATTCAACGGCATAGGCGGATGAATTTCTATTTCATATTTGCCGTGTTCGGCATTATAACGAGGGAACATCGGAATAACGACGGCTTTTGCCAGTTTGGCAAGTTTATTTAACCCCGGTAGGGTGGCTTTATACGTGGCAAAAAAATCAACAAACTCGCTTTGTTCCGCGCCGAAATCCTCATCCGGCAAATAATATCCCATGTCTCCGCGACGGACATGGGCTAAAAACGGCTTGATTCCGTTCTGGCGCGCATGCATTTTGCCGCCGAACCGTTCCCGCACGGCCGTCCAAAGCCAGTCTACCAACGGATTACGATGCGGATTATACATTGATGTCATCGGCATGCCGTGGGTATGTAAAATGATCCCTGATGCATCAATCGCCCAACCGTGAGGCACCATTAAAATGATATTGTCTCCTGCCGCTTTCGCCTTTCGGATATGTTCAATGCCGATAAATTCACTACGGCGTTGCAAGTACGCCGGTGAGCGTATGGCAATCTCGCCAATGCCGAGCATGACTTGGGAAACAGTAATGAACATATCTTCGATCACTTGTCGGCGTTTTTCATCAGACCAATCGGGAAAACAGAGGCGTAAATTTATTTCGGCTCGATGACGCGGTTTATGGGCTTTTTTTGCAATGATTTTTCCGAGGCGGGCAGCGAATTTATCACGCAGACGAAAAGGGATAAAGGCCAAGAGAAGCAAAACGAAAACACCAAGCCAAATGCCCCAATAGTTAGGCCGTAAATAAGACCACGACCAGTGAGGTTGGTAGCCGACACGTGCGGTAAGACGTAAATTTTTTTGAGAATTTGTCATTGTTATGATGTTCCGATAGTAAAAGTGCGGTCGATTTTCTTTAAGTTTTGTGATGCTTAAAAGCTGAACCAACCTTGGTCATAAGCCATTTTTAATGTCATGATAAAAGACATGATGACCACCATAGGGCGAATCAGTTGTTTTCCTTTGCTCATCACCATTTTAGCGCCGAAATTGGCGCCAATCACGCTTCCCGTCATCATTACAAGGCCTACCGTCCAATTGATTTGTCCGCCTAATAAAAAGAAAATAAGCGCGGCAATATTTGAAGTCAAATTCATCACTTTGGCGTGTGCTGTCGCTTTCGTCAAATTAAAACCCAGCAGGGTAACGCAAGCTAAGTTCATCAACGAACCGGTCCCGGGGCCAAAAAAACCGTCATAAAATCCTAATAACAAACCTGCCGAGAATGCAAATGCAGCGTAAGAAAGGCGCTGTTTGCGATCGTTTTCGCCCAGTTTTGGGGTTAGTAAAAAATAAAGACCGATCGCCAGAATTAAAAAAGGGAGGCCTTTTTTAATCATTGAGGCGTCAATCAGTTGAATTAAAACGGCGCCGATAATGGAGCCGAGAAAAACCAGGAATAGGATGATAAAAAATTCAGATAACTTGACCGCTCGTTGGCGTAAAAAATAAAGGCTAGCCGATAAGGCACCGCCAAAGGCCTGTAATTTGTTTGTCCCGAGTGCCATTGCCGGCGGCATACCGATCATTAATAACGCGGGGATTGTGATGAGCCCGCCACCGCCGGCGATAGCATCGATAAAAGCGGCCAGAAAGGCGACGGCAAATAATATCGCTAAAATATCAATACTGAATTCCACGATTTTCTCCTATTCCAGCCATTCATGCCGATTCGGCGAATTGATCACCTGTTGACATAAAAAAGGTTCCGGCGGCAGTGGTTTTGGCTTGGCCGGCGTGGTAGAAGGTTTGGCGGGTTTGAACCAAGAATATAATTCGTCTCCGCAACCGTCACCGGACGGGATCGGCGCTTGTTCTTCGCAATAAGCGGCATTTTTAGGACATTTCAGCCGCACATGAAAGTGCGAATCATGGCCGAACCATGGGCGAATTTTTTGTAACCAGGTCCGTTCTGCCCCCGCCGTTTGACAAAGTTTCACTTTGATTGCCGGATTAACAAAGATGCGTGTTACGTTCGGATCTTCTGCCGCCAATCGGATTAATTTTGCATGATTTGACGTCCAAACCTGCTCATTGACCCGCTGTGTTTTGCGATCGACGACCAGTAGCCCTTTGCCATCGGAGTTTAGCGCATCTTGTGCTGACATGGCGCCCATGCGCAACCAAATATCTGCATCCAAACCGATTTGATGGCTGGCATGTCCGGTTAAAAAACGTCCGCCGCCGGGCATGGCAATATCGCCGATAAGCAGGGTAGGGAGTCCGGCTGCGTGGGCGCGTTGCCCTAATCGTTGTAAATAGGTAATCATGGTTGGATGGCCATAGTACCGATTTTTATTCATACGAATGACCTGATAGCCGGTTCCTGTCGCCGGTAGTGCTTGTGCACCGATGATACAACCGTTTGAATAGCCGCCGATGGGTTCAGCTTCGCCTGTTTCTGTCGGGATGGGGCGTTTGATTTTTTGCCAGTCCTGTGGGGAAGCAAGGACGAATTGACCATAAAAAAGTCCGGCAAAAATAACCGCACTTAAACTGATTTTCAGTTGTGTTTTCATGCTATTTACACTGCGCTTTAAATCGTAACAAATGATCGAGGAGTACGATCGCCACCATGGCCTCGGCAATCGGAACGGCGCGAATGCCGACGCACGGATCATGTCGCCCGCGCGTGATCACCTCAACCGCCTGACCTTCGAGGTCGATTGTGCGTCCCGGAATGGTGATGCTGGAGGTCGGTTTTAGCGCGATTGTGGCGATAATCGGCTGGCCGGAACTGATTCCACCTAGAATTCCGCCGGCATGATTACTCAGAAACCCCTGCGGCGTTAGTTCATCGCGATGTTGACTGCCGCGTTGTGTGACGACCGAAAAACCGTCTCCGATTTCAACGCCTTTAACCGCATTAATGCCCATCAAGGCATGCGCCAAATCCGCGTCTAATCGATCAAATACCGGCTCGCCTAATCCCACCGGAACATTTTCAGCGATAACGGTTAATTTGGCGCCGATGGAGTCCCCCGTTTTTTTTAATTCACGCATTAATTCATCAAATTTTTCGACCGCACTTTCATCGGGACAAAAGAAGGGATTGTTGTTGACGTAATTCCAATCAATTCGGTCAAGTGATTGCGGGCGAATTTGAATGTCGCCGATTTGTGATAGAAAACCGCGTACTTCAATGCCGAATTGTTCACGCAAATATTTTTTTGCAATTGCACCGGCGGCGACACGCATCGCGGTTTCTCGTGCGGAAGCGCGTCCGCCGCCACGATAATCGCGAATACCGTATTTTTGTTGATAGGTAAAATCTGCATGGCCGGGGCGGTAGCGATCTTTGATGTCACTATAATCTTGCGAGCGTTGATCGTCGTTTCGAATCAGCATGCCGATACTGGTTCCGGTCGTTTTCCCTTCAAAAACGCCGGACAATATTTGAATTTTATCCTCTTCCCGACGAGCAGTGGTATAACGCGAGGTGCCCGGTTTGCGGCGATCGAGATCGGGCTGAATATCTTCTTCCGATAATGCCATATTCGGCGGCACGCCATCCACAATCCCCCCCAACGCCGGACCATGAGATTCGCCGAATGTGGTGACTCTAAAAAGTTTTCCGATACTGTTTCCTGCCATATTATTCTCTTTTTTCTCTTTATGTTTTTCTAAAATAAACTTATTTTTGACCGCACTTTATTGTGATGCTTTTACTTCAATCAGTGGCATTTCGGCGCCATTGTCTTGATTTTTAATAAAAACATCAAGTTGATTAAAGGCAATATCAATATTGTGTGTCGCAAACAGCTCGTTGATGCGGCGATTTAATGCGTCGACGGTATTTGTCCGTTCGGAAACCTGCCCCACATAGACGCGTAATTCGTGATCGAGGGTGCTCGCACCGAAACTTAAGAATAGGGCGCGCGGTTCCGGCTCTTTTAAGACACTGTCTTGTTCTGCGGCAGCCTGCAATAAGAGTTTTCGCACCAAATCCAAATCGGAGCCGTAGGCGACACCGACGGTGATGACCAGACGCGTAATCGTATTAGATAAAGCCCAGTTAGTCACTTGGCCAGTGACGAAGGCTTTGTTAGGAACAATAACTTCTTTTCGATCAAAATCAATAATCGTGATGGCGCGAATTCTGATTTTAGCTACTGTCCCCGATATGCCGTTAATCGTTACGGTATCGCCGACCCGAATCGGACGCTCAAATAATAAAATTAAGCCGGAAACGAAATTGGCGAAGATTTCCTGCATCCCGAAACCAAGTCCAACAGATAGCGCTGCAAATAACCATTGCAGTTTCGACCAAGACATCCCTAATGTTGCAAACGCCCAGGCGCCGCCGATTGCAATCAGGGCATAAGTGAGCAACGTTGTAATGGTATAGGGCGTTCCTTGCGATAACTTGACGCGTGAAAATAGCAGAATTTCGAGCATGCCGGCAATATTTCGGATCAAAATATAGGTGATGCTGACGATAACTAAGGCAACCAGTAAATTGAACAAAGTGATAGTTTCTGTGACTGTGCCCGCGTCGGTTACGGTTGTTTGTTGCCATAAGGCGACATTTTTTAAATAGTTGGCAACTGTAATTAGATCTGACCAGACATAGTAGAAAATAGCAAATAAGGCCGTCCAAATGAAAAGATCGGCAAAGCGTAATAATTGGTTACGTACGTCATTTAAGGCAAGCCCTTCTTCCTGCGAATCGCTGATCACAACCACATCGTCCGATGCTTCGTCGTTTTGCTCCGTTTTCCGTTGCGCCCGTTTTTCTTGAAGTCGGCGATAGGCTAAACGGCGGGAAGAAACTGTAATAGCACGATATATTATCTGTCTTATCAGTGTCCATACAACCCAAGCTATATAAGTGCTAATGGCATGTTTGATTAAATTTAATGACGTATAGTAATAGCCTAAAATAATCAGAATAATTAACATGATAGGCATAAATAACAAGGTGAGACGAACGACATTCAGCAGCAATTTATCATTGGCCAATGGCGCACTTTGGTTATAACCGATAACCATTTTATTAAATAACGGAAGGATGATAAAAATGCAAAATACCAGGGCACTTATCGTATTAATTTCACCTAATACGTCATTAGCTAAACCACGATCCATCACATTACTGAACACTGAGGTATTTAATAGCAGTACGATAGCGACGATAATACGGCGAGTAACCGTTCTGATATGCCCGACATTTTCAGGAGTAAAGCCGAAATGCTTAATCATAATCCCGTTTGGTCGCAGCAGCGCCAAAGCAAAATTGAAAAACCACCAATATCGCGCCATTTCAAAGGACCACTCCCAAAATGCGATGGGATTGCGGAAAAAGAAAAAACCGATAAGCTGACAGAGCGCCAAAAACCAAAGCGTTGTCGGTAACGCCAATATTGCTGTCAGCAAGAGTGCTTGAGGCGTGTGCCATTGTGTATCTGCTCGTAATTTATTCAATTCCTCGTTAATTAAGCTCAGGCGCTGTTTAATACGATTTTTAAATCTTGAAATAATAAAGCCAATGCCGACTAACAGCGCACAAATGGTAAATAAAATCGGTAGATTTTCATCGTTTGTTTTAAAACCCAACTTCTTACCAATATTTCCGATTTGCATCATTAATGAATTAGGCAAGGCTTTAAACCAATTTAAATCAATCGGATTGTTGCTTCTGACCCAAAAACTTTGTTGATCCAATTTCGCCTGAATTTGATCACCGATTTGTGTGATCTGCTGTTGTGTGAGTTCCAGATTAATCAATAAATTAAGCTGGTTATTCAATAATTTAATTAAATCTGTATCTATTTTACGACGCTCGGTTAACAACGTCGTAAGCTGCGTTTTTTCCGTTGCGGTAAATTCTTGATTTTCGGTTTGTTGGAGGGCGGCGATATAGGCGTCAAGATCGTACAATTCATCGCGATCCTGAGTAATATCGAAAATCTGCACCCGCAAGTCGGCAATTTGCTTGGATAACCCGTCGATATTTAAATTCGTCGGCAGTTTTTGCTTTTGTAGCTGCACAATTCTCGACAATACCAGGGTTCCCTGCAAAGCACTGATTTGTTCATCAATCGTACGCTGAGTCTGCGTTAAATTATCCAACACATTACGCATGCGTAATTCATCCTGCGTTAATATATTGGCTTTTTCTGTTTGTTGCAGTAAATATTGGCTAAGTTTGGCGTTACGCTCCAATTCCTGTTGAATATAACTATTTTTGACCGCACTTTGTTGTTGCTGTTGGGCTTGCTCTACCTGCTCTTTCGATTGTTGCAAATTGTGTTGATTAATGACTTCCTGAATGGCGGTGATTTGTTGTTGAAGCAGTTGGGAACGCGCATTGAGTAACTCATAACGGCTCTTATATAAAGAGGAAAGTTGATCGCTATTTTTTAACAGTGTTTGATTGTAACTGGTTTTTAATTCCAATAATTGCAATTCGAGTTGATATTTTTGCATGCGAGCGGTTGTCGTTGATTTATCATTGAGCTGTTGAGCAATGTCCTGACTGCGCTTTAAATTATCCGCCAACACCCCCTGCGCGCGCTCGGAAATCGCGCTCTGTTCCGCCAACAACGAACCGGCCGAACTTAATTGACTTTGTGTTTCTTGTTGTTGCGCCAATAGTGATGTTAGCGTACTTTGTAATGCTTCTGACGATAGGGATTGGTAATCTTCAGGGCGAATATTGTCCATCTGTTTTTTTAATATTTGAAGCTGCGCATTATTTTTTTGTATTTCATTATCGGCGGCGCGCAATGTAGACATTAAATTGTCATTCGTCTGTTGTTGCTCTTTAATTGTTTTTAAGAGCGTGATCGCGCCTTCGACATCCGCAATCAATGCCGTTTTTACCTCGCCGTCATCCAACTTCTGCGCTTCCGCCAGTTCCGTTTTTAGTGAGTTTTCTGTCGGTATTGAGACGGTTTGAGTTTCGCCGTAACTGAAATTCGCACTCACAGCTAAGCAAAGTGCGGTCAAAAAAGAGCTTATTTTCATTTTCTTCCTAATTTTTTGTTGAGCCAATCAATTAACTTTTTGCGCGAAATTTTAATTGCGCCTTCCGTTAATTCATTGGGGAAAGGGTGGTATGAAATCGGTAATTTAAAACGTTCCAAATGTCGCTGCAAAAATTCGGTCAGATTTTTGACCGCACTTGGCGAAAATTGTTCGTTAAACTCAATCACGGCAACGGGACGTTGACCGAACTCGGTATCGGCGACGGGCAGGATAAATGCCTGTTTTACAAGGCCTGATTGGAAGATAAGTCGTTCAATGTCTTCGGGCTGAATATTTTCGCCACCTGAAATAAACATATTGTCCAAGCGCCCCAGCACGACGAGTTCGCCATTCCGCCATTCGCCGCGATCTTTCGTTTGAAACCAGCCGTTTTGATTGGTTAGCGAAATCAGTTTACCTTGTTGCCAATAACCCATAGCCAATCCCGCCCCCCTGAGCTGGATTTCTTCGTCAACAATTTGACAATCCCGTCCGGGCAACGGCTTACCGACGCCGTAGGTATCAATATCGACGTTCATTTCGGCGTTAGCGTCGATTTTGGTGTACGCTTTGGCGCAAACGGTAGAGGCCATTTCCGTCATGCCGTAACCGATGTAAGCGGTTATGCCGTATTTTTCAATCTGTTGCACAAGTTGCGGCGGAATGTGGCTGCCGCCCAACAAAATATGACGAAGACGACATTCGGCGGATTTATTACCGGACAAATAACGCAGTAAGCGCTGTAATTGGGTCGGAACTAAAGACGCATGGGTCGCTTGCGTCAAGGAGGCGTAAAAGTCCGATTGCGGCAGATGCAATTCCCCACCGGCAATCAGCCAACGCCAAACAATTCCTTGTCCTGAAACATGATAAAGCGGCAACGAAAGCAGCCATGATTGCGTCGCATCAAATTGCATTAGGCGACAAACGCCTTTCGCATTTTCCAAGTGAGCGTGCAGATTATGGACGACCGCCTTTGGTAGACCGGTCGAACCGGAAGTTAATGTCATGGTCGCCGGCCGCCTGAAATCAGCAGGAAAATCGACCGCACTTAGTGAGTTTGTGACGCGAATCGCTTCATTACGGTAACAATACCGAATGTTGTAACGACGACAAAGTTCCGCGATTTTTTCGGTGGTAAACGCCGGATTGATACCGAGAATTTTGGCGCCGAGTTGAATTGTGGCTAAGTAGAAAAATAAAATTTCGGCCGAATTTTTTCCACAAAAAGCGACCGCACTTTCGGAATTAATGCCTTGTTCCGTTAAAAAGGCGGCGGTTTCGTTGATTTTTTCACAGACATCACGCCAAGTGAGTTCCTCCCCCTGCGCTAAGCGTAGCGCAGTTCGGGTTGAAAATTGAGGTGCGAGTGCGAATTTTTGCCAAGGATACATATTGGTTGACGTTAAATTTATGCGTTGGCGATAAAATAGCCGCGCACATCTTCAATTAACGCTTGCGGTAAATCCATGGACTGCATTGTGCCTTCCAACATAAGCATTTTACGTGCGCTGTTGGTGTTGGTAATCACCCAGTATGGGGTGTCAGGAATTTGTTTCGGTTTAGTGTGGGTGCCCGCAAGTAATAGACTGGCCTCGTCTCGTGCAAAATAAATCCGTGTTCGTCCCTGTAAGGATTCCGTGGCCTGGGCAAAACTTTCCGGATTGGTGCGGTACAGTACGCGTAAAATAGACAAAAAACGGACGACAGCCTTGCTTTCATGCCGGAATTCTTCCGAATTTAATAAATGACGCACTTTGCCTACCATTTGTGAAATGGCGCTATCCGATTGTTTCTTGAGCGGTTTGAGCGGTTCTTCGGGGACGTCCGACACGCGGACTCGGGCATTGTTAAATGTGCCGTTAAAGCGCGTTTCCGCCTGATGTTTTTCCGTATGAATTTTCGGCGCATCATCCGGCACAAGTTCAAATTTGGCCAGCGGCGCCGGCAGGGCGGGGAGATTGAGCAAACGGCGTAAAATGTCGGAGGCGCTTTCACCGATGGATTGCGTTTGACTTGCAATATATTGATAAAGCTCTTCATCCACTTCAATAATCTTCATTTTCATCTCCGTTCGCTTGAAATATCGTAATATTTGACCCATTATAGCGGCTTCCTCAATAATTCTCACGTAAAAGTTATGTCAGCAAAGAAATTATTAAACCACCAATTTCATCAAGCAAAACAAATAATTAATCAACCGACGTTAGTTTTTATTCACGGGTTGTTCGGTGATATGAATAACCTTGGCGTGATTGCGCGCGCTTTTAGTGATCATTACCCTATTTTACGCGTGGATTTGCGTAATCACGGACAAAGTTTTCATGCGGATGCGATGAATTACATGGCGTTGGCCGAGGATGTCTTTTCGCTCATTCAGACGCTTGGGTTATCTAAAGTGATTTTGATCGGCCACTCTATGGGCGGCAAAACCGCCATGAAATTGACCGCACTTCATCCCGAAATCGTTGAAAAGCTGATCGTGCTCGATATTGCGCCGATTGCGTATCAACAACGTCATCACGACGAGGTATTTCGTGCGTTATTTGCGGTGTGCCGGGAGAAGCCTGCGACACGACAGGAGGCAAAAAAAATTATGCAGCACGATATTCAAGAAGAAGAGACGGTACAATTTCTTTTGAAATCCTTTGCGCCGGATTGCAAAGACTATTTTCGTTTTAATGTTTCCGCGCTGTTTAACCATTACGCCGAAATTATGGCGTGGGAGAGGGTGAGCGTTTCCATTCCGACATTGTTCGTCAAAGGCGGAAATTCTTCTTATCTTTTGCCTGAATACCGATCGATGATTTTAGAACAATTTCCAAATGCCGTTTCATTTACGATTAACGGGGCGAATCATTGGGTTCATGCGGATAAACCGGATTTTGTCGTACGCGCGATTGAACGTTTTCTAAATAAGAATTAATAGGTTTAAATGAGAATTGAATTATGCTATAGTCGCACAAATTTTAACCCTATTAAGTGATAGATTTATACCGTTTTAGAAAGGAAAGAAAAATGGCAGTAGTGGGCTTATTTTATGGTAGCGATACGGGAAATACCGAAAACATTGCAAAAATGATTCAAAAGCAACTGGGCAGCGATTTGGTCGATATTCGTGATATCGCTAAAACCGGCAAGGCGGATATTGAAGCGTATGATTTTATTTTGTTCGGTATTCCTACCTGGTATTACGGCGAAGCCCAAGCGGATTGGGACGACTTCTTTCCGACATTGGAAAAAATTGATTTTACCGATAAATTAGTGGCCATTTTTGGCTGCGGCGATCAGGAAGATTATGCCGATTATTTTTGTGATGCCATCGGTACGGTGCGCGATATTATTGAGCCGCACGGCGCCGTGATTGTGGGCAATTGGCCGACGGAGGGGTATACTTTTGAGTCGTCTAAAGCATTGCTTGAGGATGGTAAGCATTTTGTCGGTTTATGTATTGATGAGGATCGTCAGCCTGAATTAACGGCCGGTCGTGTTGAGCAGTGGGTTAAGCAGGTTTATGACGAAATGTGTTTAAGCGAATTGGCATGATTATTAAGGGAACGTTATGTCTGAAGAAAATATTAAATTGCTTAAAAAGGTCGGGTTGAAAATCACCGAGCCCCGCCTGACGATTTTGGCGCTAATGCAGAAGCATAAAAGAGAGCATTTTTCCGCAGAAGATGTTTATAAAATTTTGCTTGAGCGCGGGAGCGATATTGGTTTAGCGACGGTTTATCGAGTGTTGAATCAATTTGACGAGGCGCATATTTTAATTCGTCATAATTTTGAAGGAAACAAATCCGTTTTTGAACTGGCGCCGACCGAGCACCATGATCACATTATTTGTGAAGATTGCGGTAAAGTATTTGAATTTACAGATAACGTAATTGAACAGCGGCAAAAAGAAATCAGTGAAAAATACGGCATTAAACTAAAAGCGCATAGTTTATATCTTTACGGAAAATGTAGCGATATTGAAAAATGCGACGATAATCCGAATAAGTAGTGCGCTAATTTATGGTTTGATAAGGGGATGGTCTGTGTACCGTCCCTTTTTATTTTGCTCTTTTTTAAGATTTATTGTGATCGCAATAAAATAGCGAGCGGAATTTTTTCGATGGCCGAGCTTTTTGGATAGCCGAGCAATAGCCGAAATGCAATTTTCTTGAACTTCCCCCGCTTTTTCATTATCTTATTGCCACGATGTTAATCGAAACACCTCGCAAAATGACCGCACTTTCTCTTCTCACGAATATCCGATATCTCAAGCGTTGCTTAATCTGGGGCGGAAAATTAGGCCTTTTTGTTTTTATTTGCAGCTTGATGATTGATCAAAGTATCCGCATTTACGTCCGTGAACAAATTTTTACCGATATTGAAACGATTCCTTATCGCCCTTATGCGCTTGTCCTGGGCACATCAAAATACGTAACAAAGGGCAAAATAAACGATTACTACATTACGCGTCTTGAAGCGGCCAAACAACTTTTAGAACAAAAAAAAGCAGATTATCTGCTACTCAGCGGCGACAACCGCACGTTGCAGTATAACGAACCGCACACGATGTTTCGTGATTTGCACAAAATGGGCGTAGATGAAACACGAATGTATCGTGATTTTGCAGGTTTTCGCACGCTTGATTCTATTGTACGCGCCAATTCGGTCTTTAAAATCCCGACATACACCATTGTCAGCCAGCGATTTCATTGCGAACGTGCTGTTTTTATTGCTAAATTTTATAATATTGATGCCATTTGTTTTGTTGCAAAATCCCCTGAAACTTATTTTTCATTACGCATTCGCGAAATTTTTGCGCGCGTAAAAGCAATAATAGACTTAATAACGGGCGTTAAACCTCACTTTTTAGGGCTTCCCGAACCGCTTCCTATGCCTAATGAACAATAGGTTATGGATTAGATTTTATTTAAATTTATAATAATTTTAGATAAAATCTAATCTTAGATGTATTCTGTTTAACTTTACTTAAAAAGAATTTGACAGGAATTAAGCAAATTATTTATACATAAAATTCAATATTATGTATTACTTGGGGAATTCATTATGGCTAATCTTTCCGTTGCAAAATTTGGTGGAACTTCAGTGGCTAATTATGCGGCAATGATCGCTTGTGCAAAAATTGTTATTGCCGATCCAAATACACGCGTTATTGTACTTTCCGCTTCATCCGGCGTAACCAACTTATTGGTCGAATTGGCAAACGGTACGGACCCAATAAAGCGTACTAGGTTAATGAACGAAGTTCGCCGAATTCAGGAAGATATTTTAAATGAATTAAAAGAACCGGTTCATGTACGTGCCAAAATTGAGGAACTACTCGGAAATATTGAATCTTTGGCGGAGGCGGCAAGCCTCGCCACATCCTCAGCATTAAGTGATGAATTAATCAGCCATGGCGAAATGATGTCCACACTGATTTTTATCGAGATATTGCGTGAATTAAATGCAAGTGCGACTTGGTTGGATGTGCGCACGATCATCGCCACCAATGATCATTTCGGTAAGGCGTCGCCCGATGACAATCAAACGCAATTAAATTGTGATAAGGTGTTAAAACCATTAATCGATTGCGGCGAATTGGTGATTACGCAAGGGTTTATCGGGCGCGAACCGGGCGGTAAAACGACCACATTGGGTCGCGGGGGCAGCGATTATTCCGCTGCACTATTAGCCGAAGTGTTGGGCGCGAAAGATGTGCTAATTTGGACCGATGTCGCCGGCATTTATACCACCGATCCGCGTATCGTGCCGGAAGCAAAACGGATTGATACGATGAGTTTTGCCGAAGCGGCGGAGATGGCGACATTCGGTGCAAAAGTATTACATCCGGCCACCTTATTACCGGCCGTACGCAGCAATATTCCCGTTTATGTCGGCTCCAGCAAAACGCCAGAACTGGGCGGAACTTGGGTGACAAGAGATCCTCAGCCTCGCCCGATCTTCCGCGCAATCGCATTACGTCGTGATCAAACGTTACTGACGCTTTCCAGTTTAAGCATGTTACATGCGCAAGGTTTTTTAGCCAATGTATTTAATATTTTGGCAAAACATAAAATTTCCGTCGACACGATTACCACCTCAGAAGTGAGCATTGCATTAACCTTAGATAAAACCGGTTCCGCATCGTCAGGCGCCGAATTATTATCGCCGGCACTATTGGATGAATTAAGTGCGTCCTGCATGGTAAAAGTGGATACCGGCCTGTCTCTAGTAGCTTTAATCGGTAATGATTTGCACATTACGGCCGGCGTCGGGAAACAGGTTTTCAGCACGTTAGCCCCTTACAACATTCGCATGGTAAGTTATGGCGCAAGCACCAATAATATCTGCATGTTAGTACATAGCGAGAATGCGGATGAGGTGGTACGCGCGCTACATAAATCCTTATTTGAATAATACCTTGACAGAAAGTGCGGTTAAAAACGACCGCACTTTTTATGTCCGGATGAGCCGAATTAAAGTTTCACCGAAAAAATAAAAGGTTAAGCCACAGCCGATAATAATTAAACCGATGAATTTTGCGGTTGTGATTTCCCGCACAGGCATTCCAATGAGACCAAAATGATCGATACTTGTCGCAGTTAATAATTGTCCGATCATAATAAAGAAAACCATAGCGGTGATGCCTAGTTTAGGCGCCAGCACTACGGTAATAAAGACCATGCCGGCGCCTAATGCGCCGCCGAGAAATTTCCACCAAGCGATTTGTGGTAATGCAGTCAGATTATGCCATAAATCGGTTTTAACTACGGCGATAAAAAAGAGCGACACTGTACCGACGGCGAAGGAAATTAAGGTGGCGATAATCGGCTCGCCGTTTAGGGATTTGGCTAATTGCGTGTTGATAGCCGATTGCGCCGCGATGGCGATGCCGCCGATAAATGCGACGAAGCTATAAATTAAAAACATATGGCTCCTCATGATAAAAACATAGTTTTAACCACACTTTGACTGACAAAAGTGCGGTCGATTTTCGTACGGTTTAGGTAAGGAAGTAATGCGGTATGAAATGGCTATCGTTGCCGGTAACGGCGCTGAAATCTTCACGTAATCCCATCCCGCAGGCTGCATCGCCGACGACCCAGGCACCGATAACCGGGTACATTCCGTCAAAATTAGGCAGTTCGAATTTTTGTTGGTAGATATAGCCTGAATTTGCGTAGAAATTAGTGTGTTCGCTCCCTTTGGCGGCAAATTCGAGGTTGTTGTCTTTTTCATAATAAAAAACATTTGCGCCTTCCCGGCCAAGAATCGGTTTTTTTACCCAAATGGATTTTTGTTCCGCGATGTCGTATTGACTGGTATAAGCCGGTAATAACAAGGGATGATTCGGATGTCTTTGCCACAATTTTGCCAGCAGGACTTTATTGCTCAGCAACAACTTCCATGCAGGTTCAAAAAATTGTGTGGCGGAATGAAGCATATGAGGCGCATATTCGGTCGTTGTCATCCACTCAAGCGGATATAATTTAAACAATCTGCCGATAGGTTGATCATTGAGATCAACGAATTGTTGGCTTTTTTCATCGTAACCGATGTCTTCGATAGCCAATCGGTGAATGTGCCAGCCGGCGCTGTAAGCGACATCGGCAAGATAATCTAAATTTCCCCAATCTTCCCGCCCGGCATCGGACATGGCGCTAAAATGGAAATTCATATCGGGGCTTTGCTGCCGTAACCATTGAAAACGTTTTAGTAATTCTTCGTGAATCCAGTTGAATTGATCGCGATTTAGCAGTCCTTCCATCTGTTCTAACCATTGCCATTGCACAACGGCCGATTCTAATAGTGATGTGGGCGTATCGGCGTTATATTCAAACATTTTTAGATTAACGCCATCATACCCCAGATCAAAACGACCATATAAATGAGGCGCGTTGTTACGCCAACTTTGTTCAATAAGCTGCTTTTGTAAATCGGTAAAATAATAATGGTGATAGTCTCCCCGTCGCACTTCGTCGGCAACGAAATCCATGCACATGGCATGAAGCTCATTAGCGGCGTCTTCAATTCGGTCTATCTCGGCAAGTGTGAACTCATAGGCAACGTTGTCCGACCAATAATGCGATCCGTCCGAAGAGGGCAGATGATAATAATCAAAGCCAACATCCAGTAATTGTTGCGCCATATTCGGGCGGGTCGGCAATCCGGTGATTCGTCTCATGCTTAACCGCCGGCACTTTTCGTTGAATTTGTGCTGCTGAAGCCGCCGCGTGAAACAGGCTTGCTGTTTGCCATCCCGGCACCACCTTTAACCAGCATCGGCTTACCACTGGAATGATTACCTTGCGGGCGAATCACTTGCCCCGCCGGAGTAGAAACGGCGCGATTATTCGGGTTATAACTTGGCCCTAAAAAATTACCGATGGCTCTTGCCGCCATATAACCGATGGCCGCGCCTGCAATAGCGGTTCCCAACGAGGCGCCCTCCGAGCCGCGTGCTTCCGTCGTCGCCGGATTATTGGCCGTTTCTGTTGTATTCGTCGTCCTGGCTGTGGTGGAGTCGGCTGTTTGCGTCGCTTTGTCTGCTTCGCATAATTCGATTTTTTGCCAGTCGGCAAGGCAATCTTCCAGACTATTGTAAACGTCCCGTTGAACCTCTTCTTCCGAGCATCCGCCTAATAATGCGACAAGCGAAAGACTGACAAGAATTTGATTTTTCTTTTTTAGCATAACGTTAAAGCCTTAATAATTCGGTTAATTCGGTGATTTCAAGGGTCGGTAAAAGACGCGCCTCGTTGAAATCGTTGATTGATCGGCCGGTAGGGTTTAACCAAACGGCCTGACAGCCGGCCTGCATTGCGCCTTGCACATCGGTGACTAAATTATCGCCGACGTGTAAAATTTCTCTCGGCTTGATTTTAAAATAGACCGCCGTTTGGTGAAACAGCGCATGATGCGGTTTTGCGCGACCATGTTCTCCGCCGCGTAAACCAATTTCAAAATAATCAAGGCCGATGCGACGAGCGACTACGTTGCCATTACTAATGACGCTCAAAGGATAACATGCTTTTAAATAATTCAGTACTTCAAACGTTGATGGCGGAATATCAATTTTATGCCGCCATTCAATAAACGTTTCCATCGCAGCCGCCAAAGTGCGGTCAATTTCGACCGTACTTTGGCCATAATATTGCAGCACGTGACGCAGCGTCATTTCACGCCATGCAATGACGTCTTCGCATAAAACAGGATGGCGATTTGCGATTTCGCTTTTCCATTGGCGCCAATTATCTAAAGTGAGCGCCTCAATTTGGCTGAATTGTTTTGCCGTATCAATAAATTGCTGCTCGGCAAGGCGGATCACTTGAGTATTGTCGTATAACGTATCGTCCAAATCGAAACTTATAACTTTGAACGGTTGTAAATGACGATAAAATCGCATGAAATCTCCTATGATTGGGTTGAACCGTCAGACTACAGGCGCCCCTTTCAGCCATTTTCTTACCCAGGCACGATTGGGGTTCAAACAGTGCAAAAGTTCTTCACTCAGCGGCAGCGGCTCATTATAAATGAGTGAGGCCAGAAGTTCACCTAATAGCGGCGCCGAAGTCAATCCGCGCGAGCCTAATGCGCCGATTAAATAGAGATTAGGATAATGTGCCGCCGGCGGAATGGGCTGTTTGCGACGACGGAGGTTAAAGAGGTTTTTGTAATCCTCGGCTTGTCGGGCAAAATTCGGCACATTGCCGGCCATGGGAATGCGATCCCGCACGGCGCAGCGAATGCCTTGCCGCGCAAGGTTTGCGGAAGTATCCACTTCCTTTGTCCATGGCATATGAATATTTTGTTGAATTTTCAGTTGGTTTTCTTGTTGTTCGGTGAGACTGAAATCACGGTTATCGCAATTACGTACGTGGCTTGCGCCGAGGCAATGCGTAGTTTTACGCAGATTAACTGGGGTTAAATAGCCATCATAGCAAAGCACGCTTTTCAGTTTTAATAAATTTTCACCGGTAGGGATTCGGCTAACTTGACCACGCACCGGATAAAGCGGCAATTTTTCCGTTTGCGCGAATTGCGTTAATTTATGCCCATTGGCTAAAACGACGGCTTCATGCTGAAAAATTGCACCCTGCACATTTTCTAATCGCCATCCGCAGGAGGAAGGAGAAGGGTAAAGTGCGGTAATATTTTGCGATGTTTTGAGAACCATTCCTTTTGCGGCTAAATGGGCAAAAGCGTGTTGGACAAATTGACGCGGCGCCAACCAGGCACCTTGCGGAATAAATCCGCCCGAACAAGACAGCGGCAGGCCGACTTTGGCGCTCAGTTCTTCGGCATTTAACGACCGATACAGTGAAGCTGGCCATTGATAAGACGCGATCTTATGCAGTTTTGCACGGCTGTCCGCGTTGTAGCCGCAAAGTGCGACGCCGCAAAATTCATGTTCGAATTCGATGCGTTGTTGCTCAGCCCAACGTAACCATTGTTGCCCGTAGGCAAAGGCATGAATATTAAAGCGAATATGACGCTCGTCATCATCGCTGAGTTGCGGATAGAACGCGCCTTGTTCGTTGCCGGACGCATTCAGCGCCGGTTGCTCGTCTTCGCAATATAACGTGACGGTTGCTCCCCGTCGGTGCAGCGCTAACGCTGTGGCAAGGGAGGCAATACCGCCGCCGATAACGGCGATGTCCTGAGCGCGTAATTCGGCAGGCGAAAGAGAAAACCATGGCGCGGAAAGTGCGGTCGAAATCGCCTGTGTTTTTGCCCCCGCCAGACACTCCCGTTTTTTTCCATAACCCTTTCTTTTTTCTACGTGAAGCCGGCATTTTCTAAGCCTTTTTTGACCGCACTTGCGGCGGTGTAAGTCGAAAATGTGCCGTGCGGCTTTGTAAAACGGAACATTTGTCGGTAAAGCGAATCCCGCCACATTGCCGGATTCTTGCTCGGCGCAAAGCCGTCCAAAAACCAAGCGTCGATTTTGTCAATCATATAATCACCGAGCTGCGGTAGGTTGTCATTCACATCGCCGAACCATAAATCAAGGGTGGTTTCATCAAAATGAAAACGATAGCAACCTTGAATGGGATTAAGCCAATGCTGTTGTAGATGTTCAGCTAGGTGAGAAAATTGTGAATAGGCTAAATGGGCTTGTTGTAATGCATCAAGTGGCAAAGGGTATTTTTCAAAAGAGATAAAATAAAGGCGTTTTAAAGGCGAATCTGGGTATTTTTGACGAAATTCACGGAATAGAGAGGTCACTGCAAAGAAATTTAATCCAGTGCCAAATCCCGTTTCAGCAATAACAAAATGGGCTTCTTGATAATTAACCCAACGTTCCCACAACTGATTACCTTCTAGAAACACATAATGGGTTTCTGCTAAACCATCTTGATTGGAAAAATACACGTCATCAAACTTATCTGAAACAGGCGTATTCTCTTGGTTAAAATGAATTTTTGCGTGCTGAATGGTGAACATGTGTTAGCCCTTTTTTGCCTTATCAAATTCTTTTATAATAGCACGGAAATTTTGAGTCGGTTAAAACTTAACTGGTCGAACAAATGAATTATTGCTTGCAATATTTTCATTTCATAGTAAATTGCGTTCAGCTAACAACTGTAAGTTGAATTAAATTTCCCCTAACTCATAAGGAATAAAGAATGAAAAGAGCTGTAATTACTGGTTTTGGTATTATTTCAAGTATCGGTAACAACAAAGAAGAAGTTTTGGCTTCATTAAAAGCAGGTAAATCTGGTATTGAAGTCGTGCCTGAGTTTATTGAAATGAAAATGCGTAGCCATGTTGCCGGCACAATCAAACTTGATCCAAGCGAGCACATCGATCGTAAAGTGTATCGTTTTATGGGTGATGCGGCAGCTTATGCATACCTTTCTATGCGTGAAGCGATTGAAGATTCAGGTTTAACAGAAGATCAAGTTTCAAATGACCGTACTGGTCTTGTAATCGGTGCGGGTACCGGTTCTGCACACAACCAATTAGTCGCTTGTGATGCAGTGCGTGGTCCACGTGGTGTGAAAGCAATTGGTCCTTACGCAGTAACTAAAACGATGGCATCAAGTGTGTCAGCTTGTTTAGCAACCCCTTACAAAATCCGCGGTGTGAACTACTCAATCAGCTCTGCTTGTGCAACCTCTGCACACTGTATCGGGCACGC
>ERZ772967.785-NODE-785-length-23548-cov-7.951517_pt1 | contig 23548 bp, 22 predicted proteins | sample MGYA00511677_ERZ772967 | MGnify/ENA primary metagenome ERZ772967 (study PRJEB29015, sample SAMEA2737931) | human oral metagenome | biome: human oral; feature: human-associated habitat; material: dental | place: China | collected 2146 ...
GTGCCTCCGTCATCTTGCCCGCGAATTTCTGTGTGTGGAGTACAGCATCATCGCCATAGAGGCTCTGCAGCTCTACATAGTGCGGGTGATCCTTCCGATAATCATCGCCGGAGATAAACGCGATATTCCCCTGATGCTTACAGGTAAATATCTTAGCCATTGTCGATTTTCCCGCACCGGGCTGCCCGGCGAGAAGATAAGCACGCGGTCGCGTGGATGGTGAAATACCGGATAAAAGCTCAACCTTAACTTTCTCTTTCTGCTCGTCAAGCTCCTGTGCGCTGTAGTTCTCCAGCATATTCGGTCTCCATTTGCCTCATGTATGCACGCGCAAACATCAGCTGCCCCTTTAATTCCTGCACATCGCTCATGGTGTCATAGCCCGAGCCGAGAATCCCATGATAGATACCTATCACTTGCTTTTCAAAGACGGAAAGAGGATGTTGCTCTGCACCCGCAGAATCCTTGAACCTTCGGATGTCCGACAACAGTTCCGCGAATCCTTCCCGCAGAACCTCCAGATGAATGGTTACGTTATAATCGAGTGCCATAATAACGCCTCCTTTGTTCGCATTATACCACAAAGGCGCATCGAAAACCATATCTTATCTTCGATGTGCCTTTCGCCTTTGTCTTACTTAAAACGAACGAATCCGCGCGGCTTTTCGCGCTCGTACCCGCTTACAGCGGCACGTTCCTCATTGTACGGATCGGTGACAATGATTTTTGCATCCTGCGCCTGTTTCTCCCATTCGATTTCTTTATCAAGATCGACTTGACGCTGATCGTTTTCAAGCTGAACCTTTGCCGCAAGGAGTGCTGTCACCTGTGATTGATCCGCAACACTGATCGCATTCAGCTGCTCCATGATCTGACGCAGCTCCGTCTCGCCTTTGGCATTTGCAGCCGCCTCCATGAGACGATGTACGGTCTCCCGCGTACGGTCGCCGTCTGCGATTGCAGACTCCGCAATCTGTGCATATTTGGCAGCGGATGCGGAAATTTCCTGCCGCTGCCGCACAAGGTTACGCGGGGCATCGTAGGCTTCATGCCCCTCATTGTAAGAGTGGAAGGAACTGCTTTCCGTCAGGAGATCCTTTTGCGCGGTGCTATGAAGTTCGGTAGCACGGCTCTGTTTCTCCCCTGCCATGCTTGTGGCGATGTTCATAATCATCGGATCCAGATGCAGCCTGTCGATGATGTCGATCCCCAGCTGCTCTGCAATGTTCTCGACGATATGCAGAAACTTTTCGCCGAAAAGCACGGATTTGATGATGCGGGTGTAGTCATAGACCGATCCCCCCTGCCCCGACAAGTCCCCCAAAAAGTAATGTCCGGGGTCGAAGGTATCACGCCATGAGATGCGAATGGGATCCCAATAGTTTTCAGGCTCCCACGGTCCCCACCAGCCCCATGCCTCGCCTTTATGTACGTTGGAGACGAGTGCCCCCGCCGATGCCGCAACGGTGAATGCGGCAATCAGCAGCACTCTCCTTCCCTGTTTGCCGAATCGATTTGCCATGATGCGTACCTCCTTCACCGGAATATGCCTTGCTGATCGGAAAGTCTGAAACCGGAGCTGCCGAACTGCGTATTGACGAACTTGCTGATGCGATCAGCAAAATACATATACATAAGCACTACAAGGATCAGCTGCAGGAGCAGGATATTGTTCGCAACCGCCTGCCGCACAACGCCGCCTCCGCCTCCTATGATTCCCATCAATGTAGCTGTATAGGATTCCAGCGAGGAGCCAAAATAGCCGCCGTGTTTGAGCGCTGCCGCAAATTCCTGTATGTTTTTCGCGTTGTAAATGCCATCCTCACCGTAGGCGTTATAATTGGATGCTGCATACTGTGCGTATTCCTCATCGCTGTCAAAGTGACGGTAGTAATCGCCCTCCGGCGATATGCCAGCGATCTTTGCCCCGTCAGTCGCCTTGATGCCGCCGTAATTGTGATCCTCAACGGCGAGGGGACTCGAAAAATGTCCGGATTCCAGTGCGAGCTGCGCCCAAATCCACTCAGGGGAAAGACTTCTCCCATATCGCTCCTGCATGATCTGCGAGATGCGATACGCCAGTTCTGCCTTTGGGCGTCCGGAGATGGAAGCGCCTCCTGCACCTGCGCCCCCTGTGGACTGTGCCTGTACCGTCTGCGTCTGCGACATAAGATCGCCGACGACGATATGCTCCATTGTCGATTGGAGCATTGCCGCAAAGAGACAGAAGAACATGAGATTGATCGAGGCTGCAAATACGCTGTTGATGCCGTTGGAGGCGATATGACGCACATGCTTCAATCCCGCCAGAGGGAAGACGGTGAAGCTGAACAGAATCGCCGCATAGAACTCGACATAGGCGAGCGCGATATAGTAGCCAATGAGGCAGAAGAGCAGGAACAGAATACATCCAAGGATCAGCATGAGCAAAACCGCACCGGCACCCGCACCGCCGATCAAAAGGCTCAGAACATCGGAGATGCCGCCGGAACGGATTGCGCCGTTGAAGACCGGCGCGATAATGTTCATGCCCTTCTGCACGATTTTTGTCGGATCGGAGACCGCCGCCTCCGCAGCTTCCGGATTTCCACCGGCAAGTCCGCCCAGCGTTGGGAATCCATTGAGCGCAAGATTGCCGATGAAATCGCCCCAGTTATAAAGCAGTGCAAGACAGAATCCATAGAAAAGGCTGCGCCGCACCAACCACTTGAAGAGTCCTTCACGATCTTCACTCGTCGGCGTCATCGCTTTTTTCATCGCACCGAGGACAAGATCAATCGCCACGAGGACAAAGAATATCTTCGCTACATAGTCCTGCAGCAGCTCCAGCCCCGTCGTAATGAGTTCCACAACGCGATTGACAAGATCGCTGATGGGCTTTGCGAAATCCTCCGTGACTGTCCAGTCCTTTGTTTGCCCGTGGAAATCCACACCGCCAAGCAAAAGCCCGCCGCCCTCTGCACGCTCCAATTCCAACAGCCCCGGGACATAGAGACCGGGATCGGTCGGCTCGCCATTGATACCGTTGGGAAGAACCTCGAAATGGCAATGCGGACCCGTGGAGTCTCCCGTGCTGCCGGCTTTTGCTATCTGCATTCCCTGCGTAACGTACTGTCCCGTACCGACCAGCAGCTCTTGATTATGCCCATAAAGCGTATAAAGCGAGCCTCCATGATTGATCTCAACCGTGTAGCCGTATCCCGATACCCAGCCCGCATACTCAACCGTACCCGCCGCAGCGGCATAGATCGGATCGCCGTAATCAACACCGAGATCGACGCCCTTATGATAGGATTGCTTGCCTGTAATCGGATGGATGCGATGCCCCTGCGGGCTGGTGACAATCATCGGCTGACCGACCGGAGAGACCATCGTCATCGCCGCTGCGGACTGTGCCGGAGCAAAGAAGACGAGAAGAGCAAACAGAGCGACAACGAGAGACAGCGCGCTGCGCATACATCGACCTCCTCTCAAAAATCAGGACTTGTCAAGGCGTGAGAACTGTGCTACGCTTTCTTCAGCGACAAAAGAAAACGGAAAGGAATGATGATAATGGGACTCTTTTGGGGATCGAACGCGAAAAAGGAAACGCCTCCACCGCCGCCGCAGCGCGAACTGACGGAACACGAAAAGCTCAAACAAAGACTTGCAACGCCGATGGAACTTTGCTACATTTTTTCCGGAGGCGGTCCCGTCAAGGCTAACCCAGAGTTTTCTTACCTTATCCGCAGAATTGATGACAGCGTATATAAGAACAACTGCCATATCCGCGAAATAAAAGAGATGATGAAAGAGCTTCTAGCAGAGAACAGAGAACTTCGCAAACGCGTGGAGCAATTAGAACAACAACAAGCCAACAACGCAAGAGTATGTTAAATATTTCATCGACGGACAGAAATTCTGTCCGTCGATTTTTAATTACCTTCCTGATTATCCTTATCTGGCTTTACCGCACTCCCTTTATCGTTGTTCCGCTTAAAGCTGTCCACGCCGGTGCGAATCTCCTGCAACATACGCGAGCCGGTATAGTCTTTTGTCTGACGGAATCCGGAGATCGCGTCACGATAGCTGCGCACAGGGCTGCGACTCATCACATAGTTACGACCAAGCTGGGTAAGCGTCCCTCCCATACCACCTTTTCCAGCGGCTGCCGCAGCTGCCTGTGCCGCCGCAACATTTCCTGTCGCTGCCGCAGCGCCGGCAACAGCGCCCCTCAGCGCACCGGTCATATCACTACCACTGAGTTGCGGCTGTCCGCTGAGAAGCCCCGAGACGAGCTGCGGAATCTTCTTGACGAGCAAATAGATCAGGAGTGAGGCAAGCACTGCCTGAAACAGCAGGGCAAGGTCTTCGGCGGGATTATCCGCCTGAATAATCTTGTCGGCAAATCCTTCGATGAACGGCTTTGATACCGCCGATAGGAATGCGATGACGCAGACCTTGAGGGCAAGGTTGAACATCGCGCCAATCGCCTTTTCCGTGAGGAAATTGAATTTGTTCATTGTGCCGAATGCAAGACACGGCAAGGCAAGAAGCGCCATCGTGTAAAACTCGATGCGCGCCATGAACATCTCGAGCGCGACCAAAAACAGGCAGCCGCCGATGACAAGAATGCAGACAATATCCAGCAGGAGAACACCGGGCTGCATGGCAGTCGCGATGGTCTGCACGACATCCGGAATCCAGCTGTCAGAGTTCGGCGTCCAGATCGCTGTAAACATCCGCAGCGCAATCTGCACAAAGGTATCACTTGCCTCGCCGACAATATTGTTCGCAATCGCGGTATTGTTCCCGCCGGCGCGGAATCCAAGCACCTCGAATCCGGACATGAGCGATCCCATGAGGCTGATCCAGTTCATCATGAGAAACATGAAGAACCCCATTTTCAGCGTCATGTTGATGAGATATTGGAGTTTGTCACCCGACATGAATTTGACCGTCAGCTCCCACGTTGCCTGTACGACGGTCAGGATGACGAGGAGACGGAGACAGTAGGGCAGTATATTCTCCGCGCCGGGCACAATCACATGCTCCGTGTAATGGTTCATAAAAGAGCCAAGTATGTTGATGTCCTCGACGCTTGTCCCTTCGCCGCTCACAAGTTCCGGCGTGAAATATTCCACCTGCTGCGTCTGCGCTGTCTGATTTGCCATCGACCAGACACCCGATCCCATCAAGAATGAGCCGAAGTTGAAAGCCAGTCCTGCCCCCAGCATGAGCTGCCAGATGAATTTTTTGCCGTCCTCGATGCCAAAGGCGACCATCATGCCCGCGATCGCAGTCATCACGACAAGGACAATGTGCATTGCCTTGATTGCGCCGTTTGCAAGTGTCGTCAAATTCTGATCGAATGTGCCGCCCAGTCCCGTTCCGGCACTCGCAATGTCTTCTGAACTACCTGCGGCAAAGCCGATGCCGTTCATCTGAAAGAGGATAAGAGCAAAAACGGCAAGCGTGAGGAGAATGTGTTTCGTGCGCAGACGTTCCCTTAGTTTTCGTGCAATCCCTGCTGTCCCCATGTACTCCTCCGTTTTCATCACCTTATATAATCCATTCGTGAACATTTTACGATTATATTCAGGTGCCCAAATTGGGCACCTGAATGTTTTTCGCAAAAGTTCATTTTTCTCAGCGTTTTCCTGCAAAATCATGCAGTCTGTTGGCTACCGCCCGATCGCGCGCCTCTGCCTGTGCTTTCTCCGTATTATCGACATACCACTTCTGCGCCTGCATCGCGAGGAGCTGGGCAAGCAGTTCCTTTTGATCGGCGCCCTGCAGCACCCCCGCAGCGGCAATCTGGATTCCTGCCTGTAGTATCTGCTGCTGCCCCTCTGCCTTGTTTGCTGCGGCAACAGCCTCATGGACAGTTTCGTTCGTCGATTCCGTGACCTTCTGCGAAGCCTGTGCGCGTTCAGCGGCTGCTCGGTAGGTCGCATCAAGCGCCTTGTGATTCTTCTGCGTCTGCTTGTAGAGATCGACGAGGGTCGCCTTGCCGTTGATCGCATCCTCGATCGCACCGATCTCATTTTTCAGAATCGCGGTCGCCGAGCTGTTGACATTGAGGATGCTGGGAATCTTCCCCTCTTTCTTGAGCGCAACAATATCCTGCACAATGTCGATCGTTTTGCAGAGGTCTTCCGCTTTTTTGTTCTTCCGCATCCAGCCTTTCAGCATGTCAATGTCAATTTTTTTGGCATCCAGAATCATCAGCCCCAGCTCTTTCTCCTCTGTGGTGAGAATTTTCGCTGTGGTGATCGCTGTCTTGATTGCCTCCTCGATGTTCTGCTGATCGAAGACGGCAACGGCTGCCTCTGTCGGATGGCTGCGCATCATCATTGCCGCAAGCGGCGTTGTGACGCCAAGGAGCAGCCCCGTAACAACTGCCATCTGTAAGCGTTTCGTACTCCAATTCTTGAACATGGTTCTTCTCCTTTCCCTAGCCGGTAGGCACATCGCGAACGAGGACACGCTCTTTTTCGTAGGCAGTCAGCGTCTGTCCTTGCTCCATTTTGGTCTGTAAATATTTGGTCTCGGCTTGTTTGATGACGTTCTGCAGCCCCGGATTCCGCACCTGAACGCTCTTTACGATATTCTTCGCATAGTCCTTCTGCGAGCGTCTGCGGGGGGAATTGTGCTGAACTGCATTTTCAATCTCGCGCTCCTCATAGCCGATCGAAAACAGATGCAGGATGATTTGCTCATCCATCTGCCCGTTAAACGGCAGCGGAATATCCCGCTCAATCTCCTCGCGGCAGTTTTCATACATTTCCTCTGCATCCTTATCGCCGCGTACACGCACCCGCTCACCGGAAAAGCTGTATTCTCTGAGCTTATGTTTCGCTGCGCGGATGCTTTTTTTGTCGGTCGGGAAAGAAGCAGGTGTATGTTCCTGCTCCTTCTCGACCTCCTCTCTCTCCTCCGAAGCATCCTGTGTTCGGATTCGTACAGCATCGCCCTGTGTACGCCGGACGCCCTCCCAAACAGGTGCGGCATCTGTCTGCGATACTTCCGAGGCACTCCCGACAGACACTTCCTGCACTTCTCTCGCTTCTGCAAGAATTTGGTTTAGGTACTCCTGTGTCCGTTCATGATCCGGGATGCCGCCAAACTCGAGGAGCAGTTCCCTAACCTCCTCCTCGCTGACACCGTACTTCGTGATGAGTTCCCGTGCCGCCAAGACGTTATAATGGCGACGGGCTGCCATGACGCCGGAATCCGCTCCCGCGTCGATGAGCGCGTCGTCATAATCCGTAAGGAGACGCTGATAGATGTCCGCAGATTTCACATATTCCCCATCGACGAAAGAGGCGTCTTCCTCCTTTCCTTCCAAAAGTGCCTCAATCGTCCTATCCGAATCCCGACCGGCGGCAGCGAGCAGGGGCGATGCGCGCAGGATGCCCGATCGCAGCGTCCCCACCTCCATGCCCGCAGAGCGCAGCGTTCTTACGAGCTGTGCTTCTGCCTCGTAGGGAAGCGTCTCTCTCCCCAATGTGTTCATAGCGTCTTTCAGACATGCCCGATAGACTTCCTCGTCGCTTTCGACTTCCGTGGACGCTGCACCGATCTGCTCATACACGCCGATCTCACGGACAGCAGCAGAGGCGATCTTTCTCACATAGGCGTCTTTGTCGCGCCCTTCGTATTCTGTTGCCCCCATCAGAAGCTGCGCAGCCGTTTCCTCCTGCGCATTGGAAACGCGAAGGAAACGTGTCATCCCCTCTCCCTCGCGCAGTGCAAGGGGACGGGCTGCATCCTTGCTGCGACTCTCCCAAACATCCTGAAAAAGCGACTGCATCCCCGCAGTTTCCGTCTTGACCGACTCCATGATCGACCTACGGTGCTTTTTCCAGACGCGATGCTCGAATGCGGTTCGCTCTGCTGTATCTCCGGCAAGCGTACCGTAGAGGCTTCCTCCGAGATACGCTTCGCGCACCTCGCCCCGTGGAATGCGCTGCTCCCGCAGATTCTGAAGTATCATCTGATCCGCAGCCTCGAGGATTCCTGCAATCTGCCGCAGAGGCTTCTCATAGAGTGCATTAAACCGTGCGCCCGGTGCGGGGAGATCAAGCCGCGTATCTTCTCCTGCGTCCTGCGGCAGAATCTCACGAAGGTATTCGTTGACTGCCTCCCGGTCATCGAAAAGCAGCGGATAGCGGCTCTCATACAGTGCTGTTCGCAGCAGATTGATGCCATATCCCTCGTTCTTCATGGATAGGAGCGCATTCTTTTCGATGCGCCGCACAGCGGCAAGAAGATTCGGTGTCGATAGTGCCGCTGCACGGTAAGCATTGACCGCATCCATCCGGCTCACCGCTCTTTCCATGCGGCTTTGAGCGCCGACCAGAAATCACCGATGCCCCCTGCCCCGCCGCCGAATGGCTTGCCCAGTATCTCCGTGTCAATCTTCCCTTCCTTGACCGCCTGATTCAACGCTTTTTCAAGGGCATTCATGCGCGTCTCAATGCAGTTGACCCGGATTGCAAAATAGCAGATCATGAGGACGCAGAGAAAGATGATGCTGGTCGTCATAATGCTGCCGCCTCCTCTTTCGGGTATTCCGGAACCACAAGCTCATTTTCCTTGATCCAATGCTCATTGAAGTTCTCGGCGCCGTAGTTTTCGATAATGCGCTGGCATTTTGCAAGCGCAACATCTCCGACGGCTGCGTATGACAGCGTGAATGGGCACAGATCAAGTGCGAGGTTGTAAAGGCGCGACCCCTGCGGGCTGTCATAGTAGTATTCCCGCTGCGGCTGCGCATGGGCAAGCAGATGAATCTGTTGCTTGTTGAGACCAAATTGCCGATAAAGCTCCATCCGGCTCTCCGTGATCGCGAGCTTGTCCGGCAGGAAGATACGCGACTGACAGGAGGAAAGGACGGTATCAAGGATCGGGGACTTTGCAATATCGTCCAGCGACTGCGTGGCAAACAGTACGGACGTGTTGTATTTACGCAGCGTCTTAAGCCATTCCTTGATTTTCTCCGCAAACATCGGATTCTGAAAGAAGACCCAGCACTCATCAAGGACGATGAGCGTCGGCTCCTGATTTTTCTTCTCCGCGCTTTTCACGACGTTCTCGATGCGATGGAAGATATACATGAGTGTCGTACCGACGATACGGCGCGCGTTCATCAAAGTCTCCATCTCGAAGCTCTGCCAGCTTGTGATGGATAAATGATCCTTGTTGCTGTCGAATATCTCCCCGTATTCTCCTTTGTTGCCCTGATCGTCGGCAAGGGACATCGGATAGAACGCCGTCTTCAGCTCTCTGCTTTGCAGAAAACTGATGAACGTCGTCATCGTTCGATCGCTCTCCTGCATTCCTGCCACAGTGGCAAGAGAGTCGCGAATGATGCTTTTTTGCTCGGGCGTGACCTCAACGCCCTCCTCGCGCAAATAGTCACAGAGCCAATCAAGCGCCCATTGCCGTTCATCCTCATCATCGATGCGTGAAAGAGGCTGAAAGGAAAGCGAGCGTGATTTGCCGACATCGTAGAACTTGCCGCCGACACCCATCGTGAGGATTTTGCTGGATGCGCCTTTATCAAAGATAATGACGCGCGCATTCGGGTATTTACGGAACGCCGCCTCGATGCAGTTAAGATGGACGGATTTACCTGCACCGGTCGGACCGATCATCAATGAGTGACCAACGCCTTTGATGTGCAGATTGAGCCGGTACGGCGTGCTGCCGTCCGTCTGTGTATAGAGGAGCGGCGGTCCGTTCAGGTGCTTGTTTCGCTCATCCCCTGCCCATGCAAGGGCGAGCGGCATCATGTGAACGAGGTTTCCGGTCGAGATGAGTGGTCTGCGGATATTTGCCCCGACGAGTCCCGGAATGCAGCCGAGCCACGCATCGATGGCGTTAAAGTCCTCGATTTTGACACGCTGCATACCGCGCTCGATAAAAATCTGCCGAATCAGTTTTGCCTTTTCTTCTACTACCTCCCGATCCTCGTCCATGACGATAATCGCCGTCGAGTAGTAGACGAAAGAGATGTGATCGCCCTCAACTGCGTTCATCGCATCCCGAATTTCGGCGATGCGATCAACGGCGACATCATCAATGTTTTCGGCATTCTGTACGCTGTCGCGCACGGTGACATCGGCAATCGTAGAGGAAAGCGACTGCATTTTCCCCTTCCATTGCCGACGTTCACTATCCAGCTGGCTGATCACGTCATTCTTGCTCATGCAATAAACACGAGTCACCCAGCGATATGCAAAGTCGAGACGATGAAACTCGTCAAAGAGTCCAAAAATGGACTCCTTGCCGTAGGAGATCGGAGCAATGATACGCATGTGCTTGCGCCCGAGCTGAGGTTCAAGTCCCCCGTAGAGCGGCGTATCATAGAGGTACTTATCCAGAAGAAACGGCGTTTGTGGATATTTGAGCGCACGCGGACGATCGGAGACCATCGAATGAAGATAGGTAAAAAGCTCATCTTCGTCGAGAAATTCCGTATCAATACGGAGATTGCGGCACATCAGGTAGAGCTTATGGAGCTGCTCGCCAAACGATTCGAGTACATCATCCGCTTTGGTAACTTTGCGCTCGCGCCCCTCAACGATAAACTCCTTGAGCTGTTCCTGCCGATCCTTCGGCGGCAGAAACAGAAGTGTTGCGTAGAAGTGCGACTCGAAATACATACCGCTCGAAAAGAGACGGCAGCGTTCCGCATCCATCCCCCGCGTTACAATGTCCGGAAAAGCATTCGTCGTTTCGTATGCGGTGGACGGAACGCGCTGCGCCTCGAAGTAGAGCGTAAAGCCCGTCTTCATCGCCGCGATCGACGCCTGCATCCGATTCGCAATCACCGCAAGCTCTTCCTCCACAGAGGAATCCAGATCGGGACCGCGATAGCGCCACGAGGCGAGGAGTGATCCGTCCTTGTTGATGCAGACAGCAACATGCTGCTCCGCAACGGTGATGCTCGTGATACGACCAAACGGCATAATATCCGAGAGGCGATCCACCTTGCGCCGGAACAGATTAAGTCGGTACATATTCACTCTCCTCCCAGTCCTGCGACACGATCAGCTCCTCCAGCTCCGGCGGCAGAGGGGGCGGCGGGGCTTCCGGTGTATGCTGCGCTATGCTTTTTGTTGCAAGAAGCTCCTCAATCGTCCGGAAGCCGCAGATCGGCGGGACAACTGCCGCACGGAAAAGTCCGGGCAGACTGCCCCACCAGAGATCTTTGGCGTTATAATCCTCAACGATATACGGAATCCCAAGCGTCCCAAGAAGTTTTTCAAGATACGCTTCCGTCCGGGCATAATCTTCCTGTGAGACAAGGGCAACGGTCTGATTATTGTAGTACCCGTTCAGCCGCTGCAGCATGTGCCCCGTCAAGATATCTTTGATATATTTTCGTGACGGACACCATCTCCCCGTGTAATTGCGCAGCTCCTTTTCCGCTTCCGCTTTATCAAAAAGAAGCAGTCGCTGCACATGACGGCATGGAATCCCGGCACCGTGAAGATCCTCGGTGAGCTGACGCAGCACCGACTCCTGTGATCCGACGACGGACGGCAGTGTCAAGACGAGGAACTTCTCATCACCGAGGCGGACATGATTGCTCGCAAAGTCAAGATCGATCCCCGCCGTAAGAAAAACATCCAGATCGACGGGGACATCCGGCATGGCAACGTGCGTCCGTCCTAGCGTCAAGGAAAAGGTAAGATAATCGACAATCTCCTGATAAGAAAGGACAGTCGCCTCGGCTTCCTTGGGGAAACTCCACGCCATCCGACGCAGCGTCACCGCAAGGTCATATTCCATGTCGTAGAGGAGCTGTGGCGTGTCTTCCAAGCCGTTCACCACTTCGTCATCCTTGAGGAAAGGATTCCAGCAAAGGGTAAGGAAGCACTCTACGTCCCCGTCCGCTGCATACTGTTCTTCGAGCCAGATGCTCCATCCTCTACGGAATGTCGGCAGAAAGATGGGATTTTTCCACTCGAAGAACTGGACATGCTGCGGAGGATCGAACCGCTTGTAGCGGATTACCCCCAAAACGCTGTCGTCTTTATTGCGCATGACGTTTTCATGTGTCAATGCGCCCCAAGGCAGCCAGTCGGCGATTGTTTTGTTGTCGAGATGATACTCTTTCCAAGACATAGCATACGATCCTTTACGTTGAGTAATAGTCGCGCTTTGACCAATAGCGACTGAAGCACTCGAAGAATTGTGCGTCTTCCATCGAAAAATAACGTACAGCGAAATGCACAACGACATTCACGCTCAGAACGTACCAGTAGGATAGTCCAAGAGTCAGCAGAATAAGCAGTGCTGCGCCGACATTCCAGACAATGCAGCTGCGTGGCACATCCATAAACAGGATGTACTCCGTCAGCGACCGGTAGATTGGAAGATGAATCCACGAGGCACCCTGCACATTTTTATTCTCATCCATAGTGACCCCTTAGAACAAGGTTCCGCTGATACCGGTGTCAAACATATTCTGCATGAACTTGCCAACGCCGAGTGCGATTGCTCCACCACCCGCACCCTTGACGCAGCGCGTCATGATTTGCTGTTCCCAGCCCATTGCCCAGCTCATACCGCCCATCGCAATAGACCCTGCAATGACGAGCTTCGGAATCGGACCGGTGAGTGCGGCGGAGATGGTCTGAAGAGGCTTGTCGAGCGGGTCAATGCCTGTCGTGATTGTCTCCGCAGTCCCATCATTTGCAAAGCCAACAGCTGCCGGCAGCATATAAAGCCCCATAAGGGCAAGCGTCGGCAGAGATGCCTTTGCGAAGGACAGAACATCCTTCTTCGTAATGCTGCGCATCGCCGCGACCTTGCTGCACAGCTCCATCTTTACACGCTTCATTTTCATTGTGTTTTCCTCCCTAAAGTTTCATCTGCTATCTTGCGGGATAAAGAATCCCACATTCTATTGTAAATCCATGCAGTAAAAAAATACTGCACGTTTTTATAAGTCTGCTGTAATTTTCACGTCATCCAAGCGATGCGTTATGTAATCGCGTGCATCCCTGTCCCATCCGTCAATGGAAAGCACCTCTGCAATGACACGGGACACTGCCCTGCGCTCAATATAGACGATTACATCGATCGCACGAGCAATTCCCGCTTGCTGCGAAGAAACAGAAACCCGGCTGACAAGATCCTCGAGGCGGAAAAGAGTATCGTAGGCATTGTCGCTGTGTACGGTAGAGCAGCCGCCTCGATGTCCTGTTGACCAAGCATCGATGAGCGTCAATGCTTCCTTGCCGCGCACCTCGCCGACAACAATACGATTCGGCGAGAGACGCAATGTTTTCCGCAGCAGATTGTCCATGTCCACGGTATCTGTTGTCGATAGTCCAACATAGTTTTCCGCAGTACACTTGAGTTCTTTCGTGTCCTCAATCGTCACGACACGCTCATCCAGTGAGGATATTTCGGCAAGTATCGCATTGAGCAGAGTGGTCTTGCCGGAGCCGGTGCCGCCCGCAGCAATGATATTTTTCTTCCCGTGGATTGCATTAAGGATGACCTGCCGCTGATTTTCTGTCATTGTACCCTGCCGTACATAGTCCTCGAGTGTAATGACAACTTTGGAATGTTTACGAATATTAAAGCTCGGAGCCATAACAATCGGCGGCAGCTCCGCTTGAAAGCGACAATTTGCAAAGAGGCGGGATTCCGGGATATTCGCCTGCAACGACGGATCCATTTTAAGATCAATCACCTGTCCTGAGAGATCGGCAATAATGTAAATGATGCGCTTCGTATCTTCCGGATCCATGATGACAGCCGTCTTTTGAAAGCCCTTGTCTATGGTGTCGAGCCACAGTTTCCCATCCGGATTGACCATGACTTCAGTTACATTGTCATCGTGCATATAGTGCATGATGGATGCGCCGAGGCATGTCTCCAGTATGCTGAGACGGCGCTCCCATACCTCTTGCTTTACTTCCCGATCAAATTCTTTCATGTGCTAAGCTCCTTTTCGTTCATTCTGCCCTGCGTTCTCCTTTGCCCATGTAAGGATTGCCGCATGACAAGCCTCCAAATATGCAGCGCGGCGCTGCCCGTCATTCAGCGTTTCCGGACGTTCGGACTGCGCTGCTTCAGCAGCTCCTCCACCTTCTGAGAGAGCGTTCCCGGAGGCTTCACTATGGTTCGCTTCATCTTGTCGCTCAGTGACTGAAACTTGGTCTGCTTGAAGTTTGCCATTATCATCGCTTCCTTTCGTGGCTTCGACTTCATCGGAAACGGATGCTCCTTCGGACAATCGCTCCGCACCGAACCGTGCTTTGGCAACGGTCTGCTGCCGCTCTTCGATCTTTTTGCGCTCTGCTGCATGTACCGCAAAGAGCTGCGAAAAGCTCTGTATCTGTGTCGCTGTATCGGAAAAAAGCGGAGGATCCATGATGCGATCCATGAAATACTGTTCCTCGTAGTAGCGGATTTTCTTCCCATAAATGGGACGGAATCCCGCAACAAAGACGAGTTCACGGTCAGCGGGCATACGTCGCACCTCATCCGGTGTCATGAGTTTACGCGCCATATTCGAGGTTGACGTAGACCCTTCAAACGGTTTTCCGTTATTCGATTTTGAATAGGAATGAATAGTCTTTTCGCCAAGCGTGTCGGAAAGTGTCTTTGCCGTACCGCCTCCATCCTCGAGTGTCGGTGTAAAGTAAATCTGAACGTGACAGTTGCCGGGAATGGCATTGTCTTTCGTATAGATTTTGTTGAGCTGCCCCATACTCTGAGCGACAATACAGATTTTGACACCGTAGCCCGCGCAGATCGCAAGCGATTTTTCGATGCTCTCGAGTTTGCCGAGCTGCGGGAACTCGTCGAGCATGAGAAGAAGCCTCTGCTTCTTTGGTTTTTTCTCCTTTGCCGGATTCCCCTGTGCGTCCTGCTTGCGCTCAAACTCCATATCCCGCACAAGTTTGGCGAGCATGGTATTGACAAACAAACGCAGGATCGGGCGCAGCTTGTCAATATCATTGGGTTGTAGGACAAGATAGAGGGACACTTCCTGCGATGGGTCGAGAAGATCCCGCAGGGTGAAATCGGACACAGCTGTATTCTTCCGAATAAGGGGATCCTGATAGACAGCCATTGCCGTCTGCGCCGTTTGCATGATGGAAGCGGCGGTCTGATCGGCACCGTTATACATATTTGCCGCCGCCTCAGCGACCTTTGGATGCACGAGCAGAAGATACCACGGACCTTCTTTTTCGATGTGCATCTGGATGATTTTGTTGATCTCTTTCTTGTCAGCCGCAGGGGTAATGTCAGGTGCAGAAAAGTTCAGCGTACGCCGCTGCCGCTCATCCGGATTCGCTTCAAGACTGCGAATGGTATCACGCAATAGGTCAAGGTTGCTGCGAGGCGGAGCAACACCTGTTTTTCCGGAAGAAATCGCCTCCTCGTACAGGCGTGCCTGTTCTTCATTCGCCTTTACTGCTTCGGCGAATTCAGAACACGCCTTTGCAAAGGGGCGAAAATCCTCAATGTACTCGCCGTAGATTTCTTTGAGCGGATTCGTATATTTGCGCTTGTCCGTTTCCTCCTCCAAAAACTCTGCCTTTGATATATGGGGGTACATCTTCATACTGGCAAAGAGTTTTTCCGTACTCATTGAAGGAGATGACAGGAATGTCATAACGTCGGACGGACAGGGAAGAAGGCGCTTTTCCTGATGATGTTTATAGAGCAGATGGAGGATGATGCCGTTGATGAGGGCGACCGCAGAATTCTCCCAGAACGGATCCTTGCTGCCGCCTTCACCGGTTTTGACCATCATCTCTGAAATGGTAGATACGTCGGTCAATTCTTCAAAGGACTGGAAGTCGATCTCCGCAAAGGGATTCCACTTCGCCGATGAGCCATCTTTACAAAGCGGCTCGAATTTCATCACTTTCTGCCCCATGTGCTTCTTGCGCCATGCCGCCGTGAATGTCCAGAGTTCGCCCTTCGGATCAAAGAGAAATATGCTGTGCTTCCAGCAAATGCCCGTCGGTACCATGTTGCAGACGCCCTTGCCGCTGCGTGTCGGAGCAACGAGTAGAACGTGCTCGGGTCCATTATGGAGCATGATTTTGTCATTGAATGGGTTTCTTCCAACAACAAAGCCAGTTTCCTTGGCAGCAAGCCCTGCTTTTTGGATGTCGGCAGCTTTGGCAAAGTCTGCTGTTCCATGCGAGCTCATCCGAATCATGCTGCGGTAAACCTGATAACAGATAAAGATCCCTACACCGTAAACGATCCACGCCACATAGAAATATTTGCGTATGGTTATCTTGATGGCATCATAGATTGCTGCATCCGATCGCCACTGGTCGATTGCAAACGGCTGAAAAAGGCTGCCGTAGATTCGTCCGGGCAAAAGTTCATGATAATCCAGCGCGTCGGCAATGATCTGTGTCGTTGCCCAGTTCCCGACAACGTAAGAAACGGCAAGAACGGCAATGCAGATCAGAAAGAATTTTGTGCGATCTTTTTCATCCAGTTCCCACACAAGAAAACCTCTCTTTTCTCTATAAGATTCAGGTGCCCAATTTGGGCACCTGAACAAAGCCTAATTTTAATTCATTTTTATGGCGTGCCGAATGCAACAGGTTGCACAACATATACCTGAAATGTATGCCCCGGCTCTACTGTGATATTCGGTTGGACATTTGCTCCCTGCGACATCATATTCGAAGTCGTCGAGATGAGATTGGCAAGTGCCCCCTGCATAGCAATCTGACCACCTGTATAGGTGTCGCGTGCTGATGTATTGCCGCTGGCAAGAGAGCCGAGTGCTGCGATCGCACTTGAGATCATGCCCGCGCCAATCACACGGGAGGTATGCCGATGTACTTTGCCGACAATACCGCTATAGCCGCCTCCATCTACAGCTACCATGCTTGTGCCTATATCAAAGGCATTTCCGTTCGGTAGGATAAGGGTCGAAAACACAACATTAACACGTCCATTCGTCGCGCTACTGTCTGACTTATAGGTACCAAGCAGCCGTGACCCAGCGGGGATCAATAGATTTGACCGCGTAAGGCTGTCATAAACATCGGCACTGACCTGCGCCGTTACTTGCCCGGGAACGGCGGTATCAATCCCCGTAAAGAGCATCGCCGGAATCAGTGTCCCCGCCTGAACGACATAGGGACTCCCGGAGGTAAGCGACATATTTGCTGTCTGCAAGGTGTTTGATACGGGAATCACAGGAGCATCTGCAGATGGCTGCGCCGCCGCACCTGCTGCGCCCCCCTCCTCTCCGGGGGTGCTGCTGCCGCTTCTTCCCAATGCGAAGTCAATGGCAGAAGAAAAGCGTTTCTCAAGTTCCTCCGCAGCGCGTCGTTCCGCAGCGAGTACCGCATTTCCTGCCGCAGCAGCAGCAGGTGCCGGGACAGGTGCAGACATCGGGGCGCTATAAGCGGCTCCGCTCGGAACCGCAGCAACACTGTACGCCTCAGAGGGGACATCCTGATCACCTCGGTTCACGCGGGTTACAGGATGCGGGTCTTCAGCATTGGGAGGCGCTTGCGCATTAGCGACGCGCGCGCCCTGATTCCGCTGGTCGAGTGCGCGCAGATCGCGGTAGCTGAGTTCATCCCTCGATGCAGTTTCTCCCGCATGTGACGGTGTTTTCGTCTCCTGTACGGATGATCCGTTTGGACGACGAGGCGCCTTGCTGCCGGGATCGTCTTGAAAAAAGACGTAGCTCATCGCGAAAGCGAGTAAAAGCCCAACGACCGTAAAACCGACAATTTTGCGCCGAACGCCATAGACTCTCTTATGGACACCGCTGTTCATTCGGACATCGCCGGGATTCTGGTCGCTTACCTCTGCCTCAATTTCTTTTGGAGACTCCTGCGCCTCGTCCTCATCTGTTGTACGGTTGCGGTTACGGTTGAAATGCGTCTTAAAGGCTTGAATAAATTTGGTGATACCGCCCATATTCGCCATATTTCTCACCTCGCTTTGTGTTCGATCGTGATGTTCTCATGCTCGCTTACCCGCAGTTGCGCCTTTTCAAACAGAGCGTCGATGATGTAATAATCATCTTTCTGCTGGTAGTTGATGAGCGTCATCATTCGATTCCCCTTCTCTTGGATAAAGATAGGAATCTGCCGCTGCGGAATTTTCTTGAACTTCAAGTAGACGCGCATCCCGTCGGAAAACACCATTTCGGGACGATATTCTGCGTTCTTTCCCTTGACCTTGTAGCTAAAGTCAAGGTTTTCGACGCTGGAAACATTGACAGAAGTCGTCCGCAGTGCTTGTTCTTTCTGCTGCGTCTGGAGCATATTCTGACGATCTTCTGCCGCATACGTCCACGTCACCATCGGATTGTACCAATCGGCGCTATGAATGATGAGCTGATAGCTGCGCTTATCCGTCGTGACGATAAGATTTGTCGTGGAAACTTCTACAACGGGCTTGATATAGAGATGCGGAACGCCGTCCACGGTCGCCGAGGAGACCGCCCATCCAGCGGTGTCCCCGCCGCCAACGAATTGAATGGTCTCCCCTTTACGGAATGCGAGGTCGGTCAAATAACCTCTCCTGCAATAGATTTTGTAAAGCTGCGTGGGAGAATACGCAAAGGTCATTGTCGAATTGCCCTGCGCATTGATCGCATCCTGCGTGTCATTGACGTACTCTGCCGGTGCCGGATTGACAAGAGCGCGATCCGTCGGTGCCGGAACGGCAAGACGAACCATTTCCTGCTCCCGCTCATACCCATCCAGCCGTTCTCTGAGCCGATCGAGGATGTTCATGATCTGCGTCTGCGACATGCTCACGGCGTAGATGCTGTCACGGAGATCATTTAATTCCTGTACTTCCGATTTCGTCAGCCCTTTTGCGGGCGCGGTCTGTTCTTCTTTGCGGACAGCCGGCAATTTGTCCGCCTCTGACTCGCTGCGCTCTGCACGATCAGCAACGAATCGGGCAAGCGTTTCTTCAATAGGAGGTGCATCGCTTTGCACCTGTTCGATTGATGCGTCCGTACGCGCAGCGTCAGCGGCATACGCAGGAGCGCCGAAAAACATTCCGGAGGTGAGCAGACCACCGAGGACTGCTGCGGCAAGGTGCTTTTTCATACGTTTTTGTAAGAGCATTTTTTTCTCCCTTCAGTACATCCGACTACTTCGCCTGTTCCTGCTGCTGTGTAGGCTGGCTCTGATTATTCTTTTGCTTTGTTCCGATTTCTGCCGAGAAGTTGAGATCGGAGATATAAAGCCCCAGCGGATTCACAAGCAAAGTCTGATCGTCCTTCGGTGGGATCGTGGTCACAGCAAAGACACACTCATATTTTTTTACGTCCTGTTTGCCGCTGGCAATGTTGAACTCCTCCTCTGTCCATGTAGCATGGTAGGAATCTGTATCCGGAATCTTCTTGATACCGGTGATCTTCGTTTGGACGGTATACATCGCATACTTGTTCTTGAATCCTTCATTGCGCTGGATTGCTGCATATTTTTGTGCAGCAGCTTGTGTGAGATAAGCAAAGGCTTTTCCCTGCAGCTTTTCTTGTTGGACGGGATCAAGTTGGATATTTCGGGCATTCTGTATGAATTGCCCGATAAAATAGCGAACCTCGACCTCTTGCGGGGTGTAGTCCTGTGCTATAAAAGCACCTGCCTTTTCCACCTCGCCCGTAGATTTATCCACGGTGACGACGTAAGGGATAATCTGCGATTTGAGCGACTGCACCGTCAATCCGATGGAGAGTACAACACAGGCGACCAAAAGACCGATTGCAATGCGTCGCCAGTTGTAATTTTGCATGGCAACGCCCCCGATGCGCCGATCGATCACCTCGCGTGCCTGTTCGGCAGGGCTTAACGGTTTGCCCGTATCGGAGAACTTCTCCGGCTGATGGAAAGATTTTAATCCCATGTTCTACCTCCCTGTTTGAGCCGTAGGCACATCCTGCCCACCGAAATATGCAATACGCCGATCGGAGAAGGTTATCCCCTCTGTGAGTACCGAAGACTCTGCTGCATCGTCTGCCGCCTCGGGGGGAGGCGATGCAGCAGGAAGCGGGTATTGTTCAGCAATCGCAGTCGCTTGCTGAACTACGGGGGACACACCGACTGCGGAGGGCAGTGGTATTTGCGCCGCAACACTTACCTGCGGTACAGCTCGCTGTGCGATCTGCGCTTCTCCGATCGGGACAGCTTGGATCACTTGATCTTTGACGCTGCTCTCATTATTTTCCGGCTGCGTCACGACGCTATACGGAATCATAACGTCTTCTGATACCGGCGGGGATTCTGCTGCATACGCCGGACTTCTTGCCGCATTGATAAGGATGATGCCTCCGACAAAAAGAAACGGGACAAGGAGTACGACCGCAGTCATCATCCCGAGAAGAAACCCATGCCGCAAGGTCTTTTTCTCGGTATCATCTCGACAAAATGAATAAGGCAAAATACTCATGGACAACCTCCCTACATTTTTACACGCGAGCATCAATAGATAATTTCTTCATGCTCAATCCGCATATTTTGTGCAAGCTCACCAATGCTTCTCTGAATTTTGCTTTCAAACGGATGACGAAAAAGCAGTGTCACCTTTTTCCCGCTCATATCCAGACAAGCACATTCGACGGGAGCTAGGATGCGCCAAATGTTTCGATGTTCCGGCTGCATTTCTGCGAATGTTTGCCACGCAAGCGCGTTGATCTTCGCAGCCTTTGCAAAAGAGTGTACCCGCCGACGTACTGTATCGGCGGGAAAAGTTCCACACTCTGAGCGCAGAACAAACCGCAGATCATGCTCGATCATTATGGCGCGAATCAGTATGTCCGCTTCCTGTTCCCCAATAAGAAGACGCAACGCTTCTGCGATGGACAACTCAGCATACATACTGTTCCCGTCGAGAGATGAGAGCAGCGTATGGATCTTCGGCTGCACACGCAGCTCATAGTCTGCCCTGCTCCGCGCTGTCCATGTCCGGATTCTCATTTCTCCCGACATAACGCCTCCTCACCATTGGGTAAAAACAGGTATGACCACAGCCCTGATGCGCGTAATAGGTACTGTGCCTGTATAACGCCCGTCGAAGCTGCGCGTCGTATCGGCGATGGGCAAGAATGCTCCATCGGACACAACGTAATCTCCCTGCGTAAGCTGCGGTAATGGGCGATCTTTGCTGTCCAGCTCTCGCACTTCCCCAATATATGCGCCGTTTATACAAAAAGCTCCATGTTCTCCAATGCTATATACATCACCGGCAACAGCACCGACACGCTTCAAAAAACGGACATCCTTATGCTGCGTATATCCTCGCTGAACTGCAAAGTCTAGGACTGCCTCCGGCGGATCATAGACAACAATATCGCCGCGTTCGATCGTCGCTGCCGGAATACGCAGATAGATTCCGCGCGGAAGACTTGCTGTTTGGTTGTAGAACAATATATCCTGCTGAGGAAATTGCCAATGGCATATATCTGCAAGAAGCGCAAGAATGGCGATGAGGAAAACGATGCCAATCCAGATTTTTTGTTGAATCGTAAAAGAATATATGTGTCGCAACAAATCATCGCCCTTCCAGAATAACCTAATGCAGAATTAAAATACTGCACGTTTTTCTAAGTACGCGAGTTTTTTGTCTCTCCTACGATTTTTCTGACCGCATCAAGATACCTGCGCAAATATGCGTGTACCGTGCTTGCAGCTACAGAATCCACCCCCGCAAGCCCCGGCAGCTCTGCCGCAGCGGCAAATGGATGCGTGATCTTGGCGCATATTATGCGCTCGTATTCATTCCTTTCGCCGCTATCCTGTGTAAAATGCTCTATGAAACAAATCAGAGAACGACATCGAGAGCGTGAATCGTAAAGGGATTCGAGCCAACCATCCGCAAGTGGAAGTTCTGCGCGAAGAACAAATGTACCGATGCGCATATCGATAATTGAGAGGAGATTTTGCAAGACAATCGGTGAATAAGCATCCGCTGTGCTTGCACGGTAGAATAAGAGTGATGACAATCTGCGTAGAATGCGCTCGTGCATCGCATATAGGTGACGCTCAGAAGCGGGCAACCGAAGGGCGAGATAGTGAACACTTCTGTTATCACGATAATGACGTACAAGAAACTCCTCTTCCAGTGCGCTCACATTCTCGACGAGGACACGCGCAAGCAGCCGAGAAATTTCCTCCCGCTGCCATCGAAGATACCCGGCAAGAATACGCGGGCGTCTCTCACGCGCACATAAACCTTGCAGCTCCTCGAGTGTGATCGGCAGCACCGGTTTCTGATGCTGCAACGCCTCTCTCAAGGCGTTTGATGCGAGTGTAAGCCCCAAGTCGGGGCATTTTATCCGCATTTTTGATTTCATGGAAAATCCTCCGATCAACCTATCAAGGACTTGCCCGCCCCTGTGGATTCCTGTGTCTGCGCAGGTATTCCTGTGCAAACATAGACACCTCGCCCTCGCCCGATGCCTGTGCCGTCAAGAACTCATGCAGAGGTCGTTTCACGGGAGGCGGCTGCGTCAAGTGCTCCTCTACGGAATCGGATTCAGGAGGAATGTAGGTGCGTGTGGGGGCTGGTTGTACGGTCTGCTCTTCTTGCTGCGACGTGCGCGGAGAGAATGTATAGCCGTTCTTGAGGGCAGCATGAAGCCACCCCGTCGGATTCCGAATGCTCTGCGTCTGCATGGCAGTTTCTAAAAGCTGCGCTTTTTCGTGCAAACATTCCGCACCGTATCGGCGCAAGAAATTTTCGGTCGATGTGTCTGATATACCGAGCGCAGCACAAAGGCTGCGGACATCGCCTGTTGTTGTTTCACGTATTCTATGCGTGTTCTCTGTTGTTGTAGTCTCTGTTACGCGCGTGTGCGAGGAGGACGTGCAAAACCGCGCCACTATTGGGTTTTCGGCTGGTCTATTCGAGCGTGTCAGATTGACCTCTTCGAGCGGTTCATTTTGAACTGCATGTTGGGTCATTTTGACCTCTTCGAGCGGTTCACCCGTATTGACTTTTTGACCTTCTATATCAATCTCTGTGTCAGCGGATGAGTTGTCCTGTGCTTCTGCATCATCAGAAACAGCCTGTTCTTCGGTATATTCCCACACTCCCCCCTTCGGAGGAGGAGCAGAAACACGTCGCTGAACACTCTCTATACTCGCACGCATTTGCTCATGCACAATTTTTTGGTTGAGTTCTTCAATGCGGTCAATGTTGATGGTGTATGCCTTGGTCTTGTTGAATGCGTCACCGACCGTTGTCGAAAGGAGGGCATTCTGGTCTTCAAGAGAGCGGATTGTCCGCTTGATCGTACTCTCTGACCAGAATGGGAACTGATCGCGCCACTGTTTGACCGTGTTGTAAATCCAGCGGCGTCCGTATTGATCGCAAAAGCCCGCCTCGCGCGTAATCCAATACTGCACTTGTTGAAGAAAGATTGCCTCATTCAACCCGAGCAGAACGGCAAGGCTCGGCTGAACGGTGAGCGGGGATTCCGAAATCAGAAGACTTGTCGCTGCCATCGTTCTTCACCTTTCCTATTGCCACAAAACAAGCGGATCCGCATAGACATAATCTCCGTCCGCACCACGAACGA
>ERZ772967.786-NODE-786-length-23517-cov-9.908874_pt1 | contig 23517 bp, 24 predicted proteins | sample MGYA00511677_ERZ772967 | MGnify/ENA primary metagenome ERZ772967 (study PRJEB29015, sample SAMEA2737931) | human oral metagenome | biome: human oral; feature: human-associated habitat; material: dental | place: China | collected 2146 ...
ATGCCCTGCAGGCAGGAATGAACGCAAGAGACATACAGAAAAACCAGAAGACAGATAAAGCCATTAACAAGAACAACGCCGTAGGAATCAATATCAGCCTGGGCAGCACCGGATGGAAAGACAACAGAGAAACCGCCACCCAAGAAGCCAAAGGAAGCACCATCACCGCAGGAAAGACAGCCGCCGTCATTGCCAAAGAAGACATGATAGTCAAAGGCAGCACCATACATGCCAAGGACATTAACCTCAAAGCAGGAAACAACATCCGTATCCTCTCATCCGAAAACAAAAGCACAACCATAGAAGACTACAAAGCAAAAAGCGGAAGCGTAGGAGCATCCCTCAGCAAAGGAGGCTATGGCATCGGCGCGTCCTATGGGAAAGGGAAAGGACAGATAGAAGAAACCACCCTTACCCATACCCCGTCAGACATCACTGCGAAAAATACGGCAACCCTTTCCGGCGGAAACGACACTGTTATCCGGGGCGGGATAATCAGAGGAAACAAAGTCACTGCTAACGCAGGAAGAATGTCCATAGAAAGCGAACAGGATAAGAAGAATTACAAAGAAACAAGTAAGACATCGGGCCTGTCCATCAGCTACACACCGGGAAGCGCCGTCACCGTAAGCGGAGGAAAAGGAAAAACAAACACAGACTCCACCTACGAAAGCGTCACAAAACAGGCAGGCATCTATGCAGGAAAAGAAGGATACGACATCCAAGTCAAAAACAATACCCGCCTCAAAGGAGCTGTCATAGACAGCCAGGCAGAAAAAGAAAAGAACAAACTTACTACAGGGGCACTGACATGGGAAAATATAGAGAATAAAGCGGAGTATAAAGCAAAAGCTCATGGAATGACAGCCTCTACACAGTCAGCATCCAAACTGAACCCGGCAGGACTGGGATACGTGCCGGCCGTGCCCGTCAAAGGAGAAGCGGACAGCACCACCTATTCAGCCATAGCCGACAGTATCATTACCACAACGAAAGAAAAGACAGAAAAAGAAATACGCCATGATACGGAAAACGCGCTGAATAAACTGTCAGAAATCTTCGATAAAAAGAAAATAGAAGAAAAACAGGAACTGGTAAATTTGATGTCCCAGACAGGATTTACACTCATAGGAGACATAGCGGACAGAAAAGAAAGCGAACTGAAAAGAAAAGCGGAAGAAGCAAGAAAGAATAATAACAGCATGGAAGCGGAAACCTATGAAAAAGCAGCGGGAAAATGGAGCGAAAGCGGAACCAACAGAATACTCCTGCATGGAATGCTGGGAGCTATCCTGTCTAAAGAAGCAGGGAACGGAACAGGTAAAGGACTGACAGGAGCCGGACTGAATGCCGCCCTGCAAAAAGAACTGGGAAAGATAAAAGACAAAGAAGTACATAAAATAGCCAGCGCCGCCATAGGATACATAGCAGGGAAAGAAACGGGAGCAGCCATAGCATGGCAGGCCACGACCTACAACTATCTAAGTCCTAAACAAAATGAACAGTACCAAAAAGAACTGGAAGAAGCCAAAACAGAAAAAGAAAAGACGGAGATAACGAATAAATGGCTGCAAATAGATGAGACACAGAAAGAAAAATGGCTGAAGAAACAAGAAGCCGGTACATATACAGACCTCAGCACAATAAAAGACGGATACTTACCGGGAGTAGTTATTCTTGGAAATTCTAATTACTCAGACTTTAATTGGATACAATCTGCTACATTGAATGGGTTAGGAGCTGTAACAAATATTCCTTGGTCGGGAATTGATGATAAGTTATTGGTAACGTTGCCAGTGCGTTATCGAAACGCTTTCGGTATATTGGGGAAGACAGGGATATTAGGAGCGGGAGCGGCATCTTTTATAAGTATATATAACGATTATAGAATATATAGTGGGGGTGATTTACGCAAAGCTCTTGCATATGATGTTGGTGGAACCGCCGCCAATATATTTTTAAGTACAGGAACTGCGGGGATGTTGACTGCAGCTGGTATAGCTACGGTACCAGGGATTTTTATTGGAGCAGGAATTGCAGTAGGAGGAGGGATATTAATTGATAGAGGCATTGATACGTTGAAACAAGATTTAATTTTGGATAAGGATAAGCAATTGGACAATAAAGGCAGGGGGGAAAATAATTGAGCAATCTCGTACTTTTTGCCGTTGTAGTTCTTATATCTATATATATTACTATTCGAGCGTTTATAAAGTTTAGATGGGAATATATGGGATGGAATGTATTTACAATAACCTATTTTGGAGGCTTTATAGGATGGCCTCTTATTATGACTATTATTGCAGGATATCCGTTAGTAGTAGAAGAAATTGGGCATAATATATCAATTTTGTTTCATATAGCTATGATTGGATTACCAGTAACAGCGTATTTAATGGCGGTAGCAATGTATAAACGTGAAATCATAGATTCGCAATATAAAAAGAAGCCAGTTGGGAATATTTACAAAAGTGCAAGATTCTTCTCTAAAATTGCTATATATATAATGCTCTTAGAAATTATTTGTATATTAGCTATAGAGTGGTGATTAAATGGTATTATATTGAACATCAAGGGGGATTTAAGATAGATGGTGCCTGCAATAAAAGATAAAGCAGGAAGCACAACGAAATCGGCCGTATCTGCTGCACAGATAACGGTAACAGATAAAGAAAAGCAGACACAGGATATATCCACATTAAACCGTGATACAGGAACAAGCCCGAACAAACTCAAAGAAATCTTCGACAAAACAAAAGTAGAAGAAAAACAGGAACTCATCCACATGATGAACATAGTAGGCAACCAAATCATCCATGAAGCGGCAGACCACTATGGATGGAAAGAAGGCTCCACAGAAAAATTACTTCTCCATGGAGCCATAGGCGCACTGACAGGAACCATGAGCGGAGGGAATGCATTGGCGGGAGCCGTATCGGGAAGCGTGAACGAATTTGCTTTGGCATACATGGAAAAAACAAAAGGAAGAGACTGGATGGATACCCACCCCGATACCGTACAAGCCATCAGCACCGCCTTGGGAGCCGTCGCAGGAAACCTGACAGGAGACCGCGCGACAGGCGCCTATACGGCACAGATGGGGACGAAATGGAACTATTTTGCATTTGCTGATGCTTTATCTCCAGCCAGACAAATGGCTAAAACATTGTTACAAAAGAAAGACGGCAGTCCTGCTACCGAGACGGAAATAGAAAATGCCCTGAGAAATCTGAACCGGATTATGACAGAACAGGAGCCGGAAAAAGGAACCTCAGGATTCCTGTACGCAGAAAACACGAACTCTTACAACAAAGGAATCGCCTACCTGAAACAAGAAGGCTTTACACAAGACAGTGCCGTTAGCCTGTTCAAAGAATATAACCGGTACCTGAGATTAGGAGTGGACTGGAAACATCCTGTCGTTCGTTTACCGGGGATCCAGGCAGATGTCGATAAAAATCATAAAATAATCAATTCTTCCAGTACCCCGGAAATAAGAATGCCCAATGAAAATAATCATTTGGAGTCTCCTCATGCACCGGAAGAATATCATCCGAGCAAATTTAACATGGGACTCTCTGTAGCGTCAGGACTCGTAGTAGATAAAACGACCGAACTGCCAAAAACACTGAGCGAATACTATGGATATGGAGGAAGCGCCTCGAAAATTTTCTTCAAAGCAGGAGGAGTGGTAGGGATCGGCATGGCACTTAACGATATCCAAAAGGACAGCAGACTGTATAGCGGTTGGAACAGATATAAAGTGATAACTGCTGATTTAGCGCCGGTTATCTTTGGAACAGCGTTAGGGAGTATTGGTGGGGCTACATTTGGAATGCCGGCTGTGTTTGGGCTTGTTGGCGGTGTGATTGGAGATTATACGAAAGAATATATAAAAGCAGAGACGCCTACTAATAAAGAAGAGGAAGTTAGAAAGTATTACCAGGAGGTAAAGAATAATAGATAAATGTACTAATTGCCGGTGGATTCTGGGCTATTGCCAAGTTTATGGTGCTTCTGTGCGGTACTGTCATTTTAATAATAAAATCTATATATGTGTATCAGAAAAAATATCAGAAATGGACAGTTTTTACCAGAATATTATATGTCATGACTATGGGTGGATTTGAGATAGGAATTGTAATAGTTATGGGGGGAGTTACTGGCATTTTTACAAAAAATTGGGATATAGTTGTGATGATGCTGATGATTTTTAGTGGTATTATCGGTGGAATGCTTATGAAAGTATTGGTCATAAATGAGGCTTTACTCTACTCAAAAGAAGAATTAGAAAAATATAAATTCTCGCAAAAATGCCTTTGGGGAAGCAGTATAGCATTGCTGATTATAGCAGCAATTATATATCTATAATTGCTTTGGATAAATCTATAAGAATTGGTTTGGTGGTTGCAGGTAAACCCATCTAAGTCAAAAACACTCCCCGCCTCAAAGGAGCCGTCATAGACAGCCAGGCAGAAAAAGAAAAGAACCGGATCACCACCGGTACTTTGACATGGGAAAACATAGACAACAAAGCCGAATACAAAACAGGAGGACACGGAATATCCTACAACGGGAAAATAGGGAGAGGAGACAAGAACGATCCCTTAGACTCCCGGACAAATAACAGATATGGGAAAGACCCTGTAACAGGACAAAGAAACGGAATGAACAAAATCATCCCAACCATCTACGGCTCAAAAATCCCGTTAAACGAAAGAGACATTCTGTGAAATTAAGGACGGGGAAAGCTGCAGGTATATGAAAAGGATGCCTGTGTCAAACTATACCATTAACAAAGGAACACTTGCGGAGAACATGGCAGGAAGAGTGGAAGAATTATAGCGGGAAAGATTGGTGGAAGGCACAAGGGATAAATTTAGTGGGAGCAGTCGGTGTAAAAGTTATTGTCGAAATATTTACAGGTATGCCATGATATGCGTATTCTAGAAATCCTTATATTGTTACAGGAATAGGTGTAGTCGGCGCAATGGTTGCAGATATAGAGAGTGATCTGATTATAGAGGATATGAAGTAAAAGAATTTAGAAACAGATGAACAGAAGAAGATGAGAAGAAGACAAGAGGGAGAGGTGCATGCAAAATGATTGTAAGTTCCTTATTTTTCTGTATAACAACAATATGCTTTTTGAGGGAGTTTAAGTTGGGGAAAAACGAAGGTTATATACAAAGGTTTTATTATTATGTCGGGGGATATGGAGGGGGATTATTCTTTTTGTATATGTTTTTATCTGGAATGTATGGTGAGGTCAGTCATATTAGTGTTAAATTTGTAACCTTTTTGCTATTTATATTTTTGGGGAATAGTAGAATGGATTTCTTTTATAAACAAAAGTATTATGGACTAAAAATAAATTCAGAGATCAGTTTAAGTGAAATAAATATAACTAAAAGACTATGGTATATTTGCAGAATAGGAAAGTATCTTAGTCTTATTTGTGTGGTAATCTTAGCTTTTGTATTGTTGTTTTAATAACAGGTGAGACTATTTTCTTTTCAAAGATACGACAAAAGAGATAACTGATTAATTAGGATACCTGGGAAAGACCAAGGGGAAAAACCGGATGGACACCTACCCTGATACCATACAGGCCATCAGTACCGCCTTAGGAGCCGTCGCAGGAAGCCTGACAGGAGACCGTACCACAGGAGCCTATACGGTACAGATGGAGGCAAAGTGGAACAGACTGGCAAAAAAACCGCAAGAAGACCTGAACAAACAACTCAAACAAGAACTATCCACAGAAAAGAAAAGTCCTGACGAACTCATCAAACTGCTGACAGAATACATCAACATGAGCGAAGCCGCTGAACATCCCGCCTCGCAAAAAGCGCTGCATGGAGTCTGGAATGAAGAAAAAGGATACACATTACCAAAGATAACAGTCAGCGCACAGGAATATAAAGCGATAGATCAAAAATCATTCAACCGCGTGGCACAGAAATACAATCTGCCGACCAAATGGAACAATAAGAAAAACGTACAGGAAAACCTTGAATCGCTGAGAAATGACCTGCAAAGAGAAACCAATAAGGGGAAAACCCCATTCCAAAGCGATTGGGCTAAATACGGCGGATATGGATTAGACTTTATTGGAGAAGTATCTAAGGAAACTCATTTGCCTGGTATATCCGGTTGGGCAGGAACTGCCGGCAAGATGTTAGATGTAGGAAAATTTTTAACAACGGATGATCGTGGTAAGGAATTTAGCGGAATGGCTGGTAGTATGGGAGGAACTACATTGGGGGCATTCCTGATTTCTAGTGGGATTCTAAATGTAGGGGCTGGAGTCCTGCCATATCCAGGTCCTCAACTTATAGGAGGCGCAAGTATTGTATTTACTGGTTATTTAGGTGAACGGTTGGGGAACTCTTTATATGATTCTTATCAAAGAAAAAAGTATATGTGGATTATATCTATGATTTATCAAATGATATTAGTAAAAATGATAAAGATGAATTTAGAGCAAGGCTTAAACAATATTTTGTTGTAGAGGATTAATAGGAGGAGGCAATGGATATAATAGATAAATTTTTCTTTGTAGGATTAACAGCAACGTTATTGGCATTTCTTTCTGTTTGTACATTCGTCTGTTATGATGTTTTTCATGGTAGGATAAAATATCCTGTTGAATATATTGTGATAATCATAATTGGATTGTTATGGGTAAGTATACTTTTTTTGTCTACTGTAATTGGAACAACGAATATTTCAGAAAAAGTAGGAGTTTACTATGATAAAGAGTTTGGAACCCTAATAGGAATTTTTTCTTTTTGGTTAATGAATATTATGATTCGATATTATAAATATGTTTTTCTTATTCTACCGTATAAAAAAAGTAATAATTGGATAGAAAATATGACGGGGAAATGGATAATTTCTTATATGTGTCCAGTTATAATTGGGGTAGGGATACTATGGTGGTGTTGGCCAATTCTTGTACATGTAATTAAAATAATTTCTTCGTTATAGTATTTTATTATAGATAAAAAAGCAACACTCGCTTTAAAGGAGCCATTATAAACAGTAAAGCACCGGCAGAAAAGAACAAACTCACCACTACTAACACCCTACAAACCTCCCCCTTGGGGAGCCGTTGTAAGAAGCATGACAGGGGCCTATATGGCACAGATGGGAACAAAGTGGAACTATTTAGGATTTGAGCTGCCGGAATTCAAGAAACTATTAGTTAAAGATTTAAAGAATCCGGATGGGACACCAATTACAGAAGAACAGGCAAAACAGATACAGGATAACATCATCAAGAATGGAAGTAAGTGGGATCCTGACGGAGCTGCTTCCGATAGCCAATTGGAGATAGGGAACCATTATGCATTGACCGGAACAGCGTTATCACTCAAAAATAAATATGCATCGGATAGCGTTGATCAACTGATGGATGATTATAAGAGAATGGTAACAAATAAACAAAGCAGCATAAAAGGGACAGGAATATATGAATTTAGACTTGTGAGAGTATCTCCTATTAAAGAACATGGGTTTGATGCATATCTTATACAAGGAGGAATAGGTAACTGAGAAGGCGGATATCTCTATGACTTTAAAACAGGGAAATCATACAATTCTTTTGGTGGAAATACATCAAAAGGAATTCTACCGATTGGAGCAGAAGTGGCTGGATTGCGGCTTGTGTCGTTTGATCAGAATTTTAATTTGAAAAGACCTGATAATAGAGAAGATATCTTTTCCAGTAGAAGTATTGGGGGGATGTTTATATTGGATTTGGGGTAGGTGGTTTTACACCAATTAATAAACAATTTGGAACAGTCTGGGGATTAAAATATGGGGGGATACGTCACAGATAGGTGTTGGAGTTGATAAAACAATAAGTGAGAATGTCATTGCTAATCTTTTGTGCAAGAAACACGAAATAAAAGAAGTTAATCCTAACGGCAAGCGGTTTATGTAACTGAATAGAAGGGAGAGTCGCTTAGTGAGGATTATATTTGATAAGATAAAAAAAGCGAAATCTATAGTTTTTGTGGGTATTATTGCTATAGTGCTTTTTATTGCTAACCATTTCGAGGCGTTGCAACCTGAAGAAGAAATTAGAAATAGTGTGTCTACCATTGGTATATATAAGGAAGAGGCAGAAACCATAGGGAATAATCTTATATTTTCATATAGAAGTCCGGATGTATACATACTAACAAAAAATTTTGAAGTGTATGCGTCGAGGGATGAGATTATTAATTATTATAAGAAAAACTTAGTGGATACCGGATGGAAATTTACGGGAAAATCAGAAAATATTGATCACTCAAACAATAGAAAGATAGGGGAATCATTTGATTTCAGAAAAGGGAAATATGAACTGGGATTATATTTTAGTATTCAGGATTTGGAAAATTATAGAATAGACAATGGGAAGCCTCTAAAATATTCTATAACGGTTCATCCAAAACAGTAGAATCTTCGACCAAAAGAAAATAGAAGAAAAGGTGGAATACGTAAACGTACGCTCCCCGGTAGGATACCGCTTTATAGGAGACATAGCGGGACACAAAGAAAACGAACTATATAAAAAAACGGAAAAGCCAAAAAAGAGAATAATAGCATACTGGCGGAGAAATACGAAAAAGAAGTAACTATGGCTGGATATCATTTTGGTGATGAGGACTATGTAATACTAAATGGTTCTATTGGTATTGGACTTGGGCTATCGGGAGGACTCATTATGGATAGGATGGATAACATTTATTTTGTCAGAGGCGGTGGAATCGTAAGTGGTCTTGGCGGAACAGTGGCAACCGGGAAATTTAGCATAGATACAAGTGAATGGGGTGAAGATAAATTTTGTGAGGTAATATCGAGAGGTAGTTTTGGATTTGGTATGGGATTGTATGGGGGGCTACGATTTCAATAAATCCGAAATATGGTACCAGAGAACTGGGCGCAATTAATGGGGTCTCTGCTTCTATGACATATACTGATGCAAAATATATTTGTAATGTAAATGATTTATGAGAGGTGTCGATATGGAGAAAATAGACTGGAAGAATTTAAGCTATTATGATTTTATTGGTATAGTAGCGGTTACAGCCATTTTGTTGTTTGTCCTGTATTTCGGATGGCTTTGGCACGCGACTTATGATTACAGGATACAGATGAGAGATCAGATGGTGGAAATGTATCAGCAACTCCCCAACCCCATACCGCCTATTGAAGACGATTATGGAGTACATAAAAGATGGCTGGTTTATTGTGTTTCTGGTACAAGGAAATTTAACCGAGATTTAAAGGATAACGAATTTGATTTGTATGGGGAAAAATTGGTTGAACAAGGATGGCAGATTGATAAAAAGCATACTGATAGCAATCAATACGGTAAATCCACATGTATAGTTTTAAGAAAGGGGGATTTTTTATTTGAGATTACTCGGTGGGAAGGAAAAAAGATATGTAGATTTCATCTAATTAAGGAAGACTGGATATACAATAAGGGCTTTTAATACAATTTATAAGTAGTGAACCATAATCATCGCGGATAAAAAAACGGAAACAGGATATCTCCGCCGCCTTTGGAGGGATCCTCTCCAAGATGACAGGAAGGAGCGAACACACAGGTGCCTATATCTCCCAGATGGGGACAAAGTGGAATGAGTATTGGCTTACATAAATAGAGCGCTCTGAAGAAGAATTATGGGAGCAAAAAGAGGAGGAACGTGAGCAGTACCCCGGAAACGGAGCATATTCTAAAGAGGAAATAGAAGATGCAATAGAAAAAGGCGTGATAAAAGAAAAAGATTATTTTATGAATTTAGCCAATGCCTATCCGGGAGGTGCTGGAATTGCTTCAGAAATGTCTGCAATAAGTGATTATGAAATTCAGCAAAAGTATGGGAGTCAAATGACTTTAATTGAAGATAGGACATTTGTAATTAATCAAAATTCTCCTTTTGTGGATACTATTATGCATTCGATTAATTATACTAATGCACTGGGAGATGCAATTAGTAGAGTACGTGCAAGTGGGATTCGAGATCAATATGTTGATTTTACAGTAGATATTAGATCAGATTCAAAAACAAATAAAATATTTGATAATTCTTCATTTTTACCAGCCGGCACTTATTCTGGAAATATAAGCGTCATGATAGATTCGAAAGGAGTTATACATGAACGAAGTTGTTTTATTGATAATTATAATTTTGAAAGACATAAGTTACCAAATTCATATGGTTTCGGAAAAATTATGGAGTTAAATAATGCGGCAGCGTTATCAATGCAAGCAGGGAAACTAAAACCATTTATGTGGATACTTTATGTACATAGAACATTTTCTCGCTTTGGAGAAAGTAATGAGGAGTGACATATGTCAAGGATAAAAGAATTAAACTTAAAAAGGATAGCATTCTACGCATTGGGGATTCTACTCTGCTATGCTGGAATTACATATATGGACACGTGGTTAACTAAGGTGAATCAGGAACTTAATGATAGTTTTAATACAATAGATTGGTTTTGTGAAACTCGAATTCGCGTTTTAAAAGGGAATTATTTATTAGTGGATACGAAAAAGGAGAGAATTATTACCAAGCGAACCGTTGCGGTATGTCTAATTAATAATAAAATTTATGCTTTGGGTGAGGGTGAATATGTCGTGTATGATATGGAAACAGGAAGAGAAAAGGTATTTATAAAAGATAATAATATGCATACAGATGTCATACAACCTATACAGCATATACCGGAAGAATCCTATAAGCTTGCAGATAAAGAAAGAGTCTTGACTTATTCTGATTTCACCAAAGAAGAACAACTTGGTTTCCAAATCATGTTTATGGATCCACATGAAGGAAGAGCTGTTTATTATTCACCATTTTATTGGTCACCCTATAACGATGGAGTTATTGATGTAAATAATTTAATAGAAATAGGGTCTATTAGTGACTGGAATATTAAGGATGATGTATTCTATGCATATGGAAGAGATAATTTTATTGTGATTACTGGGCATGGAGAAAAAATTCGACAATATTATAATGAAGCATTAACGTTAGGAAAGAGACTCAAAACTAAATATTGTGAGATAGATAAAAAGAAAGCATTATATGGAAATCGGTACTCTGTACTGGCAGATATTAATGAGTTTACACCGGATGAGATAGAAATTTTGCATAGTTTATGGAAGGAAAGTTTTTTAAGAAGAGTGCCGGAAGAGAGAGAAAAGGAACAGGAAAAAGAGATGGATCGTGTTTGGCATAAAATAAGGACTGAGGAATAATCAATATTGTCATGCATTTATTTAGGGAAGAAAGAATATTGGGATCATATGGATTTAAAGCTACTTTCCCAATAGAAACAGATATATTATGGCAGGAGAATAAAAAGTGAAAAAATAGTTTTGGAGTGGAATTAGGTCTAATTATGATGCTCCGTATTTATCTTATGGAGTTACCGGGAAAGAAACTATAAAAAGTTTTGCGAAAGAGCAATATCAGATTATCCAGACCACAATGAAAATTTTTGAAGGAAATAATAGATTATCTAGTACAGATGTAGAGGATATAAAGGAAAAGACCAGAAAATTTATATTTTGGGTGAGGATGCGTTGATTGTTGTATCCTATCATTATCTTAGCAATTGGAATGATACATATAAAATTTTACCAAGAAGTAATTATGATCGTAATCAGATAAAAAATGGGAGAATGATAAAAGCGTCGTTATAATAGGCTCATATCCAGAGTTTACTGTGGAAGAACAAGATGGTTTTTAACTATTTAATGGAAGCGGATAGAGAAACTGTATAGATTACAATTTATTATCCGTCTTTAGAGGAATCCTATCCAAAATGACTGACAGAAACGGATACACAGGCTCTTACTTCTTATTTAGTTTAGCAATCAGGTGTTAGGGATACAGTTGCGTGGAAGACTACTTATGATATGACTATAGAGTTGTTGGAATTATTGTCAGGGAGATAACTATGAAAAAATATCATACTGGGGAAGTCATAATCGCAGTATTTATTTTATTTGTGTTGTGGGGAGGATGGAAGTTATCTGCGGATGTAATATATATGGATGGATATGAGTCTTATGGATTTTTTCGTTATCAGGCCTACTTGTCGACTTATCAAGATAAAAAAGCAGGTACAGCAGTAGAACCATGGTGTTTTTCTCATGTTTTTTACTCACCTTATTTATATATTTATGGAGTATCAGGATATAGCAAAATTAATGTTCTTCCTTTTGTGGGACATATAGATAAAGTTATAAATAGTGCATATTATGATACTGTTCCAAAGGAGCGAACCAGTGGATTTGAAAATACACTTGATTATTTACAAAAACAATATGATAAAAATGAATTAAGTATAAAGTATCATTTATATGATATGGATGAAAAAGATCAGGAGATTTTCCGGCAATTAAAGATATCCGGAAAGGGGGAGGAAGGACGATATTTTCGGCAGTTTTATCCCAAGCGATGGATTAAAGATGGATTTAATCCTGATAACATAAAAGAAGCTTTAGATTCCTTGTAAAATATAGAATACAAGAAGAACGGCCTTACCATATCCTTAGGCGGAGCGGCCGTCAATACGGCAAGAGACACAGCCGCTTCCGTAAAGAGAGTCGGCTAGACGGAAAGGCCATGTGAAAACTGTCGCTGAGTGGTATCGATAAATAATGGAAGAAGGGATGGAATTTCTTTCTCCAGATTATAACCTTGAAGCACAAGGTTATAATCTGGAGAAAGATAATTAATTGATTGTGGAGGCGCGTAAGCAATGAGAATACATGATCATTTTCATAAACTTGCCATATTATATGTTTCAGAATTGCTTTTCTCTTTTATTTTCTGTCCGTCAGCATTTGTATTTCTGCAGACTATGTTCTTTTCATATAAGGCAGCATTAATTATGTTTGGGGTAATAAGTACTCTATACTCTTTTATCATTTGTTTTTGTAACAGAGGACCGTTATTGCTCACTAAATCAGGAGCTATACGGTATGTTAAAACCTTTCTTTTATTTTATGCAGGACTTTTGATTATTGCTTTTCCTGTGAATATACAAAGGTCATATACTAATTTGCTATTTATCCTATTTGATTTTGTTGATAATGCTGTAAGGGTTATATACAAAAGTGATGGGATTATTTCTGCATCTATAACGTATATAATATGTATTTGGGGAATATCTACGGTAATCTATTTTATTCAAAACCATGTTTATAAGCATCAACCACAGCTGCTCCTATAAAAAGGATAGGAGAAGTGGAAGATAGATAACTGAAAGCCCTATATGCTGTGCGGACAGGAATCAAAGTAAAATACTTGTAATTAGGAACAATTTGATAGTGAACTGATTCAGATCTTGGCAAAAGAATAGGAGAGGGCAAAATGAAAGTTGTAGATATCTCCTTTTATTTCGGAATAATAGTAGTAATCCTAACTTTTATTACTATGGTGTGTTTCGTGTGGGAGGATATACATAGGCATAAGGAAAAAATCACTCAGAATATAGGGAAATATGGAGTATTTATTTGTATGTGGCTATTATTAGCTTTTTTTGGCTTAATTTTTGTGTTGTCATATGGTACTAATATTCTGAGCCTTATGGGTGAAACTGCTATATATGATACAAAAAGGAAAATAGGGGGAGCAATTTTCATATTATGGGCGGTTTTTATTGCTGTAAGATATTACCTTTATGTATTATTTTCGGAGTTTACAAGTGACAATAAAAATGATGTTATTAAAATTCAACGACAAACAATTTTCCTTTCAGTTATGACGATGTTAGTGGAAGTATATTTCATATACAAATATATTAATGTATTTGTATTTTGGATTTCAGTTTAAACGCAGCCATAGCAGACAGCATTATCACTGCCACAAAAGAAAAAGCAAATAAAGAAATCAGCTACGACACAGCAAACGCATCCAACACACGCTCCGAAATTTTCGACAAAAAGAAAAACAGGAACTCAACTACATGATGAATATAGACAGGAAACGAATTATTTATGGCGCTGAGATAAAAAGTATTCCAAAGAGGTGTATAAACTTCCCGAGTAAGATATTATATATAAATTTTATTATGGATTTTGCCCGAAATCATAGATAAGCGGACGTTTTTGTCCTTTAAAACATGGTATAATATTAAAAATAATCGTTGCCAGAGAACGGCAGAGGGAGATGTCAGATGACCATCACTTATATATTTCAGATTCTGGAAGCTGTGGCAAAAGGCGATGCGGAAAAGTATGGCGTAATTCCTGATATGAACGGAGAATTGCAGAAAGCAGTGCGCCGATCAAGGAGACGTGTTGCCCGGCTTCGGGAACGGGCGCAGTATGAGCTTGGGGAGATGGATAAGGCAAAAGTGGCGGCGGCCAATGACAATATGAGGCGTTTTACCAAGTCTCTCGGTAAAATCCGCAATTTGAACCTGGAGGACTGCAGGGGGCTGCTTGGCATTGAAGATTTTCTGGAAGATGGAAACCGGATTCATGAAGTCATGGAAATGGCCAAGAAGATAGAGCATATGTCGACGGTCAGCTCTACGGCGTACACGCCCATGTCTCTCGGATTCGGTGTGTTGGAAACATATACGGATGTGGCACCCATTGAAATTGATAATAGGAAGTTCAATGCGGGTGATAAGGAATATTGCCTGCAGATGATTAAAAAGCTGCATGCCTTTCAGGATTCTGTCCGTGAAGTTTGTTCCCGCTTGCTGGATATTACCGAGTGTGCCCGTGAAAGAGGGGACGCGCTGAATGATCTCGCTGATTACTTTGCTGATGGCGTAGACAGCCTGGAGCGGATCCAGATGCAGTCCGGCGGTGACTGGAAACTTTATACTTTGGCGCAGAAGATGCAGATCGGAAGAGCGATACAGGTAGCCCAGCTTATTACGCTTCTTTTCCGCAATCTGATGGATGGCGCGGGACATGTGGATAAACAGAGCCGTAGCGCGATAAAAAAAGCACAGGATGAACTCCTGAAACGTGATGCATGATAATGAAGATTGCCTGACGAACTGACCACCAAAAGTTAGATAAAAACTGATTTGAGGAGGTCAGTTTTATTATGGGGAAATACAGTTTTGCATAAATTCTTTTCTATAAGTATGCTATACTTTATGCATGTAGTTATTTTTATAAACAGGGAGGCAATATGTCTATCGCATTTATACTGCGCATGATTTCCAATACGATCAGCGGTAAAGGCGGACATCCGCAAAGCATTAATGAAGAGATTGAGCGTGCGAAAAAACGGGCGGCAAAAAGGATATACCGTGCAAAAGTACGTGCGGAAGATGAATTGGGAGAATTGGACCGTGTCCGTATCACTCTCATGGCAGGGGATATGAAAAAATTTACCAAAGAATTTTCTGAAATTAAAAATATTGATTTTCATGACTGCGACACACTGACCGGATTGGAGCATTTTAATAAGGAACGGAGAAACTGGAGGGAACTGGAAGCGCTGTCATCCAAAGCGATGGGACTGATGAATCTGTCCGGCGGTATGGATGCCATCGGTTTTGGTGCGGGCGTCATAGACCAGTATGCTGTGGTCCCGGAACTGGATGTGCTTCCTTCTGAAAGTGAAGGTGATGTGGATGCATTGAAAGAAATGAGCGGGCGGCTGCAGAAATTCCAGCAGCAGGTAAAGAAGCTGTGCTGCCGTATGCAGGATGTAAGACGAGAAGCCCGCCAGGCACAGGATGCCCTTCTTGATTTGTCAGATTATCTGACAGACGGAATCAAGGATATCCGCGATATCCGAAGTGAGAGCGGGAATGACTGGAAGAATTATTCGGAGTCGCAGAAGATTATTATAGGCAGAACAACACAGGTGGCACACCTTATCAGCGTGCTTTCCGAAGTCCGTTTTCTTACTGATGAAGCGGATCTGCGTGGAGAAATAAGGGAAGCCCTGGAGGCGACGGAGGAGCTGCTTGACGAACTTGGCGTGTGATGGGGCGAGGAGAGTCTTTCTTTTGAGGAGGACTCTTTTTTATTGACTTGATAATTCAAAGACTAAAAAATAGAAAAGTTGTTTTCATTCTCGTAGATTTGTTAAAATAAATACAAGACGAAAAACATGCAATGGATTTGTATTTTCGGAGAGCGGCTATGAAAAGAAGAAAAGTAAGGACAGCTGTTTTGGGACTAATGACACTTTTGATGTGGTCCGGCAGCATGGCGGCGGAAGAGATTTATCTGCATGGAGATACGAATATTCCGATGATTTTGAATACCGGCGGTATAGATAATGATGGGAATACAGGTGTGTTTATGGATCTCACTTCTATCAGTGTGGAAGATTTATTTAAAAACGGCCTGGCTGTAAAAGTGAATTTCTTCAAGTTGGAGAAAGGAGTGTCGACTGTATCTACCGCCCATTTCCGCATGACGGAAGACGGCGGCGCATGGATTGCCATGGAAGACGGCTGGCATGCTGTGAATGAAGGAGCTGCGCGGGCGGAAAGTGAAGCGGTGCGTCTGATTCGGGAAGAAATGGGAAAAGAAGAGTGCCGTGATAAGTACATGGGACAAATTACGGCACTCTGGGAGAGAAAAATAAAGGCGGCGGAAACGGCGCGGCAGGAAGAATATGAAAAGCTGCAAAGGGAAACGGAAGAAAAGAATCAGGAAAATAATAAATCCGTGAAAAGTGTGAAATTGCCGAACATGGAAATGCCGGAACTGGAACGAGCCGAGCCTGATAAAGTGGTGGAAATAAAATCACCTGACATGATACCTGCAGTAAATCCTGTAAAAAAGAACGCATCGATAGAAATGCCGGTAAAGGCAGAGATGGAAGAGACAGCGGCAGATGCAAAGAAAAACGAATCGAGAAAGGAAGAAACGTCTGCCGAATCGCCGATGACCGTCCCCCTTGAAAAGAAAAAAACAGAACTGACGGCAGTGAAAGTCAAAGGAAACGTACAGAGGAAAGAAGATGCACAGAAAAATGAAGAGGGGGAAATCACCGAGCAGGTCGAAATTTCCATCGTCTCCCATCCGGTGGTGGAAATCATTTCGAAAAGCGATGTAACATAAGATCCCTGTAATAGTTGGCTCTTTTCCAATGAAAATAGTATAATCACTACGGAGTATTTTCCGGAAGCATAAATCCTCCCCGCAAAATCTGACGGCTGCGCGGAGGATGTATTTTTTTCGAAAGGCGTACCATGGCTAAGAGATATTACGAACTTCATGTATCAGGCTGCACGAGACATCTTCCCGTACTGAATATTTCGGATAAGGTAGCGATTGCAGGATTTGTCATTTTGGGCGATGTGGAAATTGTGGAAAACACGGCCCGCGATTTGGCGGCGAAAGTGCCGAAAGATTGCGAATACGTCATGACGGCGGAGACAAAGGGGATTCCTCTTGCTGCCGAACTGGCAAGAAATCTGGGACATAAGACATACCTGGTGGCAAGAAAGTCGGTGAAGGCTTATATGGATGATCCCATCTGTGTAGAAGACGAGTCTATTACCACGATGGGAAAACAGAAGCTATACCTGTCTGCCTCTGATGTGGCGCTGATCCGCGGGAAGAAAGTCCTTCTTGTGGATGATGTCATCAGTACCGGCGGCTCTATGAAAGCCTTGAAAGAACTGGCGGAAAAAGCGGGCGCCGAAGTCTGCTGCCAGGCTGCTATTCTTGCCGAAGGCGATGCAGCAAAGCGCGACGATATCGTATTCCTTGAAGAACTGCCTCTCTTGGAAGCAGAATAAAAACGAAAGCCGTATACACGAAATGGGTATGACGGCTTTTTTGATGTCGGGGATGTCCTTTCTTTTTACGGAAAATACTGTAAAGGAAAGCGCTTTTTATGGTATAATATGACGAATAATTTAGAATTTACCACATAGATTTTGAATCAATTCCGACAGGAGGAATGGAATGAAACACCAGGAAACCGTTATCATCATCGACTTCGGCGGGCAGTATGCGCAGCTGATTGCAAGAAGGGTGCGCGAATGCGGCGTATATTGTGAAATTCTGCCGTACAATAAGCCGGCGGAAGAAATTCTTTCCCATAACCCGAAAGGTATTATCTTTTCCGGCGGCCCTGCCAGTGTAAATATGAAAAATGCCCCGCAGCTGGATGAAGGCGTATTCAAGGCAGGCGTACCGATTCTGGGAATCTGCTACGGTATGCAGCTTATGGCAAAAGACCTTGGTGGCACGGTTGCCAGTCCGGAAAAACATGAATACGGCCATACGGAATTTTACAAGAACGGAAGCTGTCCGCTTTTTGAAAACATTTCAGAAAAGACTGCTGTATGGATGAGCCACGGCGATGCGGTCACTGATATGCCTGCCGGTTTTGGCCTGATCGGACATACGGAACTGACGCCCACCGCGGCGATGGCTGATGAGGCAAGGCGTTTCTATGCCGTCCAGTTTCATCCGGAAGTCGTCCATACCGCTGAAGGTACACAGATGCTGAAGAATTTCCTTTTCCGTATCTGCGAATGTGAAGGCGGCTGGTCTATGGAAAATTATATCGACATCGCTGTTGCCAATATCCGGCAGCAGGTAGGCGATCATAATGTCCTCTGCGCTCTTTCCGGCGGTGTGGACTCTTCTGTTGCCGCTGTCCTTGTCCATAAAGCAATTGGGGATAAACTAACCTGCGTATTTGTAGATCACGGATTCCTCCGGCAGGGTGAAGCGGAACAGGTGGTAGATACATTTACGAACAAATTCAAGATCAAACTGATTCATAAAGATGCGTCTCAGCATTTCCTTTCTATTCTGAAAGGTGTGACAGAACCGGAAAAGAAACGTAAGACCATTGGCGCTGAATTTATTCATACCTTCCAGGAAGAAGCCAGCAAATTAGAAGATGTGAAATTCCTTGTCCAGGGCACGCTTTATCCCGATGTGGTGGAAAGCGGTACCGCCACGGCGGCAACCATTAAATCCCACCACAATGTAGGCGGTCTTCCGAAAGATATGAAATTTGAACTTATCGAACCGCTCCGCGAGCTTTTCAAAGATGAAGTCCGCCAGCTGGGACGCGAACTGGGACTCCCCGAAGACGTTATCAACCGCCAGCCCTTCCCCGGCCCGGGACTGGCAATCCGTATCATCGGTGAAATTACCCCGGAAAGATTGGATATCCTCCGTAAAGCAGATGCCATCGTCAGAGAAGTCATCAAAGAAAGAGGACTCTACAACAAAATCTGGCAGTCCTTTGCTATACTCCCCGCCGCAATCCGCAGTGTAGGCGTCATGGGTGATGAAAGAACATACGATTACACCGTAGGCATCAGAGCCGTCACAAGTTCCGACGGCATGACCGCCGACTATTTCCGCTTCCCCTGGGAAGTTCTTGACGAAATGAGCAGAAGAATCTGCAATGAAGTAAAAGGCGTGAACAGAGTGGTCTACGACATTACATCCAAGCCGCCGAGTACGATTGAGTGGGAGTAAATTGTTCTAAACAGTACTTGGAAGATATTAAGTCTATTTTTGAGTAGATTGATATTGGGAAATATAAAAGCTCTAAGTGGGGTGATTTATATAATAAAGAAGATGATATTTATGTTCCGTTGTTGGATGCTTTTAAAGGTAAATTAGAATGAAAAAGCAGTTTATCTGGAAAAGATATACCAAAACTTATGGTGGAGTACTTACTTGGAGAATTTGATTTTTATAAAGTTATTGGAATTGATAGCAAACGAACAACTCAAATTCAAAGTTATAATTTAAGAGGTACTTTAAATAAGCAGGGGAATAAGAAAAAGAGAAGCATTGAATTACCAATATCAACACTTCCAACACGAATTGTAAGTTTAGAATATAAACCATGTAGCAAAAACACCTTGGAATTATATCTTGATGGTGGTTGGCAATTTAGTTTCAGAATTCATAATGCTTCGACTAAGGTTGAAGCAAGTTTAAAGTTTGATATACAAATTATAGGTATGCCTACAACTATTATATCAATAGATTGTAGATGGAAGTAGGGGCTTAATTATGAAAGATATTATTGAAGAATTAAATAAATACCCTGATGGATATTGGGATTTTAAAGGGAAAATTAAAACAGGGATACACAATATAGGAAAGTATCCTGCTACAATGGTTCCAGATATGCAATATGAGTTATTAAATATAATTGTAAAACAAATTAAAGATAATAACATTAAATTATTAGACCCATTTTGTGGTTCAGGAACCACTTTAGTAATTGCACAAGATTTAGGGATTGATTCAACAGGCATAGATATTAATCCTTATGCAACTTTATTATCATATGTAAAAACGAATGTATATAATCGTGATAAGATGTTATCTGCAATTGATAAAATAGAAAATAAGTTAAATCAAGAGCAAAGCTTTAAAGAGCATTACTTTTATAACATAGAAAAATGGTTTAGAAAAGACATAATTCAGTCATTAAGTAAAATTAGACTATGTATAATTGCTGAGGAGGATGTAAGTGTTAGAAAGTTTTTTTGGATTTGTTTATCGGAAACAATATTTAAATTTAGTAATGACAGAACAAGTACTTTTAAGTTGCATATTTTACCTGAAGAAAAAATAAAACTTATACAGGATGATTGTATTGAGTTTTTTATTGGTAAAGTTAAAGAAAATGCTAGTTTATTAAACTATGAAGAAAAAAATAAAGTGAAAGTTATTTATGGTGATTGTTATCAAATTATGCGACATAAACTAAAGGAAAAATTCAAAATCATCTGTACTTCTCCTCCATATGGCGATAATTCTACGACAGTTACATATGGTCAAGCCTCCATCTTATACCTTAAATGGATTGATAATACAGATTTGTCATGTGAACCATGTATCTTAGAAAAATATTCTACAATAGATAAAATTAGCATTGGTGGTGAAAAAAGAAAAATTTGTTATACAAATGACATAGAGTCACTTAATGAATATTTAAGTGAAATATCTGTAGATAAGAAAGGGAAAGTAATTAATTTTTTTGAAGACTATTATGTTGTATTGAAATCAATGGAAAGTTGTTTATCTAAAGATGGATATTTAATAATGACTGTAGGAAACCGGAGTATAGATGCAATTATGCAACCGTTAGATAATATAACGATAGAAATAGCGGATAAATTAGGATTACAAATGGTTTCTAAATTTAATAGAAATATACTATATAAAAAAACACCACTTACACTTTCACCAGTAAAAAATGAAAAGGTTGTAAAATCTATATCTGAAGAAACGGTTTTAATATTCAAAAAGTAGGAGGCAATAATGAGATTATCAGTATCTGGAAAAATAATTAAGGAAATTTCAGAAAAAATTCCAAGTACGACTTATGCAATAGTTGAATTGATAAAAAATTCATATGAAGCAATGGCTAGCAACGTAGAAATTAATGTCTACAATAATATGCTTGAAATTCTCGATGATGGAGAAGGAATGGATTTAGATGATATTCATGCATTGCTTATTGTTAGTCATAGTAATAAAGAATATGGGGTGGTTAAAAATGGTAGAATAATTTCAGGTGAAAAGGGACTGGGATTTTTTTCTGTCTTTAAATTTGGAAGTAAGATTACTGTACAAACTTCAAAACAGAAGTATGATTATAATTTTTCTATAGACATGAATGAAATTGAGTGTTTAAAAGATATTCATGATTCTAATGTTGATATTGCTAAAAGTCCAAGTATTGATTTAAAAAAACATGGTACAAAAGTAACTATAGAAAATTTAAATTCAGAAACTATAGAACTTTTTAGAAAAATATTAAATAATTCATCAGATTTTTTGAAATTACAAAATTCTATAATTGATAAAAACTTTAAAATTAAAATTAATAAATTATACAAAAACGCAGAAGAAATACAATCAGATATTGGTAACTCACTAGTTGAGGATAAAATCATTGCAAAAGCATGTTTTGAAAGTAAAACACACAGAGTAAATGACACATTTTATTATAGAATTTGTATAAATGACTTATGGTATGATATTGATATTGATGAGAAATATAATCATTTATTAGCTAATAATGATTTTGAAATGAAATTTGAGATAAATTATTTTAAATTTAATAGTGGCGAATTAAAGAAAGTTTCTGATTATTATAAAGATCAAAAATTAAAAAAAATTACGCCCTTAGTCTATTTTAATAATGTATATTTCAGTAATGACTTATATGATGTTGAAATCAATGCATCTCGTAGCTCAAAAAAGGTAATACGGCAACAAGTTGGCATTATTAATATTTTTTTAATGAAAAAAGGTATTTTAGATTTTAATTCAGACAGAACTATGTTAATAGAATCTAAAAATCAACTTTTATTACAAGAGTTGCTGAATTTTATATCTTCTTCTTCTCAAAATAAGATAAAAGAAATTGAAGATTTGGAAAAACAGCAGAAACCTAAGAATAGAACAGTTAAAATGATTAAAAATGACTCATTAAAAGATAATGGAATTGATGATTCTAATATTGAAAAAATATATTATCAAGATAAACTTGAAGAAACATTTGATTCAATGAAACTTGGGAACTGGAAAATTGTGCATAATAACAGGGATATAACGAATATAAGTGTTATAGATTACCCAGATGCAAAAATGCGTTTTCTATTAAGTGAATTAGAGATTGCCAAGGAGTACAAGTTAGATGAGATTTTAGAAGCTACAGATTGTAAAGGAACTCAACAAATAAAACCACAACATATAGATATTCATCCAGCAAAGAATATCTCTTTTGATCCAAAAAGCGAGAAACTTATTGTAATGAGTCCATCAGATATTGTCTTTAAAATTAAATTTATTGATAAAATATCAAGTAAAGAATTTGATTTTAATCAAACAATTCCTTGTGTTAAAAAAACAGTTGATATAAAGACTAATAAAACAGGATTTATACATCCCTTTATTTCATTAAAGAAAACTGCTGTATTAGATAATGACTTAGTAAATTTTATAAATGAATTTAATAAAGTTTATGATAATGATAGCTGTAAACTGTTGAGAGTAGCATCTGTAAGAACATTGTTAGAAGTAATCTGTTGTGAAATTTTGGATTTACTTAAAGAAAAGAAGAGTGAATATTTGAAAGAAAATTTTAAAAAGATATTCTCTGAAGATAGCATTAAGAATAATTTGTTTTCTAAAGTAACTGATGATAGAGATAAGAGAGCAGTAACTAGCATATATGATACAAATAAGCAGAGTTTAATAACAGGTACCTTTGTAGATAAATATAACTACTCGACTCATGGATTGACCCGTATTGTTAATGAAGAATTTTATAAAGGGGATCAACCGATATTTAATTTACTTTACTCTTACTTATTGTTTGTAGCTCAAGATAAGATATAATTATTTTATCTATCTGTGCTTGCAATATGCTTACAAAAAATCGGATAAATAAAAATAAAACGGATAATAAAGCTAAATCCAATAATAAAAACATTGGTTTTATGCCATTTATATAAAATGATACTGATGGACATATCGAGTGGGAATAGAAAATATTTTGG